>Ga0207701_10000189_pt1 | contig 61010 bp, 59 predicted proteins | sample KBSSwiSSwithPhiX_FD_184294 | JGI IMG/M metagenome (GOLD analysis project Ga0207701, IMG submission 184294) | Switchgrass rhizosphere bulk soil microbial communities from Kellogg Biological Station, Michigan, USA, with PhiX - S5 (SPAdes) (version 2) | ecosystem: Environmental > Terrestrial >... | reverse complement strand
CCGCATCCGCTCGAGCTTGGTCTGCGGCGCAGTCTCGATCGCCACCACCGAGCATGGAATGCCGGCCTTGCGAGCGGCAAAAGCGACTCCCTGGCCCGCATTGCCGGCGCTGATCGTCCAGACCCCGCGGGCCCGCTCGGCGTCCGAAAGCTGGGCCACTGCATTGGTCGCACCGCGGATCTTGTAGGCGTTGGTCGGCTGGAGATTCTCGAGCTTGAGCCAGATCTCCGGCAACCCGCTGCCAAGCTCGAGCTTGACCAGCGGGGTCCGAAGCACCGTTCCGGCGACATTCTCTCGCGCTTCCTCAACGTCGGACAGCTGGATGGGCCTTACCGGGTCGATCATCGCCACCTCATTCATGACAGGGTGCCGCAAGCGTGCGACTTCTTCTAAGGAAGCGCAATGAAGACTCTCAAGCTGCTCAACTATGCCTTCGACCAATGGGCCCCGGGAGAAGGCAATCTCGCGGAAATCGCCAGTGCCATCGATGGCGCGCCAGTCGCATTGACCGGCTCCGGCGGGCTCGATTTCGGGGGAATGCTGCGCCATGCGCGCGACGTTGGCGGTCCGGCACTTCGCAAACTCACTTTTCATGAGCGGGCGAGGATCATCAAGGGCCTCGGCCTCGCCATTCTCGCCCGAAAGGAAGAGCTGTACGAACTCAATTATCAGACCGGCGCCACCCGCAAGGACGGCTGGATCGACATCGAAGGCGGCGCCGGCACGCTGCTCAGCTTTTCGTCCAAGGGCCGCCGCGAGCTTCCCGACGCCCATGTGCTGCTCGACGGGGCGGTCGAACCGTTGTCGAAGACCGGCAGCTTCATCGGTCAGCACATCTACACCCCGTTGCAGGGCGCGGCGGTGCACATCAATGCATTCAACTTCCCGGTGTGGGGCATGCTGGAAAAGCTGGCGCCGACGCTGCTTGCCGGAATGCCGGCGATCGTCAAACCGGCCAGCGCGACCTCCTATCTGTGCGAAGCCGCCTTCCGGGTGATGATCGACAGCGGCCTCCTCCCCAGTGGCGCAGTGCAGCTGATTGTCGGCGGCGTCGGCGACCTGTTCGATCATCTGACCGGGCAGGATGTAGTCAGCTTCACCGGTTCGGCATCGACCGCGCTGAAACTGCGATCCCACCCAGTCGTCCAGCGGGAAAGCGTCAAATTCGTCGCCGAGCAGGACAGTCTCAACGCCTCGCTGCTTGGGCCCGATGCGGCGCCCGGCACGCCCGAGTTCGACCTGTTCATCAAAGAAGTCGTCAACGAGATGACGGTGAAGGCGGGGCAGAAATGTACCGCCATCCGGCGGGCAATGGCTCCTGCCGGGCACCTGGATGCGGTCGAGGCGGCAATCCGCGACCGGCTGGCAGCAACCAAGGTCGGCGATCCTCGCGACAAGGAAAGCCGCATGGGCGCGCTGGTCTCGACCAGTCAACGCGATGACGTTCGGGCGCAAATCGGCAAGTTGACCGCGGGCGGAGCTCGTATCGTCGCGGGCAACCCCGATGCCACTCCAGGCGTCGCCGGCGGCGCTTTCATGGAGCCGATCCTGCTTCGCAGCGACGACCCCTGGTCCAATGCCGCAGTGCATGACGTCGAGGCGTTCGGCCCTGTGTCGACCGTGATGCCCTACCGGGACATGGCCGACGCCATCGCGCTTGCCAATCGCGGCATGGGGAGTCTGGCGCTCTCCCTTTTCACCCATTCGCCCGACAGCGCGCGGGAGTTCATTCAGGGGGCCGCTGCATACCACGGGCGCATGCTCGTGCTGAACCGCGACAATGCAGCCGAGAGCACCGGGCATGGCTCGCCGCTTCCGGTGCTGGTCCACGGCGGCCCCGGCCGGGCCGGGGGCAGCGAGGAGATGGGCGGCATCCGCGGGGTCAAGCATTACATGCAGCGCACCGCGATCCAGTCTACTCCGGCGATGATCGCCGCCATCAGCGAGCAATATATTCCCGACGGGCCAAAACATGTGATTGCCCAGCATCCGTTCCGCCGGCGCATGTCCGAGCTGGAAATCGGCGATACGCTGAAAACCAAAAGCCGCACGGTGACGCTCGAGGACATCGAGCATTTCGCAAATTTCACCGGCGACACCTTCTACGCCCATATGGACGACGAGGCGGCCAAGGCCTCGCCGATCTTCGAGGGCCGAGTCGCTCACGGCTACCTGATCCTGAGTTTCGCCGCCGGCCTGTTCGTGGACCCAGATCCCGGTCCAGTCCTCGCAAATACCGGGCTGGAGAATCTCCGCTTCCTGACTCCGCTTTATCCCGGCGATTCGATGCGGGTCGAACTTACGGTCCGGTCAAAGTCCCTAAAGAGCGAGGAAACCGGCGTCGTTCGCTGGGCGGTCGAGATTTTCAACCAAAATGACGAGTTGGTGGCGACTTATGATTTGCTGACGGAGAATGTGCCCTAATCGATAAGGCGTGACTCTTCGGCGCATATCGAAACTGACAAGCCTGCTGCTTACCCTCTCGACGCTCATCCCAATCTGGGCTGCAGTAACGCCTGGGAAGCCGTCTATCGTCGTTGGCATCGTCGATGTCGCCTTAGCCTCGCTGCTCTTCGTAAGCCTCTTATTGCTGCGTCGCGGACGGAACGCGGTTACCAACCATGCGCGCGCCAGGAGCTACGAGACATGCCGCTGGCTTGCGGTCCTCCCGCTATTTCTATTTCCAATCTACCTGTCCGGCGTCCCACTGAAATGGGATGTGCTGCTCATCGGCCTTGGCTGGCGTAGTTGGTACCTGGTGACGGCACTTCCTTTGCTGTTCGTCGCGAGCGGCCGCCGAATCTGACCGGAACGCGCTCTCCCTGCCGTTCGTTCTAGCGCGCGAACCCAAAGGAGGGCCCCATGACCATGAAAATCAGTGAAGTGATGACCACCGAGGTCGAGACGATTGGCGCCGACCAGACCGCGCGCGAGGCGGCGAGCTTCATGCTCCGCGCCGATGCCGGGTCGATCCCCGTATGCGACGGCGACAAGGTCATCGGCATGATCACCGACCGCGACATCGCTGTGCGCGGCGTCGCGGAGGGCCGCGGCCCCGACACGCCGGTCAGCGAACTAATGAGCGACGGCATTATCTGTGCGCGCGAAGACGAAGACATCCAGGAGGTTGCCCGGCGGATGAGCGAAGAGCAGGTTCGCCGACTGCCGGTGCTCGATGCCGAGGACAGGCTTTGCGGGATTGTAAGCCTTGGCGACCTCACGCGCGAAACGCGCGGCGAAGCAGCTCAGACGGCGCTGGAGGGCGTCAGCTCTCCGGGCGGATCACATCAACAATAGATGAAAAAAGGCCCGAATTCTCCGGCGCCAATTTACTTAGACAGTTGAGAGATCGCCCGGTCGACCAGTGCTTGATCGCTATTGGCGTCATTACGCTCGGCGATCAGCTTGGTCGCGGCTGCCGTGGCTGCCTTGGCAGCGGTTGAACGCAACTCGTCGATCGCGGCGCGCTCTTCGGCCGCGATCTTGGCCTCGGCCATCGCCTTGCGGCGTTCAACGAGCGACTTGGCGTCGACTTCAGCTTTCGCCACAATCGCCTCAGCCTCGCCCTTGGCACGTTCGATCATCGCCGCAGCCTCCGCGTCGGCGGAAGCGGCTTTCGCCTCATATTCGCGCTTTAGCTCCTCGGCCTCCTTGCGGAGCGCGGACGCCTCGTCGAGCTGCTCGCGGATCTGCGCGATCTTCTTGTCGAGCGCCTTGCCGATAGCCGCCGGCACCTTCTTCCAGATCAGGATGGCGATTACGACGATCATCGCCGCCGCGATGAACCAGGGTGGAGTCAGGCCAAACGCATTGGGTTCCGCTTCATGCCCCCCGGCGGGCGCCTCGGTATGGGCGACAGTGGCGCCTTCTGCCGGATTAGCCATTGCTCAGCTCCGCCTTCACGGCCTTGGCAGCATCTTCGCGGCCGATCTTTAGGCCGGCAACCTTGCCGGCGATCTCCTGTGACAACTCGGTCGCTATGCCTTCGATATTGGCGAGAGCTGCGGCGCGGCTGGCGCGGATCTTTTCTTCCGCTTTGGCCAGCTTGGCCTGAATCGATGCGTCTGCCTTAGCCAATGCCTTTTCGATCGATTTGGCACCTTCCGCCTTGGCTGCAGTAGTAGTCTTCATCGCCTCAGCCCGGCTTTCGTCCATGCGGAGCCGAAAGGCCTCCTCGCTCGCATCCGCCTCTACCCTTGCCCGGTCGGCCGCGGCGAGGTCCTCCGCAACCTTCTGGTCGCGCTGGTCGACGGTCGACTGGATCTTCGGCACCATCCCCTGGCCAATGACGAAGAAGATGATTCCGAAAACCACCGCCAGCCAGAAAAACTGGGACCAAAAGATTTCAGGAAGTTGAGCGAGTTGAGGCATTCTTTATCCCGTCTTGGTGGGAGCGCCGATCCGGCGCACCCAGCCATTACGAATTAGAAAACGAAGAGGATGAGCAGGGCGATGGTGAATGCCATCAGGCCCAGCAGTTCGGCGAGAGCGAAGCCGAGGAACAGGCGGCCCTGCTGGCCGTCCGCCGCGGCCGGGTTGCGCAGCGCGCCCTGGAGGAACGAACCGAACACGAAACCAACGCCGACGGCTGCAGCGCCCGTGCCAATCGCGGCAAGTCCGGCGCCAATCATTTTCGCAGATTGAAGATCCATCTGTAACTCCTTTGGTGACCTTGTTTCTCAGTGAAGGTTGATCGCGTCATTAAGGTAGAGCGATGTGAGTAGTGCGAAGACATACGCCTGGAGGGCGCAGATCAGCAGCTCAAGCATGCCAACCCCGACGACGAATAAAAAACTGACGATGCCAACGCCGAACCCGACCGCGCTGCCCGACCCAAAGCCGTTAGCGATGAAGCTTCCGAACACTTCCATCAGGATGTGACCTGACATCATTGCAACGAAAAGCCGGAGCGCGAGGCTGAAGGGACGAACGAGGAACGAGACGATCTCGATCGGGATAATCAGCGGCAGCATATACCATGGCGTACCAGCCGGGACGAACAGCGAGAAAAAGTGCAAGCCGTGGCGCCAGAAGCCGATAATCAGCACGAGCGAGAAGCTCATGATCGCAAGCAAGCCAGTGATGCTGAAGTGGCTGGTCGAAGTGAAAGCGTGCCAGCCGGGAACGATCGCCAGCGGCAGCAATCCGAGGAAATTTGCGACCAGGATGAAGGTAAAAAGCGAGAAGAGGAACGGCGTGAACTTCTTGCCTTCCGGCCCGATGTTCACTTTCACCAAATCGTCGATGAAGCCGATTAGCCCCTCGGTGGCCACCTGCCACCGGCCAGGGATGACCTGGCGTTTCATACCACCCCACATGAACACGCCAATGATCGCGAGCGTGGCAAGCATCCACGCGGCGCTATTGGTCAGACTGATATCGTAGCTGCCGACATGCAGTGGAACCAGCGGTTCCACCGTAAACTGGTGCATCGGATCGATCTTGCCGGACACAGGTTCCTCTTACATTCCATCGCCGGGCGTTTGCCCCAGCGAAGATTTCGCAATCCGAAGAATGCTCCTGACACCTACCCCGAAGCCGAGGAAAAGCATCACCAACATTATCCAGGGTCTCGTCCCGAACAGGCTGTCCAGGCCCCAACCCAGTAATCCGCCGCCCAAAGGACCGCCGATAAGATACCCAATCACAAGCTGGGTGACCCGCATATTGGGGTCGACCCTATTCTTGTTGGCTTCCTCCGCCTCGCGCCGCTGTGCCCGGTCGAGCCGCTCATCGAGCGATTCGATCCGTGCGTCTGGTGGAAGCTTTGCGGCCTCGTCGATGTCGTCTTCCGTCATCCGTCTCCCCTGTGCGTGGCCCCAGCTGAATTCCCAGGGTTAGATGGGTCCGAGACGCATTGCGGAAAATCGATACCGCCAAGACGCGGCCCCTTTATGAAGGGGCATGGCATTAGTCAACCGCGTCTCACGACCGCTTGGCCGCGTCTGGATGCGATGGCAAAGTCGCGGACATGAAAGCCGCCGTCACGCTCGCCATTTTGCTCGCCGCCTGCTCGAAGCCAGCTTACCAGCCGGCCAACAAGGCCGAGGCTGCACCGCCAGCCGCCAAGCCATCCGCGCCGACCGCCAAGCCTTTTGTATATGACGAGGAAAACGACCTCATCGACTTTCATTTTGGCTGGTCCGCTGAGGCGGCCGCCGTGCCGGAGCTGGTGGCAAGGTTCCAGACCGCAATGACCAAGGACAAGGCCGAGCTAGAGGCTAACGCCAAGGCCGACAAGGCCGAGCGCGACAAGCAGGGCTTCCCCTTCAACGGCTACATGTCATCGACCGAATATGAGACGGCGGGCCAAAGCGGACGGCTCCTAAGTCTTAGGGCCGAGTTCGGCGCCTATACCGGCGGCGCACATGGCAATTCGGGCACCAAGGGGTTGTTGTGGGATCGCACGGCGGAGAAGCAACTCAAATTCGCTGACCTGTTCGCCGCGGCCGCCAACATGGAGCGGCTTATCACCCAGCCTTGGTGCGACGCTCTCAACAAGGCCCGTGAAGAGAAACGAGGCGAGCCGGTTGGCGGCGGCGGCATGTTCGACGAATGTCCCCAGCTCAGCGAGATTTCGGTCATTCCGGCCGACAAGGACGGGAACGGCAAGCTTGAGCGGCTCCTTCTGGTCGCCGACCCCTATGTCGCGGGACCCTATGTTGAAGGCAGCTATGAGATTGAGCTACCGATTACCGGCGACTTGATCGCTGCGATCCGTTCCGATTTTCGCGAGAATTTTGAGGTTCAGCCGCAGTAGGACGGCACCGGGGACCGGCCCGGCGCATAGCGCTGCCAGCCGCCCTGGCCGGGAAGATAATATTCACCCGCGCCGATCCGCCTCAGCAGGCTGCAGGCAGCGGTGATGCCAACTTCCTGAGGCGACACGCCCTTGCTGGCGGCAAGGCTGGAATAGAGCGACCGGCGGCGGATGTTCACGGCATCGACCTGCTTCCGCAAGGCCGCCGACGGGGCAATGACGTAGCCCAGATAGCCATCATAGCGTTCGCCGATCTGCCCGGCTTGCTTGGCGGCGATGATCGTCGCCGGATCCTGCGCCGAAGCCGATCCGTCCATCGCCAGGCCTGCCATCATGGCGGCTACGATTACGAGCCTTTTCATCACTGTTTCGGCGGCTGCTGCTGAGGGAAGGCTTCAGGATTCTGCTGGATCAGTTGCTCCACGTCGCGCTGGAGGCGAACCAGCACTTCCTGGCGGATGGTGACGTTGAGGTTGATCTCGATCGGCTTGTCCGGCGGCGACACCGAGATACAACCGCCGAGCGGCAGCATCAGCGCCGTCGCGCAGGCCGCAGGCAAGAGTCTTGGTCGTTTCATGTCCTCGTCCTCATGGCTGTTGGGTTGGGGTTGGCGTGACCTTTTGTTCGACCGGGGCCTGGGATTGCTCCTGGCTCTCCTCCTGCCGCCGGGTTTCGACGACGATGCCCGGCACTTCGTCGAGCGGACGCGGAAGCGCCGGCGCAATCACCTGGGTCGGGTCGCGGAAGCTCTTGGCTGTTGCGATGAGGGCGCGGAACGGCCCCTTGATCGTCACATTGAAATTGAACGGGATGCGATTGACCGACCGGATCAGCCGCTGCGTGCTGGTGTTGCCCAGCCCTACCCCCTGAATCGTCATCCGGGTCGCGAATTCGCCGTCGAGGTAGCCGTCGAGCCGGATGATCATCGAATGGAATTTGAGGTCGCGCAGTGCATCGAAGGCGAAGCCGCCGATCATGCCGAGATTGGCCCTGTTGACTACGCCGTTGTAGGCCAGCGTCCCGCCGCCTTCGCGGCTGTCGAGCCGGCCGCCGACGATCCTGCCCCCTGCATCGTCGAAGATCATCGGAAGCACGCCGTCGAAGATACCCGTGGCCGAAATCTCCTTGAAACCCATCGAATCGACGAAAGTCTTGGCGTCCAGCCCGACCACTTCGAACGTCAGCCGCTTCGGTGACGGGCGGCCGAAGTTGAGAATTGTTTCCTGAAGGATCAGCCGCCCGCCCATGAACGGCCATTCGCCACGCTCGACCTTGACCAGCTGGTCCGGCAACAGCTGATAACGGATCACGCCGTTCTCGACGAGAATGCCGGGGTTGACGGATTCCAGGGTCATCGCCTGGCCCGGCGCGGTCACCATGCCCAGCAGGTCGGTGAAGTGGATCGTCCCGTTCATGCCGGTCACCGGGCCGAAGCTGGCAGCGAGATCCAGATCCCGTGTCGCGAAGTCGCCGGTCGAGCTGACTTCGCCGCTGCCGTTCCAGTTGATCCGCCCCTGGCCGCTGATCCGGCCATTGACCAGGGCAATCACACCTTCCGTGAGGCGCGTCAGCTCTTCCGGCTGGAGATTGTTGCCGAAGGTGATGCCGGGAACGTCAAGCAGGGCATTGCCCTCCCCGGTGGTCAAATTGTGAACGATCGTAACGTCGGTAACTTTTGTCCCGCTGGCCGGATGCTTGAGAGCTCCCGTCGCGGCGATCCGGCCGTTGGCAAGCGTGAAATGGACGTCATCGCTGCGCAGCGGGTAGAATTTCGGCGGGTCCGCGCGATCGGCCAAGGTGAGGCCGCCGTCGACGGCCAGATCGCCGCCGCGCACATTCCATTTACCCGAAGCATCGCTGAGCAAGAGCGGGATCTTGCCGATGGTCGCGTCGCCTCCGGCGAAAGTGCCGCCGGTTCCCGTGCCGCCGCTGTTGCCGCGCACCTCCTTGGCGTTGATCAGGACCGGCGCATCGGCGTGGCCCATCCGAATGGCGAGGTTTCGGGCAGCAAAGCTCTTGATGTCCGTCAGGCGCGCCTCGCCAGCGGTCAAAGCGAACGGCGACTGACCGAGGCGACCGTTAAGCCGGACGTTGCGGGTTGCAGCCGCAACTTTCATCGAACCGCCCGGGGACCGCTGGAGGATGGCCCCTCCGGTCGGGCAAAGCGGGAGGCGGGTCGGCCCGAGTTGCAGCGCACCCATTCGCAACGACCCGAAGCCGGCGACAATGCACTGCTCACCGAAGCGCAGCGCGCCGCCACGCCCGAACCGGCCGGAAATCGGAATGCGCAGGCCGGCGATCCGGCCGTCGGCTACAGGTCCGTCGAGCAGCGCGACGGTTTTGACCTCGGTCCAACCGTCCGCTCGGCCAGCGAAACGGATCGTGCCAAGGCTCAGCCGCGAACCGCCATAGGCCATTGGTCCCACGACGGCCTGGCCATTCATCGGCGCGCCGCTCCGCGGCTGCCGAAGCGCGATCCGCATGTCGGGCAAGCCCCCACCGCCAGTCTGGAAATTGCCGTCGATCCGCAATCGGCTCGCTGGCCAATAATAGGTTACGCCGTCGCCACCGCTGGCGGTGATGTGAGCTCCGCTTGGCGCCGTTCCGTTGGCACTTTCGATCCTGATCGCGCCGCCTCCGGGCCGATTGAGCAGGCGAAGCGACCCCTGGACGTCGAACTGTCCGGCGGCGCGGCGAATGGCGTTGGCGACGGCCTGGCCGATCGGACCCAGCGGAGTGCCGTCCAGCGATTCCAGCGGATCGACCATCACCGCGAACAGCGACCGTTCGACCCGCACATTGTCGGCTGCGTAATCGCCGAGCGCGGTCAGGGAACCTGCCCCGGCATTAAGACGATATCGGCCCGTGAAGCGAGTTCTCCCGGCCACAATCCGATCAAGCCGTGCCTGCTGCGCCGCAAGATCGATGCGTCCCAATGCATCCGCAGGCGTACCCTTGAACGTCAGATTGCTTGCGACATTGGCGAGGCCATTCTCTCCAGCCTGGAATGAGGCGAGCATCAGCCTGCCGCGACCGTCGAAATTCTCGAACCCTTCAGAGAAGCTGGAGTCGATATCCATGCGCGGCTGGGCCAGCCGCAGGTTGCTCGCCGGGCAAGCCAGCCCCTGGCTGCCGATTGGCCCCTTGATCTGTGGGCGGCGGGCCGTGACGCCGACATCGACAAAGGCACGGAATTGATCGAGCCGGCAGGCGCCCAATGCCAGGCCGGGGGACGAAGCGGCCAGCTTGCCGGCGAAGCCACCCGACAAATTGCCTCGACCCTCTAGCGCAAAGCCCATTCGGCCATAGGGCGTGCCGAGCGCGATCGTCGTATCCTTGAGGTCGACCGTGAGGTCGGGCAGGCGGAACGGCTTGCCGCTGGGAGGCGGAAGCAGCTTGTCGATTTGACCCCAACTGACCTTGCCCGACGGTAGCAGCTTGCCTTTCAGCCGCACTCCGCGAGCTGCCACGCGATAGACTTTGACGCTGCCGGTCCATTGAACCCTGAGCTGAATTACCGCGCGGCGGACCGTCAGGTCGGGGTTGGCCGGATCGCCGATGACGAGATTGCTGACCTGCTGGGTCCGAAAGCCGACGCGATCAAGAGTGTAGGTTGCTTGAACGCCGCGGCTCGCCAATTCGTCACGGATATAATCATCGGCAATCGATTTGCGCCAAATCCAGATGATGGCGACGGCCAGGATCAGCAGGAGGAGAAGAACGAGCAGTCCGAGCTTGGTCAGCCGCCAGGCCCAGTGCCACCCCTTGCGATCGTGCACATAGGCGTGCTCGACCAGCCCTTCATGCTCGAGGGCTCGTTCGACACGCTCTATCGGACGATCGTCATTTCCGGGGCTCATTCGAGCTTAAAAACCTCCCTACGCGGCGACCGTTCCGTATCCGCATCGATACGGCGTTGCATGGGAAACGCGCTTTGCCTAGCCTAGTATCCGCTCGGTCGCCGTAACGGGGGTTCTGCGTGGCCGATTCCACGGATGATTCAGCTGGCCATCGCGCCCGCCTCCGCCGACGCCTGTTCGAGGGCGGCGGCAAGGCTCTGCTCGATCATGAGCTGGTCGAGTATCTGCTCACCCTGACGATCAAGCGGATTGACACCAAGCCGATCGCCAAGAGACTGATCGGCCAGTTTGGCGGCATCGGACAATTACTTGGCGCCGACGCGGCAACGCTGGGCCGGGAAGGGCTCAGTGAAACTTCGATTGCGGCGCTGAAAATCGCTGAGGCGACCGCCTTGCGCCTGCTCGAAACCCGTGTTGAAGGCCGACCGATTCTGTCCAGCTGGGACGCTCTTGGCGACTATCTCCAGGCGGCAATGGCCCATTCGCCGATCGAGGAGGTCCGCGTCCTGTTCCTCAACGCCAAGAACATGCTGCTCGCCAATGAGGCGATGTGGCGAGGCAGCGTCGACGAAGCATCGGTCCATGTCCGCGAGGTCATCAGCCGCGCGATCCAGTTGGGCGCGACCGCGATCATCATCGTCCATAACCATCCGTCGGGCGACCCCTCGCCCAGCAGCCAGGATATTCGCCTGACCAAGGACCTGATCGACGCCGGCCGCCATATGCGCGTCACAGTCCACGACCATGTTATCGTCGGCTCCCAGGGCCGCAGCAGCATGAAGGCGCTGGGCCTCATCTGATTGCCGCTTGCTGCAACCCTTGCTAGGCGCGCCGTCTGATTAGCCCGATTGCAAGGAACGACATGGTCCCCCGCTATTCCCGTCCCGCGATGACCGCCATCTGGTCAGCCGAGAACCGCTATCGGATCTGGTGGGACATCGAAGTGTTCGCTGCCGAGGCGATGGGTCAGATCGGGATGATCCCGGCCGAGGACGCGCAGACCATCCGTAAAGCCTTTGACGACGATGTGCTCGGCGAGATCGATGTCCCTGCCATCGATGCGATCGAGGCGGTGACCAAGCATGACGTGATCGCATTCCTGACCTGGGCCGGCGAGAAGCTCGGCCCCGAGCGGCGCTGGCTTCACCAGGGCATGACCAGCAGCGACGTGCTCGACACCAGCCTGGCGGTACAATTGAAGCAATCTGCCGACCTGTTGCTGGAAGATCTCGACCAGTTGCTCGAAGTGCTGAAGCGCCGCGCCGTTGAGCATAAGATGACGCCGACCATCGGCCGCAGCCATGGCATCCACGCCGAGCCGGTGACATTCGGGCTAAAACTTGCCCAGGCATATGCCGAATTCGACCGCAATCGTGCTCGCCTCAAGGCTGCCCGCGACGAAATCGCGACCTGCGCCATCTCTGGCGCGGTCGGGACCTATGCCAACGTCGATCCGGCGGTCGAGGAGCATGTGGCGAAGGAACTGGGCCTAACGCCCGAACCGACCTCCACGCAGGTAATCCCGCGCGACCGGCATGCGATGTTCTTCGCTACGCTGGGCGTCATTGCTTCGTCGATCGAGCGGCTTGCAATCGAAATTCGCCACTTGCAGCGAACTGAAGTACTTGAGGCCGAGGAATATTTCTCGCCCGGCCAGAAGGGCTCGTCGGCAATGCCGCATAAGCGCAATCCGGTGTTGACCGAAAACCTTACTGGCTTGGCCCGAATGGTCCGTTCGGCGGCTATTCCGGCAATGGAGAATGTCGCCTTATGGCATGAGCGGGACATCAGCCACTCGTCGGTCGAGCGGTTCATTGGGCCGGACGCCTGCATTACCCTCGATTTCGCCCTCTCCCGCCTCACCGGCGTGGTCGACAAGCTGCTGGTGTATCCCGAGCGGATGCAGAAGAATCTCGACCGGATGGGCGGCCTGGTCCACTCCCAGCGCGTCCTGCTCGCGCTGACCCAGGCCGGCCTCAGCCGCGAGGAAAGCTATGCGTTGGTTCAGCGCAACGCGATGAGAGTCTGGGAATCGGACGGCCAGCTGTCGCTGCTCGACCTTCTAAAAGCCGACCCGGCCGTGAGCGCCAAGCTCAGCGACGCCCAGCTCGAGGAGCTGTTCGACCTCGGCTATCATTTGAAGCGCATCGACGTCATCTTCGAACGCGTCTTCGGCAAATAGATGAAGGCGATCCAGCCCTGTGCATTGCTGCTGCTTGTTGGGCCCGACTGGCAGGTCGAAGCTGCCAGCGCCAATGTAGCCATGCTCGGCGATGTGAAGCCGACGGCGGTCATTGGCCAACCACTGGCCGACCTTATCGGCAGCAAGGCAATTCATTCCCTGCGTAACCGCATGTCATGGCTATCGAGCGATGAGAGCGAGGTGCAGGATTTCGGGGTCGAATGGGGCAATGTGACTTTCGATGTCCGGGCGACCCGATCCAAAAATCATTATTTGATCGAAGCCGAGCTTGCCGTCGAACCACGGCTTCCCGACGGTATCGGCATGGTCCGCTCGATGAGCGATCGGCTATCGGGCAACGATCCCCGTAAACTGGCCGAACAGGCCATGCGCCAGCTGAATTCTCTGACCGGTTTCGATCACCTGATGTTGCTTGATCGTGGAGGCGGAATTCTTGCCGCTGCCCAGCGCGGCAAATTGCCACCCGCGAGTTTCGAAACGGAAGGGCTGGTCCGTATCGCAGCCGACCGCGATGCGGAGCCGATCCCCCTCCTTGGCCATGAGATTGGCGAATTGGTTGGGCGCGCCGCATTTGTCGCTCTCGCTGAAGAGGAACGCGATAAGCTGACCAGCCTCGGCATGTGTGCCGCGATGAATCTGCCGCTACGAATCGATGGCGAACTAGTCGGTTCGGTCCACGCCCTGCACCATGCCCCGCGCCGCTGCGGCGCCGAGCGGAGATCCGTAGGCCATCTGTTCGCGGAACGCCTCGTCGCGCGCATGGCGCGCTGTGGCTGGCAGCCCTAGCCGCCCAGAATATCCCGGATCCGGCTGAAGAAGCCCTTGCTGGCCGGACATTCGTCCCCAGTCTCGGTTTCGCGGAACTGCTCGAGGATCTCGCGCTGTTCCTTGCTTAGCTTGGTCGGCGTTTCGACCAGGATGCGGGTCACCAGATCGCCGCGGCCGCGGCCGTTCAGCACGCTCATTCCAGCACCGCGATGACGCAGCGTTTCCCCAGACTGGATTCCTGCCGGAATCTTGAGCTCGATCTTCTCGCCATCGATGCCCGGGATGGTGATGGAGCCGCCCAGTGCGGCGGCGGTAAAGCTGATCGGTGCTTCGGCGACTAAGGTCGTCCCATCACGTTCGAAGATCGCATGCCGTTTCAAATGGACGAACAGGTAAAGATCGCCGGCAGCGGCGTTGCGGACGCCCGCTTCGCCCTCGCCGGCGACGCGGATACGAGTCCCTTCGTCGACGCCAGCCGGGATATTGACGTTCAACCTGCGCGACTTGAGCGCGCGGCCTTCGCCATGACAAGCCCCGCAGGGATCGGCGACCATCTCGCCCGACCCCATGCAGCCAGGGCAGGTCCGTTCAACCACGAAGAACCCCTGTTGCGCGCGGACCTTGCCGGCGCCGCCGCAGCTTGAACAGGCTTTTGCCGCCATGTGGCCTTTCGAGCCTGACGAATGGCAGGCTTCGCAATTGGCCAGCGCCTGGATGGCAATCGTCTTCTCGATCCCGGCGAATGCTTCTTCGAGCGACAGTTCGAGATCGTAGCGAAGGTCAGAGCCGCGGGCGGCACTGGCCCGCTGTGCCCTAGGATCCATGAATTCGCCGAATATCGACGAGAAAATGTCGGAAAAGCCCTCGAAACCTCCCCCGCCGGCGGCGCCGAACGGGCCCTGACCGTTCATCCCGTTCTGGAAAGCGGCATGGCCAAAGCGGTCATAGGCGGCGCGCTTCTGCGGGTCCTTGAGGACGTCATAGGCCTCGCTGATCGCCTTGAAGTGAGCTTCCTTGTCGGTGCATCCGCCATGGCGGTCGGGATGGCAGTCCATCGCCAACTTGCGATAGGCAGCCTTGATCGTCTTGTCGTCGGCGCCGCGTGCGACGCCGAGCAGCTCATAATAGTCCGTGGCCATCAATCCCCACCCATGACGAACGGCGCCGACCGATGGTCAGTCGACACCGCCCATGCCATGGCCCTTAGGCCTTCTTGTCTTCGTCGACTTCCGAGAATTCGGCGTCGACCACTTCTTCGTCACCCGGCGCAGCTTCGGCGGTCGCCTCGGCCGACTGGGCAGCCTCCTCGCCGCCAGGCGCCTGCGTTTTCTCGTAGATCGCCTGGCCGAGCTTCATGGCGGCCTGAGCCAGAGCTTCGGTCTTGGCCTTCATCGCCTCGGCATCGCCGCCTTCGATGGCGGTCTTGGCCTCGGCCACGGCGGCCTCGATCTCGCTCTTGAGCGATTCGTCGACCTTGTCGCCATGCTCTTTCAGCTGCTGCTCGGTCGAATGGACCAGGCTTTCGGCCTGGTTCTTCGTTTCAGCCGCCTCGCGCCGCTGCTTGTCCTCGTCGGCGAACTTCTCGGCGTCTTTGACCATCTGTTCGATGTCGGCGTCGCTGAGGCCGCCCGAAGCCTGGATGCGGATCTGCTGCTCCTTGCCAGTACCCTTGTCCTTGGCAGTGACGTGGACGATGCCGTTGGCGTCGATGTCGAATGTGACCTCGATCTGCGGCACGCCGCGCGGAGCGGGCGGGATCCCGACCAAGTCGAACTGGCCGAGTGCCTTGTTGTCCGAGGCCATTTCGCGCTCGCCCTGGAAGACACGGATGGTCACCGCATTCTGGTTGTCGTCTGCGGTCGAGAAGGTCTGGCTCTTCTTGGTCGGGATGGTCGTGTTGCGGTCGATCATCCTCGTGAACACGCCGCCCAGGGTCTCAATTCCTAGCGACAGCGGGGTCACGTCAAGCAGCAGCACGTCCTTGACGTCGCCCTGCAGCACGCCTGCCTGGATCGCCGCACCCATGGCAACGACTTCGTCTGGGTTGACGCCGACATGCGGCTCGCGCCCGAAGAACTCCTTCACCACTTCGCGAACCCGCGGCATGCGGGTCATGCCGCCGACCAGCACTACGTCGACTACGTCCTTGGCGTCGATGCCGGCGTCCTTGAGTGCCTTCTTGCACGGCTCGAGCGTCCGGTTGATGAGGTCGGCGACGAGTTTCTCCAGGTCCGCGCGGCTGATCGTTTCGACCAGATGCAGCGGTGTCGTCGTCCCGCCTTCCATGCGGGCAGTGATGAACGGCTGGTTGATTTCGGTCGTCGCAGCCGACGACAGTTCGATCTTTGCCTTCTCGGCGGCTTCCTTGAGCCGCTGCAGCGCCAGCCGGTCGGTGCGAAGGTCGATGCCTTCCTTCGCCTTGAACTTGTCAGCCAGAAATTCGACGATCTTGGCATCGAAATCCTCACCGCCGAGGAAGGTGTCGCCGTTGGTCGACTTCACCTCGAACACGCCGTCGCCGATCTCGAGGATCGAGATGTCGAATGTGCCGCCGCCAAGGTCGTAGACGGCAATCGTCTTGCCCTCTTCCTTTTCAAGGCCATAGGACAGAGCCGCCGCGGTCGGCTCGTTGATGATGCGCAGCACCTCAAGGCCAGCGATCTGCCCTGCGTCCTTGGTCGCCTGGCGCTGAGCGTCGTTGAAATAGGCCGGAACTGTGATCACGGCCTGAGTGACCGTCTCGCCGAGATAGGCCTCGGCGGTTTCCTTCATCTTCTGGAGAATGAAGGCCGAAATCTGCGACGGAGAATAATCCTTGCCCCCGGCATTGACCCACGCGTCGCCGTTCGATCCCTTGACGATCTTGTAGGGCACCAGCTCGGTGTCCTTCTTGGTGATCGGATCGTCGAAGCGGCGGCCGATCAGGCGCTTCACCGCGAAAATCGTGTTGTCGGGATTGGTCACCGCCTGGCGCTTGGCCGGCTGGCCGATCAGGCGCTCGCCGTCCTTGGTGAAGGCCACCACCGACGGGGTCGTGCGCGCGCCTTCTGCATTTTCAATAACCTTGGGCTTTCCACCCTCCATCACCGCGACACAGCTGTTGGTGGTGCCGAGGTCGATCCCGATCACTTTTGCCATATTCATTACCCTCTACTTGCCCCCTCGGACGCGCTGCCCGGGCGTCCAAGGAATTGATGTTTCGCGGGCGATATAGGTGGCGTTCAAGCGACGACAAGGAGGCCGCGAAGAGAGATAGGATGCGGTAGCACCTAGCGCGCTTCGCGACTTTTCAGGCGAAAAGGCCGCTCTTCAGCGACTCAACGCGCACTTTTAGCGATCCGCAGATTGTTGGCCGATCGAGGCGTTGGCATGCGCCCCCGCGTTTTCCCCCGTTTTCTGGGGTTTTCGGGACAGGGGGCGCTGGTGCTGCGATTGCGGTCGTGCTGAAGGAATGTATCAGCGCAAGAGAAAAAAGGGGGGCTATCCTTGCGGTCATTACCGCATGTGCAAGCGTAATCATTGCCTGCCTTGTAATGATCGCCGCCGCCATCAACGGCTTAAAACTTGGCCTAATGCTCGAGCCAGCTGCGTACACGGCAGCGTGGATGAGCAGCCTTTGCTGGGTCTGCTGGCGGCACCGCAGCCCGGCGGGGGATCCGCGACTTGCAAGGAGCGCCGCGGTCATCCTCCTAATATTTACCGGTGGCGCGTTTGGTCGTTTGACCTGCCTTGTGGGACAGACCTTCGCGCTGACCCTGGTGGATCAGCAATTACATCATGCGGATCTGGCATTGGGCCTGGACGTGAATTCGATCGTTTGGGCCGCGGCAAGCGTTCCCAAGCTACCGTCCTTACTGCGGGTGGCCTATTCGATGCCTGCCCCGATTATCCTAATGTCAGCCCTGCTTTTCGTTTGGACAGGCCGCAGCGAGCGCGCCTGGGAGCTCTGTTTCGTTTTCAACCTTTGCCTTCTGGTCACAGCGGTAAGTTCGATATTCCTTCCAGCAGCGGGCCCATTTTATCATCTTCGCTTTTCGGACGCATTGCGAGAGCTGCTTCCGGCGGGATCAGGGATTTATGCAGTGGAGCCCTTATTCGCGCTTCGGAAAGCCACAGCCTTCAACATTGATCCAACCGGGCTGTTCGGTGTGGCTTGTTTTCCATCGTTTCACACGATGATGGCATTGATTGCCGCCACTGCATGGCGCGACATTCCGAAACTGGGGACGGTGATGGTCGTCTGGCAGGCTCTAGCGATTGTTTCGACCATCCCGATTGGGGGCCATTATTTGATCGACCTTGCCGGAGGCTTTGTTTGCTGGGCGGCCGTTCAACTCCTCTGGCAAAGGAGTCTTGCGAAAGATGAACGGCATTTCAGCCGATCGATCGCCCCAATGGCCCAGCCCTAGGGCATCGCCATGCCACCGTTGACGTGGAGCGTCTGGCCAGTGACGTATCCGGCTTCCTTCGACGCAAGATAGACTACGGCAGCGCCGATATCCTCACCCGAACCCATCGCGCCGATCGGGATTTTCGACAAAATCCCTTCCTTCTGGGACTCGGTCAGCGCGTCGGTCATGGCCGAGGTCATGAAGCCCGGGGCAACGCAATTGACGGTAATCCCGCGGCTCGCGACTTCCTGGGCGAAGGCCTTGGACATGCCGATCAGGCCGGCCTTGGAGGCGACATAGTTGGCCTGGCCCGGATTGCCCGTAACGCCGACGACGGACGTGATGCTGATGATCCGGCCGAAGCGAGCCCTCATCATCGGCTTCATCGCCGCACGCATCAGGCGGAAGGAGGCTTCCAGGTTGACCTTGATCACCTGGTCCCACTCCTCGTCCTTCATCCGCATGGCGAGGTTGTCGCGGGTAACCCCGGCATTGTTGACGAGGACGTCGAGTTGGCCGAGCGCCTCGACCGCGCGCGGCACCAGCTGATCGACCTGCTCTGCATTGGACAAGTCGCAGACCAAGGTCACATGATTGCCGCCGAGCTCCTTGGCGAAAGCCTCCAGCTTGGCCTGGTTTGAACCGGAAAGCGCCAGCCGCGCGCCTTGCGCTGCCAAGGATTTTGCGATCGCGCTGCCGAGCCCGCCGCTCGCGCCGGTCACCAGCGCGGACATTCCCGAGAGGTCAAACATCATGCGAGCTCCTTGGCGATGGCTTCGATGTCTTCGATCGTGACGACGCTGATCACCTTGGCGTCGGGCGCGATGCGCTTGACCATCGGGCCGAGCACCTTGCCGCCAACCTCGACGAACTCCGCGACGCCAGCGGAAGAGAGGTTGGCAATGCTCTCGCGCCACCGGACCATGCCGGTGACCTGCTCGACCAGTAGCCGTTCGATCTCCGTCGGGTCCGCCACGGCGGTAGCGGTGACATTGGCGTAGAGCGGTACGTGCGGCGGCTCGATCACTGTCTTGCCCAAGGCTTCGGCCATGGCGTCCGCGGCCGGCTGCATTAGCGGGCAATGAAACGGCGCCGATACCGGCAGCGGGACCGCGCGCTTGGCTCCCATCTCCCTGGCCATCTCGATCGCGCGTTCGATCGCGCCCTTGTGGCCCGAGATCACGACCTGGCTAGGGTCATTGTCATTGGCGACCGTGCAGATTTCGCCTTGAGCCGCCGCCGCGGCGATTTTCTCGGCAAGCTGCAGGTCCGCACCAAGCAGCGCAGCCATTGCTCCGACGCCGACCGGCACGGCCGCCTGCATCGCCTGGCCGCGCAGCTTGAGCAGCTTGGCGGTAGTCGGAAGATCGAACGAGCCCGCTGCGCAGAGTGCGGAATATTCTCCAAGGCTGTGCCCAGCCACGAAATGCGCAACCTTCTCCAGCGAAACGCCGCCTTCCCTGGTCAGCGCCCGGAATACGGCTAGCGCATGCGCCATAATCGCCGGCTGGGCATTTTCGGTGAGCTTGAGATCGTCCTCCGGTCCCTCGCGCATCAGCTTGAACAGGTTCTGGCCAAGCGCCTCGTCAACCTCGCCGAACGTGTCTCGAGCGGCCTGGCTCGCATCGGCCAGCGCTGCCCCCATGCCGACCGACTGGCTGCCCTGACCGGGAAAAAGAAATGCGCGCATCGAAATCCCTGTTTGACTGTGCTTAGGTCGCGGGCGAACTAGGCCGGTCAGCCACGATTGCCAAGTCCGGCCGAGGGAGAGGAATGGGGATGAGCGAAACAGGCGAAGCACGGCAGCTCGGTTTCTGGATCTGCCTCGCGCTGGTCGTCGGCAACATGATCGGCTCGGGGATATTCCTGCTGCCCGCCAACCTCGCGCCCTATGGCCTGAATGCGATATGGGGCTGGGTCATCACCATCGGCGGCGCCATGTGCCTGGCAACGGTGTTCGCGGGACTTGCCAAGGCCATGCCCGACGCCGGCGGGCCCTATGACTATGTCGCCCGATCGATGGGCGCCCCGCCGGCCTTTCTGGTCATGTGGAGCTATTGGATTTCCACCTGGGTGACCAACGCGGCCATTTCCATTGCCGCGGTCAGCTACCTGAGTACTCTGTCGCCGGGGTTCTTTGCCGTGCCGGGCGTTGCCCCGCTCGTCGCAATCGCCTTTGTCGCCCTGTTTACCGCAATCGCCTGCACCGGGGCGCATGTCTCGGGGGGCGTGCAGATTTTCACGAGCGTCCTCAAGGTCATGCCCCTTGTCGCCGCGATGGTGATCGCCCTGATCGTCCTCGGCAACGGCGATCAGCAGGCGCAATTTGCGCCGACGCCGGTCACGCCCAACGGCATCGCTGGAGCGGCCGCGCTTACCTTATGGGCGATGCTCGGCTTCGAATGCGCCGCCATACCCGCGGAGCGGGTCAAGGACCCGGCGCGAACCATTTCCCGCGCGACCCTGATCGGAACACTGGCGGTCGGCTTGATCTATCTGGCCGCGTCCAGCGCCGTGTTTATTCTGTTGCCGGCCGACATAGCGGCAAAGTCTGCAGCGCCATTTGCCGATCTGGTCGGCAGCTTCTGGGGGCCGACAGCATCGCTGCTCGTGGTATTTTTTGCCGCCATTTCCTGCCTCGGCGCGCTCAACGGCTGGGTGCTGCTGCAGGGCGAAGTGCCGCTGACGCTGGCCCGGCGCGGAGTCTTTCCGCAGTGGTTCGGCAAAGTGAACAGCCGCGGCATGCCGGTCCGCGCGCAGGTCCTCAGCTCGACCCTGGCCATGCTGTTGGTAGCCGCCAACTACACCAAGGGCCTGACCGAGCTGTTCGCCTTCATGGCGCTGTTGGCGACGGTCGCGACGCTGGTCCTCTACCTGTTTGCCACTATTGCCGCGCTTCGGCTGATGGTGCGCGGCCAGCTCAGCCGGGGCCTATTGTTCGTCACGCTGGTTGGCGCGGTCTATTCGATCTGGACCTTTTACGGCGCCGGCAAGGAAGCGACGCTGTGGGGCCTGCTTCTCCTGATGACCGCGATTCCCGTGTGGTTCGGGATGCGGCTCAGTTCCCTCTGGTCCAGCCCGGCGCCGGCGGCCGCTCCAGCCGGGCCTCCGGAATCATTGTCCTGAGCTTTCGAGCGAAGGACCGGAGGCAGACCTCGCTCTTGCCCAATGGGCCCGGCACATAGCTTGGGCTGGCCATACCTTGCTGCACCCGGCTGATCAGGTCGGTGTCCTCGGCATTGACGCGGCGATTGATCCGCCAGTTCAAATAGCGCGCGGCCGTCATTTCACGGCGGCTGTCGGGCAGCGCATAGCTGATCTCACGGATGACGCTGGTCGTTGCCGACACCGGTAGCCACTGCATGAAGTCGACCTGGTCCGGATAGATGTCGAACGCGACGCAGGGAAACAGCTTGTAGTATAGCCATTTGCGCCGATGGGTCGGCGGCAAATGCTCTGCGTCAGGCAGGTATCGCTGATAGGCGCGCTCCGACGGATTGGCGGAATCATCGTCGCGCAGGTCGCCTTCCATCCGGTCGATCCATTCCTGCGCCTCGATCGCGTAACTTTTGCCGAACAAGCGAGTGAGGCCGGGGTGGCCGACGGGAATATGCAAATGGTCGGAATAGTTATCGGCAATGGTCTTCCAGTTGAGGTCGCGAGGCCTGAGCGTGACCCGGCCGATCGCCCGGAGATCCTCGAAGCGGTAAGGCGCCACTTCCTGCTCGTAGGGCGCCATCATCTCATGAACTGAGGGCAGGCCTTCCTCCAGCCGGACGAACAGGAAGCCGCGCCAAATCTCCAGCGCGACCGGGACGAGCCCGAGTTTCTCCGTCTGCAGTCCCGGATATTCGTGGCGGTGCATGACGCCGACCAGCCGCCCGTCCCTGGCGTAGCTCCACGCATGATAGGGACAGGTCAGCACCTTGGCGCAGCCCCCCTCCCCGTCGAGCAGCCGCGAGCCGCGGTGACGGCAGACATTGGCAAAGGCCCTAATCTCGCCGTCGTCGCCACGAATGACGATCACGCTCTCGCCGAGAAAATCGATCGTTCGCCATTCACCGGGATTGGCGATCTCACTCTCATGACAGACCACTTGCGGCGCGGCGCGGAGGAACGCGCGCTTTTCCGCCGCGAAGAATTCGTCGTCGACATACAGCCAGCCGGGCAGGCTCACGTCGTCGAGCGGGTCTGCGGTCGGAATGCTTTTGAGGTGCGTGGCCATGGCCTAGCTTCTGCCATTTGTCGGCTTTGCGGGCAATCTCGGCACCGATCATCCGAACCGGCGTTGCAGCCACGATGGCCATCACCGATCCCAAGAACACCCCGTGGTGGCAACGCTGCACGATCTACCAGATCTACCCGCGAAGTTTCCAGGACAGCGACGGAGATGGGATCGGCGACCTCAAGGGGATCGAACAGCGGCTTGACTATCTCAGGGAGTTAGGCGTCGACGCGATCTGGCTTTCGCCGATCTTCCCATCGCCGATGGCGGACTTTGGCTACGACGTCGCTGACTATGTCGGAATCGATCCTGTTTTCGGGACGATCGACGATTTCGATCAGTTGCTTGGCGCCGTACATGGTCGCGGACTGAAGCTGCTGCTCGACTTCGTCCCCAACCATAGCAGCGACCAGCATCCCTGGTTCGTGGAGAGCAGGTCATCACGCCATAACCCCAAGCGAGACTGGTACATCTGGCGCGATCCAGGACCGGATGGCGCCCCGCCCAACAACTGGATCAGCGATTTCGGCGGGTCGGCTTGGGAATGGGATGAGACCACCGGCCAATATTATTTGCATGCCTTTTTGAAGGATCAGCCCGATCTCAACTGGCGCAATCCGGCGGTTCGCGCCGCTATGCTCGACGTGATGCGCTTCTGGTTCGACCGAGGCGTCGACGGCTTTCGAATCGACGTGCTGTGGCACATGATCAAGGCGGAAGGCCTGCCCGACAATCCGCCCAATCCGGACTACCGGCCGGGCATGGGCGAGATGCACCGGGTGCTCCAGCTCAATTCGACGGACCAGCCGGAAGTCCATGACCTATGCGCCGAGATGCGCCGCCTCGCCGACAGCTACGGCGATCGAGTGCTGGTCGGCGAAATCTACCTGCCGATCGACAAGCTGGTGACCTATTACGGCAGCGATCTTTCCGGCGTGCACCTTCCCTTCAATTTCCAGCTGATCGATGCGCCATGGAGCCCACCCGCACTGGCCCGGATCATCACCCAATATGAAGCGGCCCTGCCCGCCGGCGGATGGCCGAACTGGGTGCTCGGCAATCATGATCGCCCTCGAATTGCGGAGAGGGTCGGCGAAGCCCAGGCGCGGGTGGCGGCGATGCTGCTCCTCACTCTGCGCGGCGCGCCGACCGTTTATTATGGCGATGAGCTTGGCCTGACCGACGTCCGCATTCCGGCCGACCGGGTGAAGGACCCGCGCGAACTTCGCGAGCCCGGAATCGGCCTTGGCCGCGATCCGGTCCGGACGCCGATGGCGTGGGATGACAGCCCGCATGGCGGATTCAGCTCAAGCAACCCCTGGCTCCCGCTGCACGAGGACTGGCGGACTCGGAATGTATCGGCGGAGGAGCGGGACCCAGGTTCGATGCTTGCCTTGCATCGCGCCCTGCTGACGCTGCGCAGCAACGAGCCCGCCCTGTCGCTCGGCTCGATCCTTCAGGTCCGGGCGAACGATCATGTGCTCAGCTACCAGCGGCAACACGGCACCGGCCGATTGCAGATATTACTCAATTTCACCGGGACGGAGCGGCAGATTCCGGACTGGGTTCAGGGTGGTGAATATTTGCTTTCGACTCTCGGGACTTCGCCGCCAGACGGCTGGCTGCGGCCTGACGAAGGCGTCATCCTTCGCCTGGCGGCCGAATAAGCCATGCGGGTCGCGATGCTCAGTTCGATCAGCTGGCGGACGCCCCCGCGCGCTTACGGACCGTGGGAGCTGGTCACCAGCCTGCTGACCGAAGCGCTGGTCGAGCGCGGCATCGATATGACCCTGTTCGCCACGCTCGACAGCGTCACCGGCGGCAAGCTCGATGGCGTGGCGCCGCGCGGGTATTCCGAAGACGACAGCCTCAATGCCAAAGTGTGGGAGGCGCTTCATATCGCCCATTTGTTCGAGCGTGCGTCCGACTTCGACCTCATTCATAATCAGGCCGACTATTTGCCGCTTATCTTCTCGCACATGGTCGACACGCCCATCGTCACCACCATTCATGGCTTTTCGTCACCGTCGATCCTGCCGGTGTTCCAACGCTACAACGACCGTTCCGCCTATGTCGCGATCAGCGACGCCGACCGGCATCACTCGCTAGACTATGCCGCGACCATCCATCACGGCATCCCGATCGACGACTTTCCATTCGACCCGGCTGGCAGCGAAGACCTCTTGTTCTTCGGGCGATTCCATCCCGACAAGGGAGCCGCCGAAGCCGTCCTCGCTGCCCGCGCCGTCGGCCGGAAACTCGTCATGGCCGGGATCGTCCAGGACGCGGAATATTTCGCGACCGCGGTCGCCCCCTACATCGATGAGCGAACGGTGGAATATCGCGGCGTGCTCGGCGGTACCGACCGGACTCGAGCACTTGGCCAGGCACGCGCCCTTCTCCACCTGATCGGGTTTGAGGAGCCTTTCGGTCTTTCGGTCATCGAGGCGATGGCCTGCGGGACGCCGGTCATTGCATATCCCAAGGGATCGATGCCCGAGTTGATCGTCGACGGAGTAACCGGCTTCCTGGTCGACAGCTTCGAGGATGCCGTGGCTGCGATTGACCGGATTGGCGAGATCGATCGCGCTGACTGCCGCGAACATGTTGCCAAGCGCTTCACCATTGATCGCATGGCCGACCGGTATCTCGAGTTGTACCGCCAGCTGTTAGGCGGCTGACTCTTAACCCCAGTTTATGTATGCCTTCGCCCGACAAGGGGACGTGTGCCATGCCATTGTACATGGATATCCATTCGATCGACCCGGATACGCCGTGGGAGGATATCGCCAACGCCCATTGGGCTGACGTGGAAATCCAGGGGCAATATCACGTCGATTACCTCAAATATTGGTTCAACAAGGACTGCGGCAAGCTGTTTTGCCTGGTCGAGGCGCCCGACGCCGACTCTGCCCGATGCGTCCATGAACATGCCCATGGCCTGGTCGCCGAAAAGCTGATCGAGGTCGACCCCGACCTCATCGACAGCTTCATGGGAAATGGGGGAGTGAATGAAGGCGGTGCCGCTCTCATTCCCGGTGCGGCCAGCCAAACGCATCGCGACAGCGGCGTCCGGACGGTCCTGTTCACCGACATCGCCAACTCTACCGAGATGACCTATCGATACGGCGACCGGGCGACCATGGCGATGCTGTCAGTTCACGACGGAGTCGTGCGCAAGGCGCTGCGCGAAAATCATGGCCGCGAGGTCAAGCACACCGGGGACGGCATCATGGCCGCTTTCCTTTCGGCCGCCGATGCCGTTCGCTTCGCGTGCCGGGTGCAGGAGGCGCTTCAACAGCATAATGAACCCGGTCCGGAATTTCCGGTGACGGTTCGCATCGGCATCAGCGCCGGCGAGCCGGTCGAGCAGGGCAATGACCTGTTTGGCTCGACGGTGCAACTCGCTGCACGCCTGTGCGCCCAGGCCGATCCGGGGCAAGTGCTGGTATCGAGCATGGTGGCGGAGCTTTGCGACGGGGAAAGCCTGAAGTTCAGCGAAACCCGGGAGGTCCAACTCAAGGGATTTGAACGCGACGTGGAAGCCTGCGTCGTCGAGCTGACCTGCTAGCTTGCCTTTCTGACCGACTTCGGCCATAGGCGCCCCCGCCGCTGGGGCTCTGCCCTAAGCTGCTGATTAACTTGAACGACAGCCGGAGGGGCGTTCGCATGGTGCGGCGTCAACGATCGGCCAAGCATAGGTGCATGGAACATGCCGCTTTACGAGCATGTTTTCCTCGCGCGTCAGGATCTGGCTCAGGCCCAGGTCGATGCGCTGGCGGAAAACGCCACCAAGATCATCGCCGACAACGGCGGCAAGGTGGTCAAGACTGAAACCTGGGGCCTTCGCGGCCTCGCCTACCGCATCGCCAAGAACCGCAAGGCGCATTACGTCATGCTCGACATCGACGCGCCCGCGCCAGCAATGGCCGAGCTGGAGCGCCAGACCGGCATCAACGAAGACGTCATCCGCTACATGACCATCCGGGTCGATGCCCATGAAAAGGGCCCGTCGGCGATGATGCGCAAGCAGGATCGCGAGCGGACCCGTGGCCCGCGCCGCGAAGAGATGGAGATCTAAGCGATGGCACGTCCCTTTTTCCGCCGCCGCAAGTCCTGCCCCTTCTCGGGCAAGGACGCCCCCCGCATCGATTACAAGGACGTTCGTCTGCTCCAGGGCTTTGTCTCTGAGCGTGGCAAGATCGTCCCCAGCCGCATCACCGCGGTGTCGACCAAGAAGCAGCGCGAACTGGCCAAGGCGATCAAGCGCGCCCGCCACATCGGCCTGCTTCCCTACATCGTGAAGTAAGGAGAGCTAGAGATGGAAGTCATCCTGCTCGAACGCGTCGAAAAGCTCGGCCAGATTGGCGACATCGTCAATGTGAAGAACGGCTTCGCGCGCAACTATCTGCTGCCGAACAAAAAGGCGCTCCGCGCTAACGAGTCCAACAAAAAGGTGTTCGAGGCCAACCGCACTAGGATTGAAGCCGAAAATGCCACCAAGCGCACCGATGCCGAAAAGGCGTCGAAGGGCGTCGAAGGCAAGACCATCCAACTGATCCGCCAGGCGTCGAACGTCGGCGCGCTCTATGGCTCGGTCAGCGCCCGCGACATCGTCGAGGGACTCGAGGCCGAGGGTGCCAAGGTGTCGAAGAGCCAGGTGGTGCTCGACCGCCCGATCAAGGCGATCGGCGTGCACGAAGTTAAGATCGCGCTTCACCCCGAAGTGGCGGTGACGATCAAGGTCAACGTCGCCCGTTCGCCGGAAGAGGCTGAGCTCCAGGCTCAGGGCGTCGACGTTATGGCGTCGATGTTCGAGCGCGAAGAGGCCGGCTTCACCGAGGCGTTCGATCCGAATGCCGAGCCGGGCGTGGTTCCGGAAGAGCCGGTCGCTGAGACTCCGGCCGAGGCGCCCCAGGCTGAGGCCGAAGCGCCCCAGGCTGAAGCCGAGGGAGAAGGCGAAGAAGCCTAAGCTTCTCCACGCTGAACAAGATCAAGCCGCCGGTTTCCCCGGCGGCTTTTTCTTTGGCCGAACGGTTCGTCGCATTTTGCCCGAAGGGCCGCGCCAAGCGGAATGGCGGATATTCGCCAACCTACAAGTCGCCTTGACGACAGGCGTCACCACTCGTCGCATCCGCTCGTTCGCGGGCGGAACGACCTCGGTCCTTTCGCGGTTTTGGCCCATGAGCGTGGGGTTGTTTAGGAAAGGGACGATGATGGCGAACGAGCAAGACAAAAACCCCGCGACCGGGCAAGAATCGGACATCAGCAAGGCGCAAGCCACGCAGCAGCCGACGGATCGGCAAGGCCAGCGGCCCGAAACCGGCGAGCAGCGCCAACCGGCCGAGCTCGACCAGGATCGGCCAGGTCAGTCTGACGAAGCGATCGAGGGCGAAACAGCGACCCGGCAAGACACCGACATCGAAGGCACGTCACAGCCGCCTGAAAAGGGTGAGGCCGAGAGCGGCTTCGTGGGTTCCCAGGGCCAACAGGACAGCAGCAGCGAACTGATTGACGAAGATGACGAAGACTTCGCCAAGGGCGGCCAGGGCGCGCCCGAAGACAAATAACTTCTGACCCCAACTTAAAGGGCCGCGTCTCCCGATGGAGGCGCGGCCTCTTCTTATGCCGTTTCCCGGGCGAGATAGGCGGTTTCCCGCTCGACATATTGGGCGAAGCTGGGCCGCGACAGGATCGCATTCACATAAGCCGTGATCTTCGGATAGCGAGCGCTGTCGATCGCCACGTCGCAATGGCTAAAGTTGGCGAACGGCCCGGCCACCGCGATATCGGCCAGGGTTAGCCGGTCGCCGACCAGATAACCGCTGTCCGGGACCGCCCCTTCAAGATAGTCGAGCAGCGGCGGCAATTCGTCACGCTCGGCCGCCTCGGCGGCTCCCAAGTCGCCCTCACGGCCGAGGAAGCGCGGCGCAACCACCTTGTTAAAGAAGATCTTGGCACCGCACGCGAACAATATTGTGTCGGCGAATTCGTCGAACCAGATCACCCTCCCGCGCTCGCGAGGATCGCTCGGAATCAGCTCGGGCGCGGGATATTTCGCCTCAAGATAATGGATAATCGCGCTGGAGTCGGCCAGGCTGTAGTCACCATCGACCAGCGCCGGCATTTTTCCGAACGGACTGGCGGCCCGGAACTCGGGAGTCGGATTGGGAAAACCGGTGGGCTGTAATTCTAGGCCTATGCCTTTTTCCGCAGCATAGGCGGCAACCTTGCGGACGAACGGCGACATGGTCGAACCATAGAGGATCATCGTGAGTCTCCGGCTGGAATTAGGCGATCCGGTAGTAATCCGCGACCCGGTCCAGCGCCAGCCCCAGCACCAGCTTGCCGGCCCGCGCCGGCCAGCCGAGCGCCGTTTCTGCGTCCCGCATCCCTTCGCCGGAACACACCACGCGCCACAATATGTCGGCCAGGCCCGGTCCAGCCGCAGAGACGGCCGCGTCGAACCTCCGCTTGGCGTCAAGCTGGGCGCCGTTGAGGTCGGGCATCTGCGCCGCGCCGCCGCGGCTTCGTGATACCGGCGCGGCATCCCACGCCATGGTGACGCGCGGGGCCAGCTGCGCCCGTTCCCAGTCGCTCCGCAACTGCTCGCCCGCATCGAATTGCCGGCGGCTGACATGCCCCCTGGCGAACAGCCAGCCGAGCGTACTCTCCGCCAGATTGACCGTAACCGACCGGCTAGGCCGCCGCCTGCCCCTCAATGCAGCATCAGTTCCAATCGGGCGTTCGGCGAGCAAGCGGGCATTGGTCATGGCGATCTCCGATGTTTCGAGTCGCTTTGTCCTTGCCATAGCGGCGAGTTTGTAGGACAGTGCAAAACCATATCGGTTATAAACATATTGACATAGGTTAATAGTAGCGTAGGGGTTCGGCGATGATTACGCGTATCCGGGAAGTGCGCCGCGCACGCGGCATGACACTGGACGATGTGGCCAAGGCCTGCGTTCCGCCAACCACTCCTCAGACCATCGGCAGGCTCGAAACCGGCACGCGCACCGTCTCGGTCGGCTGGCTTAACCGAATCGCGTCCGCTTTGGGCGTCGATGCCGCCGACCTTGTCGACCATCCCAATCACGCGGAGCTCCCCGTGGCCGCAGTGCTTGGTGCAAACGGCGCAGCTGCGCCCAAGCGACAGGCGCTGGTAGTTCCGCCCAAGGCAGGTGCCGGGCAGATCGCGATGACGGTTTCGGCCAGCACCGGCGACTATCGCGCCGGCGACGAGATCTGGCTGGAGCGGCTTGAGCCCGAGGACTACGCCCATGCGCTCAACCGTGACATCCTTGTCCCACGCCCCGCCGGCCGCTTCCTGTTCGGCCGCCTGATCGGGCGAGAGGATGGCAAGCTGCACCTGCTCCCTCCCGGCGCCGGCGGCCGCCAGAGCGTCGTCGCCGATCCGCCCTGGGCAGCGGTCGCGGTCAGGCTGGTGCGGGCGCTATAGCATCAGTCGAGCGGCGGAAACCGCTCAACCGAAGGCAGTGCTGGGGCTGGCCCTCAAGTCGGTAGCGAATGCCCTCGCATCGGCAGCCTCCGGTCAGGGTCATGGCGGCCTCCTTGATGTGGTTCTCACGGCCAAGCTTGCCCTGCGGGTCGCTCCGTGGCATCGGCGCGCATCTGCTTCGGCGGGCGCTTAGCTCAGTTGGTAGAGCATCTCGTTTACACCGAGAGGGTCGGCGGTTCGAGCCCGTCAGCGCCCACCATCAGATAGCTTCCCCCATCACCTTGTGGATTGCCTCGATTTCCCCGGCGACGACCGCAAATGTCGCATCCGGATTGAACTGCCGCAGCTCAATGCCTGCTTCCGAACGGCCAACCAGTTCTCCGATCAGCAATCGATCGCCCTTCAGCTCCACCAGCACGTCGGCGCCGACTTCAACCGCGACCGCCGGCGAGACCAGCAACCGACGCCCGGCGCGAAAACGCGGCCACATCGATTGGCCTGCTACCGTCACCGCATAGGCGTCACGATCGCCAGCCAACGCGGTCGGACGGTCCGCTTGCCCTTCCACCTTCGCCCGGTCGATCGAATGGACATCAATTTGGCTGCCACGCTCGCCCCACTCGCCTGTGACGCTAGTGGCCAGTACGGGGATGGAGGCGAGCGCCGCGCCACGCCAGCCGAGACCACGGTCGGCAAGCGCATTGCCGATCGGCCCAGGCGGGGGCGCCTCACCCACCCGCAATGCTTCAAACTCGGCAAGCGATGACCCGACCGCGGCAAGCAATCTCTCCAGCGTTCGCCGCGAAGGGTTCCCATGCCGCCGAAGATCGGCCCAGATGGTGCGGCTGACCCCCGCGCTGACGGCCCAGCCGTTTGCAGTCAGGCCGTCCGGCTTGAACCGCATCAGTTCCTCGATCAGCCTGCCGCCCGCCTCCGACTTCATCCGCCAACTATGTCCATTTCGGATTCATATCCGATTGATCGACCGGTATCGCCGCCATATGTCCGATATATCGAACATGCGTGGAAATGAGATGCGGGCGCAGCTAGATGACAACGGCCTTGCCGACTTCGCCAAAGTAACGGTGCATTGCATCGCTGGCGTTGGGCGACAGCTCGACGAACACACGGCGGCCATCGTGCGGATCGGCGCGGCGCCTGAACAAACCGGCACCGGTCATCGTCTTGAGCCACCGAAGCGCGGTCGTGGCCGGAACCGCCGCGGCGATGCAAAGAGACGAAACCGGGACCCGATGTTGAGCGATTTCGGCTTGAAGCAGGTCCAGCAGCATATCCCAGGCCGGATCGGCGAACAGCTCCTCCTGGAAGAAGCGCGCCCTGAGCCGGCGAGCCCGGATCACCTGGCGGACGGCATCGAGCGGAACGTCCGGCGCACTGCCCACGGAGGGCTCGGGTGTCTCATCAGGGGCATCGGGGCCGACCGCCAGACGGGCGAGTGTTGCGGCGATGCGGCTGACTTCGTCCGACAGCTGGCGAAGCCGCGCCGCGCTCGGCTCCTGGGTTATGTCCTCATTGACGCCACTGTACCTGTAAGACTTGCGCCACCTGGCAATCGCCAGCGCGGCCGCACGATCGGCCGGCGTGCCATCGAACACCAATTCGACATCCGGATGGCGGATTCGAGCAGAAATTGGATCGATCAGCGAGAAGGGCGCGGCGATGATCGCCGGGAACCGATCCGACGCAGCTTCGGCATCGATCCGTTCGAGAATCCGGTCAAGCTCCGCCCCTCCATCGCTTTCGATTTCCAGCCAGATGGCTTGCGCACTGGCTTGGCGCTGAAGGCGCGGCAACAATTCCTCGAGTGAGACCGAGACAAACGGCAGGTTGGCGCCATCGGCGACTTCGGAAGCCCGGCTGGCCGCGGCTTCCGACGAAGCGGCGATCAGCACCGGGGGCTCACCGTATGAGTCTAGACCCGACGCGACAAAAGAAACGCTCGCATCCATCGTCAACACCTCTGGCGAAAATGAACCGAGCAGGATCGTTTTATCGCCGAAAGCGGAGCGATGTCAGTCTGAAAATCCTCCAATATGAATTTTGTCGACACGGGCCAGTCGGCGGAACCGTCTTAGTCGGGCTTCATGAACCGTCACTACGTTCCGCAGGCCGCTAACCGCGCTCGCTGGCTGGCCGAACTTTCGGCTGCCCTGGACGACGCCCAAACCCTGCTTGCAAGGCTGGTTAGCGAACGAAATGATCAGGGCGATGCTGACTATTTGCACATGCGCATTGAGGAGTTGCGTTCTGAACTTCGATCGCTTCACCGGTGCGGGTTCACATCGAACCAGCGAATTGACACACCGCGCCCGCTACAGCCTGACTGGCACCCACGGCGGGACTAAATTCATTCCGCCAGCTGCCGCCGGGCATTGACCCCATCAAAGTCCCGCCGGGAGCTCGCCACCGCCCCCGAATGGCTCCATATATGGACCGATCGCAGGCGCCTTCCAGCCGGCGGTGGCGCAGAAGCCAAGGTTCAGGAACGCCTTTTTGCCATATTGCAGCGGCGCCCCGTCGAGCCCGTCAACGCGGCCGCCAGCCGCGAGCAGCACGGCATGGCCCGCGGCGGTGTCCCATTCGCTGGTTGGCGAAAGGCGCGGATAAATGTCGGCTTTCCCTTCTGCGACGATGCAGAATTTCAAGGACGAACCGATCGACACATGGTCGCACATGCCGACAGCCTCGGCGAGGTAATCGTCGGTCGCCTGGTTATAATGCGACTTGGAGGCGATCGCCGCACGCTTTGCGCCAAGCGGGCGGCAGTGGATCGGCCGCCGCGACCCGCCCTCATCCACAAAAGCGTGCCCATCGCCATCGGCGCCGACCAGTCCGCCCCATAATATGCCGGTGGCCGGCTGAAACACCACGCCGAGCTTCGGCTTGCCTTCCGCGATCAGGCCGATGTTAACGGTATAGTCGTCGCCGCCACGGACGAACTCCTTGGTGCCGTCCAGCGGGTCGACCAGGAAATAAGTGTCGTCATGTGCCGGGATTCGGCCTGCGGCGACTTCCTCTTCAGCAATCACCGGTACGCCCGGCGCGGCTTCGGCCAGTGCATGGAGGATGATTTTCTCCGCCGCCCGGTCGCAAATGGTGACCGGACTCTGGTCGCTCTTGGTCTCGACCTCAAACCCGGCCGCGACCAGCTTCAAAATCTCCGCCCCCGCTGCACGAGCGGTCACGACCAAGGCTTCGAGTAACTGGTTTTCGTCCATCAACGCGGCGCCATCCGGATCCCGCCATCGAGGCGGATGCTTTCGGCGTTGAGATAGGTATTCTCGACGATGAATACCGCCAGCCGGCCATATTCCTCGGCCTGGCCGAGCCTCTTCGGAAAGGGCACCTGCGCCGCCAGCGCATCCTGCACATTGGGCGGCATCATCGCCACCATCGGCGTCTTGAACACGCCCGGAAGGATGGTGTTGACGCGCACTCCGTCGTTCATCAGGTCGCGGGCGATCGGCAGTGCCATCGCCAGCACGCCGCCCTTGGACGCCGAATAGGCGGCCTGGCCGATTTGCCCGTCCTCAGCCGCGACCGAGGCGGTATTGATGATCACCCCGCGTTCGCCATCCTCCAGAGGGTCGGCCTGGACCATGCCGAACGCCGAGTAGGCAATGCAGCGGAACGAGCCGATCAGGTTGATGCCGATCGCCAGCTCGAACTGGTTCATCGGGTAGCGCTTGGGCTCCTTGGTTTCCTTGTCGCGGCCGACCGTCTTGGCGGCGTTGGCGACGCCGGCGCAGTTGACGAGGATACGCTCCTGCCCATGGGCCGCCCGGGCCTTGTCGAACGCGGCGGAGACCTTCTCGTCGCTGGTCACGTCGACTTCGCAGAAGACGCCGCCGATTTCCGCCGCGACCTTTTCGCCCTTGTCGGCGTCGCGGTCGAAGATGGCGACCCTGGCGCCCTTTGAGGCCAGCGCCCGCGCGGTCGCTTCGCCCAGTCCCGACGCGCCGCCGGTGACGACTGCTGCTGTTCCGTCGATTTTCATCTGTCTTTGAGCTCCCAAATTCCGTTCGGGCTGAGCTTGTCGAAGCCCTGCCCTTCCTTTTCGGCGTTAGAGAAAAAAACTGTCCTTCGACAAGCTCAGGACGAACGGTTTCCAGTTAGCCGTCGCTTTTCTCAATCTTAGCCAACACCTCATCGACCTGCACCTGCGCGCCAGCCTTGGCATTCAATTCGGCGACCACGCCGTCGAACGGCGCGACCAGCCCATGCTCCATTTTCATGGCTTCCAGGGTCAGCAAGCGTTGTCCCTTCGCAACCTTTTCACCATGTGAAATTTCGACGCTGGTCACCTTGCCGGGCATTGGCGCGAGGATTGCGCCGTCGCCAGCGGCCGCACCGACATTGCCGCGCGCCGCGCGATCGAATTCATAAGCCTGGCCTTCATAGAATACGACGACGCGCTCGCTGTCGGCGAATCCAGTTACCGCAGCGATTGGTCCATCGTCCGGAGAGACGGCTCGGACTTCGGCTCCGCTGCGCAGCGCCGCCTGCGTGAGGGACGGTGCATTCAGCCGAAATCCAGCGGGCATGGAATCGTCCTCGTCGGACTGCGCCAATGCGACCATTGCCGCGCCGCGCCAAAGGTATTCGTCCGGCTCCGGCGCAGGCACCAGCTGCTCCAGGTGCCGCTCGATAAATCCGGTGTCGATCCGCTCCCTTCCGAAATCCGGATGAAGCAACGCATTAAAGAGGAAGCCGGCATTGGTTCGCACCGGCCACACCTCAATCTCGTCGAGGATGCCGGCCAGCTCGCCAATCGCCTCGGCGCGGTCATCGCCCCAGGCGACCAGCTTAGCGATCATCGGGTCGTAAAAAGGCGAGATGGAGTCGCCTTCTTCGACGCCGGTCTCGATCCGGCCGTCCTCGCCCAGATCGAAATGCTCCAGCCGCCCAACGCTGGGCAGGAATCCCTTGGCCGGGTCCTCGGCATAGAGCCGCGCTTCGATCGCCCAGCCGTTGATGCCGAGCTCCTCCTGCTTCCGGGGCAGCTTCTCGCCACTGGCCACGCGCAGCTGCCATTCGACCAGGTCCTGCCCGGTAATCTCCTCCGTGACCGGATGTTCGACCTGCAGCCGTGTGTTCATCTCCATGAACCAGATGCGGTCAGCCTTAAGACCTTTTGACGCGTCGGCGATGAATTCGATCGTCCCCGCGCCCTCGTAGTTGACCGCCTTGGCTGCGCGTACCGCCGCGCCGCACACCGTCTCGCGGGTCGCCTCGTCCATGCCCGGCGCCGGCGCTTCTTCGATCACCTTCTGGTGCCGCCGCTGCAGCGAACAATCGCGCTCGAACAGGTGGACGACATTGCCGTGACTGTCGCCGAACACCTGCACCTCGATGTGCCGAGGCGAGAGGATATATTTCTCGATCAGCACGCGGTCGTCGCCGAACGAACTGGCCGCCTCGCGCTTGCAGCTTTCCAGCGCGTCGTCGAAATCCCTGGCGGCATCGACCCGGCGCATGCCCTTGCCGCCCCCGCCCGCGACCGCCTTGATCAGCACCGGATAGCCGATCGCGTCGGCCTCCTTTTTCAGGCGCTTCGGGTCCTGGTCCTCGCCGAGATAGCCGGGCGTCACCGGGACACCGGCGTCGGCCATCAGCTTCTTGGCCGCGTCCTTCAGACCCATCGCGCGGATGCTGTCCGGCTTCGGCCCGACCCAGATCAGCCCGGCCTTCATCACGTCCTCCGCGAAATCGGCGTTCTCGCTCAAGAAACCGTAGCCCGGATGGATCGCCTGCGCCTTCGTCGCCTTGGCCGCGGCGATGATCTTCTCTCCGACCAGATAGCTCTCGCGCGCCGGAGACGGGCCGATGTGCACCGCCTCGTCGGCCATGCGGACATGCAGCGCCTTGGCGTCGGCGTCAGAATAGACCGCGACCGTCCGCACCCCCAACTTCCGCGCGGTGCGGATGATCCGGCAAGCGATCTCGCCGCGGTTGGCAATGAGGAGGGAATTGATCAATCGACCAGGCATCGGCCGCTACTTTCCTGTTCTTGCTGGCTTGCACCGTGGACCGCGCAATAGATGGCCTCCCCAAGCTCGTCGACCGACGGAACCTGGGTTTTCCCGTCGGTTGTTAGGAAGGGATATTCGAGCACCATTTTGTTGCCGTCGACTTCGCTGAGATAGATCGACGCGACATTGGCCTCCGGCGCGTTGATCAGAAACAGCTTGCCCTGGTCCGACGCCTTCGGATCGATCAGCGGCTTGTCCTTCAGTAACCCCTTTGAGCAGGCGCCCTTGTAAGCCTTCGCAAAGTTGGCCTTGGCCTCATCCAACAGCTTCGATTCCAGTTGCGCATTATCCGCCATGGCCAGGGCCGGTGGAGCGCATTGGTCAACGGCCTGTTCGGGAGCGTTCGCGGCCGGGACATTGTCTTTGGACGGCGCAGCTTCTTGTTTGCACGCAGCAAGCGTCAATCCGGCCAACAAAAGGATCGCCGTCCGTCCCATCATCACATCCTGAACACGCCGAACAGCGGCCGCTCGGGGATTGGCGCGTTGAGGCAGGCCGCGAACGCCAGGCCCAGCACGTCCCGCGTCTGCACCGGGTCGATGATCCCATCGTCCCACAGCCGTGCGGTGGCGTGCCAGGGATTGCCCTGAGCCTCATAATCTTCGCGGATCGGCTGCTTGAATTCCTCGGCTTCCTTGGCCGTCCATTTGGCCGCGTCGGCGTGGACCGTGGCCAGCACGCTCGCCGCCTGCTCGCCGCCCATCACGCTGATTCGACTGTTGGGCCAGGTGAACAGGAAGCGGGGCGAATAGGCGCGGCCGCACATGCCGTAATTTCCGGCCCCGAAGCTTCCGCCGATCAGGATGGTGACCTTGGGAACGGTCGCGGTGGCGACGGCAGTGACCAGCTTGGCGCCATGCTTGGCGATCCCCTCCGCTTCATATTTGCCGCCGACCATGAAGCCCGAGATGTTCTGCAGGAACAGCAGGGGAATGCGCCGCTGGCAGGCTAGCTCGATGAAGTGAGCGCCCTTCACCGCGCTTTCGCTGAACAGCACGCCGTTGTTGGCGAGGATTGCGACCGGCATGCCCCAGATATGGGCGAAGCCGCACACGAGGCTCGAGCCGAACAGCGGCTTGAACTCATGGAACTCTGAGCCGTCGACGATCCGTGCGATCACCTCATGCACGTCATAGGGCGCGCGGACATCCTCGGGAATGATCGAATAAAGCTCTTCGGCGTCGTAGAGCGGCGGCCGCGGCTCGCGAAGCTCGATCCCCGCTCCATCCTCGCTCCCAAGATGCGAGACGATGTCGCGGACGATTGTCAGCGCATGCTCGTCATTCTCGGCGAGATGGTCGACCACGCCGGACTTGCGGGCGTGGAGATCGCCGCCTCCCAGTTCCTCGGCGCTGATCTCCTCGCCCGTTGCCGCCTTCACCAGCGGCGGCCCGGCAAGGAAGATGGTGCCCTGGTTGCGGACGATAATGCTCTCGTCGCTCATGGCCGGGACATAGGCGCCGCCGGCCGTGCAGCTGCCCATCACGCAGGCGATCTGGGCGATGCCCTTCGCGCTCATGTTGGCCTGGTTGAAAAAGATGCGGCCGAAATGGTCGCGGTCGGGGAATACCTCGGCCTGGTGCGGCAGATTGGCTCCGCCGCTGTCGACCAGGTAGACGCACGGCAGACGGTTGGCCTCGGCAATCTCCTGGGCGCGGAGGTGCTTCTTGACCGTCAGCGGATAGTAGGTGCCGCCCTTCACCGTCGCGTCATTGGCGACGATCATCACCTGCCGGCCCGACACCCGGCCGATGCCGGCGATCATGCCCGCGCCCGGCACTTCGCGGTGATAAAGGTCGCAGGCGGCGAGCTGGCCGATTTCGAGGAATGGCGAGCCGGGGTCCAGCAGCCGCTCCACCCGGTCCCGGGGAAGCAGCTTGCCGCGCGATACATGGCGCTCGCGCGACTTTTCGGTGCCGCCTTTGGCCGCCTTGGCGACGTCCTTGCGCAGCTTCTCGGCCAGGGCCCGGTTGTGGGCGGCGCGGGCGCGCGCTTCGTCCGACGACAGATCGATCTTCGTGTCGAGCCGCGGTGCGCTCATCTGGCCCAAATCCCCGTTTGTCGAAACCTTCTGGAGCCCTGCGCGTAGCGTCCCCAGTGCGACTTGCAAAGCGGGGGCGTCAGACCACCGCTCCACGGGAGATAAATATGCGCACCAAATTGATTGCCCTGTTGCTTGCCAGCGCCGGGCTCGCCGTCACCGCCAGCGCCTGCAAGAAGCAAGAGAGCGCCGAGACCGGGCAGGCCGCGGTCAGTGCGTCGGGCCTCGACCTTGCGGCGATGGACAAGGGCGTGAAGCCGGGCGACGATTTCTTCGCATACGCCAACGGCAATTGGGTCAAGAACACCGAGATTCCGGCCGACCGCAGCTCGGTTGGCGGCTTCTACATCGCCGACAAGGTGCGCGAGCAACATGCCAAGGAGCTGATCGACGGGATCCTGAAATCCAATCCCGCGGCGGGCAGCGACGACGCCAGGATCCGCGATTTCTACAACGCCTATTTGAACACGGACTCAATCGACAAGGCTGGCATGGCGCCGGCCAAGGCGGACCTCGACGCCATTGGGGCGATTGCCGACAAGCGCGCCCTGTCGGCGGCGATCGGATCGACGCTGCGCGCCGACACCGATCCGCTCAACGCCACCAACTTCAGCACCGACAATCTGTTCGGCGTCTTCGTAACGCAGGGCCTCACCACTCCGGGCGAGCAGATCCCCTATTTGATGCAGGGCGGCCTCGGCATGCCCGAGCGCGAATATTATTTGAGCTCGAGCGCCGACATGGCCGGGCTTCGCACCAAGTATCGCAGCTACGTCGAAACGGTGATGAAGGAAGCCGGAAGCGCCGATCCGAAGGCCGCGGCCGACCGGATCATCGGACTGGAGACCAAGATCGCCAAGGCGCATGAGACCCGCGAGGAAAGCGAGGATTTCGCCAAGGGCGCCAAGGTCTGGACCCGCGCCGAGCTTGAGAAGAATGCCCCCGGCATCGACTGGGCTGCGCTTTTGAATGCCGCCCAGCTCGGCAGCGTCCAGAAGTTCCAGGCCTATCACGCCGGCTCGATTCCCAAGCTGTCGGCGCTGGTTCAATCCGAACCGCTCGATGCGTGGAAGGACTGGCTGGTGTTCCACACGCTCGACCAGCAGGCGAGCGTGCTGCCCAAGGCGATCCGCGACGCCAGCTTCGCCTTCAATGGCACCGCGCTCAGCGGCGCGAAGGAGCAGCGGCCGCGCGACGCGCTGGCGCTGAACGCGGTCGGCAACCAGCTGCAGGACGCGGTTGGCAAGGCCTATGTCGCCAAATATTTCCCGCCGGAGAGCAAGACCGAAATCCAGGGCATGGTCGAGAATATCAAGGCCGCCTTCGCCGCGCGGGTAAAAACGCTCGACTGGATGGCGCCTTCGACCAAGCAGGAAGCGCTGAAGAAGGTCGAAACGATCGTGGTCGGCGTCGGCTATCCCGACAGCTGGCGTGATTATTCGTCGCTGACCATCAGCCCGACCGACGCCTACGCTAACCTAAAGAACGCCCAACTGGCGGAATATCGCTTCCAGATCGCCAAGATCGGCAAGCCGATGGACCGCGCCGAATGGTGGATGCCGCCGCAGCTGGTCAATGCCGTCAACCTGCCGGTGCAGAATGCGCTCAACTTCCCGGCGGCAATCCTGGTGCGCCCCTTCTTCGACCCGAAGGCCGACGCGGCGTTCAACTATGGCGCGATCGGCGGCGTGATCGGCCATGAGATCAGCCACAGCTTCGACAATAATGGCGCGCTGTTCGATTCGACCGGGGCGCTGCGCAACTGGTGGACTCCGGCTGACTTCAGCCGGTTCCAGCAGTCGGGCGACGCGCTGGCCAAGCAGTATGACACCTACGAGCCGTTCCCCGGGCTGCACGTCAACGGCAAGCTGACGCTGGGCGAGAATATCGCCGACGTCGCCGGCCTGCAGGCGGCCTATGAAGCCTATCGCGCCAGCTTGAACGGCAAGGAACCGCCGGTGATCGACGGCTTCACCGGCGACCAGCGCTTCTTCATCGCCTATGCCCAAAGCTGGGCGACCAAGATGCGCGACGAGCAGCTAAAGGCGCGTATCGCCACCGACGGCCACGCCCCGGGCCAATATCGCGCGCTGACGGTCCGCAACGTGGACGCCTGGTACAAGGCGTTCAACGTCCAGCCGGGCGACAAGCTCTATTTGGCGCCGGACAAGCGTGTGAAGGTTTGGTAACCTAGCGCCCCTGCGCCGGCTGAGGCCGGTCGGCGCGGGCCTTCACGTAACTGACGATCGCCGCCCGCTCTTGGGGCGTGAAATTGACGAAAATGTCGCGCCCCATCTCGCTCATCATGCCTAGGTCTTTCTTGGTCTTGCCCTCGCCGGTGGTCAGCAGGCGGGTCAGCTCGGCCTCGGAATAGGTGCCGGCAATGTCGAGATCGGGTGTGAAGCCCGGATAGCCCTGCAAGGCATTGTTGTGACAGGCGGTGCAGGTGGTCTTGACCAGGTAGCGGCCCCATTCGTGGCTCGGGCCCATGTCGACCGGCGGCTGGGTTCGGTAGCGGACGGCCTGCCGTTTCGAGTCAAGGAAGCCCCGTTCCAAATCCTCCTGGAACCCCTTGCCCTTCTTGATCGGCGGCAGCTGCTTGCCAGCCGGCTTGAAGGTCCGAAGATAAGCCAGCACCGCGTCAAGATCCGGGTCGCTCAGGAACTGGAAGCTTTCGACCGGCATGAACCAGAATTCACGGCCGTCCTTGGGCACGCCGCTATGGATAAAGCGCTTGAAATCGTCGTCGCTATATTTGGCGAGCAACAGGGTCAGGTTGGGCGCATTCATTTCGCCGTAGCTGGGGTCGTCGCGCGTGACGTTCTCGCCCTGCAAATTCTCACCGTGACACCCGGTGCAGTCGAGCACAGCGGCCAGCCGCTTGCCATGCGCCAGCTTGGCTGCATCGTCCCTGTAATCGCCACCCTCATAGGTCAGTTCGGCGGGCTTGGCCTGCTCGGGCGCCTTGCCGTTTCCCTCTTTCTGGTTGCACGCGGACAGGCCGGCCAAAGCCAGCAGGATCATCGTCAGTCGCATCGCGGCTCTCCCCCTGATCTGCTGCCGGGGAAGCTACACGGGCCCGCCGCAATCTGCTAATGCGCCGCCATGACCTATTGGGAATTCAAGGGTCGCGAGCTGGTAAATTGCTCGTGTGAATATGGCTGCAACTGCCAATTCAATGCGCTGCCCGACAAAGGCCATTGCCACGCCGTGGCCGGAATCCAGATCGACCAAGGCAACCACGGCGATACGGATTTGAGCGGGCTAAGGATCGCGGCAATCTTCAAATGGCCGGGACCGATCCACGAGGGCAATGGCGAGGCGATCGCGTTCGTCGACCGCAACGCCGACGATGCGCAGCGCGAGGCGCTGCTGAAGATTATGACCGGCCAGGACACCGACCCGTTCGCGACGATGTTCGCGGTCTACGCCTCGACCGTCACCAACATGCATGAGCCGGTATTCGCCGACATTGATTTCCAAGTCGACGTCGAGGGTCGCCGCGCGCGTCTTTCGGTTCCCGATTACATCGAGACGGTAGGCGAACCGATCCGCAACAAGGTCAGTGGCGAAGAGAGTCGGGCGCAGATCGTGCTGCCGGCCGGGTTCGAATATGAAGTGGCGGATATCGGCAGTGCGTCGAGCCATACCACCGGACCGGTGCGCGTCGACTTCAATGACAGCTACGGCCAGTTCGCCAACCTGCACCTGTGCAGCCATGGGGTAGTGCGCAGCTGAGTCAGCTAATGCCCGCTTCGAATTACGCAGAACGGATCGCTGAGCGCAGCAGAGCGATCACGATCGCCGCGCTCCTTCTCCTGTCGTTGCTGGCCTGGGCCTATCTCCTGTCGGGAGCTGGAATAGAGCCGATGTCGGCCATGCACGGTACCGGGCTTGGGTGGACATTGGCCGCGGCGATGTGGATCGCCATGATGGTAGCGATGATGCTGCCGAGCGCCGCGCCGGCAATCATGCTCTACGCCCGCGTTCATCGCCATTCATTTGGCAATGAGGTGGGGCTTCCGATAGCGGCATTCCTGGCAGGGTATCTGGTCTGCTGGCTTGGCTTCGCCTTGCTCGCCGCGACGCTCCAACTGGTGGTCACTTCGCCGATGTCGATGGCACTGGAGAGCCAAGAGGCCTCTGGCGGACTGCTGATAGCGGCCGGTGCCTATCAACTATCTCCCTTCAAAGACGCTTGCCTCGGCCGCTGCCGTTCGCCGGCGGAGTTTATCACCCGCCATTATCGTCCGGGAATCTGGGGCGCCGCACGGCTCGGATTGCTGCATGGCGCTTATTGCGTCGGTTGCTGCTGGCTGTTGATGGCGCTGCTATTTGTCGGGGGTGTGATGAACCTGTTGTGGGTGGCCGGACTGACCCTTCTGATCGCGGCGGAAAAGCTACTACCTGGCGGACCATGGATTGCGCGGTTCGCGGGGCTGGCGATGGTTGCTTGGGGCAGCGCGCTCCTGCTGAGCTAAGCGCCGGCGGCGCCAGATTGGCCGCCCGACCGCGCAATTAACCCTGCCGGTGAGCCTCTAATCGTCCAGCGTAGCTGGAGCGAGGGCCGGCGCCTGCGCCGCAAGCTTAGCTCACATACGGGCATTTGAGGGAACTGAAATGATCTGGGAACTGGCCTGGGCACTTGCAGTCGGCGCAGCCGCCAGCGCGCCATCGAGCATTACCGAAATGCCCCGGTTCATGACTGGCTGCTGGGAGCAGCAAACGGCCAAGGGTTTTGACGAGGAATGCTGGACCGACGGCCGCGCTGGTCTGATGATGGGTACTGGCCGCTATGTTGCAGATGGCGCGATCGAGCATTGGGAGTGGATGCGGATCGTTCGCGGTGCCGATGGCAGGCTAAAGTTCAACGCATCACCCACGGGCGATCCGATGGTCACTTTTGACGCAATCGAGCAGACAGGCGGATCGATCACCTTCGCCAAGGACGATTACGCCTATTTCCAGCACATCCGTTACACGCGGACGGAAAGCGGCATGGATGTCGAATTGCTGTTCAAGGACGGCAAGTTGTTGGCGCGCCGGAGCTACCGATCGATATTGAGGAAAGGACAATGAAGTGACTGAAGGTCTTTCGAGATCGCTACTCATCGCATGCGCGATCGCATCCTTGCCTACCGCTGCCGAGGCACAATCCACACCGCCCAAGGAGGCAATTGTCCCAAAGGGATGGGAGTTTGCGACGAACGACCTCCATTTCTCACCTGCAGTCCGTAGCGGCGATTTCGTTTTCGTTTCTGGCGTCCCAGCGGGCCTGCGCCCAAGTGAAACCGAGGCGGACAAGGAAAAAGCAATCGATCGCGCGTTCCAGGGCATCGCGAAAGTGCTGGCCGAAGCCGGTGCCAGCTGGGACGATGTCGTCCAGATTACCAGCTATCACACCGATTTCACGGCCGGCGGCAAGCCCAACGATCAACAGGCTCTGTTCCGCCAGGTGAAGGATCGCTACGTCAACGCGCCCTACCCGGCCTGGACCGCGGTCGGAGTCACTCGCCTGTGGAACGAAGCGCTGTTCGCGGAAATTAGCGTGATCGCGCGGGCGCCCGCTAAGCCCCGATAAGCTCGCGACCGATCAGCATTCGGCGGATCTCATTGGTGCCGGCGCCGATGTCGAGCAGCTTTGCGTCGCGATAGAAGCGCTCGACCGGCCAGTCCTTGGTGTAGCCGGCGCCGCCCAGCGCCTGGACCGCCTCATTGGCGACCTTCACCGCGCTTTCGCTTGCCAGCAGGATCGCGCCCGCCGCGTCAAACCGCGTGGTCTTCCCCGCGTCGCAGCTTTTGGCGACCTGGTAGACGTAGGCCCGCGCCGAATTCAGCGCGACGTACATGTCGGCGACCTTGGCTTGCATCAGCTGGAAGCTGCCGATCGGCTTGCCGAACTGCTTGCGATCGCGGACGAAGGGAATGACCACGTCGAGGCAGGCCTGCATGATGCCGAGCTGGATGCCGGCAAGCACGGTGCGCTCATAGTCGAGGCCGCTCATCAGCACGCCGACCCCGCCATTCTCAGGACCCATGATATTCTCGGCCGGGACGAAGCAGTCGTCGAACACCAGCTCGGCGGTCGGGCTGCCTCGCATACCCAATTTGTCGACCTTCTGGCCGATCGAGAAGCCTTCCATGTCCTTTTCGATGATGAAGGTGGTGATGCCGCGGCTTCCCTCCTCCGGCGAAGTCTTGGCATAGACCACCAGCGTGTCGGCGTGAGTCCCGTTGGTGATCCAGAATTTGGTGCCGTTGAGGCGATAGCCATTGCCCGACTTCTCGGCCTTCAGCTTCATTCCGACCACGTCGCTGCCGGCGCCGGCCTCGCTCATCGCCAGCGATCCGACATGTTCGCCGCTGATCAGCTTGGGAAGGTATTTCCGCTTCTGCTCCTCGGTCGCCCAGCGGCGGATCTGGTTGACGCAGAGGTTGCTGTGCGCGCCGTAGCTGAGGCCGACCGAGGCCGAAGCCCGCGCCACTTCCTCCTGCGCGACGACATGCTCGAGATAGCCTAGGCCGAGCCCGCCCCATTCTTCCTCCACGGTGATGCCATGCAATCCGAGCTCTCCCATTTGCGGCCACAGATGCTTGGGGAATTCGTCCTTTTCGTCGATCTCGGCGGCGATCGGCGCGATCTGTTCGCGGGCGAAACGTTCGGTCGTCTCGCGGATCGTGTCCGCCATTTCACCAAGGCCGAAATCGAGGCCGGGCATGTCGCTCATCTAAGTCTCTCCTGTCGCGGGGGCGCTAGCAGAGACGATGGAGATTTGTCAGCCCCGCTCGGCGGGTTTCGTGACCGGAGGCGGCGCTGGCGGGACATCCGGCGGCGGCGGCGCGGTCAGCGGCTTGGTCGAGCCGCGATGGCAGGTGTAGCAGGTAACCTTGACGTCCTTGAAGTCCTTGACCCCGAAATCCTGCTCATTGATGCGGTGGACCATCGCCAGCATCTTGCGCGCGACCAGCTTGGCCGGCTTGGCGTCGGAGGCGAAGTCGAAGGTCGACAGCGGCTGACCCTCGGCGCCGACATGGCAATGGGTGCAGCGAACGCCAAGCGACTGGGCGAAGAACTTCATGTTGCCGACCAACTGCTCCCGGCTGATGTCCTTCGGTAGCACCTGCAAATTCTTGTAGGGCGGTGACATCGGCCCAGCGGCAGGCGGTGCGGGCGCCTGGGCGGTGGCGACGGCGGCGAGGAAGGCCGCGCACCCCGCGGCCAGAGCCAGTTTTTCCCTGTTCATGGGCTGAGAGCCTAACAGGCTTTGGTTTGCGGGCAACGCCCGATTGAACACACCTCGCCAAGCCCTTATGTGCGCTGCACAAACACTCCACCGGAGACCAGCTCAAATGTCCGATTCCGTAGTCATCCTGTCCGCCGCCCGCACGCCGATGGGCTCGATGCAGGGCGCCCTCGCCGATGTCGGCGCGACCGACCTCGGCGCGACCGCGGTCAGGGCCGCGGTAGAACGCGCCGGCGTCAATGGCGACGAAATCGACCGCATCTACATGGGCTGCGTGCTTCCCGCCGGCCTCGGCCAGGCCCCGGCGCGGCAGGCTGCGATCAAGGCAGGCCTGCCCAAGTCGGTCCAGGCGACGACCGTCAACAAGGTGTGCGGATCGGGAATGCAGACGGTGATCATGGCCGAGGAGGCGCTGAAGGCCGGCAATGCCGACCTGATCGTTGCCGGCGGCATGGAATCGATGACTAACGCCCCATACCTGCTCAAGAAGCACCGCTCGGGCGCGCGGATCGGCCATGACACGGCTTATGACCATATGTTCCTCGACGGGCTCGAGGATGCCTATGAGCCGGGCCGGGCGATGGGGACCTTCGCCCAGGAAACGGCCAACCAGTACCAGCTGACCCGCGAGGACCAGGATAATTATTCGATCGAAAGCCTGGCGCGGGCCAAGGCCGCCATCGACAGCGGTGCGTTCAAGGATGAGATCGTGCCGGTCGTGATCCAGGGCCGCGCTGGCGAAACCGTGGTGGACACCGACGAGGCCCCCGGCCGCGGCCGTCCCGACAAGATCCCGACCCTGAAGCCGGCGTTCGCCAAGGACGGGACCATCACCGCTGCGACAAGCTCGTCCATCTCCGATGGAGCCGCCGCCCTGGTGCTGACCCGCCAGTCGGACGCCGAAGCCAAGGGGCTAAAGCCGATCGCCCGCATCGTGGCGAGCGCCGCTCATGCCCGTGAACCGAGCGAGTTCACCATCGCGCCCGCCGGCGCCATGGAAAAGGTCCTGAAGAAGGCCGGTTGGACCGTTGACGATGTCGACCTGTTCGAAGTCAACGAGGCCTTTGCCTGCGTCGCCATGTTCGCCATGCGCGACCTCGGCATCCCGCACGAGAAGATCAACGTCCATGGCGGCGCGACCGCGCTCGGCCATCCCATCGGCGCCAGCGGAGCGCGGCTGATCGTCACGCTGATCGGCGCGCTCAAGGCCAAGGGTAAGACAAAGGGCGTCGCCTCGCTGTGCATCGGCGGCGGCGAGGCCACGGCGGTCGCAGTGGAGCTGGTCTAGCCGCCAAGGTGCGCTAGGCCGCCAAAGCTGCTACCAGCGCCTCCTCGCTAAACAGGGAGAGAGGCAATGCGGATCGTAATGACTTCGCTGGCCGTGCTGGCGCTCGTGGCGTGCAACAAGCCTGCCGAGCCGGCCAATGACATGAACTCGGCTGACGCAAACATGGCGATGGAATCGAACATGGCTATGGATGCCAACATGGCGACCCCCGCTGGTTTCCAGATCAACGAGACCAGCTGGGAATTCACCCGCGAGGGCAAGGCCACGACGGAATCCATCGACGCCAACGGCAATTATGTTTCCTGGTCCGGCGACAAGCACATCGACCATGGCACGGTGGCGATGAAGGACGACAAGGCTTGCTTCGACAGCGCGATGGACAAGGAAGGCCCGGATTGCTGGACGACGGCGCCCACGGAAATCGGCCAGTCGATGGACACCACCAGCGACAAGGGCGAAAAGCTGACCGTCAAGCGGGTCGCTTTCATCGCGGTTCCGGAAGCGGTTCAGCCTTAAATCATTCGACAGCAGCCGCGAAACGAGGGTTCAGCCATGCAACAGGCCGCACTGACTCTCGCTTCGCTGCTGCTGGCGATGACCATGTGCGTCCATTCGGTGATGGGTCAGCGCCGCCTCGTCCGTCCGCTGCTGGATGACGCAGCAGGCGTGATGACTCACCCGCTGGCGCGCTTCATCGTCCCCTTCGCATGGCACCTGACCAGCGGTATCGGCCTGGTCGTCGCAGCAATCCTGTTCGCCTGGGCCTGGACGCCGGACGAGGCGCGAACCGTCGGCCTTGCCGCAACCGGCATCGTTTTCACTGCCAGCGGCCTGACCGATGCGGTCGGCAGCAAGGGCAGGCATATCGGGTGGGCGCCGCTGACCCTGATTGGTCTCAGCGCTTTCGTTGCCCTGCTTTTCTAGCGCTTCCCAGCATAAGCGATGCATTCGACCTCAACCAGCGCGCCGAGCGCCAGCCCATCAGCGCCGAACGCGCTCCGAGCCGGATATTTTCCGTCCGGGAAGTAGGTCACATAGACCTGATTGAATGCCGGCCAGTCAGCCATATTGTCGAGCATCACCGTGCATTTGGCGACGTCGCCCCAGCCAAGACCCGCCGACTTCAGCGCTGCGCCGAGATTGTCCATCGCCAGCCGGGCTTGCGCTTCCATGCCTTCGCCAAGCTTGCCGTCGGGGGTAATGCCGAGCGCGCCCGACAAATAGACGGTGTCGCCGGCCCGAACCGCGCTGGAGAAGGGCAGCCGTTGCGTGCCCAGCATCGGTTCGCCAATCCGCTCGATCGCGGGCTTCGTGTCGCTGGCATTCGTCATCGTCGAAATCCCCAACAGTAAGAGCGCAAATAGCCGCATCACGACCCCTCCCCGGAGTCGAACCCTAGCCACGTCGCGCCCATAAGGAAACGGCGGCTCCTTGCGGAGCCGCCGTCCCTTTGTTCACGCTTTCGCGCCCGTCGATTAGCCGCGTTCCGGCTCCGGCGGAGGCGGCGGCGGCGGCGGCGGCGGAGGCGGAGGCGGACAAGCGTCCGTCGCCAGGATCACCGAGCCGTCCGGGCAGGTCTGCGTCGCCGGCGGCGGCGGCGGCGGAGGCGGAGGCGGAGGCGGAGGCGCTGCCTCCGGGACCGACCCGCCGAAGCGCCAGCCGAGCTTCGCGCCGAAGCCGTGGACGTTGCCTGCATCGACCCAGATAGCGGCGATCGGGCCGCTGCGGCCGTGCGAGCCGATACCGGCCTCGAACCTGCCCCAGGTTCCACGGGCTTCGGCATCGATCGTGTCGAATTCGCCGTCACCGCCAATGACGATGTCATTGTTGTCGCGGAACTCGTGCATGAGTTGAGCCGAGACGAACGGACCCCAATTGGCCCCGCCTTCGAACCGGACGCCGAGGCGGCCACGGAGGCTCTTCGCCTTGTCCGGATCGAAATTGACGCCGAGTACGGTAAAGTCGTCAATCTTCGAGTTCACCCAGGCAAGACCGCCTCCGAAGTCGAGGCGGCTGTCGCCAAAGGCAAGCCTGTAACCGGCCTCACCCTCGATACCGAAGTTCTTGATGTCGACGTTGTCGACGCCATCGAACACGCCGTCATCGTCAGCATCGGCATTGAGCGAGTCATACTTGACGAGGACGCCGCCGTAGAAGCCGAGGTCGCTGCCGAAGTTGCCGTAGAGACCGACGTTCCAACCCGTGGCTTCGAAACCGGCCAGGCTGAAGCGGCGCTCATTCTCCGCCTTTTGCCAACCGGCGGTCAGACCAACGACTGCGCTGCCGAAGTTATAGTCGACACCGGCCTGAATACCGCGGCGCTTGGTCTCGACACGCTCATCGACGTCGAAATCGGCGCCGAACAGGGTATGATCATTATGTCCGCCATATTTGTCGCGGCCGAAATATCCCTGAATGAAGCCGCCGATACCGGTGATGCCGCGATTGAGGTCGCTGCGCTTGATGGCGGCGTAGTTGGTGTAGATGTCGGCCGACTGGTACCAGGAGTCGGTACCAAAGTTCGGCAGAGTGATCGGATCGAACGCGGCTGCGTTGGGGCGGGCGATGATGAAGGCATCGTTGCCGCGCTGTTCAATGTCGAAATTGATCAGCCCGTTGGCGAGATTGTTGCCGATCGCGTAGTTGCCGCCGCTGCTGCCGGTCGCATCGACCACCAGGATACCGTCGAAATCAACCACCACGGTGCCGACCGGATTGACGTTGATCCGGGTCAATCCGCTCACCGCACCGTTGATCGTCAGCAAGTCGGCCGTGGTCGACGAAGCGTCGACCGTCAGCGCTGAATTACCGCTGGCGGCGAAGGCGCTGTTGATGATCAGATTATCGCCGACCGCACCATCCGACAGGTTGATCGTGCCGCTGTTGGCGAAGTTGGTCTGACCGGTGATCGTGCTCACGCCTTCGTCAGCCAGGATCGTGCCGCTGTTGGTGAATACGCCGGCCGGAACCGTGAACGTACCCGCCGCCAGGTCAAGCGTGCCGCTGTTGGTGAAGGCCGTGAAGCCCGCCAGCGTCGCGGCGCCTGCCGTGTCGATCGTGCCCGAGTTGGTGAGCAAGACGGCAGGACCGGTCAGCGTGACGCCACTGGCGAAGTTGATCCGGCCGGCATTGGCCTGGGTCGTGCCGGTTCCGAGGTTCTCGAGACCAACCAACGACGTGTTCGCCAACAGGTTGATGACGCCCGTGGACGAGTTGACGAACCTGTCCGCTCCGGCACCGAAGTCCAGCACTCCCTGGACATTCATGATGCCGTTGTTGGTCACCGTGTCGGCGCCCGCGCCCAGGGTGAACCGGCCGTTGATCACGCCAGTGGCGCCGTTGGTGATCGTCTGAGCGCCGGCAGCCGCACCGTTGATCGCGAGGCCCGTCGAGGCCGCACCGATGATGCCGTTGTTGGTGAGCGCTACGGTGCCCGCCCCGTTGAGCAGGACCGCCTGGGTGCCGCCTGTCACGTTGCCGGTTGCGCCGACCGTAATCGTGCGCGCGCCGGCGCTGGTCGTGACAAGGCCCGAACCGGCGGTGCCGGTGGTCACGCCATTCAGCGTGATCGCCTGAGTGCCGGTGGAGGTTACCGTGACTGCATCGGTCGCGGCGGTCACCGCACCCAGCGTAACGCTAGTTGCGCCGGTCCCGCCACTGACGACGACGCCGCTTGCGGCGGTCGTATTGACCGCACCCGTGTAGTTGACGGTGGTCGTGCCGGTGCCGGCGTTGGCGGCAAAGATGCCGGTTCCGGCAGCGAAGATCGCGCCGCTACCCGTTAGGCTGAACGCCGCGGTCGAGGCCGCATTGGTGATGTCCGAATAAATGCCCGTCAGGGCAATACGATCGGTCGCGCTGCCGATGGCTCCGTTATTAACGGTCGTGACTGAACCAAGGCCGAACGACCTGTTGATAATGCCGTAATCGAGCGTGCCCGGCGCGCCGGTCAGGCTGCCGATTGCTGCGTTATTCGTGACCGAAAGATTGGACGTGCTCGCGCCAGCGAGCGCGCCGACCAGGATCCCGCTATTGTCGCCCCGGAGGGTCGTGCCCGCTGCTGTCGTCAGCGTGATGTTGCCGGCAGTGCCCGAGTTGATAACCGCAATGGCGTTGCCGCTGGGATCGCCCGCGCCGACGGCGGACGTGACGTTGCCGCCAACAGTGCCAACGAAATTGCCGGTCCCGGTCATTGCGACGTTCAGGCCGTTACCGCCCGTGCCGAGATTAGTGATCGTCCCGGTACCGCTGTAATTGACGTTGGTCGCGCCGAGCGCGGTCACGTTAAGCGCCGCGGTACCGCCCTGCGTAGCCGCGTTGGTGGCATTGATCTGAACAGCGCCATTGTTGACGACGTTTAGCGCGTTGCCGCCTGCGCCAGTGTTCGTGACTGCGAGACCGAAGCCATCAACCGTGGCGCCGGTGCTAACCGTTGCGGTAACGTTACCCGCGGCAGTGTCGACGTTGTAGTTGCGATCCGATGCCGGGCTGACGCCCGCATAAGTCGTATCCGTCGTCGTCGTCGTAGCGCACGTAATGGTGCCGGTAACCGGACTCGCCGCTGGCGCGACAGTGCACGTTGCTTGCGCGGGCGACGCCGCGATCATCGTCAATCCAACTGTGAGGGCCGCGCCGCTGAGCAGACGCGTTCGAGTGGCCAACAAATTCATCCCTGTTACTCCCCTTTGTGCATCACCGAGCGTGATGCAGGTAAAACTCGGAAACCTGACTTCGGCTCGCCGGTTCCCTAGGCGGCCCCGTTTCTGCCAACACTGTTACAGATTGGCAACTGGGGAAAAACACGACCTTTACATAAGCACTTTAAGTTGCCTTTCGGCATCAGTCAGTCAAAAGCCTCGCCTTCGCCGACGCCCCAAACCTCGCCCTCGGCGATGTAGCCTTCGCGTTTTTTGCCGATCTGGATCTTGCACCAGCTGCCGTCGCACTTTTCGATTCGCCCGACGACGCCGGCCTCGGCGCGGTAGCGGACCGGCGAATTGGCATCGCGCTTCACATGAATATCGCGCGGATTGCCGGGCTTGATAATTGCGGTGCGGCGATCGCTGAGCAGGGTCACCAGCATCCAGCCCTGCTCTCCGTCCGGATCCTCGATCTTGCGCCAGTTGGGGTAGACCTGGATAACCCGCACCGGCAGGTCGCGGCGCTTGTACAGCCATGTCCCCGGATAATTTCGCCCGGGTCCGGTGCGCATCATCGCCTCGCCGCTGGCGATCGAAGCCCAATAGGGCGGCTTCTTCTCCTGAGCGCTCGCCGAGGTCGCAACGGCCAGCAGCAACGCAACTCCCAGCCCCCGCTTCAGCATCAGGCGCCCGTCAGGATGCGATCGACGAGCTGCTTCACGGTCGGCACGAAGCCGTTCGAGTAGAATGGATCGCTCTTAAAGCGGAATGCCGCATGGCCGGCGAACATGAGGTTTTCTTCGACCGGACCGCCATGGGCGATTTCCTGAAGCGTCTTCTGGATGCAGAAGCTGCGCGGATCGGCGAGGCGTCCGGTAGAGTTCTTCTCATTATCCGCCCAACTGGAGAAGCTGCATTGCGACAAACAGCCCATGCAGGCGGCCTGGTCGGCGCGAATCATCTTTTCTTCTTCCGGAGTGACGAAGATCAGCGTGTCGTCGGGCGACTTCATCGCATTAGTGAAGCCAGCCCCATACCATTCCCGGGCATGCTGCAGGTCGCCCTTGGTGACCCAATAATGACGCTTGGTGCCGATGCCGACATCGAGCTCGAACGCGTGATCGCCGATCGCCTCCTTCGTATAGGCAATCTGCCGCTCGCTGCGCGCCTCGAGGTTGCGAAGGAAGGGATTGCGTACCGCCGACGAATAGAAGCCGGTTGGCGAAAAGCGGTGGAGCAGGACGTCGCCTTCCTCCAGGTTCATCAGCCGAGCCTTCCAGGCCGGCGGGATGGGGCTTTCCTGGGTCAATAGCGGCCGGGTGCCGAACTGGAACATGATCTGCCCGAGCTCGGGATTGTCGATCCAGTCGTTCCACTCGTCGAGCCGCCACACGCCGCCGGCCATGACGATCGGCACGCTGTCGGCAATTCCGCCCTCGCGCATCGTCTCGCGCAAAGCCTTGACCCGGGGATAAGGGTCCTGCGGCTTGCGCGGGTCCTCGGCGTTGCTGAGGCCGTTGTGCCCCCCGGCCAGCCACGGGTCTTCATAAACCACCGCCGCCAGCCACTCCGCGGCCTTGGAATAGGCTCGCTTCCACAGCGCACTGAAGGCGCGGCCGGAGGAAATGATGGGCAAATAGCTGACGCCGTAAGAAGCGGCGATCTCGCTAAGCTTGTAGGGCATACCCGCGCCGCAGGTGACTCCGGTTACCAGTCCCTTGGTTCGCTCGAGGACGCCGTGCAGCACTCGCTGCGCGCCGCCCATCTCCCACAAGACATTGATGTTGATCGCGCCCTTGCCGCCGGCGATCTCATAGGCGCGCTTGACCTGAGCCACCGCGCCTTCGACAGCATAATGGATCAGCTCCTCGTGCCGCTCGCGGCGGGTGAGCGCCTTGTAGATTTGCGGGATGATCCGCCCTTCGGGATCATAGCTGTCGGCGTTGACCGCCGAGACGGTTCCGATGCCGCCGGCCGCCGCCCAGGCACCCGAGCTGGCATGGTTGGTCGCGGAGACGCCCTTGCCGCCTTCAATCAGTGGCCACACCTCGCGGCCACCGTAAAGGATGGGCTTCAAGCCTTTGAACAATTGCCTCTCCAATTACCGTTTGCGGAACCCTATAGGCCGCACCGCGCTGCTTGGCGCGAAAAAAATATGGTCAGTCCTTTAGCACATAATCGAGCCCGATATCGACCGCCGGTGCCGACTGGGTGATCCGCCCTACCGAAATATAGTCTACGCCACTCTCTGCAATCGCCCGGATCGTGTCGAGCCTGACCCCGCCCGAAGCCTCCAGCGGAACCCGGCCCGCAACAAGCTTTACCGCCTCGCGCAGCACGTCCGGCTTCATATTGTCCAGCAGCAGGCGGTCCGCTCCCGCGGCAATTGCCGGCTCGATTTGCTCGATCCGGTCGACCTCGACCTGGATCGGCAATTCGCCGCCGTAATCCTTGGCCGCGGCGACTGCCTCCGCCACGCCGCCGGCGACCCCGACATGATTGTCCTTGATCAGCAAACCATCGTCGAGCCGCATGCGATGGTTCTCGGCGCCGCCCATTCGCGCTGCATATTTTTCCAGCAGACGCAGGCCCGGAATTGTCTTGCGTGTGTCGAGCAGGGTCGCCCCGGTCCCATCGATGGCCTCGACATAGTGGCGCGTGAGCGTCGCAATCCCGGACAAATGTTGCAGCGTATTGAGCGCCGACCGTTCCGCGGCCAGCATCGCCCGGGCGTTGCCCTCCAGCCGAAGCAGCACAGCTCCCGCAGCGACTGCATCTCCATCCCTGGCCAGCCGTTCGATCCGCACTTCCCGCTCGCAGGCGCGGAAAAAGGCGATGGCGAGTTCCAGCCCGGCGACCACAATCGGCTCGCGGCAGTTCATTTCAGCCGTGAATCGGGCGTTGGCGTCGATCGTGGCTTTTGAGGTGACATCCCCGCCCGAACCCAGATCCTCGGCCAAAACCCGGCGGACGAACTCGCCAAGGTCGAACTGCGGCAGGTCCATTGCCTCGATCGCCGCCCCGTCCATCGATCTTCCCCTCAGTTGCGCGCTGTCCTTAGGCGCGCGGCGCCATCAGACTCAAGCCTCTGGGGCCTCCGCCAGATGATCGCCGGTTGCGCTCTCCCAACGCTTTTCTTTCTGTACGAAGGTGCCGGCGTCGCGCGGCACGAATTCATCGCCGTCCCAGGTGAACACCGTCAGCACGGCCTCGCCTGGTTTCACCTCGATCAGGTTGAAGCTCTGCTCCTCCTCACGCAACCGGGTCGAGGTCGCGGTGCCCGCCTGGATCACAAGCGCCTCGCCAGCCCCTGTTACCAGTTCATGCAAATGATGGGATGAGGCGCGATGGTTATGGCCGGCGAGCAGCAGGTCGACGCCGGCGTCAGCGATCGCATCGAGTGCCAGTTGCTGCCTACCGATCGCCTTTCCGAGCTCCGGCCCGTCCCCAACCGGCAGCGCGAAAAGCGGGTGATGAGTCACCAGGATTCGCGCAGCGTTTGGCCGTGTCCGCGCAAAGGTTTCGCGGATGAAATCGACCTGTTGCTGGTTGATCCGCCCGTCCTTGAACGTCAGCGAGCGCGCCGTGTTGATCCCCAGCACCGCCGCGCCCGGCAGCTCGTGGAACGGGCAAAGGCTTTCGTCGATGAAGCGGCGATAACGGGTCAGCGGCGACAGGAAGCGTCGCAAGACATCGTACAGCGGCACATCATGGTTGCCCGGCACGCCCAATACTTCATGGCCCTTGGCCTTGAGCCGCTCGAGAAATTCGCAGGCCAATCTAAACTGGTCGGTCCGGGCGCGCTGGGTGAAGTCACCCGAGATTACGATGAGGTCGGGCTTGAGCGCGCCGACTCGCACCTCGACCGCTTCGACCAGCCGGTCGTCATGGGCTCCGAAGTGGAGGTCGGACAGGTGGGCAATTCGCGCCATGCCGCTTCAACCACCGTCATGCCGAACTTGTTTCAGCATCCATCTTGGTGAAGGACTGTCCGGGCGCAAAGATGGACCCTGGACCATCAACCAAACGCACCGTCCCCGAGATGGTGATGGGTTGGTTCATCAGGTTGACGGAGTGAATTTGGACCGCACCGAAGCCAATACCGGCACACGCGACGTCAGCGAACGGTTGCGGTTTGACGTCGCGCCGCTGGAGCATTGGATGGAACGCCACGTCGATGGGTTCGCGGGCCCGTTGACGGTCAGCCAGTTCAAGGGCGGCCAGTCCAATCCGACCTATCGGCTCGACACGCCTTCAGGCCAAGCCTTCGTCCTTCGCCGCAAGCCCCCAGGCAAGTTGCTGCCCGGAGCCCATGCGGTCGAACGCGAAGCGAGGGTGATGAGCGCGCTCGGTGCCCAGGCCTTCCCAGTCCCGCGCGTTCATGGGCTGTGTGAGGACGAGAGCGTTATCGGCACAGCCTTTTTCGTGATGGACCTGGTTAACGGACGGATCGTCTGGGAGGCCGCATTTCCGGACATGTCGCCTAATGAGCGCGCCGCCCATTTCGACGCGATGAACGCCACGATCGCGCAACTGCACCGCTATGATCCAGCAGCGATCGGGCTTAGCGACTATGGCAAGGCCACCGGGTTCGTCGAGCGTCAGGTGGCGCGCTGGTCGAAGCAATATCAAGGCGATGTCGAGGCCGGCCGCGTGGAAGCGATGGACTGGTTGATCGGCTGGCTGAGGGACAATTTGCCGCCCGACAGCGGCGAAGCACGGATCGTTCACGGCGACTATCGCTGCGACAATATGATCTTCGCTCCCGGCGAAGCACGCGTCGCGGCAGTTCTCGACTGGGAGCTCTCGACCCTCGGCGATCCGGCCGCGGACTTCGTTTATCACCTGATGATGTACCGGATGCCGGCGGGCATGTTCACCGGCCTGGGGGGACTCGATTTCGCCGCGCTCGGTATTCCGACGGAGGAAGAATATGTCGCCGCCTATTGCCGCCGCACCGGCCGGTCATCACTGCCTCATATCGACTATCTGGTGGTCTTCGTGATGTTTCGGATCGCCGCGATCCTTCACGGGATCCGCGGCAGGCTGGCACGCGGCAGCGCCTCATCGGCCCATGCTGAAGCGACCGCCGCACTGACTGAACCGCTGGCCGATCTTGCGGTAACGCAAGCGCGTTCCGCGCGCCTTTGAACTCGGCGCTTTTTATCGCAAGTTAACCGCTTGGGCGCGGCATCGAGTCGCATGTCGCGCCGCGGACGGGGGTCGGCGGATGAGCGAGTGCCACGGGAAGGGCCACTGAGCGTGGATCAGCCGCGCCGTCGCTGGACGCTTGGCCCCGACCCGCTCGCGGGCGACGACCAGCCGACGGTCGAAGGCGTCATTCGCGAGCTCCGCAAGGTTCCAGTCACCCGCCTGATCGTCACTGCACTGATCCTGGTCTGGGCGATCCTGTTCGCCCGCTACAGCTGGGAAGCGCCGGTGGACCTGCCGGTCTTCGGCAAGACCATTCCCATTTCGACCGATGCCGAACGCGCATTGTTCGACTTCCGCGAGGTAACCGGCGAAAACCAGCGCAAGGTCGCCCAGGACAGTCGAATTGTCCTGATCCCCTACACCCAGGATACACTCAAGGCGACGCAGCAGCGCTCCCCACTCAGCCGCACGATGCTCTCTCGGGCGCTGGTCAACATCGACCGGATGGGGGCCAAGTCCATCGGCATCGACATATTGATCGACCAGCCCCAGCCAGACGACGGGCTATTGCTGGCGACGCTGAAGAACATGCGCACGCCGGTAAAGCTGGCCTACGCCACTCGGGCGACCGCCGGGCCGGAGGTCGAGCAATGGCAGCAGTTATTCATGACTCGCTGGTTTGCCCAACTTCACGGAACCCAGGTCCAGCCGGCTTCGGTGCGATTTGAGCCCGACACCGACAACGTGTTGCGCCGCTGGCCTTCCTTGCCTCCGGGGCTCGCTACCTTCCTGCCGATGGCAGTAACAGGCGCGCGTCCCGATATCTCCTATCAGGGGAGCATCGAGTTCAGGCTGCCGTCAAACAGCGAGCGCCCGGTCTTTGCCAGCATGCCGATCGACCTTTTCGCGGACGCCGCGACGGCGCCGATACTGGCGGACCAGGTGAAGGGCCGTATCGTCCTTATTGGCGGCGATTTCCCGGACCTCGACCAATTCGAAACGCCTGAGACCCGCGTACTCGCCAATTCCCCGACCATGAGCGGACTGGAAGCGCATGCCACGATGGCGGCGCAATTGCTCGACCGGCGCCTGCCGGGTGCGGCCAGTCCCATCGCACTTTGGGCGCTGGCAATCCTGGTGGTCCTGTGCGGCGCCTTTACCGCGATGCTGGACGTCCGGCCCTGGGTGGTTGCGCTGGTCGTGATCGGCCAGCTCGCTTTCTTCGGCTTCGCACCCTTCTATTATGAGTGGCATGGGATCGACACCTATGGGTTGCCGGCATTCGGTTGGCTCGGCGGCTGGGGACTGGCCTATGCCGCAACCGGCGCCGCGGTGCGCGCGGCCGGCTCGGAGCAACGCCGTTATGCCCAGTCGGCGCTCGGCAAATATCTGCCGCGCGATATTGCCGCCCAGATCCTCCGCGACCCCAAGAAGCTTTCGCTGACCGGCGAGAAAAGATCGATCTACACCTTGTTCACCGACATCGAAGGCTTCACCGGGCTTAGCCATCGCTTGCCGCCGGACCGGGTTGCGTCGCTGCTCAACGCCTACCTCGACGGCATGTGCGACATCGTCCTCGATCAGGGCGGAACGATCGATAAATTCGTCGGCGACGCGGTCGTGGCATTTTGGGGGGCCCCAATCGCGCATGAGGACGACGCTGATCATGCCGCCGCCGCGCTTCTCGCCATGAACCGCTTCACACTGGAGTTTTCCAGGCAGCATAGCGAAGACGGGATCGAGCTCGGCCGCACTCGTGTCGGTCTCCACTATGGCGAGTCCGTGGTCGGCAACTTCGGCGGCGAAGGCCGCATCAGCTACACCGCTCTAGGCGATGCAATGAATGCCGCTGCCCGGCTGGAGGGCGCCAACAAATATTTGAAGACGGTGGCGCTGATCAGCGAGGAAGCCCGGAGCCGCACGACTCTGGACTGTTTCCGGCCGATGGGCCGGATCATATTGTCCGGCCGCGACACTCCAATCGTGGTTTGGGAACCGGCGCCCGATTTCGATCCAAAGCTCCGGGAACAGCTTGTCCGGCTTTGGAACGCCTTCGACGCAGGGGATCGTTCCGCCCTCGACGCAATCGAGCAAATTTGCTTAACGCAGGATAATGATGCGGCCTTAGCGGCCTTTGCCTGCCGCCTGAGGGAGGCAGGGCCGGGAGGCGCGTTCAAGCTCAAGGAGAAATGAAATGGCCCGCCTGTTGCTGATTGCTGCAAGTGCCGCACTTCTCGCTTCGACCTCAGCCGCTTCAGCGGTGCTGGTGGTCCGTTCGTCCGGACCCTCGGCCTCGGCTTACCCGCCGGGCAAGGCGCTGCCTGACGATCATGTGCTGAAGCTGAAGGCGACGGACACGGTGATCCTCCTCGATTCCCGCGGGACCCGCACGCTCAACGGTCCGGGCAATTTCAGCGTTGCAGCCAGCGCGGCCAACGCGTCGGCCCCGGCCGGCACCACCGGAACCAGCGCTCGCCGGGTTCGGCTCGGGGCAGTGCGCGGCACCGGAGGCACGCGCAGCGTATGGCAGGCCGACCTCGGCCGGACCGGCAATGTCTGCATCGCCAACCCAAGCGAACTGACGCTCTATCGCCCCGAGGCCGCGGCTGCCGCTGACGTCACGCTGACGGATTCCGACGGAAAGGCCGCCAAGGTGCATTTCGATGCCAACCAGTGGGAGGCATCCTGGCCAGCGGATATTTCCGTGAAGACAGGCAAGCGGATCAACGTCTCAGGGCTTGCTCAGCCCGCGACGCTGACGCTGCGCCAACTGTCCCCAATTCCGACTGGCCTTGAAGGGATGGCGCAAAGCCTGATCCGCGCCGATTGCCAGGCCCAGCTCGATGTGCTGGTTGATACGTTCAGCGCGCGCTCTGAAGGATAGCAGGCTAAATGACGGCAATGCTCGGCCTCTACGTTGTCATCTTCGCAGCGGCGCTAGGCGCACTGTTGGCGCGGTCCAGGCTCGTGGGGCACGTCTTGCTTGGCGTGGCGGGCGTGGCGGGCCTGATCTATGGCGCCAATCAGCATGGCCTGCTTGGTTCGATCCTGCCGTTCCTGATCCTGATCATCGCCGGGGTCCAGGCATTTAGCGGACTGGTCGCCAACCGCGCCGCAAAGTTCAATGCGGTCGAGCAGCAGATGCTGTCCGGGCCGCTCGCCGGACTGGGCAGGGCGCAGGCGCGCCGGCTGATCGACCAGGGCATCTGGATGGACGGGCGGGCCGGTGACGTGCTGATCCACCAGGGGGAGCCTGCGGCACAGCTCTACTATCTCGCTTCCGGCGCAGCAGACGTCCACACGCATGGAAAGTTGGTCGGGCGCGCGATTGCCGGCCAATTGCTCGGTGAAGCGACCGTGCTCGGGGAGTCGGCGGCCATCGCCACCGTTACCCTGTCAGAGCAATCCCGCTTCTGGTGCGCCCAGGGCCGGGCGCTAAACGCCTATCTGGCTGCCAATCCGGATGCCCGGCATGTGCTGGAACATGGCTTCAACGTCAGCCTCCGGGAGAAGCTGGACGCCATGAACCGCGCGGCCAACCCGGCTTAGGGACGGACCGGCCCCGAACGAGGCCGGCCCGAACCTTCAGTTCGTCGGAAAACCACGCCTCTTGAGCAGCGCCGTCACATCCGGATCGCGCCCGCGGAATTTGCGGTAGGCCTCGGCGCGGTCCGTCTCATTGCCGGTCGACAGCAGGTTGATGCGGAAGGAATCCGCGATCTTGCGGTCGAACGGATTGCCGGCTTCCTCGAACGCCGCCCAGGTGTCGGCATCCATCGTTTCCGACCAGAGGTAGCTATAATAGCCGGCCGAATAGCTGTCCGACGAGAAGAGGTGCCCGAACTGCGGCAGGCGATGCCGCATCACCATTTCCTTCGGCATGCCGATTTCGGCCAGGGCCTTCTTCTCGAACGCGTCCGGATCGATCACGCCATTGGGATCGAGGTGCAGCTTCATGTCGACCAGCGCCGAGGACAGATATTCGACCGTGGCGAAGCCCTGGTTGAACGTGTCCGCCTTCTTGATCTTGTCGACCAGCGCCGCCGGCATTGGTTCGCCGGTCTGGTAATGGCGGGCGAATTTTTCGAGGATCGGCCGCGTCAGCAGCCAATTCTCGTTCACCTGGCTTGGATATTCGACGAAATCGCGCTGCGATCCGCCAAGCGACGGATATTTCACATCGACCAGCAGGTAATGGATCGCATGGCCGAACTCGTGGAACATCGTCTCGGCATCGGACAGGCTGAGCAGGATCGGCTTGCCAGCCTCGGGCTTGGTGAAATTGTTGTTGTTCGAAGCCAGCACGATGGTGTCGCCGGTCAGGCGGGCGCGGGCGCGGTAGGTGTTCATCCAGGCGCCCGACCGCTTGCCTTCCCGGGCGAAGGTGTCGAGGTACCATAGGCCGACGACTTCACCGGTCTTCTTGTTGGTGACCTCGAAGGTGCGCACGTCGGGATTGAAACCCGGGACCTTGCCGGTGTTTTCCTCGAAGTGCAGGTCATAGAGCTGCTCGGCCGCCCAGTGCATGCCCTTCAGCAAATTGCCTTGCTCGAAGTAAGGTTTGATCTCGTCTTCGCTGAGGTCGTACTTCGCCTTGCGGACCTTCTCCTGGTAGTAGCGATAGTCCCAGGGCTCGATGGTGGCGACGCCGTCTTTCGCCGCGAACGGCTTCATGTCGGCGACTTCCTCATGAACCCGCGCCACGGCCGGCTTCCACACCCGCATCATCAGGTCCATCGCCCTGTCCGGGGACTTGGCCATCGTGTCCTGCATCCGCCATTCGGCGTGGTTGGCATAGCCGAGCAGCTTGGCGCGGTCGGCGCGCAGCTTCACGATCTTGGCGATAATCGCATTGGTGTCGTTGGCATCGCCATTGTCGCCGCGGTTGACGAAGGCACGCCACACTTTTTCGCGCAGTGCGCGG
>Ga0207701_10000188_pt1 | contig 61218 bp, 60 predicted proteins | sample KBSSwiSSwithPhiX_FD_184294 | JGI IMG/M metagenome (GOLD analysis project Ga0207701, IMG submission 184294) | Switchgrass rhizosphere bulk soil microbial communities from Kellogg Biological Station, Michigan, USA, with PhiX - S5 (SPAdes) (version 2) | ecosystem: Environmental > Terrestrial >... | reverse complement strand
GCTTCCAGCTCGAATTGGATGGCAGCGGACAACCGGCCACGACGGCGACAGGAGTCAGCCTCGTTCGGGCAACGGCGCCGCGCTTCGGCCCCGATGCTCCAAGCGAGACAAACCTGGAAGCTGTTAGCTGGAAGCAACAGCGTCAGTTCCCAAAACCATGAACATCATCGTCACCGGTTCGATCGCCTTCGATTATCTGATGTCGTTCCCCGGGAAGTTCACCGAGCACTTCCTGCCGGAGCACATGAACCGGGTGAGCCTCAGCTTCCTGGTCGACAGCATGGACAAGCGGCGCGGCGGGTGTGCGCCGAACATCGCCTATTCGCTGGCGCTCCTTGGCGAGCGGCCGCGCCTGATGGGCACCGCCGGGCAGGACTTCGAGGACTACCGCCGTTGGCTCGAGGCGGCGGGCGTGGATACCTCGCTGGTCAAGCAGGTGCCCGACAAGTTCACCGCCTCGTTCTTCTGCAGCACCGACGCCGACGGCAATCAGATCGCGTCCTTCTACACTGGCGCGATGGCCAACGCCGCCGAGCTCTCGTTCCGCACCATCGGCGCCGGCCTGACGATCATCTCGCCGAACGATCCGGCGGCGATGCTGCAGTACGCGGAAGAGTGCCGCACGCTCGGCGTGCCCTACATCTGGGATCCGGGACAGCAGTGCGCGCGCATGTCGGGCGACGAGCTCCGCGACGGCTTGGTCGGCGCCGCCCTGGTCATCTGCAACGACTACGAGTACGCGCTGATCCAGCAGAAGACCGGGTTGGACGAAGCCGGCATCCTGGCGCATACTCGGGCCCTGGTGGTCACGCGCGGCGAGCACGGCAGCTCGATCCACGAGTCGTCTGGACGCGTCGACGTCGCCGCTGTGCCGCCGTACCGGATCGTCGATCCCACCGGCGTCGGTGACGCGTTCCGGAGCGGATTTCTCAAGGGCATGGCGCGCAGCGCGAGCTATCTGACCTGTGCGCGGCTTGGCAGCGTCGCCGCCGCGTACGCCCTCGAGCACCTCGGGGGCCAGAGCCACGCCTACACCTGGGGGGAGTTCGCCGCCCGCTACGAAGGGCAGTTCGGCGAGGCACCGCCGCTTACGTAACCCGAACGCCTTTCCGCACGCCGTGCCTGGCGGCCGCTCCGCGCGTGCGGTCGCCGCCGGCGAGAGCCACAGGCGCACGGGAACACGGCTTGCACGACGCGCCGGAACGGAGGAAACCTGTGCTGCGCCTCGTTGTCATCACCCTGTTCACTTCGGCCCTCCTCGGTCCGGCGCCCGCGCAGCAGTCGCAGCCTCCCGTCGCGACTCCGCCCGACGCGATTTTCCGCAGCGCCGCCAACCTCGTCTCGGTCAACGTCAGCGTGCTCGACGGCTCCGGCCGCCGGTTCGTGACCGATCTGTCGCGCAACGACTTCGCCATCTACGAGGACGGCGTCCAGCAGCAGGTCAGCTTCTTCGAGTCGTCACAAGTGCCGGTCGATCTGATCGTCATGCTCGACGCGAGCTCGAGCATGTCGGACAAGATGTCAGTGGTCCACGAGGCGGCCAACAACTTCCTGCGAACGCTGCGGCCGGGTGACCGGGGGGCGGTCATCAGCTTCGCCGATCAGGTGCAGGTGATCGAAGCGATGACCACCGATCGTGCGAAGCTCGAAGCGGCCGTCAACTCGACGTTCGCCCGCGGCGGTACCGCCTTGAACAACGCGCTGTATGTTGCCTTACGCCAGTTCGGCGGGGCGACAGCCGGGGACGGTCCGGTCCGCCGCCGGGCAATTGCGCTCCTCACCGACGGCGAAGACACCTCCAGCATCGTCAGCTTCGACGATGTGCTGGAGCTGGCGCGGAAGTCGGGGGTGAATATCTACACCATCGCCCTGCAGTCGGCGCCGAACCCGGCGGTCGGCACCGGTCGCAAGTTCCTCTCGCCGGCACAGTTCTCGTTGAAGTCGCTGGCCCAGGAAACCGGCGGCGAAGCGTTCTTCCCGGCGCAGGTGAGCGAGCTGCATAACGTCTACGGCTCGATCGCGCAGGAGCTCTCGTGTCAGTACTCGATCGGCTACACGCCGAGCAACGGGCGGGCCGACGGGCGCTTCCGCCGGATCACGGTACGGGTCGCCTCGCATCCCGAGATGAAGCCGAAGACGCGGGCCGGCTACACGGCCGATGGCGGCCGTGCGCCGTCCGACGCGGTCCGTCGCTGACCGCATGGTGCCTCGCCTCGCCGCGCTGCTTCTCGCCGGGTGCGCGGTTCTCTGGGTCGCGGTCCTCGTGGCCACTCCGGTCGCGTTCGCGCATGGCTACGTCGTCGGGCCAGCGCTCGTCTACGAGGCGTGCGGCCTCGTCTGTCACCAACGGCCCGAGCGTTCCTTTCACCTGGCTGGTGTCCAGCTGCCGGTGTGTGCCCGATGCCTGGGGCTCTATGCCTCGGGCGCGTTCGGGGCGGTGGTTGCGTGCGCCGCCGCGGCGGATCGCTCGCTTGAAATCAGGCCCGTGCGCGACACCCGGTGGGCGCTGGCCATCGCCTCAATCCCGACCGCGCTGACCCTGCTGTCGGAGTGGAGCGGGCTTTGGTATCCGAGCGGCGCGGCGCGCGCGTTCGCCGCAGTCCCGCTCGGCGCGGTCGCCGGTTGGGTCCTCGTCCGGTGCGTGGCGGACGGGCCCGCCGAGGTCCGGCACTCGGGTCAAGTGCGCTATCATTCCTGATCACGATGCCATCGAAATCGACCGCGGCCGAGCGGGCGCGTCCCGCCGCCGAACCGGGGATGCTCGTCCTCGTGTGCCTGGCGGCCTGGGCGCTGCCTGGCGCCGGACATCTCTGGCTCGGCCGGCGCCAGAAAGGGCTGATCTTCCTGCTGGCCCTGCCGGCGATGTTCCTCATCGGTCTGTTGCTGCACGGCCGCATCTTTCCGTTCGACGTCTCGGAGCCACTCGTCGCGCTGGCCGCCGTCGCGGATCTTGGTGCCGGGCTGCCGTGGCTGACGGCGCACCTGATGGGCGCCGGCAGCGGGATCGTGACCGAGGTCACGTACGAGTACGGGAACTGTTTCCTGATCGTGTCGGGCCTCCTCAACTCGTTGGTCGTGCTCGACGCCTTCGACATCGCCATGGGCCGCAAGTGACCAGCCACTTCCTGCTCCTCGTCCTGTTCGCGTTTTTCGTCTCGCTGATCTTCGCGACCCTGATGCGCGACGAACCCCGGGCCCAGCTCCGCACCGGCGTGCTGATGTTCGGCGGCTTCGTCCTTGCCGCCGTGGCGATTGGCTGGCTGATGCTGCCGTTGCCGCTGTAACGATCGCTCATGGAGATGGTTCTGCCGCCCGCTCAAAGCTCGGGCATTCCGTGAACCGCACGGACCCACCGAGCCTTCGAACCTTCCGAACCCCCGAACCTGTCGAACCCTCGAACCGAACCCTCGAACCCCCGAACCCTCGAACCCTCGAACCTTTCCGGTGCCTGCGACCCTCGCGGTATACTGCAAGGTCTTTGTCCCATCACTGTCGTATGTGCGCCCACTCCCGCTGTTCGCCTGCCTTACACGGCCATTCGACCGATCGTCTCGTCCCAAGGAAAGCGAACTAATCGATGCGGCGTCCGGACCCGCCACCAGGCGCGTTGCTTGATGCCTCGGGCCTCCGCTTCGCGATTGTCTATTCGCGTTTCAACCTGGCGATCACCGAGAAGCTGCGTGATGGTGCGTCGGCGGCGCTGCAGCAGGCGAACGCGATGTCCCCGGATATCGAGGTGTACGGCGTACCTGGCGCCTTCGAGGTGCCGCAGGCCGCCCGGGCGCTCGCCGAGACCGGGCGCATCGACGCCGTGGTGTGTCTGGGCTGCGTGATCCGCGGCGCGACGGCGCACTTCGAGTACATCTCGGCGAGCGTCGCGCACGCCATCCAGCAGGCGGCGGGGGACACGGGTGTGCCGATGGCCTTCGGGGTGCTGACGACGGATACGTGGGAGCAGGCGGAGGAGCGGGCGGTCGAGGGACACGAGAACAAAGGGTGGGAGGCGGCGGTCGCCGCGATCGAGATGGCCGTGCTGTTCCGCGGCGTCCGCGCGGCGGATCGGCAGAGCGCGCCGCGATGACGAAGGTGGACGCAGCGGGATTGCGGCGGGCGCGCGGGGCGGCGCTGCAGATGCTCTATCAGATGGAGGTCGGGCGGCTCACTGCCGGGGACGCGATTCGCATGTACTGGCCGACCCGTGACGCGGAACGGCTCCAACCCGCCGGACTCGAAGACCAGGGCGAGATCGACGCGGTGGCGGATCTGCCGGAGCCGCTGCGCGAGTTCGCCAACGGGCTGGTCGATGGCACGATCGCCCGGGTCGCCGAGATCGATGCGCTGCTCGGCGCGCATGCCCAGAACTGGCGGGTCGAGCGGATGGCGGTGCTCGATCGTCTGGTGTTGCGGCTGGCGGTGTACGAGATGCTCAGCGCGCCGGAGACGCCGGCGCGGGTGATCATCAACGAGGCGCTCGAGCTGACGCGCGCCTACACCGGTGAGGAGGCCGTGGGGTTCGTCAACGGGATTCTCGACGCCGTGCGCAAGACGCTGCGGCGCGAATAGCGCGACGGCAGCGTCCGGCGCGCTCCTCACGGCGGCTCGGCGCACGCTGACCGGTGAACCGCCGTCAACACCGGCCCGGCCTTCGCGCCGGCCGCGAGCGCACGCCGGGGCGCGGGACCATTCAGTTCACTTCGTAATCGGCCCAGCAGGATACCGAGGGACATGTCAGAGACGCGCGAGTCCGACCAACAGGAACAGCGGCGGGCCAACTTCAACGCGCTGATCGAACTCGGCGTCAATCCGTATCCCCACGCCTTCGACCGGACGCACACCGTCCAGGATCTGGTGTCCGCCTACGGCGAGCGGACCGGGCCGGAGCTCGAGTCGGAGCAGATCCAGACCGTCACCGCCGGGCGCATCCTCGCGATGCGCACCTTCGGCAAGGCCAATTTCCTGGTGCTGTCGGACGGCCAGGCGCGCATCCAGGTGTACGTCCGCCAGGACGCGCTGCCGGAGCGCGACTTCCAGATTTTCAAGCTGCTCGATTTCGGCGATTTCGTCGGCGTGCGCGGCCAGCTGTTCCGCACGCGCACCAACGAGCTCACGATCTGGGCCTCAGGCCTCGAGTTTCTCGCCAAGTGTTTCCTGCCGTTGCCGGAGAAGTGGCACGGGCTCAGTGACGTCGAGATCCGCTACCGGCAGCGCTACCTCGATCTCATCGTCAACCCGGATTCGCGCCGGGTGTTCGAGGTCCGCAGCCGGGTTCTGGCGGCGCTGCGCGCCTTCCTGAACGAGCGCGGCTATCTCGAGGTCGAGACGCCGATGATGCAGCCGATCGCCGGCGGGGCGCTGGCGCGGCCGTTCACCACCCATCACAACGCGCTCGACATGCCGCTCTTCCTGCGCATCGCGCCGGAGCTGTATCTCAAGCGCCTGACCGCCGGCGGTATCGAGCGGGTCTACGAGATCAACCGCAACTTCCGGAACGAGGGGATCTCGACCCAGCACAACCCCGAGTTCACGATGCTCGAGTTCTATCAGTCATACAGCGACTATCAAGCGCTGATGACGATGACCGAGGAGATGCTGTCGGCGGTGGCGCGGGCCGCGATTGGGACCGACCAGATCACGTTCGGCGAGCACGCGATTTCGCTGGCCCCGCCGTACCGGCGCGTCTCGCTCCGGGAAGGGGCGCGCACCGCGGCCGCGGCCAGACTGGGCACCGAGGTCAGTGAGCACGAGCTGCGGGACCGCGAGGCCGCAGCCGCGCTGGCCGCGCGTCTCGGCCTCGAGCTGCACGACGGCTGGGGCGCCGGCAAGATCACGACCGAGATCTTCGAACGGCTCAACGAGCACGATCTGGTGCAACCGACGTTCGTCTACGACTTTCCGACCGAGGTATCGCCGCTTTCAAAGCAACAACCCGGAGACCCCGACACCGTCGAGCGGTTCGAGCTGTACATCGGCGGCTTCGAGGTCGCCAACGCCTTCAGCGAGCTCAACGATCCCGCCGAGCAGCGGCGCCGTTTCGAGGCCCAGCTCGCCGACCGCGCCGCAGGCGATCTGGAGGCCCACGCGATGGACGAGGACTACATCCGCGCCCTCGAGTACGGGCTGCCGCCGACCGCGGGTGAAGGCGTCGGCATCGATCGGCTGGTCATGCTGCTGACCAACAGCCCGTCGATCCGCGACGTGATCCTGTTTCCGTTGATGCGAGCCCGGAAGTGACGAACGACGTCTCGATCCTGGCTGGCAGCTGGCAACTGGAAGCTGGAAGCTGATGGACCTCCCCTTCGAGCTCTTCATCGCGGTCCGGTATCTGCTGGCGCGCCGCAAGCAGGCGTTCATCTCGCTCATCTCGCTGATTTCCGTGCTCGGCGTGGCAGTTGGCGTCATGGCGCTCCTCATCGCGCTGTCGCTGATGACCGGCCTCCAGGGCGAGCTGCGGGATCGGCTGGTCGGCTCGACGGCGCACGTCTACGTCTTCAAAGCCGGCGGACTGAAGGATCCGGACGCCGACATCAAGCGGCTGCGCAACATTCCCGACGTCGTCGGCGCGGCCCCGGTGCTGCTCGGGCAGGGGCTGATCCAGAGCGCGACCCAGGACTCGCCAATCCAGGTCAAGGGCATCCTGCCGCTGCTGGAGACGACCGTCACCAACGTGGGCAGGTCGATGCAGGCCGGCAGCCTCGAGGCGCTCGCCCCCGCCGCCGACGGTCCCTCCGGCATCGTCATCGGCAAGGATCTCGCGGACAAGCTGAATGTGTCCGTTGGCGAGCACGTCCGGATCGTCACCGCGCAGGAGAAGCTCACGCCGTTCGGCATCATGCCGCGCATGCGCGAGTTCAAGGTGGTCGGGATCTTCAAGCTGGGGCTCTATGAATTCGACTCGGGCTACGGATTCGTGCATCTGGACGTGGCGAAATCGCTGCTGCGGAAGGACACGCCCGATTACATCGAGCTGCGGGTCAGGGATCTGTTCGAGGCGCAGGCGATTGCCGCCCGCATTCCGTCGATCATCGGGTCCGACTACATCGTCGAGGACTGGGCGGAGATGAACAAGTCGCTGTTCTCGGCCCTGTGGCTGGAGAAGATGGCGATCTCGATCACCATCGGGCTGATCGTGATGGTCGCGGCGCTCAACATCATCGCTTCGCTGATCCTGCTGGTGATGGAGAAGAGCCGGGACATCGCGATCCTGAAGACGATGGGGAGCTCGTCGGCGAGCATCCGGCGGATCTTCGTGCTGCAGGGGCTGATTATCGGGTTGATCGGCACGCTGGCGGGCGCGATCGGCGGGGTCGCGCTGATCTACGTGCTCGATCGCTTCCAGTTGATTCGCGTCCCGATCGACGTCTATCAAATCGCCTACGTGCCGTTCAAGCTCGAACTGCTCGATGCCGCCGTGGTCATCGCGGCCGCGGTGCTGATCTGCTTCGTGGCGACGATCTATCCATCGCGTCAAGCGTCGCGCCTCGATCCGGCGCAGGCGCTCCGGTATCAGTAGGCGGCATGGCATTCGTCCAGGTCAGCGACCTCTCGAAAACCTATCCGGTCGGCGGGACAGCGCTGACGGTGCTGCGCGGGCTCGATCTGTCGCTGGAGCGCGGCGAGATGGTCGCGATCGTCGGCGCATCGGGGGTGGGGAAGAGCACGCTCCTGCACATCCTCGGCGGGCTCGACACGCTCGATGCCGGATCGGTGCGGATCGCCGACACCGACCTGGCGATGCTGGCGGACGCGGACCTGGTGGCGTTCCGCAATCGGCACGTCGGCTTCGTGTTCCAGTTCCATCACCTGCTGCCGGAGTTCACCGCGCTGGAGAACGCCGAGATGCCGATGCGCATCGCGCGGCGCCCGGCCGGTGAGCGGCGCGAGCGAGCCAGTGCGCTCCTGCAGCGGGTCGGGCTGGGCGAGCGTTTAAGCCATCGGCCGGGGATGCTTTCGGGCGGCGAACAGCAGCGAGTGGCGATCGCGCGCGCGCTTATCATGGAGCCCAGCCTGCTGCTCGCCGACGAGCCGACCGGCGACCTCGACGAGCATACGGCGGACGCCCTGCACCAGCTATTGCGCGAGATGACCCGGGAGCGCGGCTTGACCTCGGTCATCGCCACCCACAACCCGCGACTCTCGGCCGCTTGCGACCGGGTGCTGCGGCTCGAGGAAGGCCGGCTGAAGGACGTCTGACGTCTTAGGTGTGACGGAAGGGGAGGGTATGCCCTGGCGACGCCTCGCGCTCGCCTCGATGGTGCTGTTCGCCGCGTGCGGCGGCCGTCCGGCTCCCGGCGCGGCGTCGCCGGCCGTCAGCCTGCCCGACGGCGACTACCGCCTGGCGGTCTACTCGAACGGTCTGGCCTGCTCGATCCTGACGTTCGGCGAGGGCGTCTCACCTGGTAGCGCCGTGTCGGTCCCGGTCCATGTCGTGGCTCGAGACGAGGGATGGCATGTCGGTTCGGCGGCGGCCTCGAACGGCTCGCTGGAGATGGCCCTGTCGCCCACCGCCGTCGGGGTCGAAGGGGCGGCCTGGGGCACTCTGCTTCAGCCTGGTGTATCGGTGACCCTTCAACATCAGGTCAGCGGCACCGCCAACGGCCCTGCGTCCGGCCTCATCGGTACGGTCAACGGGACGGTCAATTACAGCGGCTCGACCGGGACCGCGTTCTGCTCGACCAACCTCTGGAGCCTGACGAGGTGACCCCGCACGGAGCCCACGACCGACCGCGAGGCGGGTGAGGCGTCCATAAACCCCATGACTCGATGCACTTAAGGTGAATTCACTGGATGGGATGTCGTCGTTACCGTATAATTGCATTCAGGGGAAGTCCACCATTTTCCATAGGTAATACGGATGTTCGAACGCTACACGGAACGAGCCCGGCGCGTGCTGTTTTTTGCGCGTTACGAGGCCAGTCAGCTCGGCAGCATCTCGATTGAAACCGAGCATCTGCTGTTGGGTTTGATCCGCGAAGGAAAGGGCCTGACGAGCCGGATCTTCGCCCGCTCCCATCTCTCCCTCGAAAGCATCCGCAAGGAGATCGAGGGCCGCACCGTGTTCCGCGAGAAGGTGTCCACGTCGGTCGAGATTCCCTTCAGCGCGGAGACCAAGCGCGTGTTGCAGTTTGCCGCTGAAGAAGCGGACCGGCTGCTGCACAACTACATCGGCACCGAACATCTCCTGCTGGGGATCCTGCGCGAAGAGCGTTCCGTCGCGGCGACGATCCTGATGGAAAAGGGGATGCGTCTCAATACCGTGCGCGAGGACATCGTCGCGCTGTTGAACGAGAAGACCACCCTGACCCGGGTAAAGGAGACGCCGCTCCTCGCCGAATTCAGCCGCGACCTCACGGAAGCGGCGATGAAGTCGCAGCTCGACCCGCTGGTCGGGCGGCACCTCGAGCTGGAGCGCGTCCAGCAGGTCCTCTGCCGCCGGACCAAGAACAACGCGGTGCTGATTGGCGAGCCCGGCGTTGGTAAGACGGCAATCGTCGAAGGGCTGGCGCAGAAGATCGTCTACGGCGACGTGCCGCACTTCCTCGCGGACAAGCGGATCCTGGCGCTCGACATCTCGCTGATCGTCGCCGGCACCAAGTATCGCGGCCAGTTCGAAGAGCGCCTGAAGGCGATCATGAAGGAGCTGACCGAGAACCCGAACATCATCGTGTTCATCGACGAGCTCCACACCCTGGTCGGTGCGGGATCGGCGGAAGGGTCGCTCGACGCCGCCAACATCCTCAAGCCGGCGCTGTCGCGCGGCGAGATCCGCTGCATCGGCGCCACGACGCCGGCCGAGTACCGCAAGTACATCGAGAAGGACCGCTCGCTCGAGCGCCGCTTCCAGGCGATCAAGGTGGATCCGCCGAGCGAGCGCGAGACGATCGACGTCCTGCTCGGCGTCAAGGATCGCTACGAGTCGTTCCACCACGTCGAGTACACGGCGGACGCGATCGAAGCGGCGGTCTACCAGTCGAACCGCTACATTACCGACCGGTTCCTGCCCGACAAGGCGATCGATCTGGTTGACGAAGCGGGCGCCCGCGCCAAGCTGCGCGAAGCCGGCTACAGCGAGGAGTTCGGCGAGATCAACAAGAGCATCCGGGTCGCCGTCGAGCAGATGGAGAACGCGGTCTCGGAGAAGAACTTCGAGAAGGCGCAGTTCTATCGCGAGCAGGAAGTGCAGGCGCGCGAGAACCTGCAGTTCGTGCGCGAGAAGTTCGACGTCAAGTCGAGCACCCGCCGGGTGGTCGTCGGCAAGGCCGAGATCGACGAGGTCGTGTCGAAGTGGACCGGCGTGCCGCTGACCTCGATCAACCAGGACGAAGGGGACAAGCTCCTGCGGATGGAAGAGGAGCTCCACGGCCGCGTGGTCTCACAAGAGAAGGCGATCTCCGCGCTGGCCCGGGCGATCCGCCGCTCACGCGCCGGCCTCAAGAACCCGAACCGGCCGACCGGCAGCTTCGTGTTCCTTGGTCCCACCGGCGTCGGCAAGACCGAGCTGGCCCGCGCCCTGGCGCACTTTCTGTTCGGCAGCGATCATGCGCTGATCCGCTTCGACATGTCCGAGTACATGGAGAAGCATTCGGTATCCAAGCTGATTGGCTCGCCGCCCGGATACGTCGGCCACGAAGAGGGCGGGCAGCTCACCGAGAAGGTCAAGCGGAACCCCTACTCGGTGGTCCTGCTCGACGAAATCGAGAAGGCGCATCCGGATCTGTTCAACATCCTGTTGCAGGTGTTCGAGGACGGCCATCTGACCGACGGCCTCGGCAACCGGGTGAACTTCAAGAACACGATCATCATCATGACGTCGAACATCGGCGCCCGCTTCATCCAGAAAAAGGCGTCGCTCGGCTTCCAGTCGACCGATTCCGGGGTGGTCAGCCGGAGCGTCAACGACATGGTGCTCGGCGAGGTCCGCAAGACCTTCAACCCCGAGTTCATCAACCGCATCGACGAGATCATCGTGTTCGACGCACTGTCGGACGACGACCTGCGGACGATCACCCGGTTGCTCGTGGACCAGCTGAATCACAATCTGGTCGACCGCAAGATTCACCTCGTGCCGTCGGCCGAGGTCATCGACTGGATCATCGAGCAGACCTGCAAGGACCGCTCGTACGGCGCGCGTCCGCTGCGCCGCGCGATCCAGCGCTACATCGAGGACCCGCTCTCCGAGGAGCTGATCCGTGGTCAGCTCAAGGGAGGCGAGATCGAGGTTTACCTGGACGGCAACGCCCTGGCCTACCGGCCCGCGGGCCAGACCGTTGACGGCCACCGGCTGGCCTGAACCCCCGGTGCCGCCGCTCGATCGCGGCGCTCAGCGCACGCGGCAAGGCCGCTCGGTAGCCTTGCACGTCTAAGATCCAGTAAACTCATGGCTTGGCCTCGCTCCGGACATCCCGTCCGAGCGAGGCCGTTCCAATGCCGGGCCTGAGGCTCCACTTCCCGCTGCCTATGCGCGTGTTTTTCGCATTGCTCGTGGCTCTGTCGGCCGCCGCTCGGGCGTCCGCGCAGACGCCGCCGGCCGCTCCGACTCCTCCGCCGCCCGCCGCCGCGACTGCCGCAGGTCCTGCCACCGCTTCGAACGCGCCGCTCGACCTGCCGGCGACGATCTGCGGGTTGACCGTCCCGCCGCCGGCCAAGCTGCCGCCGGCCAACTCGCCGCCCATCGTCTACCAGCTGATGCCCTGCTTCGAGAAGCAGGGGGGCTACTCGGTCATCGAGGTCCAGACCTACCTGTATTACATCCAGATGGCAACGCACGTCAGCCTGCCGTCGACCGACAAGTGGGTGCCGTACAACGACGAGATCGAAAAGACGATCATCGGCGACTTCAAGCGGCTGTGGGGGACCAACTTCCTCGACGACCTGCAGGCCGAGGTGCGCGACGTCCGCTTCTCGAACGGGGTCATCGGCAAGGTCGTCGTCTACAACATGGAAGAGCGGCAGCGGGTCAAGATCGTGGACTACGTCGGCACCCGCAAGGTCGACCAGTCGAAGATCGACGACAAGCTGAAAGAGAAGCAGCTGCAAATCCGGCTCGACTCGTTCATCGATCCGGGCCTCCTGCGACGGGTGTCGGGCGCGGTTCGCGAGGTCTATGCCTCCGAGGGGTACCAGTTCGCGGAAGTGAAGCCGGAGGTCAAGGAGATCGAAGGCGGGCCCAAGCTGGTGAACGTCACCTTCAACATCACTGAAGGGCCGAAGGTCCGCATCCGCGACATCGAGTTCGTCGGCAACAAGGCGATCAGCGACGGCAAGTTGCGCCGGAAGATGAAAGAGAACAAGGACGGCGGTTACTTCTCGTTCATCATGAAGGGCGGCACGTACAAGGAAGAGAAATTCGAAGACGACGCCCAGAACCTGATCGACTACTACCGCGACAAGGGCTACGTGCGCGCCCAGGTGGGCCAGCCCGATCTGAAGACGCTCGAGGACTCGAAGGACGCGCAGGTGCGGTGGGTCCAGCTCCGGGTGCCGATCACCGAGGGGGAGCAGTACAAGGTCGGTGAGTTCAAGTTCGAAGGGAATACGGTGGCCAAGTCCGAGGGGCTGCGGCCGTTGTTCAAGCTCCAGAGCGGCGATACGTACAGCCAGAAGGCGATCAAGAAGGGGATCGAGAAGGTCCAGGAGGTCTACGGCTCCGGCGGCTACTACGAGTTCACCGCGTATCCGGACCTCAAGCCGCGTGACCAGCCGCTGACCGACGTCGACGGCGCCACTCACGCGCCCTCGGACGACGGCGCCGCGGGTCCGCCCGCGCCGGGCAGTGCGCCGGCTCCGGCGGCGGCGCCGGCCCCTGACGGAACGGCCCCGGCAGCGACCGCGCCGGCGGCGACCAACGGGAAGAACGGCCAATCCGGGAAGCCGGAGGCGCCGATCGTCGACGTCATCCTGCGCGTGCAGGAAGGCAAGCAGTACTTTGTCAACCGGATTACCTTCACGGGCAACACGACCACCCGCGACAACGTCATCCGCCGCGAGATGCGGCTGGTCGAGTCCGGTGTATTCAACACCGAGGCGTTGAAATACAGCGTCCGCCGGCTCAATCAGCTCGGCTACTTCAAGAACGTCGAAGGGGATGCGATCAAGGTCGAGAAAACGCCGGGTGTCGACAACAAGGTCGACGTCTCGCTGAAGTTCGAGGAGCAGAATCGCAACCAGTTGACGTTCGGCGCCGGCGTGTCGCAGTTCGACGGCTTCTTCGGGCAGCTGTCGTTCCAGACCTCGAACTTCCTCGGCCGCGGCGAGACCTTCACCGTGTCGGCGCAGCAGGGCGACCGGGCGAAGAACTACCAGGTCGCCTTCACGGAACCGTTCCTGTTCGATCGGCCGATCACCGCCGGCGTCGACCTCTACGTCCGGGAGATCCGCTATATCAACCAGTTCACGCAGGCCTCGACCGGTGGCAACCTGACTTACGGGTTCCAGGTGAGTCCGTTCTCGCGCGTCTTCGTGAACTACAGCCTCGAGAACGTCAAGGTCAAGGAGCTGAATCCGCTCTACACCACGATCGGCGGGAACAATCCCTTCCTCGCGGACTCGCTGCTGTTGGGCGAGGGGGGTCACCGCACCATCAGCAAGATTGGCCCGAGTTTCGTCTACAACACCGTCGACAGCCCGATCACGCCGACGACGGGACGCCGGTTGACGGCGTCAATGGACGTCGCCGGTTGGGGCGGCAACACCAACTTCATCAACCCGCGCGTCGAGGGCGTCCTGTACAAGGCGCTCAACCACCGCACGTCGCTGGGGTTCCGGGCCCAAGGGGAGTACATCAACCCGTACGGCAGCACGCAGGTCATCCCGATCTACGAGAAGCTGTATCTCGGCGGCGAATACAGCATGCGTGGCTTCGACCTGCGCTCGGTCGGACCGCGCGACCCCGCGACCGGTCTGGTCCTGGGCGGCAACAAGAGCCTGCTGTTCAACGCCGAGTACCTGATCAACCTGGTCGGGCCGGTCCGTCTCGTGCTCTTCTACGACGCCGGACAGGTTCGCGCCCGCGGCCAGAGCTTCACCTGGAAAGAGCAGCTGACGGCGCAGCAGTACCCGCCGCGGCTGGTCGGCGTGCCGCAGCTGTACGATCCCTTCCAGATCGGCTCGTTGACCAACCCGCTCGATGTGGTGCCGCAGCTGGAAACGGTGGTCACCGGCGAGGCCGCCGCGTTCAAGACCTCCACCGGCGCTGAGATCCGGTTCTTCATGCCGGTGCTGAACGTGCCGTTCCGCTTGATCTTCGCGGCCAACCCGTCGCGCGCCGGGGTCCTCGACAGCAACCTGCGGCCTGAGAAACTGTGGAAGTTCCGCTTCGCCGTCGGATCGACTTTCTAATCACACACGTCCTGATTGTTCGTCTCGTTTTTGATTCGGCATTGAAACAACGGAAAGGGATTCATTACATGAGTGCGCTGCAGGCTCCGAGAGCAATCAAACTGAAACTGACGTCCTCACTGCTGGGCGCCGCGCTGCTGGCGCTGTGCGCCGGCACCGCGCTCGCCCAGACGCCCGCGACGCCGGCTCCCGGAACGCAGAAGCCTGCGGCCCCGGCCCCGGCCACGCCGCCCGCGACTCCGCCTGCCGCCCAGACCCCGGCTCCCGCCACGACGCCGCCCAAGCCGTTCCCCGAAGGCGCCAAGATCGCCTACGTGAACGTGCAGGCGATTGCCTCCAACTCGGTCGAGGGCAAGGCCGCGACCAGCAAGCTCGATGATCTCCGGAAGAAGAAGACCGCCGAGATCGCAGACAAGAACAAGGCCCTCGCCGCCGCCCAGACCAAGCTCCAGCAGGGCGGCTCGGTCCTGAACGACGCCGCCCGCGGCGCGCTCGAGAAGGACATCGAGAAGATGAACCGCGAGATCCAGTTCGCCCAGCAGGACGCCAACACGGAGCTCCAGGAACTCCAGAATCAGCTCCAGGCCGACTTCCAGGAGAAGCTGAATCCGGTGCTCGAGCAGGTCGCCACGGAGAAGGGCCTGCACATGCTGATCGACATCGCCAACTCCGGCGCGGTCTGGGCCAACTCGGGGCTCGACCTGACGGCCGAAGTCATCCGCCGCTTCGACGCCAGCACCAAGACGGCGCCGGTCAAGAAGTAGCCTTCGGGTTCAGCGTTCATGTGGTTCATGGGTTCGTGAGGTTAGGTTCCTAGTTCTGAACCCTGAACCCTGAACCCAACCTCATGAACCCTATGAACCCATCAACCTCATGAACCCTTCCCTCTACATCCCGATCACCCCGACGATCGACCGCCTCTGCTACCGGTATCCTTCGGCACTGGTCGATGCGGTGACGGACTACGAGCCGGGCAAGCGGATCGTCGCGGTCAAGAACGTCACGGTCAACGAGGACTACTTCCAGGGCCACTTTCCGGGCGCGCCGTTGTTGCCTGCGGTCCTGATGATCGAGACCCTCGCGCAGGTCGCGACGATGCTGGTCGTGTATCGGGCTGACGGCGTGCCGGAGGGGCGGGTGTATCTGCGCGGCGTGGACAACGCCAAGTTCCGCCGCCAGGTGGTGCCGGGCGATCGACTCCGCCTCGAGGTCACGATGGGGCCGCGCCGCTCGTCACTCGCGCGGGCGCACGCCGCCGCCTACATCGACGACGGCATCGTCGCGGAAGCGGAGCTGCTGCTGGGTCTGGTGCCGGATGCCGGCCCTGCCGGCCAGCGCGGCATCCGTGCTGACGCGACGGCCATCATCCATCCAGGCGCGCGCATCGGCACTGGGACCGTCGTCGGCCCTTACGCGGTCATCGGCGAGCACGTGCGGATCGGCCGTGACTGCCGGATTGGCGCCTCGACGGTGATCGACGGTGACACCCAGATTGGCGACGGCAACGAGATCTTTCCGTTCGCCTCGGTCGGGCTGATCCCTCAGGATTTGAAGTTCAAGGGGGAGCCGACCCGCCTGGTGATCGGCGACCGGAACGTCATTCGCGAGTTCGTCACGATCCACCGCGGCACCGCCGGCGGCGGCGGCCTGACGGAAGTGGGCGACGACAACGTGTTCATGGCCTCGGCCCACGTGGCCCACGACTGCCACGTCCGCAATCACACCATCTTCGGCAACGCCGCGACCCTCGGCGGCCACGTGATCGTCGAAGACTACGCGACCATCAGCGCGTTCTCCGGGGTTCACCAGTTCTGTCGCGTCGGGCAGCATGCCTTCATCGGCGGGTTCTCGGTCGTCACCAAGGATGCGCTCCCGTTCGCCAAAACTGTTGGCAACCGGGCGCGCATCTACGGCCTGAACACCATCGGGCTCGTGCGCCGCGGCTTTTCCGCCGATGCCGTGGCCAAGCTGCGGCGCGCCTTCCGCTACCTGCTGCACTCCAATACCAGCCGGGCCATCGCCCAGATTGACCGCGATCCGTCGCTCAAGTGCGCGGAGGTCCAGCACCTCGTCGAGTTCATCCGCACCTCTAGCCGGGGTGTCGGGCTGCGCCGTCCCAGCCGCCGTCTCGAAGAAGTCGTGGAGGAGTAGTCGCCCGCCTTCGGCGATCGCCGCGACTGGGCGCAAGGTGGTCAGGTCAGACGGTCAGACGATGCGCCCCAGAAGGCGATCGGGGCTGTGCCCCGAGCCGCCCGCGTGAGCGGCCCGGGCCACAGCCTGGGTATCTCTAGGTATGAATGACGGTGATGGTGTACGAGAGGGCATCCGTGAGCCTGCCCACGTCGTAGACCCGCGCGCACAGGTTGGTGGCGGCGGTGACCTGGCCGGTAACGATCGAGTTCAGGACGGCGGCGTCGTTGGCGATGACCACCTGGCACGATGAGCCGTTCCAGGTGCCGAGGCTGAGCCCGAACACCTGCGACGCAGACGGATCGACCGCGGTAATCTGCACGGTTACCGAGCCAGCGACAGTCGAGGCGAACACGTGAGTGGCCGCGCCGTTGACCGTCAGCGAGCCGCTGAAGGTCTCGGTGGTGGTGGGCACCGACGGCGTGATGGGCGTGGTGGGCGTGGTCGGGGTGTTGTTGTCGCTGCAGGCCCCGGCAACGACCGAGGCCAGGGCGATCAGGGCCGCCAGGCCCCCGTGCCGCACCGTGCGGCCAATCGAACGACGCATTCAAACTCCTTTTTTCAAGACGCGTGTGGCCGGGCATCGGCCCGTTCATTGGACGACGCCAGCTGCGCCTTGGCTGTGCCGCCAGGACGGTTGTGCGCCGTCCTCGAGGTGCGGACAGCCGAGGCCCATCTGATAGACTGAGCGTACTTCATCATAGTCGTTCGTCGCGTCAGATTCTGCGGCGGACGTCCGCGAGGGGAATGGTCACGCCCCGCGCCCGTGAAGCCGTCACCATCCCGAATGAGCAGGATAGGACTCGTCGCCGGCAACGGCCGCTTTCCGTTTCTCGTCCTCCAGGGCGCACGCGCGCTGGGCTACGACGTCACCGTCATCGCGGTGACGGAGGAAGCGGCGCCGGAACTGGAGACCGCGGCGCGCGATGCGCAGGCGGAGCTCCACTGGGTCTCGCTCGGACACCTGGGGCGGTGCATCAAGCTGCTCAAGGCCGCCGGCGTGTCGCAGGCGGTGATGGCCGGACAGGTCAAGCACGTCAAGATCTTTTCCGGCATCGTCCCGGACCTGACGCTGCTGTCCGTGCTGACGCGGCTGAAGGCCCGCAACACGGACGCGTTGATCGCCGCGGTGGCCGATGTCATGCACGACAAGGGGATCGAGCTGCTCGATTCCACCGTGTTCCTATCGCCGTTGCTGGCGCGCGAGGGCGTGCTGACGTCGCGATCGCTCACGGCGGAAGAAGCCGAGGACCTCGCCTTCGGCTACGCCATGGCCGACGGCGTGGCGGGGATGGACATCGGCCAGACGATTGCGGTGAAGGCCAGGGCAGTGGTCGCGGTCGAAGCGATGGAAGGAACCGATGCCACCATCGCCCGCGCCGGCGAGCTGGCCGGCCCGGGCGCGCGCATCATCAAGGTGGCGAAACCGAATCAGGACATGCGCTTCGACGTGCCGGTGATCGGCAGCGCGACGATTGAGGCAATGCGGCGGGCCGGCGCGACGGCGCTGTCGATCGATGCCGGGAAGACGCTGATGATGGATGCCGGCGTCGTGTCGCGCGCCAACGAGGCCGGCATCGCGATCGTCGGCCGGCCAGCGGCGGAACAGCCGAGGGGGCGTCGGGCGGCAGCGGAGCAGGAGATGCCGAGTGTCCGGTGATGCGTTGCGCTTGGCGGTGATTGGCGTCGGCCACCTGGGCCGGCATCACGCCCGAATCGCCAGCACCCTGGAGGGCGTGCGGCTCACCGCAGTGGTCGATCTGAAGCCTGACCGCGTCGCGGAGATCGCCGCAGCGCACGGCACCATCGGCCTGACCGACTTCCGCGAGCTGTTCGATCGGGTCGACGCCGTCGTCGTTGCGGTGCCGACCGAGGCGCATCTCGCCGTCGCGGTGCCGTTCCTCGAGCGCGGCGTCGCCGTACTGGTCGAGAAACCGATGGCGCAGTCGCTCGCGGAGGCGGACGCGATGATCGCCGCGGCCGGGGCGTCGGGCGCGACGCTGGCGGTGGGGCAGACGGAACGCTACAACCCCGCGGTCGCGGCGGTGTTGCCGCTGGTCACGTCGCCGCGGTTCATCGAGGTCCATCGGCTCGGCACGTTCTCCGAGCGGAGCCTCGACATCGACGTGGTGTTCGACGTGATGATCCACGACCTCGACATCATCCTCGCGCTGGTGCGCTCGGAGATCGTGTCGATCGAGGCGGTCGGCGTGCCGGTCCTGAGCCCGAAATTCGACATCGCCAACGCCCGCCTGCGCTTTGCGTCCGGGTGTATCGCGAACGTCACCGCCAGCCGCATCAGCCGGGACCGAGTCCGCAAGATCCGCTTCTTCCAGCCCGACGCCTACATCTCCATCGACTACGCCGAACAGTCCGCCGAAGGGTGGCGACTGACGCGGCGCGACGGCCAGCGCCCGCAGATTCAGGGCGGGGCGATCCCGGTGCAAAGCGACGAGCCCCTCCGCCGCGAGCTCGCCGATTTCGTGTCGGCGATCCGCGCCCGCCGCTCGCCGCTCGTCGACGGCGCCGCCGGCCGCCGCGCGCTCGCGCTCGCGACGGAGGTAGCGGGGCGCATGAAGGATGTCGGTTCATGAGGGTTCGTGAGGTTCATGGGGTTCATGAGGTTAGTTCCGGGTTCGAGGTTCATGGTTCGATGATGCTCACGGATCGCGGCTGAACCTGAACGCCAAGGGTTGAACGCAGAACCGTGCAATCGAATCTTGAACCCGACTCTGAACCTTGAACCTGAGCTGTGAACCCTGAACCTTGAACCCTGAACCCTGAACCCCATGAACCTCATGAACCCATGAACGATCTCCATACATTCATCCGCGCCCTCGCCGCCGAGCACGAACTCGCGCTCGTGGGTGAGCCGGTCGACCCCGAGCTCGAGATTGCCGCGATCGCGGACCGGGTGTCGAAGTCGCCTGGCGGCGGACCGGCGCTGTTGTTCGAGCGGCCCACCGGCTTCGACATTCCCGTCGCCGTCAACGTGTTCGGATCCATGAAGCGGATGTGCATGGCCCTGGGCGTGGCGAGGCTGGACGATCTGGCAGCGCAGATCGACGATCTTGCCACCCCCAAGGTGCCGGCCGGCATGATGGACGCGGTCCGCATGCTTCCCAAGTTGAGCCGCTTGCGGGACCTCCTGCCGAAGACGGTGAGCGACGGCCCGTGCCACGAAGTGGTCTTGCAGAACGGCTCACTGGACGACCTGCCGATCCTCAAGTGCTGGCCGAACGACGGTGGGCGTTACATTACGCTGCCGCTGGTCTTCACCAAGGATCCCGAGACCGGCATGCGGAACATCGGCACCTACCGGATGCAGGTGTTCGACGGCCGCACGACAGGGATGCACTGGCAACGGCACAAGGGGGGCGCGCAGCATCATCGCGTCGCCGAGCGGTTGGGCAAGCGGCTGCCAGTAGCAGTCGCACTGGGAGCGGACCCGGCGCTGACGTATTCCGCGACTGCGCCGATGCCGGAGGGGCTCGACGAGTTGATGCTGGCCGGCTTCCTGCGCCGCGAGCGCGTGGAACTGGTCAAGTGCGTGACGGTGGACCTCGAGGTGCCCGCCAACGCACAGATCGTCCTCGAAGGCTACGTCGAGCCCGGCGAGCGGCGTCGCGAAGGGCCCTTTGGCGATCACACCGGCTTCTACTCGCACGCCGACGACTACCCCGTCTTCCACATCACGTGCATCACCCGGCGCCGGCGCCCGATCTATCTCACCACGGTCGTCGGGATTCCGCCGATGGAGGACTACTACCTTGGGAAGGCGAGCGAGCGGATCTTCCTGCCGCTGATTCGGAAGACGTTGCCGGAGATCGTCGACATGGCGTTTCCGGCCGCGGGGATTTTCCACAACATCGTGCTGGTCTCGATCGACAAGCGGTACCCGGGCCATGCCCGCAAGATCATGAGCGCGTTCTGGGGTCTCGGGCAGCTCATGTTCTCCAAGACGATCATCGTCGTCGACAAGGACGTCGACGTCCAGAACGAGGCGGAAGTCGCGTGGATCGTCGGCACGCACTATGACCCCGAGCGTGACATCCAGTTCACCCGGGGACCGGTGGACGATCTGGAGGACGCCAGCGATCTCCCGGCGATCGGCAGCAAGATGGGCATCGACGCCACGCGCAAGTGGGCCTCGGAAGGCTTCAAGCGGACCTGGCCGGAGCGCGTGTCCACGACCCCCGAAGCGCTACGGAAGGCCGAGGCGATCTGGGCGCGGCTCAGCAAGGGATGGAAGGTATGACGACGGGCACGAGCGGGATTGAGGCGCTCACCGAACGGCTGGCCGGTGGGGCGGTGGCGACGGAAGACGATGCGCGGCTGATGCTCGAGACGCCGGACCTGATTGCGGTCGGCGTGATCGCCGATGATCTGCGTCGCCGACTGCACGACAACCGCGTGACGTTTCTCAGAGTGCTCGAGGTCCATGTCGATCAGGTGCCGGCGACGCTGCCCGCCCGCACCGCCGCTGGCGAGATTCGGATCGTCGGAACGCCGGCGTCGGTGGACACGGCATGCGCTGCCGTCAGCGCCGCTCGAGCGCTCTCGCCGACGGCCGTCCTCACCGGCTTCTCTTTGGCCGATCTCGCCGATCTCGGTGAGCGTTCGCTCGGTGAGCTATGCCGGCGGCTGAAGGACGCAGGGCTGGACGGCATCGCGGAGGTCCCCCTCGATCGCTTGTCCGATGCCACGCCGTTAATCGCTGCCGCACGGGCCGCCGGCCTCGACGTCCGTCGTCTCACCGTGGACGCGCTGACCCCTGAGTCGCGGATCGCGATGCTGTCGCGAGCTCGCGATCTGCAGGCCGGTCTTGGCGGGTTCCAGGCGCTCGCGCCGCTGCCACGCGAGATGTCGATCGCGGCGCCGACCACCGGCTACGACGACGTGAAGCTGATCGCGGCGGCGCGTGTGCTGGTATCGACGATACCGTCGATCCAGAGCGACTGGTCCCGGTACGGTCCGAAGCTGGCGCAGGTGACCTTGACGATGGGGGCCGACGATTTGGATGGCGTTGCCGCGACCGATCCCAATCTGCTCGGGACACGCCGCAGCCCGCTCGAGGAGATTCGCGGCAACATCCGCGCGGCCGGGTTCGAACCGGTCGAGCGTGATGGCCGGTTCGCCGCTATCGGGTAGCCTTGATCCATGTCATTGACCCGGCTTGGAGCGGTCGGCTACCTCAACGCGCGTCCGCTCGTTTACGGACTGGAGCTGAAGGCCGCAGACTTCACCCTGCGCTTCGACGCGCCGTCCAAATGTGCCGCTCTGCTGCACGGACAGGCCGTCGATCTCGGGATGATTCCGTCGATCGAGTTCCTGCGCGGTCACGACCCGTACCGGATCGTCCGTGATCTCGGAATCACCTCGGACGGCCCGGTCGTTTCTGTCGCGCTGTTCTGCCGCACACCGCTGTCCGCGGTCCGGACCATCGCCGCGGACATCAGCTCGCGCACGTCGAACGCGCTGTTGCGGATTCTGTGCGTCGAGCGTTTCGGGCTGGACCCGGAGTTCGTCCCGATGGCTCCGGATGCGACCGCGATGCTGGAGCGCTGCGATGCGGCACTGATCATCGGCGACCCGGCGCTCTTCCTCGATCCCGGAGCGCAGGAAGTCCGGAAGATCGACCTCGGCGAGGAGTGGACCGCGATGACCGGCTTGCCGTTCGTGTGGGCGTTCTGGGCCGGCAGGCCGGGTGCGGTGTCGCGCGAACGTCTGGACGAGTTGCTGGACGCGCGGAATGCCGGGGTCTCGTCGTCGGATCGCATTGCCGACGACTATTGCGGCCCGGAACGTTCCGCCCTGTGCCGCCGATACTTGAGGGAGAATATCAAGTACGTGCTCGGCGAGCGTGAGCAAGCCGGGCTGCGCCGCTTCTACGAGCTCGCCCGCGCTCACGACCTGGTCGAGGCCATGCGGCCGATCGCGTTTTTCTGACGCGGAACGGGTGGGCGACGAACGCATTGTTTGTAGGCCCGACCGTCAGGTCGGGGGAACAATGGGTTCGGCGAATCGGATGGTTTGCGCCCGACCTGAAGTCGGGCCTACAGGTGCGGTCCGCGAGCATTGTCGCGGCGTGCGGTCAGATGCTTAGGATCCTCGTAGCGGGTCGCGGGTAGCGGAGAACATCAGGATGGCGATCGCCGAGCTCGAACGCAAAATCTTGGCCGGCGGCCGCGCGACTCCGCCCGAAGCGCTCGAGCTGTATCGGCAGGCGCCCACGGCGCTCCTGGGGCGCCTCGCCGACACCATTCGCGCCCGCAAACATCCCGAGCGCATCGTTACCTACATCATCGACCGCAACGTCAACTACACCAACGTCTGTGTGGCGCGGTGCAACTTCTGCGCGTTCTACCGAGAGGTTGGATCGGCCGACGGCTACGTGCTGGGGTTCGACGAGATCTTCCGCAAGATCGATCAGACCCTGGTCCTCGGCGGCGTGCAACTGCTTCTACAAGGGGGCCACAACCCGGACCTGCCGCTGGCGTGGTACGAGGATCTGTTCCGGGCGATCAAGAGCAGGTACCCGGCGTTCAAGCTGCACGCGCTCTCGCCACCAGAGGTCATTCACCTCTCCCGCCTTTCGAAGCTCCCCGTCCCCGCGGTGGTAGAGCGGCTGATCGATGCCGGGCTGGACAGCATCCCCGGCGGCGGTGCCGAGATCCTCGTCGATCGCGTACGCAAGCTTCTCAATTGCTACGGGAAGGCTGCCGCCGACGAGTGGCTCGACGTGATGCGGCACGCGCATCGCGCCGGCCTGCGCACGACCGCGACGATGATGTACGGGACGGTCGAGACGATGGAGGAGCGCCTCGAACACCTGTTCCGGCTGCGCGACCTGCAGGACGAGAGCGGCGGGTTCACCGCCTTCATCACCTGGAGTTACCAGCCGGAGCACACCGAGCTTGGCGGCGGTGAGGCCAGTGGCGTCGAGTATCTCCGTACCCTCGCGATCGCTCGTATCGTCCTCGACAACTTCGACAACCTGCAGGCCTCGTGGGTCACGCAAGGCGGGAAGGTGGGCCAGTTGAGCCTGGCCTACGGTGCCAACGACATGGGCAGCGTGATGATCGAGGAGAACGTCGTACGCGCGGCTGGCGCGAGCTACTGCATGGACGAGATCGAGATCGTCCGCAACATCGAGAACGCCGGCTTTGCGGCCAAGCGCCGCAACATGCATTACGAGATTCTCGGCGACCCGTTCTTCCGTCAGGCCGCGGTTCCGCGGATGCTGGAGCTCGCGGTAGCCCGCGCGGACGGCGATACCAGCCGCGCCCCCGAGATCGACCGCTACGCCGCCCGCAGCGCCAGCGAGAAGCGGCTGCGGCAGCAGGGCTCACAGGCTCGCGACTGAACGGGCCGCGCGCCCGCGCCGTCGATGCATCCACGTTCATGACCCGACTGTACCGCGCGGCGTGGGTGCTGCCCATTGAGGGTCCCCCCATCCCGGACGGTTGGATTGAGGTGCGCGACGGCCGGGTGGCCGCGCTCGGGGCCGCACGGGAGCGGCCGCCGGCAGCCCCGGCGGACGTTCCGCAGGTCGCAATCGTCCCAGCCCTGGTCAACGCGCACGTGCATCTCGAGCTGTCGTGGATGCGCGGGCTGGTGCCGGCGGGCGACTCGATGCCGGCATGGGCGTCGGCGCTCATCGCGTTACGCCGGTCGTCCACGACTGACCCGTACCCGGCGATCGTGGCAGCAATACGCGAAAGCCGCGCAGCGGGGACGACGCTGGTCGGGGACGTCGCCAACAGCGTCGAGACGATCGCCCCGCTGTCGGACAGCGCACTCTCCGCGGTCGTCTTCCGCGAGCTGATTGGCTTCCGCGTCGACGAGCCGTTGCCGATGATCGCGCAGGCGGAGCGCGAGTCGGCGTCGATCCCCCGCGCTGCGAGGGTTCGCACGGTGCTGGCGCCGCACGCGCCGTACTCGGTGTCCCCCGCGTTACTGCGTGCGCTCCGTGCGCAGCGGCCGCTGTCGATCCATCTGGGTGAGTCGCGGGCCGAGGTCGAGTTCCTCCGGACCGGGAGCGGGCCGTGGCGTGGGGTGCTCGAGGCTGTGGGCGCGTGGTCGCCCACCTGGCAGGCGCCGGAGGCCGGGCCGATCGACTACATCGAGCGCCTGGGTCTCCTCAACGCACACCTGCTGGTGGTCCACGCCGTGCAGCTGACGAACGAGGAGCTGCGCCGGCTCGCCGGTGCCGGGGCAACCATCGTGACCTGCCCGCGCAGCAACGAGTGGACCGGGGCCGGTACACCGCCGATGGAAGCGTTCTATTCGTCCGGCGCCCGGGTAGCGATCGGTACCGACAGCCTGGCGAGCGTGGCCACGCTGAGCGTGTTCGACGAGATGGCTGCCGTGCGCCGTATCGCGCCATCCGTGCCCGCAGCCCGGATTCTCCAGTCCGCCACGCTCGACGGGGCCGCGGCTCTCGGCTTCGACGACCTCGGCGCGATCAGTCCGGGCCGCCGCGCCGAGCTGCTGGCCGTCCAACTGCCGCACACGCTGTCCACAGCGGCCGATGTGGAACAATATCTGGTCAGCGGCGTACCACCCGAAGGTGTCAGCTGGCTGCACATTGAACCCTGAACCTCGAACCCCTGAACCTTGAACCGTCTGCGAACCTACGCCAGCTTCGTGCGCTTCAGCCACTCGGTCTTCGCGCTGCCGTTCGCCTTGACTGGCGCGCTGCTGGCGTTGAATCAGACCGGGACGTGGGCGCTCGCCGACGTCGCACGGCGGGTGGGCTGGATCGTGGTCGCGATGGTCGCGGCGCGCAGCGCGGCGATGGGTTTCAACCGGCTGGTGGACGCCACCTACGATGCCTTGAATCCACGCACCGCGTCGCGCGAGATTCCGCGGGGGGCGATGACGCGCACGGAAGCCATCATCTTCATCGTCGTGTCGTCGCTGGCATTCGTCATCGCCGCCTGGCGGCTCGGTCCGATCTGCCTGTTGTTGTCGCCCGTCGCGCTGGCGATCGTCTTCTGGTATTCCCTGGCGAAGCGAGTGACGAGCTATACGCAGCTGTTCCTCGGCCTGGCGATGGCCGTGGCGCCTGTGGGGGGCTGGCTGGCGGCAGGAGGACGCGGCGGCATCGAACCGTGGCTCCTCGGGCTGGCGATCGGCGCCTGGGTCGGCGGCTTCGACGTGCTCTACGCGTGTCAGGACCTCGACTTCGATCGTGCCCACGGTCTGCGCTCGATTCCGGTCCGCTTCGGCGTGCGCGGCTCGCTGGCCATCTCCCGCGCCATGCACGTCCTCGCCTTCGTGGCCTTGCTGACGCTCGGCACGGTCGCGAACCTCGGGTGGGTCTACCTCGCCGGTGTGCTGGGCGTCGGCGTGCTGCTGGTGTTCGAGCAGTCTCTGGTCTCGGAGCACGATTTGTCACAAGTCAAGCGCGCGTTCGATCTCAACGGCTACGTCGGCATCCTGTATTTCGTGACCACCGCGGCGGCGATCTATGTCCGCTGACGGCGGCACCCGCCGCTCCTTCACCATCGGCATCACCGGCGCCAGTGGGGCGCTCTACGCAACTCGTACGATGGCCGCCCTGCTCGAGCGGGGTCATCACCTGGAAGTGATCGTCTCGGACTACGGACGGCGGTTGCTGCGCGACGAGCTCGGCGATCGCGCCGCGGTGGACAAGCTGTTCGACTATCTCTCGGCGGTCTATGGCGAGCAAGTACGGAACGGCACCTACACCGTCCACAGCAACAAGGATCTCGGCGCCAGGGTGGCCAGCGGCAGTCAGGACTGCGAGGGCATGGTCGTCGTGCCGTGCTCGATGAAGTCGCTGGCCGGGATCGCCAACGGACTGTCGCGCAACCTGGTCGAGCGGGCCGCCGACGTGATGCTCAAGGAGCGGCGGACGCTGATCGTCGTGCCGCGCGAGACTCCCATGAGCCTGCCGCAGCTGCGCAACATGGTGCTGTGCGCGGAGGCCGGCGCCATGATGTTGCCGGCGATGCCGGCCTTCTACCAGATGCCCAAGAGCCTCGACGACCTCGCCGATTTCATGGCCGGCAAGATCCTGTCGGCGCTGCGTGTGCCGCACCAGCTGTACCCGTCCTGGCAGGGATGACGCCGCCTGCCTCGCCGCCCCGGCGCGCCGCGACCATCGTCGACAAGACGCCCGCGCGCATTGCCGGGATGTTCGACGCCATCGCCCCGCGCTACGACCTCCTCAATCGGGTGCTCAGTGCCGGACTCGATCGCCGTTGGCGCGATCGCGCGGTCGATGCGCTCGACCTGAAAGCTGGTGCAACGGTGCTCGACCTCTGCACCGGCACCGCGGACCTCGCCGTCGCGACCGTCCGACGGGTGCCCGGCGCCACCGTTGTCGGCGTCGACTTCTCGCGCGAGATGCTGCGCCTCGGGCTCACGAAGATCGTCACGCTCGGCCTGTCACCCCGCATTCGGCTGGTTCGCGGTGATGCGGCACGGATTCCGGCGCAGGACCGCTCGTGTGACGGCGCCACTGTCGCGTTCGGCATCCGCAACGTGGCCGAGCCGGCGAAAGCGCTGGCCGAGCTGGCCCGCGTTCTGCGACCCGGCGGCCGCCTCGCGATCCTCGAGTTCGGTGAGCCCCGCATTCCAGGCATCCGGACGATGTACGCGTGGTACTTCAAGTATTTGTTGCCGCTGGTCGGCCGGATGGTGTCGAAACACCAGAGCGCCTACTCGTACCTGCCGGCGTCCGTCCGGACGTTCCCGCCGCCCGGCGAGTTTTTACAAATGTGTGAAAGTTCCGGGTTCACGCAGGTTCGCGCCGTCCCTCTCACTTTCGGAATCGTCTATCTCTACGTTGCCCAGCGGACCGCCTGAGCGGCCCCGCGACCTGCTATAATTTCGTAACCTCCTGATGTACTTCGACTTCGAGGATCAAAGGCCCGACACGCCGACGATCGCCAGAGCGCTCTCGCCTCGCGAGGGCGTGATGCTGTCGGTGATCATTCATCTCGTCGCGGTCATCCTGATCCTCATCGGTCCCCATCTCCCGTTCATCAAGGCGATGGAGGCACGCCGCCAGCAGGCGCTCGAAGCCGAGCGTCAGAAGGAGCTCGAGCGGCAGCGCGAGAACCGCCAGTTCGTCTTCGTGCAGCCGCGCCTCGACATGCCGGCGCCGAAACCGCCGCCGCGCGCCGATCTCTCCGACATCGACCGCCGCGCGCGCACCACCGCGCGGGTTCCGAAGCCGACCAATCCGATGCCGTTCGCCCGCGGCAACACCACCGAGCGGATCGAGGCCAGCCCCCCGAGCGTCGAGGCCCGCCGCACCGCGCCGCCGCAGCCCGAGCCGGCGCAGCCCGAGCCTGACGCGCCACGGCCATTCACGCTGCCCGAAGGACCGAACGGCACGCCGATGCCGCCGAGTCAGCCCAAGCAATCGCAATCGCAGCAACCGGCTCAAGGCGTGATCGCGGATGCGATCCGCAACGTTCAGAAGTACGCCCAACGCGACGGGTTCAACAATCCAACCGGTGGTGAGCAGCAGGAAGTCGCGCCGTCCATCCAGTTCGACACCAAAGGCGTCGAGTTCGGACCGTGGCTCCGCCGCTTCGTCGCGCAGATCCGCCGCAACTGGTTCATCCCGTACGCGGCAATGACGATGCACGGGCGGGTGGTGGTGACGTTCTACGTCCACAAGGACGGGCGCATTACCGACGTCCAGGTGGCGCGGCCGTCGCCGATCGACGCCTTCAACCGCTCCGCCCAGAATGCCATCCTGGCCTCGACGCCGACCCTGTCGCTGCCGCCGGAGTATCCCGACGACAAGGCGTTCTTCACGGTGACGTTCTACTTCAACGAGACGCCGCCGAGCGGGCAGACGCCGTAGACCACCGCATGCGTCAGCCGCCGTGCGAGGCTCGCTCGTGATCGCTCCCAGCCGCGCTCAGCAACTCGGTCTGCTCATCGTGCTCGCGGTGCTGGTCGCGTTGGCGTTCGCCCGCGCGCACGGCGCGCCGTGACGTCGCGGCCGCCCCTGGTCGCGGTGCTCGGTCCGACCGCCGTCGGCAAGAGCGCGCTCGGAATCGCCCTGGCCCGCTATTTCGGCGGCGAGATCGTCAGCTGCGATTCCACCGCGGTGTACCGCGGCTTCGACATCGGCACGGACAAGGTGCCGCACGCCGAGCGGCAGGGCATTCCCCACCATCTCGTCGACATCGCCGATCCCCTGGAGGAATATTCGGCCGCCCGCTATGCGCGCGAGGCCGCGGCGGCGATTCGGGACATCACCGCACGCGGCCGCCTGCCGCTCCTGGTCGGCGGAACAGGCCTCTACTATCGAGCGCTTACCCGCGGGTTCTTTCCCGGTCCGGGACGTGACGCCGCGCTGCGCGCCCGCCTGATGCGGGTTGCCGCGCGGCGTGGGCCGGAGCGGCTGCATCGTATGCTGCGGGAGGTGGACCCTCCGTCGGCGGCACGCATTCATGCGGCAGACGTGAAGCGGGTGATTCGCGCACTCGAAGTCCAGCGGCTGACCGGCCGCGCGCTCAGCGAGCACTTCGCCAGCACCGAGTCGCCGCTGCCTGAATACGTCGTCACGTCGGTGGCACTGCGCATACCGCCGGAGCTCACCGCCGAACGGGTCGCGCGCCGTGTCGACGCGCAGTTCGACGGCGGGCTGCTCGACGAGATTCGGCGGCTGCTCGCTGGCGGCGTGCCCGAGACGGCGCACCCCTTCTCGGGGCTGGTCTATCGGCAGGCGCTCGAGCACCTCCACGGGGTCCGAGACGAGGCCGCGACGCGGGCGCTGGTCGCGCAGGAGAACCGGCAATACGCGCGGCGGCAGTTGATCTGGTTCACGAAAGAGCCTAACCTACTGTGGTTTCACGGTGCGGGCGAGCGTGACACGACCTATCACGACGTCGTGCGCGCGCTCGAAGCCCGGGAGATTCGCCGCAATGGCCCAGACACGTGAGTCGCGACCGACCGCCGCGCAGCCGAACATTCAGGATGTCTTCCTGAATTACGCCCGGCGTGAACGGCTGCCCGTGCACATCCGCCTGATGGATGGCTCCGACTTCGAGGGGCGGGTGAAGAACTTCGATCGCTTCGCGGTCATCGTGGAGCACGACGGCGCCGACCACATGGTCTTCAAGCACGCGATCGCGACGATCAAGTCGCCGCGGGCGATGAGCAACTACTACTCCAGCCACGAGGCCTGATCGGCCGTGCCGCAGGCGCGCGACTCCAACGCCGTGCCTCGGCCCACCCGCGTCTTTCTGATCGTTCTCGACAGCGTCGGCACCGGCGCGCTGCCGGATGCTGAGGCCTACGGCGACACCGGCAGCGACACGCTGGGACATCTCGCCCGGCACGTCGGCCTGCGCGTGCCCACGCTGCGCCGTCTCGGGCTCGAGCGCGTCAGCGCCATCCCGCCGACCGGCACGGAAGCGCCCATCGGCGCGTTCGGCCGCATGGCGGAAGCGTCTCCCGGCAAGGACTCGGTCACCGGGCACTGGGAGTTGATGGGACTCGTGCTCGATCGGCCGTTCCCGACGTTCCCGAACGGCTTCTCGCGCGATCTGATGGAGGAATTCGAGCGGCGCATCGGCCGGGGCACGCTCGGCAACATCGCCGCATCGGGGACGGCGATCATCGACGCGCTCGGCCCCGAGCACATCGCGAGCGGCAAACCGATCGTCTACACCTCCGCCGACAGCGTGTTCCAGATCGCCGCGCACGAGGACGTGATTGCCGTACCCGAGCTCTATCGCATCTGCGAGGTCGCGTTTGAACTCGCGGCCATCGGTCTCGGTGTCGGCCGGGTGATCGCCCGGCCGTTCGTCGGCGCTCCCGGCTCGTTCACCCGCACTCCGAACCGGCGCGACTTCGCGCTCACGCCGTTCGCGCCGACGCTGCTCGATCACCTCAAGGACGCCGGGCACGAAGTGCTCGCGATCGGCAAGATCGAAGATCTGTTCGCCGGCCGCGGGATGACCCGCGCGGTGCATACCGTCAGCGACGAGCACGGCATGAACGAAATCGAGGCGGCGCTGGGCACCGTGCCGGCCGGGCTCGTGTTCGCGAACCTGGTCGACTTCGACACCCAGTACGGCCATCGCAACGATCCCGCGGGCTATGCCGCCAATCTCGAGCGCTTCGACAGCCGGCTCTCCGCGTTCCTGCCGCGGCTCACGCCCAGGGATCTGCTGATCATCACCGCCGATCACGGCAACGATCCGACCACGCCGAGCACGGATCACTCGCGCGAGCACGTGCCGGTGTTCGCAATCGGCGCGGCGGTCCGGGCCGGCGTCGATCTCGGGGTCCGCAAGACGTTTGCCGACGTCGGCCAGACCCTCGCCGATCTGTTCGGCGTCCACCCCCTGCCGCACGGGACGAGCTTTCTGGGCGAAATCCTGCGATGATCGCGGGGCCGCGGCCGCCGCGGCGGCTGCCCTCTACCTCATGACCACCATTCGCGAACAACTCGAGCAGCGGGAGCGCGAGATCCTCGCGCCGGCGGCGACCAAGAGCGCCGACAGCCGTGGCCGCTTGCGCCCGGAGGCCGAAGACAGCATCCGCCCGGCGTTCCAGCGCGATCGTGACCGCATCATCCACTGCAAGGCGTTCCGGCGCTTGAAGCACAAGACGCAGGTGTTCTTCGCGCCGACCGGCGATCACTACCGCACACGTCTCACGCACACCCTCGAGGTCTCCCAGATCGCCCGCAGCATCGCCAAGGTGCTGCGCCTCAACGAGGAGCTGACCGAAGCAATCGCGCTCGGCCACGATCTCGGGCACACGCCTTTCGGCCACGCCGGCGAACGCGTCATCAACGAGCTCGTGCCGGGCGGTTTCAACCACTACGAGCAAAGCCTCCGCATCGTCGACATCCTGGAGCACGACGGCGAGGGGCTGAACCTGACGTGGGAGGTGCGCGACGGCATCGCCCGCCATTCGAAGGGCAAGAGCGGCATGCCGGTCGGGGCGGATCCCGAGCATCGCGCCAGCACGATCGAAGGACAGATCGCGCGGGTCGCCGACATCATCGCCTACGTGAACCACGACATCGACGACGCGGTGCGGGCGGGCTTGCTGAATGATGCGGATCTGCCCTCGGCGCAGGTCGGCGTGCTGGGCCACTCGTCGTCCGAGCGGATCGGACGGATGGTCACGGACGTGGTGCTCGAAACCATCGCCGGCGGGATGACCGAGATCCGGATGAGCCCAGCCGTGCTCGAGGCCACCGTGGGGCTGCGGGCGTTCCTGTTCGAGGCGGTATACGAGAACGAGCTCGCCACCGCCGAGTTCAAGAAGGCCGCCGGGATCTTGGGCGGGCTCTGGACCAAGGTCCGCGAAGCGCCCGACAGCTATCTGGACACGACGGTGCTCGAGCGGGAGGGGCTGGACGCCGCGGCGCGAGACTTCCTGGCCGGAATGACCGACCGGTATGCGGTCAGCCTCTACGAGGAGCTGTTCATCCCGAAGCCGTGGGGCGACATGTAGCGCGCTCCTGTCAAGCGAGTTCGAGCCCTTCCGGCGCGTCTTGTAGCACCAGCCAGCGTTTTACAGCTATAATGACGGGTTCCCGGCGCAAGGCCGGGCCATCTAGAGCCATGTTGTTCGATCTCAGGCAGATCCATGGCGAGCGGGCGCACGTCGAGCGCACGTTTGCCCCGGCCGCCTTCGACCCCCAGGACCCGGATTACCGGGTCACGTCGCCGGTACGGCTGTCGATGGACGTCGAGAAGGCCGGCAGCAACACCTTCCGGGTGACTGGGCACGTCCTGGCCCAGCTCGAACTCGACTGCGGACGCTGTCTCGAGCCGTTCGATCTTCCCGTGGATGCGGCCTTCGAGCTCCGCTACGTGCCACAGGCCGAGCAGGCCGAAGAAAACGAGCGCGCGCTGGCGGAGGACGACCTGACGACCGCGTTCTACAGCGAAGGCGTGCTGGACGTCATCGACCTGTTGCGCGAGCAGTTTCAGCTGGTGCTGCCGATGAAGCCGCTGTGCCGTGAGGACTGCAAGGGGCTGTGCCCCGAATGCGGCACCAATTTGAACCGCGGCACTTGCGACTGCACGCCGCACTGGGAAGACCCCCGGCTGGCGGCCCTCAAGGGCCTGCTGGACCGTCAGAAGGAGAGTTGACATGCCCAATCCAAAACGACGCCATTCCAAGACCCGCACCGCCAAGCGCCGCACGGGCGACGCGCTGAGCGCAGTCCCGTCGGGACGGTGTCCGCAGTGTCAGGAGGCCAAGGCGCCGCACCACGTGTGCGCGCACTGCGGCTACTACAAGGGCCGCCAGGTTCGCGCCGTCGACGAGGCGTAGGTCGGCCATCCGCGCTTCGCTCCCCAGTTCCAGTCCGACGCTCCCGCGCTCAGCCGGCGTGTCACGTCTCGCGCGACTGTACGACCCGGTGAGGATGCCGTCCACGTACGGATCTGTCCGGGCGTGTCGTCGTACGCCTTGGCGTCTGTCCGCGCCTCCGTGGCTCGCCACCGCCGCGTCGGGACCGGCGGCCTGATGCGCATCGCGATCGACGCCATGGGCGGCGACCATGGTCCGGGCAGCGTGATCGACGGAGCGCTGGTCGCCGCACGCCATCTGCAAATCGGGTTGCTCCTGGTGGGCGATAGAGCGGTCGTGGAGGCCGAGGTCCGGCGTCATCCCGGCGCGGGATCGCTCGACGTGGAAACGCTCGACGCGCCGGAATGGGTCGAGATGGCGGAGTCAGCCGCCGCGGCGTTGCGGCGCAAGCCGCGCGCCTCCATCCGCCTCGCCGCGGACGCGGTGCAGAGCGGACGCGCTGACGCGCTGTTCAGCGCTGGTCACACCGGCGCCTCGGTGATCGCGGCGCACGGCGCGTTCGGCCGGATCACCGGGGTCGATCGTCCTGCACTCGCGACGATCGTACCGACCCGCCAGCGCCCGGCGATTCTCCTCGATTGCGGCGCGACGGTGGAGTGTCGCCCGCAGCACCTCGTCCAGTTCGCGCTGCTCGGGTCCGCCTACGCCAGGCTGGCCCTTGACTGCGACTCGCCGCGCGTAGGCCTGCTGTCCGTGGGCGAGGAAGCGAGTAAGGGCAATGAGCTGACCGTCGAGGCGCATCGCCTGCTCAAGCACGCGCCGGTGCGCTTCATCGGCAACGTCGAGGGCCGCGATGTCTACGCCGGTGATGTTGACGTGATCGTGTGTGACGGCTTCACGGGCAACATCACGCTGAAGATCAGCGAAGGCCTCGTCGAGACGGTCGAGCACCTGCTGCACGACGAGCTATCAGCGACCTTCGGCACCCGGGTGGGCTACCTGCTCTCGCGGCAGGCATTCCGCCGCTTCCGCCGCCGCGTCGACTACTCCGAGTTCGGCGGCGCGCCGCTTCTCGGTCTGAAAGGCCTCTGCATCGTCGGTCACGGCCGTTCGTCGTCCAAGGCAGTGCGGAACGCGGTTCACATGGCCGCGCGTCTCGCTGAACATCAACTGGTTGACGGGCTGGCCCGCGAGATCGCGCTGGGCGCCGGCTCAGGGACGCCACCATCATGATCGCGTTCGTGTTTCCGGGGCAGGGAGCGCAGCAGGTCGGCATGGGCCGATCGCTGGCCGAACAGTTCGACGTGTGCCGGGAGACGTTTGCCGAAGCCGACGCGGCCCTGGGTGAGTCGCTGAGCACCCTGTGCTTCGACGGGCCGGCCGATCGGCTGCAGCTCACCGAGAACACCCAGCCGGCGATCCTCGCCGTCAGTGTCGCGGCCTGCCGTCTGGTCGAATCTCGAGGCGTGCGCGCCGCGTTCGCCGCGGGGCACAGTCTCGGCGAGTATGCGGCGCACGTGGCGGCCGGTACGTTATCCTTCGCGGATGCCCTGACGACGGTGCGCCGGCGTGGGCAGTACATGCAGGAGGCCGTGCCGGTGGGCGAGGGCGCGATGGCCGCGCTGCTGGGGCTGGACGAGGCCGGCGCCGAGGCCGCCTGTCAGATCGCCCGCGACGCTCTGCCCGGCCGGATCGTGTCGCCGGCCAACCTGAACGCGCCAGGGCAGGTGGTGATCGCCGGCCACGCGGATGCGGTGGCGAGAGCCGGTGAGGCGGCGAAGGGTGTGGGCGCCAAGCGGGTGATTCCGCTGTCCGTCAGCGCGCCGTTCCATTGCGCGTTGATGAAACCGGCGGAGGAGCGGCTCGCCAGTGACCTGCGGGCCCTGGCGGTGAGCGATCCGCGGATACCGGTGGTCGCGAACGTGGATGCCGAGCCAAAGCGCAGTGCCGCCGCATCCATCGACGCGCTGATTCGACAGGTCTCGGCGCCGGTCCGATGGGAAGACGTGGTGCACAGACTGTTGAAGGACGGCGTGACGCACGTCATCGAGTTGGGCCCTGGCAGCGTGCTGGCGGGCTTGATCCGGAAGATCGATCGGCAGGTGCCGGTGGTCAGCATCAACGAGGCCGCCGGCGTCGACGCGGCGCTGGCAACGCTCACGTAGCGGGCTGACGGCTTGACTATGATGGACCTCTCGGGTCGGGTGGCGCTTGTCACCGGCGCGTCGCGCGGCATCGGCCGGGCGATCGCCCTGTCGCTCGCTACGCAGGGCGCGGTGGTGGTCGCCGCGGCGCGTGGCGATCATGCCACCGAGGCCAGCGAGGCGATCGTCGCGGCGGGCGGCCGGGCCGAGGCGATTGCGCTGGACGTCACCGACCGCGAGGCCATCGACGCCGGAGTGAGCGGGGTGGTCGCGCGCCACGGCGCGATAGACATCCTCGTGAACAATGCCGGGATCACCCGCGACCAACTGCTGCTGCGGTTGAAGCGCGACGACTGGGACGCGGTGCTGGCGACCAACCTGACGGCGATCTACGCGCTCACGCAGGCGGTGCTGAAGCCGATGATCCGCCAGCGGCGCGGCCGCATCGTGTCGATTGGCTCGGTGGTCGGTCAGGCGGGCAACCCGGGGCAGGCCAACTACGCGGCGGCGAAGGCCGGGCTGATCGGGTTCACGAAGGCGATCGCCCAGGAAGTCGCGTCGCGCAACATCACCGTGAACGTGGTCGCGCCGGGCATGATCGAGACGGACATGACCCGCGCCCTTGCCGAACGGGCGCAGGGGGACTGGCTGTCGCGGATTCCGCTCGGTCGTCTGGGAACGCCGGCTGACGTCGCCGCGGCGGTCTGCTTTCTGGCCTCCGACGAGGCATCGTATATTACGGGGCAGGTACTGGCCGTCAACGGCGGCATGTACATGTAAGACGGGTCGATCGACCCGGTATCGCGCGCGGGGCAATGCCCCGGCATGGAGGATTGAATGGCCGTCGCAGACAAGGTGAAGAGCATCATCGTGGAGCAGCTGGGCGTCGATGAAGAAGAAGTCACCCCGGACGCCTCGTTCGTGGACGATCTCGGGGCCGACTCGCTCGACACGGTGGAGCTGGTGATGGCCTTCGAAGAGGAATTCGGCATCGAGATCCCTGACGAGGACGCGGAGAAGATCACCCGCGTCAAGGAAGCGATCGAGTACATCGAGTCGCACAGCAAGAAAAAGTGACGAGTCGCACGGAGGCCCTGTGAGCAGGCGAGTCGTCGTCACGGGGGTCGGCCTCGTGTCGCCGCTCGGTATCGGCACCGCCGCCAACTGGGAGGCGCTGTGCGCCGGCCGGAGCGGCATCGGGCCGATCACGCACTTCGATGCGGCGGAGTTCTCGTCGCGCATCGCGGGCGAGGTCAAGGGCTTCGATCCGCTCGCGTTCCTGAACAAGAAAGACGTCAAGAAGATGGACGTCTTCATTCAGTACGCCATCGCCGCGGCGCAGTGCGCGATGGACGATTCCGCGGTCACGGTGACGGAGGCAAACGCGACTCGCGTCGGCGTCTTCATCGCGTCCGGCATCGGCGGCTTCAGCACCATCGAGCGCGAGCACAAAGCCCTCCTGGAAGGAGGGCCGCGGCGGATCTCGCCCTTCTTCATTCCGGCGTCGATCATCAACTTGGCGGCCGGCCAGGTCTCCATCCGGTTCCACGCCAAGGGACCGAACTCGGCCACCTGCACCGCCTGCTCCGCATCGGCGCATGCGATTGGCGACGCGTTCGAAATCATCAAGCGCGACGACGCGGACGTGATGATCGCCGGCGGCTCCGAGGCGGCGATCACCCCGATGGGCGTCGGCGGGTTCGCGGCGATGCGGGCCTTGTCGACCCGCAACGACGATCCGCTCCACGCCAGCCGGCCGTTCGACCGCGAGCGTGACGGCTTCATCATGGGCGAGGGGGCGGGTGTCGTGATCCTCGAGGAGCTCGAGCATGCGACGCGGCGGGGTGCCGCGATCTATGCGGAACTCGTCGGCTACGGCATGTCCGCCGACGCGTTCCACATCACCGCTCCGTCGGAGGACGGCGACGGCGGCATGCGGGTCATGCAGAAGGCCCTGGCGTCGGCGCGGATCGCGCCGGAGCAGGTCAGCTACATCAACGCGCACGGCACCTCGACGCCGTTCAACGACAAGCTCGAGACGCTGGCGATCAAGCGGGTGTTCGGCGACCGCGCCCGGAGCCTGGCAATCTCGTCCACCAAGTCGATGACCGGACATCTGCTGGGCGCCGCCGGCGGCCTCGAGGCCGGCATCACGGCCCTCGCGGTGAAGCACCAGATCATCCCGCCGACGATCAATTACGAATTCCCCGACCCGGAATGTGATCTCGACTACGTCCCGAACCAGACGCGGGAGGCGCCGATCGAGTACGCGCTTTCGAACTCGTTCGGCTTCGGCGGCACCAACGGGGCGTTGTTGTTCCGGCGCTTCAACGGGTAGCTCCCAGCTTCAGAGCCCCAGGGCTGCCGCAGACGAGCGCATTGGTGACGTCTCACCCAGCCGGCAGAATCGAAGGTGGCCGCGAACTGCTCGGGACGTGCACAGCGGCTTGAGGGCCTGGATTTTCCTTGGAAGCGGGAAGCGGAATAACTGGAAGCTGGTAACTGGAAGCTGGAAGCCGAGATGAAGATTGCCGTCTGCATCAAACAGGTCGTGACCCGCGAATGGCCGCTGAGGGTCAACGAGGCGGGTACCTGGATCCGCGACAGCGACGCCAGCTTCGAGCTCAACGAGCCCGATGCGTATGCGCTGGAAGAGGCGCTGCGACTGAAGGAGAAGCACGGCGGCGAGGTGGTGGTGTGCTGCGCGGGACCGGCGCGGGCCGCGCAGGTGATCCGCGAGGCGCTGGCGCGCGGCGCGGACCGAGCGATTCACGTCGAGCTGGAGGGCGATCCGGCGGCCTTCGATGCGTCGGCGATCGCCACCCTGCTCGCCGGGGCGATCCGCGACGAGCAGTTCGAGCTGGTGCTGACCGGCCTTCAGTCCGACGATCTCGGGTTCGGCCAGGTCGGCGTGCTTCTGGCCGCGGCGCTCGGCATGCCGCACGCGACGATCATCATGGAGGTCCAGGCCGGCGACGGCGGGCTGCGCGTCAAACGCGAGCTCGAAGGCGGCTGGTTCCAATGGATCGCCCTGCCGCTGCCGGCGCTGCTGACCATTCAGAGCGGCATCAATCAGCTCCGCTACGCGACGCTCAAGGGGATCATGGCCGCCAAGAAGAAGGAAATCCGCAAGGTCCCCGGCGTTGCGCCCGGGACCGCGTTGCAGCGGGTCGTCCGTGTCTACCTGCCGGACAAGGCCAAGAAGACGCAGATGATCGACGGCGCGGCGGCCGCGGCCGCCGCCACGCTGGTGGCGCGTCTCCGCGACGATGCGAGGGTGATCTGATGATTCTCGTGATCGCCGAACAGCGTCAGGGAACGTTGAGCCGGACGACGTGGGAAGCGGTTGCCGCGGCGCAGCACGCCGGCGGGCCGATCAAGATCGTCGTGCTCGGGTCCGGCCTCGGCAACCTTCCGGATGCGCTCGCTGCCGGAGCCGTGGACGAGGTGTTGACCGTCGATCTGCCTGCGCTGGCGCAGTACACCGCCGACGGGTACGTGGCCGCGCTTCACAGCGCGATCCAGGAGATCGGCCCGGATCTCGTGTTCCTCCCGCACACATATCAGACCCGCGACTTCGCGCCGGCCCTGGCCGCCCGTCTCGAGCGCCCGCTCGTCACCGATGTCGTCGCGCTCACGAGACAGAACGACGGCCTGGTGTATACGCGGCCGGTGTTCCAGGGAAAGCTGAACGCGGACGTGGCAGCGACCGGACCGGCGCCGCACCTGGTGACGTTCCAGATCGGCGCGTTTCGCGGAGACGCCGCGGCCAAAGGGGCCGCGCCCGCGCCGGTGCGGGCCCTCTCGGTGGTGGTTGAGGAAGCCGCGATTCGACAGAGGCCCGAGGAGCCGTTCACCGAGGCGCGGCAGGCGGTGGACCTCTCGCAGGCCGAGCGGATCGTCGCGGTGGGGCGCGGGATCAAGGGGCAGGAGCACATCGCCATGGCCAAGTCGCTGGCGGAAGCGCTGGGCGCCGAGCTGGCTGCCTCACGGCCGATCTGCGATGCCGGCTGGCTGCCGATGGATCGCCAGATCGGGAGCTCCGGCCAGACCGTGGCCCCGCGCCTCTACGTCGCCCTCGGGATCTCCGGCGCCATCCAGCATCTCGTCGGCATGAAGGGATCGCGCACCATCGTGGCGATCAACAAGGATCCCGATGCGCCGATCTTCGAGGTCGCCGACTACGGCATTGCCGGCGACCTGTTCGAGGTGGTCCCGGCGCTCGTCGCGGCTTTGAAGAAATGACCGTAGGCCCGACCTTGAGGTCGGGCGCTGCCTCGCGGGCATCTGATTCCGCCATGACCCCGACGCGGTAAGCTGACAGCAGATGCCTTCCGAACGCGACACCCTCGATGTCGACGTGCTGATCGTCGGCGGCGGCCCCGCCGGCATGTCAGCGGCGCTCCGGCTGACCCAGTTGCAGAAGGCGCGTGGCGGTGAGCCGCTGAGCGTCGCCGTCCTCGAAAAGGCGCGCGAGGTGGGAGGGCACGCGCTCTCCGGGGCCGTGCTGGATCCGTCCGCGCTCGCGCAGCTCATTCCGGATTTCAAGTCAAAAGAGGCGCCGCTCGCATCCGAGGTCCTGCACGATCACGTGCACTTCCTGACGCGCGGCTCGAAGGTCACCTTTCCGATCACGCCCCCGCCGCTCGTCAACCACGGCCACTACATCATCTCCCTCAATCACTTCGTGAAGTGGCTGGGCGGCCTGGTCGAAGCAGAGGGGGTCGACCTGTTCACGGGGTTTCCCGCCGTCGAAGTGCTGTATGAGGGAGACGCGGTGGTGGGCGTGCGGACCGGCGATCGCGGCATCGGCAAGCACGGCGAGCGGAAGCCGGGCTTTGAGCCGGGCGTCGACATCCGGGCCAAGGTCACTATCCTCGCCGACGGCGTGCGCGGCAACCTGACCAAGGCAGTGGTGCGGCGGCTCGCGCTCGACGCCGGGCGCCAGCCGCAGCTCTACGCCCTCGGGATCAAGGAGCTCTGGGACGTGCCCGCCGATCGGGTTGCGCCGGGCACGGTGATCCACACGCTTGGGTATCCACTGCGGATGGAGGAGTTCGGCGGCGGGTTCATCTACAGCATGCCCGAGGGGCGGCTCGCGGTAGGCTTCGTCACCGGCCTGGACTACAAGGATCCGATGTTCGACCCGCACGTCCGGTTCCAGCATTTCAAGCGGCATCCATACGTCGCGGGGCTGTTGGCCGGCGGTCAGATGGTGCGGTACGGCGCGAAGGCGCTCCCCGAAGGAGGGTGGCACACCATCCCGCGCGTCTATGCCGGTGGGCTGTTGATCGCCGGCGACGCGGGCGGCTTCCTGAACTCGATCCGCCTCAAGGGCGTTCACCTGGCGATGCGCACCGGCATGCTGGCGGCGGAGACGGCCTTCGATGCCGTCACCAGCGGCGACAGCTCGGCGGCGCGGCTGCGCGGCTACGAAGCGGCGATCGATTCGAGCGAGGTGCGCCGCGAGCTGTACCCGGTCCGCAACGTCCATCAGAGCTTCGGCTACGGCCTTGTGGCGGGCATGGCGTACTCAGGTTTGTCGCTGCTGTCGGGCGGATGGTGGGTGCGCGATCCGATGCCGGCGCATGCCGGGTACGAACGGATGCAGACGCTCGCCGCCTACTACCGCGACGGCCGTCCCGATCCGGACGCGGTGCAGAATCCAGCCAGGATCGATCGGCAGCTGACGTTCGATCGGCTCACCAACGTGCATTTCTCGGGTACGCGCCACGCCGAGGATCAGCCCTCGCACCTCATCGTGCACGACGCCGACATCTGCCGGACGCGCTGCCGCGAGGAGTACGGCAACCCGTGCACCCGGTTCTGCCCGGCCAACGTCTACGAGATGGTCGACGCCGGCGACGGCAGCCGGCGTCTGCAGATCAACGCGTCGAACTGTGTCCACTGCAAGACGTGCGACATCATGGACCCGTATCAGATCATCGACTGGGTCCCGCCCGAAGGTGGCGGCGGACCGGGTTACGAAGGCATGTAGGCGGCGGGTGCCGGACCTCACCCCGCAGCAGCTGCGCCGGGCCAGAGCCATCGCGGCGGCCGCGTATCCGCTTCTCGCGGTGCTCGGGCGCACGCTGAGATGGCGGGTCGAGGGCGAGCACCATTACGCCGACCTGATGCGCACCGGCCGGCCACCGATCATGGCGATTTGGCACGGGCGGATCTTCGGCAGTCTGTACTACTTCCGCGGCCGCCGGATCGTCGTCATCACCAGCCAGAATTTCGACGGCGAGTGGATTGCGCGCCTGCTGACGCGGTTCGGTTTCGGGACCGCGCGTGGTTCGACCTCGCGTGGCGCGGCTCGCGCGCTGGTGCAGATGCGGCGGGAGCTCGCGTCGGGCAACCCGGTCGGGTTCACCGTCGACGGGCCCCGCGGGCCGGCGCGGGTCGCGCAGCCAGGCGCGGTCTGGCTGGCGGGCGCGACCGGACATCCGGTGCTGCCCCTGCACGTTGAAGCGAGCCGCGCGTGGAAGGCATCCAGCTGGGATCGGACCCAGATCCCAAAGCCGATGGCGACGGTCAGTGTCGTCGTGGGCGAGCCGATGTTCGTCGACGATACTGACGCCGCGTTGATCGAGACCAAGACGCGCGAGCTCGAGCGAACCCTGGCGAGGCTCGAGGTCCGCGCGCGGGAATTGCTTTCCGAGAAATGACATGCTCCTGATCGCATCCGATCGGTTCGGCGCCCACGTCACGCCCCCCGGTCATCCCGAGCGCATCGAGCGCGCGGAAGTGTTTGACCGGGTCGCGGCGCATTGGGCTTCTCGTGGCGGCCTGACGATGGCGCCGACGATCGCATCGCGCCAGGCGCTGTTGCGGGTGCACACGGAAGAACATGTCGCGGCCATCGAGGCCACCGCGGGGCGAGCGTCGATGATTGACGCTGATACGTTCACCTCGCCCGAAACGGCGGACGTCGCCCAACTCGCCGCGGGTGCGGCGGTGAACGCGGTGGAGCACGCTCTCAACGACCGCGAGCCGGCAGTCGCCCTGGTCCGGCCGCCCGGCCATCATGCCGAGCGCGATCGCGCGATGGGGTTCTGCTTCTACAACAACGTCGCCGTCGCCGCGGCCCATGCCCTGGCGAGCGGCGTGGCGCGGGTGGCGATCGTCGATATCGACGTGCATCACGGCAACGGGACGCAGTGGATCTTCTACGAGGACCCGCGCGTCCTATATGTGTCCAGCCATCAGTTTCCGTTCTATCCCGGCACCGGCGCCGCCAGCGAGGTGGGCCGGGCGGCCGGCGCGGGCTTCACCGTCAACATACCCCTCGAGGCCGGCGCGACGGATGCCGACTACCACCTGGCCTATGGCGCCATCGTGCCACCGGTGTTCGACCATTTCGCGCCCGAGCTGGTGATCGTCTCGGCCGGCTTCGACGCGCACGAGCGCGACCCCCTCGCCTCGATGCGGGTCACGACCGCAGGTTACGCCTCGCTCGTGCACCACCTGCACGTCTGGTCAGGCGGCAGCGCGCTGGCCCTGGTGACCGAAGGCGGCTACGACCTGACCGCGCTCGGAGAGTGCGTCCAGGCCTCGCTCCGAGTGCTGGACGGGGCGGAACGGCCCCAGTCGGATCCCTCAGGTCAGAACGCGCCGCGCGGTGAACGCGCCGTCGCGGCGGTGCGCGTGGCGCAGGCGCCTCATTGGCGTGGGATATAATTTTTAGATCGTGCCCGACTACAAGCCCCAGTCTATCGAGCAGAAATGGCAGGACCGCTGGCGCAGCGAGCGGACCTTCGAGGTCACCGAGGATCCGGCCAAACCGAAGTTCTACTGCCTCGAGATGTTTGCCTATCCTTCGGGGCACGCGCACGTCGGGCACGTCCGCAACTACATGATCGGCGACGTGGTGGCTCGCATGAAGCGGATGCGCGGCTTCAACGTGCTGCATCCGTTCGGCTGGGACGCGTTCGGGCTGCCGGCCGAGAACGCCGCCATCAAGAACGGCACCCATCCCGAGAAGTGGACGCTCGAGAACATCGCGCACATGAAGGGGCAGCTGCAGCGCCTGGGCATCAGCTACGCCTGGGAGCGCGAAATCGCCACCTGCCTGCCCGAGTACTACCGGTGGAACCAGTGGCTGTTCGTCAAGATGCTGGAACGCGATCTCGCGTACCGGCGCCGCTCGAACGTCAACTGGTGCCCGAGCTGCCAGACGGTGCTCGCCAACGAACAGGTGATCGACGGCGCCTGCTGGCGCTGCGGCACGCAGGTCGAGATCCGCGAGCTCGTGCAGTGGTTCTTCCGCATCACCACGTACGCCGACGAACTGCTCGAGGGCATCGACCGCCTCCCCGAATGGCCCGACAAGGTCTTGACGATGCAGCGGAACTGGATCGGGCGATCGGAGGGTGCCCGGGTCACCTTCCCGCTCGTGCCGAGCCCTGCCGATCCCGCCGAGGGCGCGTCGTCCATCGACGTGTTCACGACGAGGATCGACACGATCTACGGCGCCACGTTCCTGATCCTGGCGCCGGAGCATCCGCTCGTCCAGCAGTGGGTCCAGAGCAGTGAAGGGGACAGCTTCCGCGACAACCTGAAGCGGTTCCAGGCGCAGGATCGCACCGCGCGGCTGACCGGCGAGGTCGAGAAGGAAGGCTTCCCGACCGGCCGGTCCGTCATCAATCCGTTCACCAAGCAGCCGGTACCGGTGTGGGTCGCCAACTTCGTTCTCGTCGAGTACGGCACCGGCGCGGTCATGGGCGTCCCGGCGCACGATCAGCGTGACTTCGAGTTCGCGCGCAAGTACGGCCTGCCCGTGACGGTCGTGGTGCAGCCCGACGGCGAGCGCCTGTCCGGCGAGACGCTGCAGGAGGCCTACAACGGCCCCGGCACGCTCGTGAACTCGGGCGAGTTCGACGGCCTGACCGCCGATGTTGCCATCACCAGGATGGCGGAGCACGCCGAGGCGCAGAAGATTGGCGAGCGCACCGTGCAGTTCCGGCTGAAGGACTGGGGCATCTCGCGCCAGCGCTATTGGGGCACGCCGATCCCGGTCGTCTATTGCGACAAGTGCGGCATGGTGCCGGTGCCGCCGGACGATCTGCCGGTCAAGCTGCCGGAGATCGCCAACTTCAGCGGCCGCGGTGACTCGCCGCTGGCGCAGATCCCCGAGTTCGTGAACACCACCTGTCCCGACTGCGACGGCCCGGCCCGCCGCGAGACGGACACGATGGACACGTTTGTCGACTCGTCCTGGTACTTCTACCGGTTCTGCGATCCCACCAACACCGACATGCCGTTCGATCCGGAGAAGGTCGGCTACTGGGGACCGGTCGACTTCTACAGCGGTGGCGTCGAGCACGCGATCCTGCACCTGATTTATTCGCGCTTCTTCTCGCGCGTGTTCCGTGACCTGGGGATGACGGCGATCGACGAGCCGTTCACGCGGCTGCTGACGCAGGGGATGGTGCTCAACGCGGGACAGGTCATGTCCAAGTCGAAGGGCAACGTCGTCGATCCCGACGACATGATCGCGAAGTTCGGGGCGGACGCGCTGCGGCTGTACGTGATGTTCGTCGCGCCGCCGGAGAAGGAGATCGAGTGGACCGACGCCGGCCTCGAGGGCAGCTGGCGCTTCCTGGCGCGCGTCTGGCGCATCGTCGATCAGCTGTGTGAGACCGTCGGCGGCCAGGGGATCCCCGGCCCGGGCGAGCTGCCGCTGACCGACGCGGAACGGGCCCTGCGCCGCAAGACGCACGAGACCATCCGCCGCGTCACGCTCGACCTGGATCCCCGTGTCCACCTGAACACCGCGGTGTCGGCGCTGATGGAGCTGGTGAACGAGCTTTACGCCTACTGCGGCCGGAGCGAGTGCGTGCCGCTCGGACGCTCCCTCGATGACGAGGCCGATCTCCAGGTGTCGCCGGGCACCGTGTCGGTGCTGAAGGAGGCGATCGAAGCGCTGGTGCTGATGCTGTCGCCGTTCGCGCCGCACATGGCCGAAGAGTTGTGGGAGTCGCTCGGGCACGCCGGCGGCGTGACCGCGGCGGGCTGGCCGCAGTATCAGGAAGAGGTCGCGCGGGCCTCGGAAGTCACGGTGCCAGTGCAGATCAATGGCAAGGTGCGCGGCCGCCTGACGGTCGCGGCAGACATCGCGGAGGAGGAGCTGCGGCAGCTCGCGCTCAGCGATCCGCAGATGGCCAAATACCTCGAGGGCAAGACCGTCCGCAAGGTGGTGATCGCCGGCGGAGCCTCGCGGCTGGTCAGCATCGTGGTGTCGTGACCATGGACCGCCGCCAGTTCCTCGTCGCCGGGCTTGCCGCGGTCTCGCTGCCGGCATGTGGCTACTCGCTCTCCGGGCGAGGCTCATTCCTGCCGGCATCGATCCGGATCATCGGCGTGCCGCTCTTCACCAACCTGACGAGCATCTATGAGATCGAGCGTCCGGTCACCGAACGCGTCCGCGCCGAGCTGATCGGCCGCGGTCGCTGGACCGTGAAGCCTGACGCTGAGAACGTGGATGCGCTCCTGTCGGGTCAGATTGCCGCGGCGAATCTGACGCCCGCGGCGTTCAACGAGCAGCAGGCGGCGACGCGCCTGGTGCTGACGCTCGTCGCCCGGCTCGAGCTGCGCGACGTCAAGGCCAACCGCGTGATCTGGAGTGCCCCGGGCATGCAGTTCAGCGAGCAGTACGAAGTCTCCACGGCCTCGAGTGCCGGGGATCCGAACGCCTTCCTGCGCCAGGACGTCAACGCGTTCGAACGCCTCGCCTCGGAGTTTGCCCGCGCCGTCGTCAGCGCGATGCTCGAAGCCTTCTGATGGCCGTCTCGACCGTCGCCGCGGTGCGCAAGCAAATCGCGCAGCGGCGGCCCGATCCCCTCTATCTCATCGTCGGAGACGACGATGCCGAGACGTCACGGCTGGCGTCGGACCTGTCGTCGCTGGTCGACGAGGATCTGCGCGCCTTCAACGTGGAGCGGCTGTACGCCTCCGACAAGGTCGTCACGCCAACGTCGATCGCCGAATCGGCCCGGCTGCTGCCGATGATCGCCAGCCACCGGGTCGTCGTAGTGCTGCGCGCCGAGCGCATTCTCAAGCCCAAACGGCGCGGGAAGGCGGACGAGAGCCAGGCTCCGGCCGACGACGACGTTGGAGCCGTCGACGCCGACGCGCTCGAGGCGTACGTGAAGAAGCCGGAGCCGACGACCGTCCTCGCGTTCGTCGCCGCCGACGTCGATCGCACGCGCCGCCTCTACAAGCAGCTGGTCAAGAGCGCGACGATCGTCGAGTGCTGGGGGCTGAAACCGCGCGATGCACGGGCCGACCCGCGGCAGGTCGCGCGCCAGGCAGAAGTCCTGGTGAAGCAGGCAGCGACCGACGCCGGGCGGCAGATCGAGCCCGCCGCAGCCCGGCTCGTCGCAGAAAGGGCCGGCACGGACATCGCCCGGCTGCGCGGCGACGTCGAAAAGCTGATGCTCTACTCGGCGGGCGCGGCCAGGATCTCGCTGGCGGATGCGAAGGAGGTCGTCAGCGCCGAGTCGTCGCAGGACGACTGGGCCGTCACCAACGCCATCTCACGCGGCGCGACCGCGGAGGCGCTGCGCGAGCTCGGCCTGGCGCTCGATTCGGGCGCGGTGCCCTTCATGATCCTCGGACAGCTTGGATGGTTCGTGCGCGAGAAGCTGGTGACGATCGACCCCCGGCGCGTCCGCACCGCGGTCGAGGCGCTGTTTCGGACCGACAGCGATATGAAAAGCTCCGGTGGCGATCCGCGCGTACAGCTCGAGCGGCTGGTCGTGGAGTTGTGCGGGAAAACGCGGAAGTGAGCGGGACGCTGATAGCTGTCCGCTGACAGCCATCAGCGCCGGCGAAGCGATCTACGCCGTTGCGGTGGCGGCGGCGGCCGACTTGCGGGCGACGCGGGCCACGAGGCGCGATTTGTAGCGGGCAGCCGTGTTGCGGTGAATCAGGCCCTTGCCGGCCATCTTGTCGACCAGCGATACGGTCTTCCGAAGGGCACCCTTCAGGTCGTCCGACGTGCCGGCGTCGATCGCCGCGCGAATATCGCGGAGCGCGCCGCGAAGGCGGGTACGAAGCTGACGGTTGTGCTCACGCCGCTTGACGTTCTGACGATGCGCTTTCAGCGCGGATTCATGACTGGCCACAGTTGCTCGATCCTTGGTGCTGAACTCCGGGCGACGTGCCCTGGAGAGAATGCGAAAAGCGGCGCCGCAACCCGGTCGGGGAGCGCCACAAACTCGTGATTATAGCACAGCGTAGAACGACGCTGACCGGCTCGACCGAGCTCTAATCTTCACTGTCATCTGCCATCTGCCATCCGTCAGTCCTGTCCCTTGAGACGGCGGATCTCGCGCCGCTGGCGCTTGTCTGGCGCGCCGGTGGGGGCCGCACGCAGCAAGGGACGCATCAGCCGGGCGACCTGCCGTGCTTCCACCTCCTCGGGGGTCGGTGGCGGCGTCACGTCTTCATACAGCTTGCGGGCCTCCGCTTTGGCGATGTGCTTGTCCGCCAACCCTTTGACGACGACCTTCTGGCGGCGGCCCATGGGCCGCCGGATCGACAGCACGTCGCCCGGCCGGACATCACGGTGCGGCTTGGCGGGTTGGTCGTTCACGTCGACCTTGCCGTTCTTGCAGGCGGCCTGGGCTTCCGAGCGGGTCCGGAAGAGGCATGCGACGTCCAGCCAGACGTCGAGCCGGAGAGAGTCCACCAGGAAATTGTAAAGGGAATCAGCGGCGGGCGGCCGAGTCGATCGCCTCGGCGCCGGGTGCGCTGACGTTCGAGTACTTCACGATCTCGCGGCCGTCCACGACTTGTACCGTGCGATACATCCGGAACGGCGCGGGCGCGGGCGGCGCGGCCGCCTTCAGCGAGCTGGTGATGCGGCCGACGTAGCTTCGCGTCTCCCGATAGGGCGGGACGGCGTTCCCGTATTTCTCGACGGCGCCCGGTCCGGCGTTGTAAGCGGCGAGCGCCAGTTCCTCGTCGCCGTTGTAGCGGGTCAGTAGCGTGCGAAGGTAGGCGACGCCGCCGCGGATGTTCTCGTGCGGATCGTAGGCGTCCACGACACCGTACTCGGCCGCGGTCGCCGGCATCAGCTGCATCAAGCCCATCGCGCCCTTGACCGAGCGCGCGTTCGGGTTGAACGCCGATTCGGCCTGGATGACGGCGCGGACCAGCTCTGGCCGGACCCGCTCCGCCGCGGCATGCCGTTCGATCGCCTCGTCGTAGGCCGCGCCCCGGCCGCTCGTCGCGGCGCGCGTGGAGCGGACCGAGCTCGTCGTGCCGACCGCGAACGTGCGCGCCGACGGATCCTTCGGCCGATCGGACAGGACGGTGTTGCCGGACGCGTCCTTCCACATGTAGATCTGCGCGCTGGCGGTAGCGGGCAGGAGTGCCACCAGCGAAAGGGCAGTGAGGGCGAGCGTGAGAGCTCTGGACAACATAGGAGAGACGGGACCGGCTCGATCCCGTTCTCCCATGCGCAAAGGCAGTGCCGCGCAGGATCAACGACTTAGCCGATGATGCCGGCCAGGGCTGTTACGAAATCGAGCGCAGGATCCGAATTCCGGCGCTCCTCAGGCGATCAGTTTCTGCAACACTGCGGGCACCGCGGCGAGGAGCTCGTCGATCTTCGACGCGTCCTTGCCGCCGGCTTCGGCGAAGTCCGGACGGCCGCCGCCGCCGCCCCCGACGATCGGCGCCAGCTCGCGGACGATCTTACCGGCCTGGACGCGGCCGGTCAGGTCCTTGCTCACCGAGACGACGACCGTGACCTTGCCGTCGCTCGCCGAGGCGAGGACGACGACACCGCTGCCGAGACGATCGCGGAGCGAGTCCGAGAGACCGCGCAGCGCACCTTTCTCGAGCCCGTCGGCGCGTTGTGCGGCGACCTTGATCCCCTGTACCTCCAGCGGCGCGGCGGCCTCCGCCGGCCGTCCGCCGCCCGAGAGCGCCAGTTTCATCTTGAGCTGATCGACTTCACGTCCGAGGCGCTTGGCGTCAGCCTGGAGACGCTGGACCGCGTCGGCCGCCTGGCCGGCGGTCGTGTTCAGCGAGCGCAGCAGCGCGTCGAGAGTCGCGCGCTGCTCCTGGATGCGCGCCACCGCGCCGAGTCCGGTCAACGCCTCGATGCGGCGCACGCCGGCGGCAACGCCGCTCTCTTCGACGATCACGAACGTGCCGATGTCGCCCGTCGCGTGCACGTGCGTCCCGCCGCACAGCTCGACGCTGAAGCCCGGCACCGACACGACGCGCACCCTGTCGCCGTACTTCTCCCCGAACAGGGCCATCGCGCCGGCGGCGATCGCCGCCTCCGTCGCGCGAACTTCGGTCTGGACCGGGGTGTTGCGGACGATCTGCGCGTTGACGATCGTTTCGATCTCGTCGATCTGCGCCGGCGTCAACGCGGCGAAGTGGACGAAGTCGAAGCGGAGCCGCTCCGGCGCGACCAGCGAGCCGGCCTGCTTGACGTGCCCGCCGAGCACCTCGCGCAGCGCCGCGTGCAGCAAGTGCGTGGCCGTGTGATTGCGCCGGGTCGCGTCACGCACCGCGTCGGTGACTTCGGCGGTAACGATTTCTCCGGCGCGGAGCGCGCCGCGCTCGACCCGGATCTGGTGCAGCCGTGGACGTCCCGGCTGGCGGATCATGCGCTCGACGACGGCTTCGGAGTCGGCCCCGACCAGCCGCCCCGTGTCTGATACCTGACCGCCCGCCTCGACGTAGAACGGTGTCCGCGCCAGCGAGGCGTAGCCGGTGGCGCCCGACGGCAGCGACTCGACTTCGGCGCCATGGCTATCGAAGAGCGCCACGACTGGCGTACCCGTGACGCGGGTCGCATCGTATCCGGCGAAATCGTCGGCCGTCGCCGCGAGCGTCCGCTCGAGCGCGGGGCTCATCGACAGCGAGAGCGACCGGTCGCCACCCTTGAACGTGCTGCCGGCGCGCGCCTTCACCCGCTGGCCTTCCATCGCGCGCTCGAAGCCTTCGCGGTCGATGGCGATCTGCCGTTGACCGGCGAGATCCTCCATGAAGTCGAAGGGGACCCCGAGGGAGTCGTAGAGCCGGAACGCCTCATCACCGGGCACGGCGGTACCGGCCGCAGCGGCGCGATCCAGGACCTCCTCGAGACGCGGGAGTCCGGCTGTCAGGACGGCGTCGAACCGATCCTCCTCGCTGCGCACGACCTTCACGATCGCGTCGTGATTGCGCCGCAGCTCGGGATACGCCTCTTCCATCTCGGAGACCACGACCCCGACCAGGTCGTGGAGAATCGGCTGCGTGAACCCGAGCTTCTTGCCGTGACGCATCGCCCGACGCATGATCTTGCGCAGCACGTAGCCGCGCCATTCGTTCGACGGCACGACGCCGTCGGCGATCAGGAAGGTCATCGCGCGCAGGTGATCGGCGATCACCCGCATCGACACGTCACCGGGATCATCGAGGCTGGCGCCGTACTTGCGTCCAGCGCGCTGGCCAATCGCGTCGAGGATCGGCGTGAACAGGTCGGTGTCGTAGTTGGAGAGCTTGCCCTGAATCACCGCGGTGATCCGCTCCAGGCCCATCCCGGTGTCGATCGACGGCGCCGGCAGCGGCTTCAAAGCGCCGTCCGGCTGCCGGTCGAACTCCATGAACACGTTGTTCCAGACTTCGACGAAACGATCGCAGCTGCAGTCGAGGCCACGGCAGAGACGGCCCTGCTTTTCTTCGTCGCACGGGAACGCGTCACCGCGATGGAAGTGGATCTCCGAACAGCGTCCGCACGGGCCGGTCTCGCCCATCGCCCAGAAGTTCTCGGCCAGCCCGAGCTCGGTGATCCGCGCCGCCGGGACCAGCTTCGTCCAGATCGTGTAGGCCTCCTCGTCGCGCGGGATGCCCGCCTCACCCTTGAAGATGGTCGGATAGAGCTGGTCCGCCGGCAACTGCCACACCGTCGTCAACAGGTCCCACGCGAACGGGATCGCTTCCTTCTTGAAGTAGTCCCCGAACGAGAAGTTGCCGAGCATCTCGAAGAAGGTGTGGTGCCGCAGCGACGGCCCCACGTTGTCCAGATCATTGTGCTTGCCGCTCACGCGCATGCACTTCTGCGATGTCGTGGCCCGCGTGTAGGCTCGCTTCTCCCGGCCGAGGAACGTGTCCTTGAACTGGTTCATCCCGGCGTTGGTGAAAAGCAGCGTGGGATCGTCGCCCGGGACGAGCGACGAACTGGGCACGATGGTGTGTCCGTTCCGCTGAAAATATTCGAGGAAGCCGCGCCGGATCTCGCGTGAGTGCATAACTCTTGATTTTACGACAGGAGGGGGTGGGAATCGGGTCCCGGCGGTCGGCGGTCGGCGCTGGGGGGTTCAAGGTTCCTGCAGCCGGATGGTTAGGATCTCCGAAGCGGGCGAAGCGGCTACTCTTCGTCGACACTCCTGGTGCCGCTCCGCAGCTTGCGCAACGCGGCCATGACCGCGGCGGGCGTGAAGCCCTGGCGCATCAGGTATTGGTAAAGCCGGGCCGACTCGGCGCGGTCTTTCACGGTGGTGCGGCCGCGCAGGCGCTTCTGGATGGCGCGGGCGACCATTGCGCGCTCGTCGGCGTCGCCGAACACCTCGGCCAGCGCCGCCGCGGCGACGTCACGCGGGATGCCCTTGTCGTTCAGCTCGCGCTGGACCCGCAGCCGCCCGCGTCCCTTGATGTTCACGGCCGTCCGCGCGTAGGCCCGCGCCACTCGCGCGTCGTCGAGCCCGCCGGTCTCGAGCAGATGCGCAATCGCCGCGTCGACGTCCTCTGCGGGGTGGTCCTTGTCGAGCAGCCGCTGCCGGCATTCGTCGACCGAGAGCTCGCGCCGGGCGAGGAGGTGGAGCGCGTCGAGGTAGGCCGACCGGCGGTCAGGCACCGAACCGGATGACGTCCGGGGCGCCGCGCAGACCGCCGCTCCGGGCCATCTCGTCGCGGGCATGATCGGCGGTGGTTCCGATACCCTGGACTCTGAGCTTGAACTCGTCGACGTTGGAGGCCCAGCGCATCGCTTCTTCGAGCGTGACCAGCCCCTGCTGATAGAGGCTGAAGATCGACTGATCGAAGCTCTGCATCCCGTACTGGGACGTCCCGGCGGCAATCGCGCCGTGGATCAGCCCGGTCTTCTCCTTGTCGACGATGCAGTCGCGGATGAAGGGGGTGCCGAGCATGACTTCGACAGCCGGCACGCGGCCCATGCCGTCAGCGCGCGGGATGAGGCGCTGCGACACCGCAGCCCGCAGCACGCTGGAGAGCTGGATGCGGACCTGCCGCTGCTGGTGCGGCGGAAACACCGCGATGATCCGGTTGATCGTTTCCGTCGCGTCGAGCGTGTGCAGCGTCGAGAACACGAGATGCCCGGTCTCGGCTGCGTTGAGCGCCGTCTCCACGGTCTCGAAGTCGCGCATCTCGCCGACGAGAATGACGTCGGGATCCTGCCGCAGCGCGCTCCGGAGCGCCCGGGCGAAGGAGGTCGTGTCGACCGACACCTCGCGCTGGTTGACGATCGACTGATAGTCCCGGTGCAGGTACTCGATCGGGTCCTCGATCGTCATGATGTGAGCCGACCGCGTCGCGTTGACGTGGTCGATCATCGCGGCCAGGGTGGTGCTCTTGCCGCTGCCGGTCGTGCCGGTGACGAGGATCAGGCCCCGTTCCTCCAGCGAGATCTGCTTGAGGATGGGCGGCAGGCCGAGGTCGTCGATGGAACGGATGCCGAACGGGATCACGCGCAGCACGATGCCGACCGTGCCGCGCTGCTGGAAGACGTTGGCCCGGAAGCGGCCGAGCCCCGCCACGCTGTAGGCCAGGTCGACCTCCTGGGACTTGCGGAACTTCTCGACGTGTTCCGCGCCCATGATCGCCCCGGCCATGGCCTCCGTGTCGCCGCGATCGAGCCGCTTCTCCTCGGAGGCGATCACCAGCGACCCGTTCACCCGCATGACCGGATAGCTCCCGACCTTGACGTGCAGGTCGGACGCGCCACTGGCGACGGCGGTTTTCAACAGGTCGTTGATGTGCATGAAAGACCCCTGCTGCGGCTCAGCGCTGGCGCCCCGCGGCCGCCGGCGTGGCCCCGACCGGCTGGAGCGGCTCACCCGGGTAGACGTACGAGAGCCAGCCGTGGCGATCCGCCGTCTCCCCGTTGACCACCGCGAAGAAGGCCTTCTGGATGGCTTCGGTGACCGGCCCGCGGCGGCCCTGGCCGACGGTGATTTTGTCGACCGACCGGATCGGCGTGACCTCGGCGGCGGTGCCGACGAAGAAGGCCTCGTCGCAGATGTAGAGCAGCTCGCGCGGCAGCGCTTCCTCGATCACCGTGTAGCCGTTGTCGCGGGCGATCTGGATGATCGAGTTCCGCGTGATCCCCGGCAGCACCGCAGCGCCGAGCGGCGGAGTGTAGAGCACGTTGTCGCGGACCAGGAACAGGTTCTGGCCGCTGCCCTCGCTGATCTGCCCGTGGGTGTCCAGCGCGATCCCTTCACTGTAGCCTTCGACGATTGCTTCCATCTTGATCAACTGCGAGTTCGCGTAGTTGGCCGCGCTCTTGGCCAGCGTCGGGAAGGTGTTCGGCGCGGCGCGGTTCCACGAGCTCACCCGCACGTCCACTCCCTGCTCCAGCGCATCGTCGCCCAGATAGGCGCCCCATTCCCAGGTCAGGATGGCAATCTCGATCGGACAGGGGAACGGATTGACGCCGAGCGCTTCGTAGCCCCTGAACACAATCGGCCGGATGTAGCAGGCCTTGAACTCGTTCGCTCGGATGGTCTCCAGCACCGCGTCCGTCAATGCCGCCTGCGAGATGTCCGGGTCCATGCGGTAGATCTTCGCGGAGTCGAACAGCCGGCGCATGTGGGCGTCGAGCCGGAAGCAGGCGGAGCCGTTCGGGGTGCTGTAGCACCGGGCCCCCTCGAACACGCCGCTGCCGTAATGCACGACGTGCGACGCGACGTGAATCTTGGCGTCGGCCCAATCCACGAGCGAGCCATTCATCCAGATTTTGCCGGTGCCGGTGAAGGACATCCGCGAGCTCCTTGATGCGGGCGTGAGTGCCGAAGGACGGATCCTAACTGACTGACTGCACGCGATTTGCGGCGAAGATAGGGCATCTCGCCATTAGAAAGTCTAGCACAGGCGCAGGGGATGGCCTCTGAGGCCGGAGACAGGTTTGGTGCGACTTCCAGCCATGTGTCGGAAGGGGCAGGCCCTTAGCCTGAAGCCTTAAGCCTGTAGCCGCGTTCCAGCCCGGCGCTCTACGAAGACGCCGGGCGTCCCCCTATTGCGCTTCGTTGCAGAACGGGCAGCGGTCGGTGCGGGCGTGAAGCGGCTTGCGGCAGTGCCAGCAGAACCGGGCGGCCGGGGTGTCTCGCTGACGCAGCCGGCTCTGAAGGCTGACCGGATCCTCGCGCGGCGTGCGCAAGGGCGGTTCGACCGCCGCGATCGAGGCCGGTTGGGGGGTGCGCCGCGACGGCGGCGGCGTGCGGGCGCCGAGCACATCGTCGAGCAGGTCTGACGCCCGCGCATAGCGGGCGGTGACGTCGGGAGCCATCGCCCGCAGGATGATGTCGCTGATGGCCTTCGGGATCGCCGGGTTGAGGAGGCGGGGATTCTTCACCAGCTCGCCGGACATCAGCTTCGCCAGGTCCGCCGGCGCGGGTGTGTCGTACGGCAGCGTTCCGGTCAGCATCTGATACATCGTCACGCCGAGCGAGTAGATGTCCGAGGCGAAGACGGCCTTGCCGTGAAACTGTTCGGGCGCCATGTACGGCGGGCTGCCGATGACCGTCGTGCCGTGCGCGGCGATTTCGAGGAATCGCGAGGTGCCGAAGTCCGCCACCTTCAGCATGTCGTTCTCGGCGATCAGCACGTTCGCCGGCCGGAGATCGCGGTGTAGCACGCCCTGGCGGTGCGCATGATCCATGGCATTGCAGATCTGGCAGGTGAAGTCGAGCGCTCGCGGCAGCTCGATCGCCCCTTTGAGCGCGATGATGTTCTCGAGCGTCTCTCCAGGCACGTACTCCATCACGATGAAGAACACACCGTCCTGCTTTTCGGCGGTGGTGATCGCGACGATGTTGGGGTGGCTCACGCTGGCGAGCAGGCGCGGCTCGCGGAGCAGTTCGCCGAAGTCGAGATTCTGGCGGTGCGGGACCTTGATCGCGACCTTCTTGTCGATCCAGGTGTCCTGCGCGAGGTAGACCGTGCCAAAGCCGCCGCTGCCGAGGGGGCCGATGATCCGGTACTTGCCGAGCGTCTGGCCTTTGAAGAGCAATGTGAATGCCGTGTGCCGATGGTCGATGGCGCCAGCGTCGGTGCGGGTGATTGCATGGCAGTATAACGCGAATGCCGACCCCGCCGGCCCGCGTCCACCCCCGCTTCCTCGCTCCTGAACTCGACCCCGCAGCGCCTACGGCCCACCTTCCGCCCGACGAATCGCGACATCTGACACGCGTCCTGCGGCTCGGTGTCGGCGCATTCGTCTCGGTCTTCGACGGCCGCGGACACGAGTGCCTCGCGACCGTCGCCGAGGCACACGACACGCGGGTAACGCTCACCATTGTCGAGCCCATCGCACCCGTCGCCGAGCCGGGCGTATCGTTGACGCTGATGATTGCGGTGCTGAAGGGCGCGGCCATGGACGACGTCGTGCGTGACGCGACGATGATGGGCGCGGCGCGGATTCGGCCGGTGCTGACGGGGCACGTGGCTGTCAAGCCGTCGGTCGCCATGCGCGCCGAGAACGTCGACCGATGGAAGCGGGTCGCGATCGCGGCGGCCAAGCAATCCCGCCGCGCGACAATCCCGGAGGTCGCGGCGCCGGTCACCTTCGACGCCGCGATGAGTCGCGACGACCCCGGCCTGCGGCTGATGTTCGTCGAACCCTCGGCCCGGCAGGAAACCCGCTCGGTGCGGTCGCTACTGGGTCAGCCGGCTCCGTCGCATTTGACCCTGCTCGTGGGGCCCGAGGGAGGGTGGGCGGCAGGGGAGATCGATCTGGCGACTGCGCGTGGCGCGCTGCCGGTGAGCCTCGGGTCCATGACCCTCCGCGCCGACGCGATGCCGATCGCCGCGATCGCGATCGTACGACTGCTCTGGGAATAGGGCCGCCGCTGTTGTCGTCAGCCGCGGAGCAGCGCGGCAGCCCAGTCGCCTTCGACGCGTTCATCGGCGAGCTCGAGACCGATCGCGCGAACGACGTCCGGCTGTTCGGCGGAGCTGAACCCGCTGACGATCATCGCTCCTCCGGTCGCGACCAGCGCTCGCAACCGCGCGGCGTGCGCGATCAGCACCGCCGCCGTGAGATTGGCCGTCACGACGTCGGCGCGGCCGCCATCGAAGTCCACGAGCTCCTGGCAACTTAGAGTGATGGCCGTCTCAGCGCCATTGGCAGCCACGTTCTCGCGCGCGTTGTGAATCGCGTCCGGATCGTTGTCCAGCCCCGTCACCGGCCGCGCGCCGAGCGCCCGTCCCGCGAGTGCGAGCACGCCCGACCCCGTGCCGATGTCGATCAGCGCGCGATGCTTCACTGGGATCGACTGCAGCAGCGCGAGACAGAGACGGGTAGTCTGATGGTGCCCGGTGCCGAAGCCCATCGAGGGATCGATCACGATGAGGAGTTGATCACCAGGACGGCTGGCAGACAGGTCCCAGGGCGGCGCGACGGTGATCCTGCCGACGGTGATGGCGGTCAGGCCGGCCTGGCTGCGCCTCGCCCAGTCTTCATCCGGAACAACGAGCGGGTCGATGGCGCCGAGCCCGTGGGCGGTGAAGCGGGCCAGCGCGACGGCCGCGGCGTCGCGAACGTCCGTCCCGCGGAAGAAGACGCGCCACCCGTCGGCGGAGTCGAACTCCTGCACGGCGAGTGGCTGGTAGTCGTCAAGCGCGGCGTAGAGCAGATCCTGGAGCGCTTCGGTAGACGAGTCGACCCGAAAGCGCAGGTCGAGGGCCGGATACTCAGCCAAAGATGTCTTTGACGCGCTCGAAGAACGGCTTCTCGCCTTCGGTCTCCTCGCCCGCCGCCTTCTCGTCACGGAGGGTCTTGCTCAACTCTTCGAGCAGGTGCTTCTGTTCTTTGGTGAGCTTCTTCGGCACCGCAACGCGGGCGATGACGTGGAGGTCGCCGTGGCCGCGGCCGGACACGTTCGGCATGCCCTTGCCCCGCACCTTGAAGCGCGTCCCGGCTTGTGTCCCGGCGGGGACGTGCACTTCTTCGTTGCCGTCGAGCGTCGGGACCTTGATCGTGCCGCCCAAGGCGAGCGTGGGGAACGACACCGGCATCTCGCAATACAGGTCGTCCTCCTCACGATGGAAGAACGAGTGCTCCTGCACGTGCACGACGACGTAGAGATCGCCCGTCGGACCGCCGGCGGACCCGTGCTCGCCCTCGCCATAGAGGCGCAGGCGCTGACCGGTCGCGATGCCGGCGGGAATCTTGACCGTCAGCTTCCGTTCGCGGCCGATGCGCCCGGCGCCCCGGCAGCTCTGACACGGCTTGGCGATGGTCTTGCCCGTCCCGCGGCAGTTCGCGCATGGCCGCGCCACGGTGAGGAATCCCTGCTGGTAGCGCAGCTGCCCGGCGCCCTTGCACTGGGCGCAGGTCTCCGCATGCGTGCCGGGAGCGGCACCCGAGCCCTTGCAGGTCTCGCAGGTCTCCTCGCGCGGGATCTGGATCGTCGTCTCGGTGCCGGTGGCGGACTCCTCGAAGGTGATCTCGAGGTCGTAGCGCAGGTCGGCACCGCGCTGCGGCCCGCCGCGCCGCCGCCGGCCACCGAAGATGTCGCCGAACCCGAACGCGTCGCCGAGGCCTGAGAAGATGTCGCCGAAGTCCGCGAAGATGGTCGGGTCGAAGCCGGCGCCGGCGCCGGCGCCGCTCACGCCCTGGTGACCGAACCGGTCGTAGAGCGCGCGCTTCTCCTTGTCGGCGAGCACCGCGTAGGCCTCGGCCGCCTCCTTGAAGCGCTCTTCGGCGGTGTGGTCGCCGGGGTTCTTGTCGGGGTGATACTTGACGGCGAGCTTGCGGTACGCCGTCTTGATCTGGGTGTCGGAGGCTTCGCGATCGACCTCGAGGACCTCGTAGTAGTCACGCTTGCTCACGCTGCCGGCCCTCATTGCGCACCCTTCGCGACTCTGACCATTGACGGGCGCAGCAGGCGGTCGCCCAGCATGTAGCCGCGCCGAAAGTCCTCGATGACCTCACCTTCGCGACGACCCTCGGCCGGGTCGTGCGCGACGGCTTCGTGGAAATTGGGATCGAAGTCGGCGCCCACCGCCTCGATCGGCTGGACCCCGCGACGGCGCAGGATGTCCTCGAGCCGCTTGTAAATCAGCTCGACGCCGCGCCGATAGGTCTCTGCTCCCTCGGCGCCCGCCTCGGCCTTCAGGGCCCGCTCGAGATCGTCCATGAGCGGCAGGAGATCCTTCACCAGATCCGCCGCGGCCGCTTCCGAGGCCGCCTGCCGCTCGCGCTCGATGCGCTTGCGATAGTTATCGAACTCCGCGGTATTGCGCAGCAGCCGATCGTAGTACTCGTCCCGTTCACGCTGCACGTCCGCCAACGTGGCGGCATCGGTCTCCGCCGGAGCGGATTGTTCCGGCGCCGGATCGGCGCCGTTCGTGTATTGCTCGTCCATGATGTGTCGTATGGCAGCGGCCGGTGATCCGGCCGCCTGCGGTCAGGGCCTGCTGCCCCCCATCCGGTTGATGGCCTGGGACAACGAGTCGACGGCGTGAATGGCTTTCGAATACCGCATCCGGCGCGGACCGATGACCCCCACCGCGCGCACCGTGCGGCCGTCGGAGTCGCTCGACACGACCAGGCTGAAATGCTGTAGGTCCGGCGCGCTGTTTTCCGAACCGATGACGATCGTCAGACCGTCCGAGCTGATGTAGTCGTCCAGCAGCTGGAGCAGCCGGCTTTTCTCCTCGATCATCCCGAGCAGCGTGCGCAGCGCTTCGAGCGTGACCTCCGTCTCGTCCCCCCCCACATCGTCCAGGAGCAGCGATGCACCCTGTACGAACAGCGTTGGCGCCGAGTCGAGGTCGGCGAACGTCGAGCTCGCCAGCCGTAGCGCGCGGCCGAGCAGCACGTCGTAGAGGGTCCGTTCCTCGCGCAACCGCTCGAGCACCGCCTGCCGTACCTGCAGCAGTGACTTGCCCTTGAACTCGCTATTCAGGTAATTGGCCGCCTGGACCAGCTCGGCGCGGTCGTACTCATCGCTCGGTTCGATGATCTTGTGCGAGATGTGGCCGCCCGTGCCGAGCACGATCACCAGCACCCGCCCACCGTCCAGCGGCACGAAGTCCAGCCGCTCCAGCGTCGTGGCGTCGACCGCGGGCGCGATGGCGAACCCCACCTGGTGCGAGGCGCGCGAGAGCTCCTGGGTCAGATGGCTCATCAGGTCCTCGACACTGCCGGCGCGGCGCAAGCGCGCTTCCATCAACGGCGCGGAGCGAGGAGTGCGCCGGTCGGAGAGCAGCGCGTCCACGTAACAGCGGTATCCGAGGTCGGTCGGGACCCGGCCGGCCGAGGTGTGCGGCTGCTGTACATACCCGAGATCTTCGAGCCGGGACATGATGTTGCGCAGGGTCGCCGACGACACGCCGAAGCCCCGGTTCGCCAACCACAGCGACGACACGGGTTCGCCCTGATCGATATACGCCTGGACGACGGCCTCAAGGATCCGTCTATCTCGTTCCGGCAGCTCAGGATGGCGCACCATGGTCATTAGCACTCACGGTCGAGGACTGCTAATGATTATACGGGAAGAGGCGGCGAACTGGAAAGCGGCTTGCTTCGGGGCCCGCGAGCCCTACCGTATGCCCGCCGATCGGGCCAGCTGGACGGCAGCGTTCCGGGCGGTGGCGGCCACGGCAAGAACGTCCACACGCGTGAGCGCAAAGTCATCGACCAGAACCTCGCCGTCCACCATCGTCAGGCGGACATCGGGACCGCGTGCGGCATACACGAGCGTGGACCACGGATCGCGGTCGGGCTGGAGATGCGGCCGATCCCGAGCGATTGCGATCAGGTCGGCGCGTTTGCCCGGTTCGATCGAGCCAATCTGGTCCTCGAGACCGAGCGCGCGGGCGCCGCCGCGGGTGGCCATCCACAACACCTCGCGCGCGGGCAGGGCACCGGGGCCGCGGCGGACGGCCTGGAGTGTGGCCGCGAGCCGCATCTCCTCGAACATGTCGAGCCGGTTGTTGCAAGCCGCCCCGTCGGCTCCGAGCGAAACCGAGACCCCGCGGGCCAGCAGCTCGGGCACCGGCGCGATGCCGGATCCAAGCTTCAGGTTCGAACCGGGGCAGTGCAGGACCTTCACGCCGCGGTCGGCGATCAGCGCCTGCTCGGCTTCGTCGACCCAGACGCAGTGCGCCGCGCACAGGCGCGGGGTCGCAAGTCCGGTGCGCTCCAGATACTCGACGTTGCCGGCGCCGCCCGACAGCCGTCGCACGACTTCGACTTCATCACGCGACTCCGAGGCGTGCGTGTGCACGAGCACGTCATGCTGCGCGGAGAGCGCGGCGACCGCTTCGAGCAGCTCGCGGGTGCAGGAGACCGCGAAGCGCGGCGCGAACGCGACACGCAGCCGCCCGCCCGCGGCGCCATGCCACCGCCGATGGAGGGCGAGGCTTTCATCCACCGATGGCTGCAGGCGCTCGTGGAGGCGCTGTGGTGCCTCGCCGGCCGCGTCCATCATGCATTTCCCCACCGTCGCCCGAAGACCGCATGCCGCGAGCTCCTCGAGCACCGCGTCCGTCTCGTGCACCGTCTCCATCGTCAGCACCGTGGTGGTGCCCGAGAGGAGCAGTTCGGCCGCGGCGAGCTGGGTTGCGGCACGGAGCGTCGCCGCCGTGTGGGCCGCTTCGAGCGGCCAGACGCGGAGCCGCAGCCAGTCGAGCAGCGGCAGATCGTCCGCGAACGATCGAAAGAGCGTCTGGCACAAATGGACGTGCGTCTGCACGAACCCCGGCAGGATGTAGGCGCCGCGGACGTCGATCACGTGATCCGCTGATTCCCCGACCGCACCGACCGCGGCGATCGCCCCGTTCCGCACCAGCACGTCCCCCTCGACGATCTCCCGCGCGTCGTTCATCGTGAGGATGGTGGCGTTGCGGAGGAGAACGCTCATGAAGGGTTCATGAGGTTCATGGGGTTCATGAGGTGCATGCGGTTCGCTTGAACGGGTTCAAGGTTCAAGGTTCAGGGTTCAAGGTTCAGGGTTCAAGGTTCAGCGGGCGGGAGGTTTGCGCTTGAGTGTCATGGAGAGCGCGCTGGTGTCGA
>Ga0207701_10000187_pt1 | contig 61332 bp, 62 predicted proteins | sample KBSSwiSSwithPhiX_FD_184294 | JGI IMG/M metagenome (GOLD analysis project Ga0207701, IMG submission 184294) | Switchgrass rhizosphere bulk soil microbial communities from Kellogg Biological Station, Michigan, USA, with PhiX - S5 (SPAdes) (version 2) | ecosystem: Environmental > Terrestrial >... | reverse complement strand
GATCGGATGCGGCTGAAGATCGCCGAGAATATGGTCCGGGCCGTCAGCGAAGCGCCGCATGTCACCGCGCTGTTCGAGGCGGATTTTTCGGCGATCGCGTCGCACAAGGCTGCAATGGCATCCAAGGGCGTCAAGCTCAGCTACACCACTTATCTGATCAAGGCCGCGGCCGAAGCGATGGCCGTCGCCCCGGCGATCAATGGCCGCTGGGAAGAAGACCGCATCGCTGTTTCACCGACGATCAACGTCGGCGTCGGTACCGCGCTTGGGGAAAAGGGATTGGTTGTGCCGGTCGTTAAGGACGCCGGTACGCTGAGCCTGGAGGAGATCGGCGACAAGCTCGACGACCTCACCACGCGAGCTCGGTCGGGGAGCCTGACGGCAGCCGATGTTTCGGGCGGCAGCTTCACCATCTCCAACCACGGCGTGTCGGGCAGCCTGCTCGCCTCGCCAATCATCCTCCACGCCGGTCAGGCGGCGATCCTCGGTGTCGGCAAGCTGGAGAAGCGGGTGGTTGTTCGTGGCGTGAACGGCCAGGATGCGATCCTGATCCGGCCAATGGCTTACGTCACACTGACCATCGACCATCGCGTCGTCGACGGCCACCAGACCAACGCCTGGCTCACCCGCTTCGTGGAAGTCGTAGAGAATTGGCCCACATTCTGATTGAAGTTTGGCAATTTCGGCGCCTCCGAATCCGCTAGGACGCGCTTCGTCCAGATTATCGAGATTTGTGGGTGAAATGAAAAAGCTCACTCTAAGTGTCGTCCTCGCCATCTTTTTGGTGGCTGCCGCTCCCCGCACCGACGACCGTGCCGATCTTCTCGCGGTGGAGCGAGCGTGGGACACTGCGGTCGTTGAGCGCGACGTAGCGGCGCTCAACCGCATTCTCGCCGACGATTTCGTGCTCGTGTGGATCAACGGCCAGGTTTCGGGGAAGCGCGAAATGCTGCAAGCCGTTGCGGACCGAAAGGCGGAGATCGATCCCTTCGAGACAGAAGAGGTTATGGTTAGGATCTACGGCGATACGGCCGTCGTCAACGGTCGATTCACGCAGACCGCGCGTCTCGGCGAGAGGAGCGAGACCAACCAATTCCGCTACACCGATGTATATCATCGTACGCGAAAGGGCTGGCAGGCGGTTTCCGCTCATGCGAGCCTGATTAAACGCTAAGCCTTCTCAGCTCCCGCGATCGGCAAGCGGTGTGGCGGCATCCGCTTTCGATCCCACGAAGCAAATCTGCATGGGCTTGTTTCTTGTCGCCCATTCGGGTCGGACGCGAGGAAGGAGAGCGAACGCGGCGGGCCACCTAGGCGTGGGCCTTGAATTCCTCCGCTTCTTCCGATCCTTTCGTGGCGTTGCCGGGGCTGTAACTATGCGCGCCGGCGCCGGCGAGATGGCCGCCCTCGACAATCAGATATTCCTCACGGATCGGCCGGCCCTCCAGGAAGCATTCGAGAATTTCGCGGGTGCCCGCCGCATAGCGCGCCTGGGCCGATAGGGTCGTGCCGGAGATGTGCGGCGTCATCCCATGATTGGGCATGTTCCGCCACGGATGGCTGCGAGGCGCTGGCTGCGGGAACCAGACATCGCCCGCATATCCCGCCAATTGCCCGCTCTCCAAAGCATCGGCAACGGCATCGCGATTAGCGATCTTCCCGCGCGCGGTGTTCACCAGATAAGCGCCGCGCTTCATCCGCGCGATCATTGCGGCGTCGAACAGGTTTTCGGTCTCGGGATGTAGCGGGCAATTGATCGTCACCACATCGCAATGCGGCACCATGTCGGCCGCAGACTCGTGCCAGGTTACACCCAGCTCTCGCTCCACCTCCTCAGGCAACCGATGGCGGTCAGTATAATGGAGGTGGACGTCGAACGGTTTCAGCCGACGTAATACCGCGCTGCCGATCCGGCCTGCCGCGACCGTGCCGACGTGCATTCCCTCAACGTCGTAAGAGCGCGCGGCACAGTCTGCGATGTTCCAGCCGCCCGCCTTCACCAGGTCCCAGGACTGCAGATAATTGCGCGCCAATGACAGGATCATCATGACCACATGCTCGGCGACGCTGATCGAGTTGCAGTAGGTCACTTCGGCGACCGTGATGCCGCGGTCGATCGCGGCCTGCAGGTCGACATGGTCGGATCCGATCCCGGCAGTCAGTGCCAGCTTCAGATTCTTCGCCTTGGCTATGCGATCGGCGGTCAGATAGGCTGGCCAGAAGGGCTGCGAAATTACGACGTCGGCATCGACCAGCTCGCGTTCGAATTCGCTGTCCGGCCCGTCCTTGTCCTCGGTCACTACCAACGTATGGCCATTGCGTTCGAGATAGGGGCGAAGACCGAGCTCTCCCGACACGCAGCCGAGCAGCTCGCCGGGCTTGAAGTCGATACCGTTTGGCGTCGGCAGCGTTTGGCCGCCGGGATAGTGACCGAGTTTCGGAATGTCGTTGCGCGCATAGGATTGCGGCATCCCGTCGATCGGATCGTCGTAAAGGACGCAAAGGATCTTGGCCATTTCGGACACCCTCCCCACAAAAGGTAACGGTCGAACGCGGCACACACCAAGAGAAGTGGCGCACCCAAGAGGATTCGAACCTCTGGCCTCTGCCTTCGGAGGGCAGCGCTCTATCCAGCTGAGCTATGGGTGCGTGCCGCCCGCTTAGCTTGGCACGCATGTCGCCGCAAGCGCTGTCCGACCAGTGATTTCGCACACGCGGGAGAATGTTGCAGTGCGGGAACCGCGGGACTAGGCTTGCCCAAAGCCTAGGGGAGAATGCATGGCTAAGTCCGCCGACAAGGTGACGATCAAAAAATACGCCAACCGCCGACTCTACGATACGGAGAGCAGCAGTTACATCACCCTCGACCGGTTGGCCGCGATGATCCGCGAAGGCCGCGACTTCGAAGTAGTCGACGCCAAGACCGGCGAAGACATTACTCACCAGGTGCTGACCCAGATCATCGTCGATGAGGAATCGCGCGGCTCGACCATGCTGCCCGTCAACTTCCTGCGCCAGCTGATTGGCCTGTACGGGGGCCAGATGCAGGGCGCGGTGCCGCCCTATCTGGACGCGGCCATGGAAGCGTTCGAGAAAAACCAGCAGGCGATGGCCGGGGCGTTCGGGCCAAACATGTTCGCTGACCTGGCGAAGCGCAACATGGCGATGTTCGAGGAAGCGGCGCAGGCGATGACCGGCAAGAAGCCAAAGGCGGCAGAATCCGGCGGCGAGCAATCGGCTGACGAGATTGCCAAGCTCAAAGCAGAGCTGGCGGCGTTGCAGGCGAAAGTCGACAAGCTCGGCAAATGAGGATTATCGCTGCACTGGTCGTGGCCGCGGCGCCCGCGGCGGCCCAGCAATCTTCCTCTTCATTTGAAGCCGGGAAGGCACTGCCGTTGGCGAGCGGCCAATGGGCTTATTTCACGACCGCCGGCGGATCGATCGCCACCTATGGAAACCACATCCAACTGCGCTGTGACCGGACGACACGGACGGTGACGATCAGCCGGCCGATAGGTGCGCCGGCCGCGCTGACCATCGCAACCGACACCAGCACCCGAACGCTGCCGCCAAGCGGGCGCCTGTTGGCTTCCGATCTGTTACTAGACGCGATCGCTTACAGCCGCGGGCGGTTCATTGTGTCGGGTGGGACCGGGCCGACGATTGCGGTGCCAAGTTGGCCCGAAGCGGCGCGAAGCATCGAAGATTGTCGAAACTGACCACAATTACAAGTCTTGTTTATCATCTCCGACCACAACATTCTGTGGTTGCAATCCAGCAGCGAAAGGAGGTGATCCGATGTCTCATGGTTCAGCAGGGAGGTCGGTCCAGTTCGCTTGGAAGGTGATGGCCTAACCAGCCATTTTTGTCCTTCCGGGCTTGAACGTCCGGTCGCTGACCATGTTGAAGGGAGCTGTCGTGTGGTGCGACAGCTCCCTTTTACTTGGCGATTTTCTGCCCTATTTCGGAACCGTTTCGGGCGTGGACCGCTTCTTTGCGGTAGAATCGGAAAGGAAAGCTGTAATGGCGAAAGCATCGACGAGCCGCGGCAAGGCCAACGCAGGTTCCAGCAAAAGTAATTTCGACAAGATCGCCAAGGCGGCGATGAGCCGTGAAATGTTGGCAGCGGGTCTGACCGCAGCCGCGGCAGCGATTGCTGCCAGCCCCAAGGCGCGCAAGGCAATTCGGGACGCGGGCCTCGATGCGGCGGATAGCGCCAGCCAGGCGGCGACGCAGATGATGAACAATGCCTCCAAGCTTGGCTCGCTCATCGCCGAGGCCGTGGCCGACGCCGCCCAGCGCGTTTTGTCCGGCAAATGGGCGGACGAAGGGGGCACGGGCCTCACCGCCACTTCAAAGCCGGTCGCCAAGAAGTCGGCGCCGCGAAAGGCAGGCGCGACGCGCAAGGCCCCGGCAGCCAGGGCCAAAACGGCCGGCAAAAGCAAGACAGCTGCACGGCCGAAGGCCAAGGCCGGCGCGACCGCCAAGCGGCGCAGCAGCGCCGGCGCGCGCAGGCGTGCCCCTGCCAAGCCCAAGGCCCCGCCGGCCAGCTGAGCCCGATGGAATTTCGAGCGAAGGGTTCCGGTTCGCCCGGGGCCCTTCGTCTATGGAAAAGACGCAAATAGCGTGCGATTGCGGCGATTATGAAACAGGCGAAATTCTCGGTGGTGATCCTGGCTGCGGGGCAGGGCACGCGGATGCGTTCCGACACTCACAAGGTACTCCACCCGATCGCCGGCAAGCCAATGCTGCTGCATCTGCTGTCGACCGTCGAAGCTATGGGCGCCGAGCGCCGGGTGGTCGTGGTCGGCAAGGGTCGTGAACAACTGGAAGCAGCCCTCGGCGGTCATGGGGTGACAACCGCATTGCAGGCAGAACAGAAAGGCACCGGTCACGCGGTGCAGATGGCCGAGGACGCGCTCAAGGGTTTCGAAGGCGCAGTGTTGATCCTCTACGGCGATACGCCTTTCGTCCTGCGCGAAACACTCGAACAAATGCTGGATCGTTTGGCGGCCGCCGACAACCCTGGCGTAGTCGTGCTCGCCAGTTCTCCTGCCGATGGCAAGACCTATGGCCGGGTGATCCTCGGCGACGGCGACCATATTTCGAAGATGGTCGAATATAAGGATGCCAACGAAGCGGAACGCGCGGTCAAGCTGTGCAATTCGGGCATGATGGCGGTTCAGTCGGCCGACTTGTTCCGCTGGCTGGCCAAAGTCGGCAACGCCAATGCGGCGGGCGAATATTACCTTCCTGATATCGTTATGATCGCCAAGGAGGAGGGCCGTTCGCCGGTTGTGATCGAAGGCGAGCCGTTCGAGACAGCGGGTGTCAACAGCCGCGCGGAATTGGCGGCGCTGGAAGAAGATTGGCAGACCCGGCGGCGCTGGCAGGCGCTGGAACAGGGCGCGACGCTGATCGATCCCGAAAGCGTATGGTTCTCGGCCGACACCGAGCTTGGCCGCGATTGCACGATCGAGCCGCACGTCGTGTTCGGCCCGGGGGTGAAAATTGCCGACGGCGCCACCATCCGCGCCTTCTCGCACATTGAGGGCGCAATCATTTCGACTGGCTGTGAGGTTGGCCCCTTCGCCCGGTTGCGCCCCGGCGCGGTGCTCGGCGAGGGCGCAAAGGTCGGCAATTTCGTCGAGGTCAAAAAGGCCAATCTTGGCAAGGGCGCCAAGGCCAACCACCTAAGCTATATCGGCGATGCAATTGTCGGCGAAAAGGCGAACATTGGAGCGGGCACGATCACCTGCAACTATGACGGTTTCGGCAAATATCTAACGGAGATCGGACCCGGCGCCTTCATTGGTTCTAACTCCGCGCTGGTCGCTCCGGTGAGCATCGGCGCGGGGGCAATCGTCGGTGCAGGTTCTGTCGTCACAAAGAATGTTGCTGCTGACGAGCTGGCCATCGCCCGCGGTGAGCAAAGAGGATTTGCCGGCTGGGCCGCCCGATTCCGGAAGAGCCAGCAGGCGAAGAAGGACAAGAAATAACATGTGCGGAATTGTCGGCATCGTCGGTCGCGAGCCGGTAGCGCAGCGGTTGTTCGACGGTTTGAAGCGTCTCGAATATCGCGGCTATGATTCGGCCGGCATCTGCACCGTGCAGGATGGCGAATTCGAACGGCGCCGAGCGGAGGGCAAGCTCGACAATCTGGCACGCGAACTGAGCGCGGCCGAACTGCATGGCGATGTCGGCATCGCTCACACGCGCTGGGCTACTCATGGCGCTCCGACGGTAGATAATGCCCATCCGCACATCGCCGGGCCCGTAGCGCTGGTCCACAACGGCATCATCGAGAATTTCAAACTGCTGCGTGACGAACTGATTGCCGCCGGTCACACCTTCCTCAGCGAAACCGATAGTGAAGTGGTCGCTCACCTCGTCGCGCGGGAGGTCGAGGGCGGCAAGTCACCGACCGAGGCTGTGGCGACGGTCCTTCCGCGCCTGCACGGCGCCTTCGCGATCGCCTTCCTGTTCAAGGATTTTCCCGACCAGATAATCGGCGCGCGCATGGGGGCGCCCCTGACCGTCGGCTATGGCGAGGGCGAGAATTACCTCGGCTCCGATGCGTTGGCGCTGGCCCCGCTGACCCAGAAGATCGCCTATCTTGAGGAGGGCGACTGGGCAGTCGTCGAGCGCGACCGCATCCAGATCTATGACCGCGCCAACCAACCGGTTGAGCGCGAGATCGTCGAGTCTGGGGCCTCGTCGGCGCACATCGAAAAGGGCAATTACCGCCACTACATGCAGAAGGAGATTTTCGAGCAGCCGATCGTGGTTGCCCAAACTCTCCAGAGCTATGTCCGCCCATTCGAAGGCAAGGTCGCGATTCCCGACTTCAATTTCGACCTGTCGACAGTCAATCGCGTCACCATCGTCGCCTGCGGCACCAGCTTCTATGCCGGCATGGTCGCCAAATATTGGTTCGAGCAGTTCGCCCGCGTGCCCGTCGACATCGATGTGGCGAGCGAGTTCCGTTATCGCCAGCCGGTGCTCGAGCCGGGCGGACTGGCGCTGTTTATCTCACAGAGCGGCGAAACCGCCGACACGCTCGCCGCACTTCGCCACGCCCGCGAGGAAGGCCAGACGATTGCGGTGGTGGTCAACGTTCCGACCAGCTCAATGGCGCGCGAAGCGGACCTGCTGCTGCCGACCCATGCCGGCCCGGAAATCGGAGTCGCCTCGACCAAGGCCTTCACTTGCCAGCTTGCGGTACTCGCAGCGCTCGCCGCCAACCTCGCGCGCGCCAAAGGACGGCTGAACGAGACTGAAGAGCACGATATCGTCGCCCACCTGCAGGAAGCGCCCGAGGCGATGAATCAGGCGCTCGGACATGATGAAGACATCGCTGCCATGGCGCACCTGGTCGCCCCGGCGCGCGACGTGCTCTACCTCGGTCGCGGGCCGGATTATCCAATGGCGCTGGAAGGAGCGCTCAAGCTCAAGGAAATCAGCTACATCCACGCCGAAGGCTATGCCGCCGGCGAGATGAAGCATGGCCCGATCGCGCTAATCGACGACCTTGTGCCCGTCATCGTCATCGCTCCTTCGGGCCCGCTGTTCGAAAAAACCGTGAGCAATATGCAGGAGGTCCGCGCCCGCGGCGGCAAGATCATCCTGATAAGCGACGCCAGGGGGCTGGCCGACGCCGGTGAGGGCTGCATGGCGACGATCGAAATGCCCGAAGTCCACCCGCTGATCGCGCCGCTGGTCTACGCCGTGCCGGTGCAGCTGCTCGCCTACCATGTCGCCGTGGCCAAGGGCACTGACGTCGACCAGCCGCGCAACCTGGCAAAGAGCGTCACCGTCGAATGAAGCACATCGGCATCCTTGCGCACAGCTTCGAAGGCGCGACACTTTGCTTCCGAACGGCATGTCTCGAAGGCGTGAAGCGGCTTGGGCCGCACATGCACCCGGAAGTCACCATGACGTGCAGTCCCATGGCGCTGGTGCTTGAGGCATGGGAGCGCGGCGATAATCAGAAGCTGCGGGCCGTCTTCATGGAAGACACAAAGAAGCTGGCCGCCGCGGGATGCGACTTTTTCGTGTGCCCCGACAATACGGCGCATATCGCGCTCGAAAGCGAGGGCGAGCCATTTCCGATCCCTGGGCTGCATATCGGCGAGGTGGTGGCCGACCAGGCCGCGGCCGGCGGACGGAAGAAGGTCGGGATCCTCGGCACCAAATACACGATGACCGGCCCCGTCTATCCGGGGGCGCTGGGCCGCCGCGGGATCGAATGGGCTGCGCCGGACGAAGCTGATCGTAAAATCGTCGATGACATTATTTTCGACGAGCTGTGCCTTGGCACATTCTGCGACCCGTCCCGCGACGCCTATGTCGGGATCATCGACAAGCTGAAGGCTGAAGGCTGCGAAGCGGTCGCGCTGGTCTGCACTGAGATCCCGCTGCTTATCACGCAGGAGGTGTCGCCACTGCCCATCCTCGATTCCACACGCTTGCTCGCCGCTGCGGCCATTGAGGTGGCGCTAGGTGAGCGCCCAATGCCCGAGTGGCACGGGGGCCTGATCAATTAGGCGGCTGCGGCTTCGCGCTGCGCTTCCAGCATCTTGATATGCTTCGATAGCCGTTCGTAGAGAAAATCGATCACCGCCCGGACGCGGGGCGTGTGGCGGACTCGCTCATGGGTCACCAGCCACATCACCCGGCCATGGCCAGCCTTCGGCGGGACGCATTGGACCAGGTCCTGGTCGGCATCGGCAACGATGCAGGGCAGCACCGCGATACCGAGCCCAGATCGGATCGCCGACAGCATCCCCATTGCCGACGCATGGTGCATGATCACGCGATCGTCGAGGCCCAGGTCGTGCAGCCAGGTGGAGTAAGCTCGCCATAGCTTCGGCCCACCACCGCCAATAAAAGCATGCCTCTTCAGTTGGGCCTTTGTTGTCGGGACGCCATGGGCGGCAGCGTAATCGCGACTGCAGTAGAGCGTCCAGTCGTCAGGTCCCAGACGCCGACCGACAACACCCGAGCCGATATCTCCGAAAGCACTGCGCAGGGCGATGTCAGCCTCGCCCTCGCCGAGGTCACGAAAGTCCTGGCTGTCGTCGAGCTCGATCAGTATCTCCGGATGCTGTTCGTGAAGCTCGCGCAGCATGGGCGACAGCAATGTCACAAAGATTTCCTGAGTAGTGATGCGGACCGTGCCGCTGGTGTCGCGAACCTGGGCGGCGGCGGCTTCAGCAAAGCCGGATACCGCAGTGTCAACCTGGCGGGCGCGATCCAGCAGCTCCTCGCCAGCCGGGGTGAGCGTATAGCCAGCCTGTCGTTTCTCGAAGATTTGCAGGCCGAGCGCCTCTTCCAGCGCCGCAATCCGCCGGGCGACGGTGGTCTGGCTCACGCGCAACTCCCGACCGGCGGCCAACGTGCTGCCGCCATCAGCGACGGCTAGAAAATAGCGGAGATCGTTCCAGTCGAGCATCACGGCCATCTTAGCCTGGCCCCCAAGCTTGGCATTCTGCAATTATGCAGAACGATAGCACAACATCGTTGCTTTTGAAAACTGATTTGGCGGCATAGATGAATGGTCGCGCCGGATTTGACCGGCCCCGAATAAAGGGGACACGACATGACCAAGTTTTTCCTCGCTACGCTGTTGGCTTTCAGTGCAACGCCGGCCCTGGCCGCGCCGCTGGTGATCGCTACCAGCGTCGTTCAGACCGCCGACCTCGACCTTTCCACCGCCAAGGGCCAGCGCGCGCTCGACTTGCGCCTTACCCAGGCCGTCAAGGAAGTGTGCGGCACGGCCTCGGATGTCGACATTGCCGGCAAGAATGAAGTTCGCCGCTGCCGCGTCGACACGCTGGCCAACCTGTCGGCCGAGCGCGACCAGCGGATCGCCGCAGCCTCCGGCAGCCCGATCAAGGTTGCTGCCCGTTGATTGACTGACCATCGCGCCGCATAGGCGTCCGCATGATCAATGTATCAGGTGGATGCCATTGCGGCGCGGTTCGTTTCCGGGCGGAAATGCCCGACCCTCCCGTACCCGCACTCGACTGCAACTGCTCGGTCTGTTCGATGACCGGCTTCATCCACATCATGGTCCCGCATGGCAAGTTCGAGCTTGTCACGGGCCGTAAGTCGCTCTCAAGCTATCGCTTCGGCACCGGCACGGCGGAACATCTCTTCTGTTCGACCTGCGGCGTAAAGAGCTTCTACCAGCCGCGCAGCCATCCCGACTCCTGGAGTATCAATGCCAACTGCATCGACCCGCCGGTCGAGCTGGCGATCGAGCATTTCGATGGCCGCGAGTGGGAGAAGGCCGCCGGTCAGGGAGTGCACCAGTGACATCTCAGATCAGCTTCGACGACTTCATGAAGGTCGACGTTCGGGTCGGCACGGTGATCGAGGCCGTCGAATTTCCGGAGGCGCGCAAGCGGGCCTACAAACTCCGGATCGATTTCGGCGATCAGATCGGCATCAAGCGCTCGTCTGCTCAGATCACCGTGCACTATCGGCCTCAGGACCTGCTTGGAAGACAGGTAGCCGGGGTAGTCAATTTTCCGCCTCGTCAAATCGGCCCGTTCATGTCCGAAGTGCTGACCTTGGGTTTCGCCGACGCCAATGGCGATATCGTGCTGCTTGAACCCGAACGCGGGGTACCAAACGGCTCACGGATGTTCTGATGCGCCGTCTCGACGAGGCCCGAGGCTGTGGCTAGGGCAGGGCGTGTGACCCATCATGCGCTTCGCCTTCGGCTTGATTCCTCTGCGCTCCAGAACAATTGGCGTTGGCTGCAGCGCACGGCCGGTGTGCCGACGGCAGCCGCGGTCAAGGCTGATGGCTATGGCCTTGGCGCGATCGGGGTGACGCGCTTGCTAGCCGAAGCCGGCTGCCGCGATTTTTTCGTTTCAACCTGGGCGGAAGTTGAGGCGTTGGGGCCAATGCCGCTGGAGGCAGAGCTGGTCGTCCTTCACGGAGTCGGCCCGGAGGACTTGCCAGCGGCACTGGCAGGCCTGGCCCGGCCGATGCTTAACACGCCGGATCAGATTGCGCGGTGGAAGGAGGCCGCGCCGAAACGTCCATGCGATGTAATGGTCGACACGGGAATGAACCGTCTCGGCCTGCGCGCCGACCAACTCGATGTCCTCGACGGGCTCGACATTCATACGCTCCACAGTCACCTCGCGTGTGCCGACGAAGACAGCGCCATGAATGCCGTGCAGCGCGACCGCTTTGCGGCAGTTGCCGCGACTGTGAAGGCGCGCCGCTATGCACTGGCCAACAGCGCCGGAATCTGGCTTGGCCGCGACTATAGTTTCGACCTGGTCCGGCCCGGCCTGGCGCTCTACGGCGGCGTCCCGCGCGAAGAGGCGGCCCCCCATATCTCGCAAGTCGCTTTTCCTGAAGCCGAAGTGGTCCAGCGCCGCCTGATCAGGGCTGGCGAGACCTGCGGCTACGGCGCGACCTGGACCGCGGCGGCGGACACGGAAGCAGCAATCGTCAACATCGGCTATGCCGACGGCTACCTGCGCTGTTTCGCTGGGAAAGGGGCAGCCAATCTAGAGGGAAAGCCGCTTCCGCTGATCGGCCGGGTGTCGATGGACCTAGTCGCATTGGATGCAAGTGCTGCGCCGGAGCTGGGCGAAGGCGAATGGGTCACGCTCGACTACGACTTGCCCTCCGCGGCGAAAGCCTCCGGCCTGTCGCAATATGAGCTTTTGACTGGTCTTAGCGAGCGGCTGGAGCGGCGCTGGTTTTGACCTTCGGCGCTGGCGTCTTGGGTTTGTAGGCGCACAGGTCCGCAACCGGGCAGCGCCAGCACTCGGGCGTACGTGCCTTGCAGATGTAGCGGCCGTGCAAAATCAGCCAGTGGTGCGCATGGGTGATGAACGGCTCGGGCGTATTCTTCTCGAGCTTCAGTTCGACTTCCAGCGGGTTTTTGCCTGGCGCTAGACCAGTGCGGTTACCGACCCGGAAAATGTGCGTGTCGACGGCAATGGTCGGCTGCCCGAAGGCAACATTAAGCACCACATTGGCGGTCTTTCGGCCGACGCCCGGCAGTTGCTCCAGCTTGCCGCGCTCCTGTGGGACTTCGCCGCCGAACTCGTCGACCAGGACGCGCGCCGCCGCAATGACATTCCTGGCCTTGGTATTGAACAAGCCGATCGTCTTGATGTGCTGCTTGAGGCCCTTCTCGCCCAGTTCGAGCATCGCTTGCGGCGTTTGCACTTCGGCAAAAAGCTTGCGGGTCGCTTTGTTGACCCCAACGTCGGTCGCCTGGGCTGACAACGCGACCGCGACCAGCAGCGTATAGGGATTCACATATTCAAGCTCGGTTTCCGGAGCCGGATTGGACTCCGCCAGCCGACGATAGAATTCGAAAATGTCCGCTTTTTTCATTTGAGCTGATCCATGGCTTCGCAAATCCGCGCCAGCCCTTCTTGCAACATCGCCGTGTCGCCGCCCAATCCGATACGGAAACGGTCCGGCAGTTCGAACCAGCGGCCCGGAACGATTGACGTGTCATATTTGGTGCGAAGGAGGTCGTGCAGCCGGTCGGCGTCGCCGCCAAGCCAGCGCGGAAAGACCGTGATCCCGTGCCTCGCGGCCATGCAATCGACATCGCTCCTTGAATTGACGAAATCATTGAAAATGGCGCGGTTGGTCGCGAGCCGCTGGGAATTGCCCGCAGCAATCTCGTCCAAGCGGTCAAGAGCGAAGCAGGAAAGCATTTCCGACTGGTGCGGCTGGTTGACCCCGAACAGGTCATTGAGCCGCCACATCCGCTCGGCGAGTTCCGGCTCTGCAAAGATCCAGCCGCAGCGCAGGCCGCTGAGGCCATAGACTTTGGTGAGGCTACTGGTGACGACGAATTGAGGGCCTAGCAACGCAGACGTTGATTGCGGCAGGGCCGCACTGTCGAGATAGACTTCGTCGACCAGCACATAAGCACCGCAGCGCTCGGCAATCGCGCCGATCGCGCGAAGATCCTCGTCGCCGGTCAGCGCGCCGGTTGGATTATGGAGATTGGTAACTGCAATCAGACGGGTTCTCTCGCTGGCAATTCCATCGAGTTGGTCCAGGTCCAGTCGAAATCCATCCTCGGCAACGCGGTTCATCCGCACGATGTCCGCGCCGACGAAGCGCGCTGCGGAAATCATCGGATCGTAGGCAGGCAGTTCGAAGATCACTTCGTCGCCCGGTTCGACCAGCGTCGCCAAGGCGAGGAAGTTGGCCATCGACGCACCGTTCGCGGTGACGATGCGATCCGCGTCGACGCCATAACGCTTGCCGATTGCTTGCCGCAGCGGTGCGTAGCGGGGGTGGCTTGCTCCATCCAGGTCAAGGTCGGCGATGGCAAGCGGCATGCCGTCGAGCCGGAAATGCGGCACCTCGCTCGACGACAAATTGTAGCGGACCGGCTTCTGCAATTTGAACCAGTGCATGTAGTCCGACTGCATGGCAGCGCGACCGATTGTCATGACGGTCGGTTCCTCCGTTGCAAGTAGCGGCAGGCGGGCAATCCGGCGGCAAGAATTAGAAAGCCAATTGCGCTATTGACCGGATTGCTCGCAACGGTGGCTAAAACGATCAACGCGCAGGCCAGGACAAACAGCCCGGTGGTGAGCGGGTGGCCGGGGGCATTGAAACCGGCACCGCCCGGGTCGCGCTTGCGAAACACGAAAAGTGCCGCGCCCGTGAGGCCGAACCAGATGAAATCGACCGAAACGACATAGCTCAGAATCTGTCCGTAGGTGCCGGACAGGGCGATGACGATGGCCGCCGCGCCCTGCAGCAGGATGGCCATAACCGGCACTCGTGTGGAACGGCTGACCTTGGCAATCTCGCGGAAGAACAAGCCGTCTTCCGCCATCGCGAAATAGACCCGCGGCGCGGTTAGCATGCCCTGACTCAGAAAACCCAAAGCAGAGACGGCGATGCCAAGCGCGATCAGCGTGGCGCCCTTGTCGCCCAGGGCCAGCCGCATCACGTCGGCCGCCGGCGTCGGAGACTGAGCCAGCCCGGCGGGCCCAAGCGCAAAGACGCATATGAAGGCCACCGCGGTATAGAGAATGACAACTCCGGCCACTCCCCACAGCAAGGCCCTGACGAGATCGCGGCGTGGATCACGCATTTCGGCGGCAACGAAACTGGCCGTCTGCCAGCCGCCATAGGAGAACATCACCGGCGTCATGGCGGCCCCGATGGCTGCCATCATTCCGGCGGACGACTTGATTGGCGGCGGTCTTAGAAAGTCGGCATTGGCCGGAGCGAACCACCAACCGGCCAGGACGAGCAGGGCGATCGCCAGGATCTTGAGCAGCATCAGGCCACTCTGGACGGTGCCACCGGCGCGCACGCCCAGGCAATTTATGGCGACCAGCAGCAGCAGTACGGCCGCCGCGACGACTCCATCCGGCAGAGCGAGCGAGGTGAGCTGGTCAAAATAGCGGGAAAAGGTGATGGCGACAGCGGCCATGCCGCCCGATTGGATCACCAGCAGTAGCGACCAGCCATAAAGGAAGGCGGGCGTCGGCCCATAGGCATCGCGCAGATAGGCATATTGTCCGCCGACATGCGGCCTGCGGTCGGCGAGCTCGGCATAGACCAGGGCGCCGGCCATGGCGATGAGGCCGCCCAGCACCCAGACACCAATGATTAGCCAGGGCGTCTCGACATGCCGGGCAACTTCCGCCGGGTTAACGAAGATGCCGGCGCCGATGATCCCGCCCATGACCAGCATGGTGGCGTCGAACGGGCCGAGGCGGCGGGCCAGGCCGTGAGTAGCCACGGATTCAGCGCCGCTCATGCGGCGTCGATGACATCGCGCATCGAGTAAAGACCGGCCGGCTTGCCTTTGAGGAACTTCGCCGCCGCCAGCGCGCCACGGGCGAAAATCGCCCGGCTCTCGGCGCGATGGGATAGGATTATCCGCTCGTCAGGTCCCAAGAACATCACGTCATGGTCGCCCGCGACGGTCCCGCCACGGATCGCGGAATAGCCGATGGCGCCTTGCTGGCGCTTCAGGCCGGTGCCGTCGCGCCCTCGCTCGACCTCCGATCCCCCGCCGCGACCCTTGTCGGCCGACGCTCCCAGGTGAAGCGCGGTGCCCGATGGCGCATCGGCCTTCTTGTTGTGATGCGCCTCGACGATCTCGACGTCCCAAGCTTCCGGCCCAAGTATGCGCGCAGCACGCTCCGTGAGATCCGCCAGCAATGCCACGCCGAGCGACGTGTTCGGCGCCTTCAAGATCGGGATGGACTTTGCTGCCTCGGCGATCAACGCGTCATGTTCATCGATCAGTCCGGTAGTGCCGATCAGCAGCGGCACGCCCGCTGACACCGCGCGATCGAGGCTGGCGCGGAGCGCGTCCGGCGCTGAGAAGTCGATGAGCACCTCGCCATGGTCATTATCGACCTGGAAGCCTGGCTCCCTAGCGATTGCTGCCTGGATGGCCTTTCCCATCCGCCCGTCGGGCGCGAACAGGGCAATGCGGACAGGCTGCTGGTCGGTGCGCATGGCCGGTTGATGGCCGAAGCCTCAAAGCTTCGCAATGCCCAGCCGCTCCTGAAGAGCCAGCGCCGCCGCCGGAGCCCGGACCTTCGCCCCATTGATCATGAAGATATAGCTGTCGCGGCCGTCCTCTTGCCACTTCCTCGCCAGCACGGCGAAGCGGTCGAGCGATTTGCCGTCGTAGCCGGTCGGAACGTCTTCATTCATTCGCTGCAAACGCGCGTACCGAAAGCCGGCCGTGTCCATGTCGATCAATGGAAATTCGTCATCGTCGCCCCAGACCACCGCGACATTACGATCGCGGCACAGCGAGAAGAAGGCTTCATCGCGGAAGCTGTCGTGGCGAGGTTCGATCACATGGCGCAACGGGATGCCGTCGTGCTCTGCGGGGAGCAGGTCAAGGAAGGCCGCAATATCCTCCCGGTCGAATTTCCGCCGTGCGGCCAGCATCCATAAGATGGGGCCGAGCCGGTCACGGAGCGCGGTCAGTCCCTGCGCCAGGAAATTGCCAATGCCTTCTCCGGCGTCGGTGAGCTTCGGCCTGGTCACGACGTAACGCGATCCCTTGACGCTGAACTGGAATCCATCAGGCACCGCCTTTGCCCAATTTTCCCAGCTTTTCGGGCTTTGACGGCTGTAGAAGGTGGCGTTGATCTCGATCGCGCCGAACGCCAGCGCGGCAAGTTCGAGCTCACGCTTTTGCGGTAGGTCATCGGGATAGAAAGTCCCGCGCCATGGCTCATAGGTCCAACCGCCGATGCCGATGCGAATGACTGGCTTGCTCATCTCGGCAGCAACGGCCGAAGGTGCCGAAAGTTTACGGCGCCGTGGCCGCAGGCGTGGTTACTGGCGCCCCAGGCGTGGTGAAATCCTCAACCGCCTTCCAACTGCCGTCGGCCGCCTTGCGATAGACAGTGAGGTAATTTCCGTTCTCTGTCTTCGGCTTCTTGGTCGCCGGATCGGTATAGGTAAACGTATAGTGGCCGCGGCTCGACGCCAGATCGCCGGAGGCGGCGACGATAATCCGATCGCTGGCAAAATCGACGTTGAGCGCCGGATCCGATGCCATTCCATCGAGGAAGAGCCCGCGACCGACTGAGTCGGTCATTAGCTTCACGCCGTTCGCAGCTAGCGCCGCATCGTCCTCGTACTGGGCGGCGAGGCCCTTCCCGTCGTGCCGATTATATGCCGCCATCCAGGCCGTCTCTTTGGCGCGTATAGCCGCTTCGTCGGCCGCGACGTCGACCTTCGCCGCCTTGTCTGCGGCCGGCTTGCAGGCGGCTACCCCCAACGCGGCCGTAATCAATAGTAGAGTAGCGGTTTTCAAGGTTGCCTCCCCTGTTCGAGTCGAAGCGCAGGCGAAGCAACCACCGGCAGCGCGTCGGTGCAAGCGGGGTTAGTCCTGAGACAGGAAACGGGCAGCGATGTCGCGGGCCAGGCGGGCCGGGCGCAGCGACGCAGCATCGATGCAGCACCAGGTGCTTTTCACCTCGGCCAGTACCTCCTCACCGCGTTTGATGACGGTGGTGAAGAAGGCGCGAGCACCCTCCACCTTTTCGGCAATCACGTCCGCCACGACCAGATCGTCAAGGAAGGTCGGACGGCGATAGTTGATCTCATGGCTGAGCGCGATCCAGAGATGCCGCGTGACTGCCTCAGGTGGCGCGACCTTCTCCCAATAGCGGACCACCGCCTCCTGCACCCATTTGAGATACACGCTATTGTTGACATGACCCATGTGGTCGATGTCCTCGGCAAGGATGCCGATGGGGTGATGATAGGCTTCGTGCGCCATGGCAGGATCTTCCACCTTACTTACAAGGGTGTCAACGAGGTGATATGGAAGAAGTTTCCAACATCGTCGTCCTAACCGGCGCCGGGATCAGCGCGGAGAGCGGGCTCAAGACCTTTCGCGGCGCGGACGGCCTATGGGAAGGCCATCGGGTCGAAGATGTCGCGACGCCCGAGGCCTATGTTCGCGATCCCAAGCTGGTGCATCAATTTTACGATGCGCGGCGTGCGCGACTGACCGAGGTCGAGCCCAACGCGGCGCACCAGGCGCTGGCCCGGCTCGATGCGGAATGGGCCGGTGAATTGCTGATCGTCACTCAGAATGTCGATGACCTTCACGAGCGCGCCGGCGCCAGGCGCCTGCTGCACATGCATGGCGAGCTCACCAGCGGCTGGTGCATCGCCTGTGACGAGCGGTTCGGTTGGGAAGGTCCGATGGGTGAGAGCGCTGCTTGCCCGGTTTGCCAAATCGCCGGGAAGGTCAGGCCGGACATCGTCTGGTTTGGCGAGATGCCTTACGAAATGGAGCGGATCGACCAGGCGCTTGCCGACTGCGACCTGTTCGTGTCGATCGGCACATCTGGCGCGGTCTATCCCGCGGCGGGTTTTGTCCAGACGGCGCGCTATTGCGGGGCCAAGACACTGGAGATCAATTTGGAGCCGAGCCAGGGCAGCTTGTTTTTCGACGAGCGGCGATACGGGGCGGCGGGTGTTGAAGTTCCAAAGTGGGTCGAAGAAGTGTTGGAAAAGAACGGTTAGTCAGCCCAGTCCAGCCCTATATCCTCATAGAGCCCGCGATCCTCGCCCCAGCGCGGATTGACCTTGACGTGCAGAAACAGGTGGACCTTGCGACCGAGATGTTCGGCGATTTCGGCGCGGGCCGCGGCGCCTATGCTCTTCAGCCGTGCCCCACCCTTGCCGACAACGATTGCCTTCTGGCTTTCGCGCTCGACGTAGATTTGCTGGTGAATGACCGTGGATCCGTCCTTGCGATCCTCCCACTTCTCGGTGGCCACGGCGCTGGCATAGGGCAGCTCGGCGTGAAGCTGGTGGTAGAGCTGCTCTCGGGTCAGCTCGGCAGCGACCATCCGGTCGGTGACGTCGGTCAGCTGGTCCTCGGGAAAATGCCAAGGGCCTTCGGGCATGGCTGCAGCGAGCTGGGCTTTTAGTGCGGGCACGCCGTCCCCGGTGGTCGCCGAGATCATGAACACAGCCTCGGGCTTCAATCGTTCCGACAGTCGGGCGGCGAGGACGAGAAGATCGTCCTTCTTGGCGATGTCGACCTTGTTCAGGACCAGGATCTTGGCCTCGGTGCGGTTCTCGATTCCCTCGAGCATGTCTTCGACCCGCATGCCGACTTTCGCAGCAGCGTCGATCACCAGCACTAGCCGGTCGGCATCTTCGGCCCCTTCCCATGCCGCCCTGACCATCGCCCGATCGAGCCGGCGATTTGGGGAGAAAATACCCGGGGTATCAACCAGCAGGATCTGCGCCTCGCCCTCGATCGCAATGCCCATCAGCTTGGCGCGGGTAGTCTGTGCCTTGGGACTGACGATCGCGACCTTCTGGCCGACGAGGGCATTGACCAGCGTCGACTTGCCGGCGTTGGGCGCTCCCAGCACCGCGACCAGACCGCAGCGGCTCATTTGAGTTTCTCCAGCAGCGCCGCCGCCGCGGCGGTCTCCGCCTCTTGCTTCGAATCGCCTTCGGCTTCCGCCTCACCACGCCCGCCAAGGCTGACCTTAACCCGGAAGCGAGGTGCGTGATGCGGACCGAAGCGGGAAACCAGCTCATAGACCGGGGCGCCCAGCTTTCGCTCGGCGGCACGCTCCTGGAGTGCCGACTTGGGATGCTCCGGCGCCTTGCGCTGGTCGTCAAGAAACGGCGCCCAATTGGACCGAACGAAGGCTTCGGCGCGATCGAGACCGCCATCCAGATAGATTGCTCCGATAATCGCCTCGACAACGTCGCCGACGACATTGTCGCTCAGATTGGCGTGGTCTTCGCGCGCCTGCTTTCCGAGAAGGATGTAGGGTGGAAGCTCGAGCGCGCGTCCCACGTCGGCGCAGGTCTCGCGCGCCACAAGCGCATTGTAGCGGCGGCTCATCTTGCCTTCCGGCTCGGTCGGGAAACGCTGGTACAGCCAAGCGGCGACGACCAGGCCCAGCACCCGGTCGCCCAGGAACTCCAGCCGCTCATAGGTCTCGCGGCCATGGCTGCCATGGGTCAGCGCGCGTTCGAACATTTGCGGGTCGCGCGGCTCACCGCCGACCGCTTCGCCGATGAAGGGGGGCAAATTGATCATGGATGGTAATCATTCCCCAGCCGACCGGTCCTGAGCGCCGTAAACCAGCTGATGGGGTTGACCCAAGATGCGCTGCCGTCGGTCGACCAAAAAGCACGTTCGGCGCGTCCCACGACACGGTCGATCGGCACGATCCCCATGCCCCCCACCAGCACCGAATAGCGGCTGTCGAGACTGTCGTCGCGATTGTCTCCCATTACGAAAATGCCGCCTTGTGGCACGGTCACCGGGCCGAAATTATCGGCAATGCTTTGGTCGGTCTGATCGAGCACGACGTAGCTGCGGCCGTTCGGAAGCGTCTCCCGATAGGCAGGATAGACGCAGCCTTGCCGGCCATCCTCTGTCGGCCGGGTCATGGCGACCGCCGGCGGGACGACGCGGCAAGGGCTGTTGGGCGAAACCGGCATGATAAAATCTTCGGCATGGCTGCGCGTCACAGGCTTTCCATTGAGGATCAGCTGGCCGCCGGCAACCGCAATGGTGTCACCGGGCAGGCCGATCACGCGCTTCACCACATCCTGGCCTTCGGGACCTTCGAACACGACGATATCGCCGCGCTGAGGCAAGGATTCCAGGACTCGCCCGTTGAACGGCGGGAATTCGAACGGGAAACTGGCGCTGGAATAGCCGTAGGGCCATTTCGACACGAATAGATAATCGCCAATCCACATCGTCGGCAGCATCGATCCGGATGGAATGCTGAAAGGTGCGACAATCAGGCTTCTGAGGATCCATGCAGCCAACGCGATTATAAGCAGCGATTTCAACAAGCTGCCAGGCGTCTCTTTCTTCTCTGCCGACGGTCTGTCGGCATAGTGGCGGCGGCGGAACAGGGGAAAGGCCATATCCCGCCGCTTTCGAGGGCTGGGCCGCCAAGGTCAAGCGGGGATGGCAAATGGCAGCTTCGCCATTATGACGGCGGGCCATGGCGATTCTGGACTGCAAGCCCGCTTGGGCCACGATCGAGGCCTCTAACCCGCCGCGGCTGACGGAACTGTTCGAAGCGGATCCAAAGCGGACCAGCAGCTACAGCTGCGACGTCGCCTCGATCCATTTCGACTGGTCGAAAACGCACCTGAACGAGGATGTGATCGGCGCATTCTCCGTCCTCGCTTATGCGGTCGATTACTATGGCGCTCGCGATTGCCTGTTCTCGGGTGAAATCGTCAACCTGACCGAAAATCGGTCCGCGACGCATGTCGCCGAGCGAGGCGAGGGCAATTCCAGGGACAATCATCTCGCCGCCGAGCGCCATGGCCGAATGCGGAGCCTGGTCGACGCGATCGAGGGCGGAGCATTCGGGGAGATCGAATCGATCTTGCACATTGGCATCGGCGGGTCGGCGCTTGGGCCTGAACTGGTGATCGATGCGCTCGGCCGCGATGCCGACCGGATGGAAGTTCGAGTCCTCAGCAATATCGACGGCGAGGCGTTCGACGAAGCGACCTGGGGACTCGATCCGGCGTCCACACTGGTCATCGCCGTCAGCAAGACTTTCACGACCACTGAAACACTCACCAATCTCGATGCAGCGCTGGAATGGTTGCGCGAAGCCGGGGTTGCCGATCCCTTTGGCCAGGTCATCGCGGTGACCGCTTCGCCGGAAAGGGCGATCGAGCATGGTATCGACGAGACCCGCGTCTTGCCCTTCAGTGAAGGCGTGGGCGGGCGTTATTCGCTCTGGTCGTCCGTCGGCCTGTCAATTGCACTGGCTTTGGGATGGGGCGAATTCGAGGAGCTTCTCGAGGGCGCCGCGGCAATGGATCGTCACGTCAAGCTGACTGACGGCACTTCCAACATCGCATTGCTCGCCGCCTTCGCCGACCTTTTTTACACGCAGGTTCGAGGTGCGCAGAGCCGTGCGCTGTTCGCTTATGACGAGCGGCTGCGGCTACTTCCCGACTATCTCCAGCAACTGGAGATGGAGTCCAATGGCAAGTCGGTGACCGCGGAAGGCGAGCCCCTCGGCCGTCCGTCCGCGCCGGTGACCTGGGGTGGCTTGGGGACCGATGCCCAGCACGCCGTGTTCCAGCTGCTGCATCAGGGCACCGCTGCGATCCCGGTCGAATTCGTCACGTCCATCGAGCACGACGATAGCGTCGATCCGCGCCACCATCAGTTGCTGCTTGGCAATTGCTTTGCCCAGGGCGCAGCCCTGATGGCTGGCCGAAAGCATGACGACCCGGCTCGCAGTTATCCCGGCGACCGGCCCTCGACGACAATCTTGCTGCCTCGGGTCGATGCCCGCACCCTCGGCGCGCTGATCGCCTTTTACGAGCACCGCACCTTCGCCAACGCGGTCTTGCTCGGGATCAATCCGTTCGACCAGTTCGGCGTCGAGCTTGGCAAGGAAATGGCGCGCTCACTCGACGATCCGGAAGGTCGGGCAAAGCTCGACGCCTCGACCCGCAATCTGATCGAAAGGGCAGGGTTTTGAGCGATTATGACCTGTTCGTGATCGGAGCTGGCTCCGGGGGTGTGCGCGCGGCGCGGATCGCCGCGGCGCACGGGGCTAAGGTTGCGATCGCCGAAGAACATAAGGTCGGCGGCACCTGTGTCATTCGCGGGTGCGTGCCCAAGAAGCTGCTCGTCTACGGCGCCCACTTCGCCGAGGATCTGAACGATGCGGCGATGTTCGGCTGGGACGTGCCGAAGTGCGACTTCAACTGGCCGGTGCTGCGCGACAATGTACTTGCGGAGGTAACCCGCCTGGAGGGCCTTTATACCCAGACGCTAAGCAACCATCAGGTCGAGATTTTCCATGAGCGGGCAAGTGTCGGCGGGCCAAATGAGGTCCGGCTTGCCTCGGGCCGAACGATCACGGCTGGCAAGATCCTCATTTCTACGGGTGCTCGTCCGCAGATGCCCTCGATCGACGGCATCGAGCATGCGATCAGTTCGAACGAAGTGTTCCACCTGCCGCAGTTGCCAAAGCGCATCGTGATCGCCGGCGGAGGCTATATCGCCAATGAGTTTGCCGGCATCTTCCATCAGTTCGGCAGCCATGTCGTGCTGGTCAATCGGACCGACGTGATCCTCCGCGGTTATGACGAGCAGATGCGCGATCGGCTGCTGCAAATTTCGATGACTAAGGGCATCGAGTTCCGCTTCAACTCGACCTTCAACAAGATCGAGAAGCGCGACGACGGCCGGCTGCTGGTCGACATGGAGGGCTGCGACGATCTGGAAGCGGACGCTGTGTTGTTCGCGATCGGTCGGATCCCCAACACGCAAGGACTGGGGCTTGAAGAGGCCGGCGTCGCCCTGGGCGAAAGGGGAGAGGTCAAGGTCGATGCAAGCAGCCGCACCAGTGTTGCGTCGATTTTCGCGGTCGGCGACGTCACTGACCGCATTCAGCTGACCCCGGTCGCGATCCGCGAGGGTCATGCGTTCGCGGACAGCGAGTTCGGGGGCAAGCCATGGACGGTTGACTATGGTTGCGTACCGCATGCGGTTTTTTCCCACCCGCCGATTGCCAGCGTCGGGATGACCGAGGGCGAGGCCCGCAACCGCCTGGGGCAGGTGAGGACCTACACCAGCGACTTCCGGCCGATGAAAAATGTCCTGGCCGGACGCAATGAGCGTTCGCTTTACAAGCTGGTCGTCGACGGAGCGACCGAGCAGGTTGTCGGCATTCACATGATTGGGCCCGACGCGCCCGAGATCCTCCAGGCGGCGGCCGTGGCGGTAAAGGCCGGGCTGAAGAAGTCCGACTTTGACGCGACCATCGCACTCCACCCAACCATGTCTGAAGAATTGGTATTGATGCGCTGATGCACGACGTTTTGATCATCGGGGCCGGTCACAATGGCCTGACCTGCGCCCATTATCTGGCCAAGAAGGGCCTCAAGGTCGCGATCCTCGAAGCCGCCGACAAGGTTGGCGGCGCTGCAGTGACCGACGAGTTCCACCCGGGATTCCGCAACTCTGCAGCGAGCTACACCGTGTCGTTGCTGCAGCCCAAAGTCATCAAGGACATGGCGCTCGAGCGGCATGGCTTGAAGGTGGTGCTGCGCAAGAAGGACAATTTCCTGCCGGGCTACAACGGCGAATACCTGCTGACCGGGCGTGACGGCCTGACCCGCTCCGACATTGCCCGGCACGTCCCGGCCGATGGGGCGGCCTACGACCGCTACCACGAGGAGCTGGACACGGTTGTCCCGCTAATCCGCAAGTGGATCCTAAAGACGCCTCCCGGCCCCGGCGGCGGCGTACGCGGGCTGCCGAAACTGGCCAGCCTCGGCCGCGACCTTATGGGCCTGTCGACCGACGAGATCCGCATCGTCCATGAGTTCGCGACCAAGAGCGCGGGCGACATATTGGACCGCTTTTTCGAGGGCGACCTCACCAAGGCGCTGTTCGCGTTCGACGGCATCGTCGGCAACTTCGCCTCGCCTTACACGCCGGGCACCGCCTACGTGCTCCTCCACCACCTGTTCGGGGAAGCGGCGGGAGTTCCAGGGGCTTGGGGTCATGCGATCGGCGGCATGGGCGCTATCACCCAGGCCATGGCCAGCGCTTGCCGGGAAGCAGGCGTCGACATTGTGCTGAGTTCACCAGTCAGCGAAATCATTATCGAGAAGGGCCGTGCCGCAGGCGTGGTGTCGGGCGGCAAGAGTTGGCGCGCACCAACCATTGCCGCAGGCGTGAACCCCAAGCTCTTGTTCGATCGACTGGTGCCGAAGGGTGCCGTCAGCCGCCCGGTCGAGGAGCATTTCGCGCACTGGGGCTGCGAAAGCGCCACGTTCCGAATGAATGTCGCGCTCGACAAGCTGCCCAGTTTTACCGTGAAGCCGGGCCGCGGCGACCACCTCACCGCCGGAATCATCATGGCGCCGAGCATGGATTATATGCACCGCGCCTTTGCCGATGCCGCGTTGAATGGCTGGTCGTCGAAGCCGGTGATCGAGATGCTGATCCCGTCGACGCTCGACCCAAGCCTCGCGCCAAAGGGCAAGCATGTCGCTTCGCTGTTCTGCCAGCATTTCCGCTACAAGCTGCCTGACGGGCGGTCATGGGATGATGAGCGGGAGAAGGCGGCCGATGCGATCGTCGCTACGGTCGAGGCTCACGCGCCGGGCTTCGCCAAGTCGATCGTCGCCAGGCAAATCCATTCGCCGTTGGACCTCGAGCGGCGGTTCGGGCTGATCGGGGGCGATATTTTCCATGGCAAGATGGGGCTGGACCAATTGTTCAGCGCCCGGCCGATGATCGGATCGGCTGACTATCGCATGCCGTTGGCCGGACTCTACCTGTGCGGTTCCGGCGCGCATCCCGGCGGCGGCGTTACCGGTGCGCCCGGCCATAACGCAGCGCAGGCGATCCTTGCCGACCGCCGCAAGCTCTTCAGGAAGCGCCGCGCGGCATGAAGGGAGCGCTGGAGGGGGTCAGGGTCCTCGACCTCAGCCGGGTGCTGGCCGGGCCTTGGGCGACCCAGCTTCTGGCCGATCTCGGCGCCGAGGTAATCAAGGTCGAAAAGCCGGGCGCGGGCGACGATACCCGCCACTGGGGGCCGCCGTGGCATGAGCATGGCGAGGAGAAGGTCGCCGCCTATTTCCTCGCCGCCAACCGCGGGAAAAGGTCCGTTGCGATCGACTTCGCGACCGAGGAGGGCGCGGCGCTGGTCAGGCGCATGGCCGCAGATGCCGACGTGCTGGTCGAAAATTTCAAAGTTGGCGGCCTTGAGAAATTCGGCCTCGATGCGGCCAGCCTGCGCGCCGAGCATCCGCGGCTGATCTACGCTTCGATCACTGGGTTCGGACAGGACGGGCCATATGCCGCGAGGGCCGGATATGACTATATAATCCAGGGGATGGGCGGGCTGATGAGCCTGACCGGCCTGCCCGACGGCGAGCCCGGCGGCGGGCCGATGAAGGTCGGCGTGGCGGTCGCTGACCTGTTCACCGGCATGTATACCGCGAGCACTATCCTCGCCGCACTCTATCGGAGGGAGCAGACCGGCGAGGGGGCGACGATCGACATGGCCCTGCTCGACACGCAGTTGGCGATGCTGGCCAACCAGGCGTCGAACACATTGGTCAGTGGAACGGATTCCAAGAGACTTGGTGCGGGGCATCCGAATATCGTTCCATATCAACCATTTAATGCCAAGGATCAGCCGATCATCATCGCCGTCGGCAATGACCGGCAGTTCGCCAGGCTGGCGGCGATCGTGGGCCATCCCGAATGGGTCGAAGACCCCGTCTACGCCACGAATGCAGCGCGGGTGAGCGCGCGCGAGAAGCTGGTGCCAATGATCGCCGAGATCATTGCCGCCAAGCCCGCCGCGGAATGGCTGGAGCAGCTCGAAGCGGCGGGTATTCCGGCCGGGCCGATCAACACGATCAGCCAGGCTCTCGCCGACCCGCAGGCGGTTCACCGCGGCGCGCAAATCAGTGCGGGAGGCGGCGCGCTGGGAGAGGTGCCGATGGTCGGCAGTCCGATACGGATCGACGGCAAGCGCGCCGATGCACCGTTGCCGCCGCCTGGGCTTGGCGAGCATGGCGACTTGCTCAGCGAATGGGTCGATGAGGCTGAGCTCAAGCGGCTACGGGCCGCCGGCATCGTCGGCTGAGTTAAAATCTTGTTATATTGAAGCTATTGTCACATACGGACGCTCTCCCTCAGGGAGGACTGGGTGTCGAAAGTATTTCTGAGTTATTCGCGCGAAGATGTTTCGGCAGCCAAGCAGCTGGCCGAATGCATCAACCGTGCGGGGCACGAAGTCTGGTGGGATCACCAGATCGAAGGCGGCTCGCGCTTTACCGCCGAAATAGACCGGGAGCTCAAGGGTGCCGACGCCGTGGTCGTCATTTGGACCAAGTCGTCGGTCGAATCCCCCTGGGTGCAGGACGAGGCCGCGGAAGGCCGCGACAACGGCCGCCTGGTTCCCATTTTGCTCGGCGCGGACAAGCCGCCGCTCGGGTTTCGTCAATTTCAGTCGATCGATTTCGGAAGCTGGAATGGCGAAGCGGATCCTCCCTTGCTCGAGGCCCTGATCCGCGCCATCGCGCAGAAGGGCGGCGAACCCCAGGCCGCAAGCGCAAGCGCCAAGCAGACCGCCAAGAGCCGCGATCATCGCGCCGCAATCTGTGTCCTGCCCTTCCAGAACATGAGCGGCGACCCCGAGCAGGAGTATTTCAGCGACGGCATCTCGGAGGACATTATCACGGACCTGTCGAAGGTGTCCGCCCTGTCCGTCGTCGCGCGAAATACCGCGTTCCAGTTCAAGGGCTCGGCAGTCGACGTCAAGGAAGTCGCCAGCGCGTTGGGCGTCGATCATGTGCTCGAAGGCAGCGTGCGCAAGGCCGGCAATCGTGTCCGGATCACGGCCCAGCTGATCGACGGCAAGGCCGGAGATCATCTTTGGGCAGATCGCTACGACCGCGACCTCACCGACATTTTCGAGATCCAGGACGAGATTTCGAAGAAGATCGTACGTGCCTTGAAAATCAGGCTGCTTCCCGAGGAAGAGGAGGCGATTGAAACGCGCGGCACCGAGAACGCCCAAGCCTATAATCTTTACCTCATGGCCCGCCAGCAGTGGGTCTGGGGTAGCTGGGGCAACGCCCGCCGTGACGAAGTCATCGTGCACATTTGCAAGCAGGCGCTCACGCTGGACGCCAACTACGCCGATGCCTGGGCGCTCATGGCACTCGCCCAAGCTGAATTGCGTTTCTGGCATGGCAAGAACGACGATCCCTTGCCGGCGGCGGAGCGGGCGCTTGAGATCAACCCCGGCGTTGCCGAGGCGCATGCCGTGAAGGTTCGATATTTCGAACAGCAGGGTGAGTTGGATCGCGCCGACAAGGAGCTCGAGCAGGCGCTGAAGCGTGGTCCGGACAGTTGGGAGGTCAACCGCGAAGCCGCGCGGCTGATGTTCGGCCGCAACCGGATGGGAGATGCCATTCGCTATTACGGCAAATCTTCGGAGCTGATGGAAACCGACTTCCACAGCTGCCTCATGTCGCAAACCTGCTATCTGGGCGCGGGGGACGAGGCCGGAGCGCTGGACGCTGCCCGTCGAACTCTTGAGCGTGCCGAGGTGGCGCTGTCCAAAGATCCAACCAACGGAGCGGCTCTTGCGGCGGGCGCCAGCTCGCTGATCATGATGGGCGAGATCGAGCGAGGGAAGGACTGGACTCAACGCGCTCTGCTGCTCGACCCGGAAAATCTCAGCATCAGGTACAATGTCGCTTGCAGCCTGACGTTTCGCAATTCCGACCTGGATGGAGCGCTCGACCTTCTGGAACAATATTTCGGACGGATCGACAGCCCAGGGCAGATCCGCCACGCGGAGATCGATCCGGACATGGATCGGGTCCGCGACGATTCACGCTTCGTCAAAATGATTCGCGAAGCGAAGGAACGCCTGGGAATGCCTGCGGCCGAGGCCGATGCGTGAGGCTGCTCACGTTTTTGTATCCTATGCCCGGTCGAGCGAGGGGCAGGCGAACCGCGTCGCCGAGGCGCTGCGCGGGGTCGGCTACAGCGTTTGGCGCGACGACGAATTGCCCGCCCATCGCAGCTATGCCGAGGTCATCGAAGAGCGCCTGAAGAGCGCGAAAGCCGTCGTGGTCCTTTGGTCGGCGGAAGCCGCCAAATCGCAATGGGTTCGCGCCGAGGCCGACACGGCGCGCGGGACCGGTACCCTCGTGCAGGCTAGTGTCGATGGGACATTGCCCCCAATTCCGTTCAACCAGATCCAATGTGCCGACCTTAAAGGCTGGGACGGCGACACCGATTCACACGGCTGGCAAAAACTCGAGTCCAGCGTTGCCTCGCTCGTCGGAGGAGATGACGAGGAAGCGCCTTCCGCACCGCCGGCAGCGGCGCGGGCGCCGCTGGTGCGCGCGTCCATCTGCGTACTCCCCTTCATGAACATGAGCGGCGAGCCCGAGCAGGAATATTTCAGCGACGGCATCAGCGAGGACATTACAACGGACCTGTCCAAGATTTCCGCGCTCGAAGTGGTCGCCCGCAACACCGCGTTTAACTTCAAGGGCCAAAACCTGGACGTGAAGGAGGTCGCGGAGCAGCTCAGCGTCAGCCATGTGCTGGAAGGCAGCGTGCGCAAGGCGGGCAATCGTATCCGGATCAATGCCCAGCTGATCGACGGTTCGACCGGCAAGCATCTGTGGGCCGATCGCTTCGATCGGGACCTCACCGACATTTTCGAGATCCAGGACGAGATATCGAAGGCGATTGTCGATGCGCTGAAGGTGAAGCTGCTGCCCGCGGAAAGAAAGGCCATCGAGAAGCGCGGAACTTCAAACGTCGAAGCCTATAATCTGTACCTGATGGCGCGGCAGCAATGGATCGGCGGTGCGCTAGGCAAGTCTTCACGCGAGGAGGCCATTGTCCGGCTTTGCAAGCAGGCGACGCAGCTTGACCCGGATTATGCGCAGGCCTGGGCGCTAATGGCGCTAGCACAGCTTGAACTTCGCTATAGCCATGGGCGCGACGTGGACTCCGTTCCAGCAGCGGACCGGGCGCTCGAGATCAATCCCGGGCTGGCCGAGGGGCACTGCGTCAGGGCGCGATACCTGGAGGAAATGGGTCGTGCCGAGGATGCCGAGAAGCAAATCCGAATGGCGATCAAGCTCGACCCCGACTCCTGGGAGGTAAATCGCGAAGCAGCGCGAATGTCCTACCGCCACGGCGACATTCGCGAAGCGATTCCTTTTTTCGAAAAGGCGACGTCCTTGATGGATTTCGACTGGAATAGCTCAATGATGCTGGTGCCGTGCTATTCTGCCACTGGCGATGACGAAAAGATGCGCAAGTCGGCGCGCACGGCTGTCGAAAGAGCTGAACGAGCGATTGCGCAGGACCCAACGAACGGTACGGCTCTAGGAGGCGGCGCATATTGCCTTGCCATGGCTGGAGACGAAGACAGGGCGCGCGATTGGATCCGCCGGGCGCTGCTGCTCGATCCTGACAACGTCACCATGCGCTACAACGTCGCCTGTACGCTCGCCCTCAAACTCGGCGACGCCGACGAGGCCATCGACGCCTTGAGACCCTATTTCGAGTCAGCGACCGGCGCTTCGCAGATCGCGCATGCCGAGGCCGATCCCGATCTCAACACGGTGCGAGACAATCCGACCTTCAAGGAAATGCTTTCCGCGGCGAAGCAACGGATCGGGATGGCCTAGCCTAACCGTCGATCGACTTTTCCTGATAGCGCGACTGGATAAAGCGGCCCTGCGTTTCGAACGCGGCCATGTCGGCCTTGGCCAGCTTCTCGGAAATCTCGGTCAGCGCCTGCCGGCCGGCGGCCAGCGCTTCGACCAGTCGCTGGTCGACCGTCACATCTTCTCCATCAGCCTGGCCGCGGTAGGCGGCTGGGACGTGGACGTAGCGATCGATCAGATTGGGCAGATGCACCGACATCAGCCGCCGAGCGTCTTGCGCATTGGGGTCGAGGTCGGGGATTCGTTCAAGCGTCTCGCGCAGGGCCGGCAGCTGCGCCGAAAGCAGATCCAGCTCGGCCTGGGCCGGCGCCGGCAAGGCGCGACGAGCGCGGAACAGGTAGCTATCGAAACGGGCGACCATCTGCCCATTGGGAAGATCGGGCGTAACATTCGGAGCGGCGATTTCGCGACCGCCTGAAAAGACCAACAGCGCGCCGACGCCGACCGCCAAACCGACAGCGGCAAGGAAACCGAACATTCCGATCGGCATGATCAGGCCGATGACAATCGTCGCAATGCTGATCAGCAGGACCGCGATCCCGATCCGTCCCAACGTCCGCCCCAGTCCGGCATTCAGCCGCTGCCGTTCGCGCCGGGCCGCGTCGCGGGCAGCCCCGCCACGCTCATCCATCGACCGCATGACGCGGTCGGCGCGGGCAATTGCCAACTCAGTCTTCTCAGAAGTCATTTCTGCTCAATAGGCGTGAACGGCGAAGTGGCATTTTCAAGCTTGCCCTGGGCCACGCCCTCCGCCCGGGCGATATAGCCCTTCGACTTTTCGACCTCGTTGCCGAGCGTATCGACCGTCTGCTTCATATTGGCCAGCGCGGCCAGCTTGAACTGGTCGATCTGGTCCATCGTGTCATAGATGTTCTGGAAAGCGCGCTGAAGCGTCTCCAGAGGGATGGTCGACGAGGCCGCCTGCTCGTGGATCGCGCCGGTCTGGGTGCGCAGCATCTCGCCGGTCGAATCGATCATTCCTGCGGTGGTCGTGTTAAGCGCCGTAATCTGTTGCAGCACCAGTTTCTGGTTGGTCATGGCCTGGGCGACCGTGACGGCCGTGCGAAGGGCCGAGACAGTCGTGGTCGAGGCCCGGTCGACTCCCTTCACCAGCTCGACATTGTTCTTTTTGACGAGGTCGAGCGCGAGATAGCCCTGAACGGTGACCGCCATCTGGGTCAGCAGGTCGGTGGTCCGCTGGCGCGTGTAGAACAGTGCGCTCTCCCGGATCGCCTTGGCCTTGGCCGGCTCGGTCGCATCAAGCTCGTTGGCCTTGTCCTCGAGCTGCTTATCGAGGCTCTTCGAGATGTGAATCATCTGCTCGAGCCGGTGCATCGTTTTCCACAGGCCGGCGCGCTCGGTGTCGATGGCGGCATTATCCATCAGCAATTCGTCCTTGCCGTTGGCGAGGCTGCCGAGGATCTTCGAGATGTGGGTCTGGGAACTGCGGTATTTGTCGAAGTAGCGGTCGACCCGATTGCCGAACGGAATGATCCCCAGAAACTTGCGGGTCTTGGTCGCTTCTTTGGGGTCGAGCTCTTCGACCGTTCGGCGGAGCTCGGTCAGGTCGGCGCCGATGCCAGTGTCCTTGTCAATCGCCTTGACCGGCCGGTCGAGGAAGCGGTTGGAGGCGCCAGCGGCCTCGGCGATCTCCTTGCGGCCCATGGCCGTCAGCTGGTCGACTTTCCTGCCGAATTCCGGGCTGTTGCTGTCGAGCGCAGCCAGCTCATCGACGAACTTGGCGACCTTCTGGTCGAGCTCGCTGGTCTCTTCGGTCTTCAGCGGGACCAAGCCGGAGGCTTCCTGCACGGCGAGCGGCTGAAGCGCCTCGGGCGGATCCAGCTTGATCTTGGTCGCGGTCTCGGTCGTGGCAGCCGTTGCCGATTGGGGGTCGCTGGCCATGGTCAATTCGTCCTTCTCTTCCCTGTTGCAGCAGAGGGTGGAACGCCCGCCCTCGCCGCGCAAGAGGATTGTCCACTGTATTATAGGGGTAAGACGCGCTGCTTCAAGCGTCCCGCATCTGGACGTGGTTAGTGAAGTGTCAACCACGCGTCGGAACGCTTCGCTTACCGTATCGGGACTAGAGCAGCCGAAACGCGTCCCGGACATGAGGAAAGAAAATGCTCGAGGCATTCAGGAAGCTCTGGAACGACGAGCGTGGCAACATGCTGGTGATTTCCGGCGTGGCGCTGCCGCTGCTGATCGGTGCGGCCGGCCTTGCCACCGACACCATCCAGTGGGCGGTATGGAAGCGCGAGTTGCAGCGCGCCGCCGATTCCGCCGCCATCGCAGGCGTTTATGACCGCGTCCAGTCGGCGGGTGCGACCACCAATACCGAGAACGCAATCGCTCGCGACCTTGAGATCAACTACCATGTCGGTTTCGACCTGGTCGATGACTATCCGCAGATTAGCTATCCGGCCGACAGCGGGGACGAGAAGCAGAAGGTCAAGGTTGACCTGGCCGTCCAGCGCAAGCTTGGCTTCAGCGGCATGTTCATGGCCAGCCCCCCGTTGATCAGGGCCTCGGCAACCGCCGCCACCGTGCCTGGTAGCGACAATTATTGCGTGGTCAGCCTGGAAGATACGACCCGGACCGGGATCGAAGGCTCAGGCAACGCCCACGTCGAATTCGACTGCGGGATGATCACCAACAGCGTTTCGACCAACGCTGCGACGGCCAAGGGCAGCTCGTATATCAAGGCAACGACGATCGCCGCTTCCGGCGGCATCCAGGAGTCGAGCAACTGGGACGTCGACAAGTACGACCCGTACACGCCGGCGCAGGACGATCCCTATGCCGACCTAGCGCCGGAATCGAGCGAAACGAACAAGTGCAGTAGCAATCCGCACACGGCGTTGTCTGGGGGGAATTCTCCAGGGCCGGACATTAGCGCGGGCAATGACACCTATTGTGTCCCGTCGATCACCGTCAATTCGAACAAGTATCTGACCCTCCGGGACGGACTGTTCATCGTCGATGGCGGCAATGTCACGATCCGTGGCCATTTGACGGTGATCAACGCGACCATCGTGCTGACCAACAAGAGCGGCGCGAGCAACGCGACCATCGGCACGTTCGATGCCAACGCCCAGGCAACCGTGTCCATGACCCCGCAAACTTCGGGCAAATGGGCGGGAATCGCTGTCTATCAGGATCGGCGCGCGATAACGGACACCGGCGCGATCGCCAGCGCCCCGAACAAGATCAATGGCGGAGCGTCCGGCAACATCAACGGCGTGCTCTATTTCCCGAAGCAGTCGCTGGCGTTCCTCGGTAATTCGTCAAACCAATATATCTGCACCCAGTTCGTGGTCCGCCGGATCATCTTCACCGGCACCAACGGGTCGCAGAACAAGTTCAACGACGATAGTTGCCCAGCGATCGGCGTCGATCCGATCGAAGGCGGCACCCGGGTGAGGTTGATCGCATGATGAAGCGCCAACCGAATCTCTGCCGCGACCAGCGCGGCGTCGCCACCATCGAGCTGGCGCTGTTCGCTCCGATCCTGGCGATGATGACGATCGGTGTCGTCGACATGGCCAATGCCTACGGTCGCAAGCTGGCGATCGAGCAGGCCGCCCAGCGGGCGATCGAAAAGGTGATGCAGACGACCGGCGTCAAAAGCGTCGCCGACACGATTGTCGATGAAGTCGCCGACCAGGCCAATATCGCCGAGGCGGACAAGGCGAGCAAGATTGCCGTCACCTACAGCCTTGAATGCGACGACGACGACCCTCAGACCAGCACTGACGCGGACGTATTCGACACTTTTGAGTGCGGTACCGGCACCGTCAAGGAAGCGCGTTATATCGAGGTCGAGATCAATGATGTCTACGAGCCGATGTTTCCGCTTCATTTCGGCGCTTACGACAGCGACAAGGGCGGTTATCCCGTCCGCGCGACCGCCGGGATGCGCACCAAATGAGGTTGCTTCGCACCCTTCGCCGCGATGAGCGTGGCGCCGCCGTCATTGAAACGGCATTTGCCCTGCCTGCGCTGATTATCATGGTGTGGGCCGTGGTTCAGCTCGGGCTGGTTTTCCGGGCGATGTCCGGCATCCAGCACGCGCTGGGCGAGGGAGCGCGCTTGGCTACGCTCTACCCGCAGCCAAGCGACGATGCGATTCACGATAAGATCGAGGATGTCGTATACGGCATCGGTCCGGGCACCTTTACGATCGAGGAGCCGGTTCCGGGGACCGAAAATGGAAGCGCTTACCTGGACCTGGAGGTGAGCTACACGCAGGAAACCGACATGCTGTTCCTGCCCGGCCCGACGATTACCGTTTCCCGCTCCAAGCGGGTGTGGGTGGCCGAGGATTGATCAGGACGCCGGGGCCTTGGCCCTGGCGGCGAAAAAGGCGGCGATTGCCCCTTTGACCTCATCGGATTGAAGCCGTTCGGCGAAATGGCCGTTCTCCAGCTCCATCCGCTCGAGGATTTCCTCCGTATCTTCGCGCCGCAACAGCCGCTGCGTCTGGCGCAGCGCCTCTGGCGGCTTCGCCAGCAATGCCGCCACCAGCCCGGCCAGCGCGCCTTGCAAATGGCCTTTGGGAACGATGTGGCTGGCAAGGCCCATGTCGAATGCTTCCTCGGCGCCGAACGGCTCGCCCAGGAGCAGATGACGCGCCGCGCGGCGCCGGCCGGCAAGGCGCGGGAACAGTAGCGAACTGGCCGCTTCCGGCACCAGTCCCAGGTCCACGAACGGCATGACGCACCGACTGCCCTCCTCGGCGAGGACGAAATCGCAATGGAACAGCATGGTCGTGCCGATTCCGACCGCATTGCCATGGACCGCGGCAATGAGCGGCAACTGATTGCGGGCCAGGGCGCGAAGCAGGCGCCAGACCGGAATGTCTTCGCCGGAGCCGGGATCGGGCATCGCCCGGAGGAAATCGCCGAGGTCGTTGCCGGCGGTAAAGTCTTCGCCCTGGCCCTCCAGCGTAATCAGCCGGATGGCCGCATTTCCGGCGGCGCTCTCGATTGCGCCTGCGAGTACCGCATACATGGCAACGGTAATGGCGTTCCGTCGTTCTGGTCTTGCCAGGACGATCGACAGGACGCCGTCGGGCCGCTGCTCGACCAGCACATGCGAGTCATTCGACATTGGCCGCTCCCATGTTCGAATCGGGTGACCTGTTTGAGCCTAGCCGCTAGGGGTAGGCAAATTTCCGGGAAGCCGTAGGGACCAAATCGATGAAATTCTTCGCCGACACTGCCGAAATCGCTGAAATCAGGGAATTGCAGGACACCGGGCTGCTCGACGGCGTCACCACCAACCCGTCGCTGGTCAAGAAATCGGGCCGGGATTTCCTGGAAGTGGTCAAGGAAATCGCCGGCGTGGTCAAAGGGCCCGTTTCGGCGGAAGTCGTCGCCACCGACTTTGACGGAATGATGCGCGAGGCGGAGGTGCTGAGGAAGCTGGCCGATAATATCGCGGTCAAGGTTCCGCTGACGATCGACGGCCTCAAGGCCTGCAAGTCGCTGAGCGGCGACGGGACGATGGTCAATGTTACCTTGTGCTTCTCGGCCAACCAGGCGCTGCTGGCAGCCAAGGCCGGCGCGGCGTTCATTTCGCCGTTCGTCGGCCGGCTTGACGATATCGGGCAGCCGGGGATCGAAATCATCTCCGACATCCGGATGATCTACGACAATTATGATTTTTCGACCGAAATCCTGGTCGCCAGCGTGCGCAATCCGATCCATGTCCTCGAGGCCGCCAAGATCGGGGCGGACGTGATGACCGCGCCGACGGCGGTGATTCGCCAGCTGTTCAAGCATCCGTTGACCGACGCCGGCATGGCGGCTTTCCTCAAGGACTGGGAAGCGACGGGCCAGAAAATCGGCTAAAATCCGCCTCGGATTGGGCGATTATTAACCCTGCTGCGATATGAATCGCGTCATGGCGGGGGTGATTCCATTCGAAGAGCGGGCGGTTGCCAGGCTGCGCGACCGGCTGGGCGCGGCGGAGAGCGCCAATGAAGACCTGATTGCCTTTGCTCGAGGCCATTCGGGCGCCACCGCGTCGATCCATGCCGCGGTGCTCGCGCTAATCGAAGCCGATGGCCTGGAAGCCTTGTTCGACGTTGTTCGGCACGGCTGGCCGCGCCTGCTCGGCCTGGATCATGCCGCGCTGGCGCTGGTCGCCGACGGGAAAGGATTCCGGGTCGAAGCCGATTATGTCGGAACGGTCGAGCCAAGGATTGTCGATCGTGCGATCGGCCGGCTGGGGCCGGTCACGATGCGCACCGTTGACTGCGGTCATCCGCTCTTCGGATCGACCGCGAAGGATGTCAGGTCGGAGGCCCTGGTGGTGCTCTTGGCGGACGGTCCCTTGCCCTATGGCCTGTTGCTGCTCGGCCAGCATAATGCCGCCTGCTTCGACAATCGGCATGGCGCCGAATTGCTGGGATTCCTCGGGGCGAGTCTAAGCGCTATGCTGCGCCGGTGGCTGATGAACGGTTAGAGGGGGAAGGGCATCCTGCGCGCGCAATCGCGGCGCGTTGGGCCGACTATCTCGCCAATGACCGCCGCCGCAGCCCGCACACCGTTAGGGCCTATGTTGCCACCGCACACCGTCTGATCGAGTTTCTCGGCCGGTATCGTGGCGAAGAGATTGGCCGCTTCAGCTTGCTCAACCTCCACGCTACCGATTTGCGCGCCTTCCTCGCCGACCGCCGTGGCGCAGGTCTCGGCGCATCGTCGGCCGCGCGGGAAATGTCGGCCGTTCGAGCTTTCCTCACTTACGCCGCAGAAGTGCAGGGAAATGCCCCGCAATTGCCCCGGACGAGGGCTCCGAAGCGGCCTCGCACCCTGCCGCGCCCGGCGAGCCCGGATGACGCAATCGCGCTGGCGAAGGAGGCAGAACTGGCGGCGCCCAACGACTGGATCGGTGCGCGGGACCTGGCCATCCTGTTGCTGCTCTATGGAGCCGGGCTGCGCGTGGCGGAGGCGATGGGCCTGACCGCGAGGGTGCTGCCGCTTGGCCAGGCGATGCGGGTCACCGGCAAGCGGGGGAAGACCCGGATCGTCCCCATTGTGCCGGCGGTACGGCAGGCGATCGACGCCTATGTCGCGCTTTGCCCTTACCTGCTGGCTGGAGGGGTCCCATTGTTTGTGGGCGCCAAGGGAGGCCCGCTAAATGCCGACCTGGTCAGGCGGTCAGTGCGGACTGCGCGGACGAGGCTTGGCTTGCCCGACAGCCTGACGCCGCATGCGCTGAGGCACAGCTTCGCAACCCATCTGCTGGCTCGCGGAGCGGATCTCAGGTCGCTTCAGGAATTGCTGGGCCACGCCAGCCTGTCTTCGACCCAGATTTACACCGAAGTCGACGCCGCGCGATTGCTCGACGTCTATCGGCACGCCCACCCGCGGGCCTGACGCAAGCATGCCCTCCGTGCGGGAGCTTGAAATCAAAGGCTTGTCAGGTCTGGCTTGGAAGCATCTTCCCCGACCGGCATGTGGCGGTGAGTCCAGACGCGATAAATATAGCCAGCAATCAGCACGACCAGGACGGCGTTCGATGCCGGACCCAGGATCTTGTTGATGTCGGTGTAATTCTCGCCAAGCTTGTAGCCTGCACCAGCCAATAGCGCGGTCCAGGCACCGGTGCCGAGCGTCGAGGCAAGCATGAAGCGGCGAAAGCTCATCTTGAGCAGGCCGGCCGGAATCGACACGAGGCTGCGGACCGTGGGCACCAGACGTCCGACGAAGACGAAGAATGTGCCGTGTAGGTCGAACCAGCGTTCGGCGCGCTTCACCTCAACCCAGCTCATCGTGATCCAACGGCCCCAGCGGTGAATGATCGGCTCCAGCCGCAGGATGCCGAGCGCCCTGGCAGCCAAATACCAGAGGATATTGCCGAGCATCGCACCGGCGGTACCGGCGGCAACGACCAGGCCATAGTTGAGCTTGCCCTGACCCGCGGCCACGCCCGCGACCGACATGATCACTTCCGATGGGATCGGCGGAAACACCGTTTCCAGGAACATCAGGAATCCGACACCGAGATAGCCCGATTGCTCGATCAGGCGAACAATCCAGTCACTCATCGAGCGGCAACCTTCGCCTCGATGGCATCCCAGATGAGCGCGGGCGTGTCGCTGCCGTTGAACTGATCGATGGCGACGATGCCGGTCGGCGAGGTGACGTTGATTTCGGTCATCATCCCGCCAATGACGTCGATCCCCACAAACAGCAGGCCGCGGCGCTTGAGTTCGGGCCCGATCGCCGCGCAAATTTCCCGCTCACGGGGGGTTAGTTCGGTCTGCTCTGCAGTGCCGCCAGCGGCCAGGTTCGACCGGAATTCACCGGCCTTTGGCCGCCGATTGATTGCTCCGGCAGCTTCTCCGTCGACCAGCACGATGCGCTTGTCGCCCTCCGTCACCGATGGAAGATAGGCCTGGGCGATAAACGGCTCCCTCCAGATCGAGCCGAACAGCTCGGCGAGGGCCGTCAAATTGGTGCCGTCCCGGCCAATCCGGAACACGCCCTCGCCGGCCTTGCCGTGCAGCGGCTTCACGACAATTTCCCCGTGGCGAGCATGAAAATCGCGAATTTCCGCCAGATTCCGGCTGATCATTGTCGGCGGCATGAATTCCGCAAAATCGAGCACGAACAGCTTTTCCGGCGCGTCGCGGACCGATCGCGGATCGTTCACCACCAGCGTGTCGCCGGCGATCCGTTCAAGCAAATAAGTGGCAGTGATGTATCCGATATCGAACGGCGGATCCTGGCGCATCAGGACGACATCGACGTCTTTGGCGAGATCGAGGACCTGAAATTCGCCAGCCGTGAAATGATTGCCCGCGACCCGCTGCACGGTGACAGGCCGCGCCCGCGCCCGCACCCGGCCGTCCTCGTAACTGAGGTCCTCCGCAAGATAGTGGAACTGGCGATGGCCGCGCTCCTGGGCCTTCAGCATCAGCGCGAACGTGGAATCGCCGGCGATGCCGATCTTTTCCAGCGGGTCCATTTGCACGGCGACGGTAAGCGACACATCAAATTCCGTTCGGGCTGAGCTCGTCGAAGCCCTGTACTTGTTTTTCCGCAAGAAGGAAGGACGGCCCTTCGACGAGCCCAGGGCGAACGGCTGTTAGCCGATCCACACATTTGCCATGTGGCGCGGCAGTCGGCCGGGCACGATGAACAAGGCATCGATGCGGATGTCGTCGCCGTCGCGAGCATAGCGCGGCGCCAGCCGCTGGGCTGCGACTGCGACACGCCGCAGCCGGTATTCGTCGAGCGCCCAGGCCGCGGCATCGACCGTGCACCTTTGCTTGACCTCGACAAACGCCAGCGTCCGGCCGCGGCGGGCAACCAAGTCGACCTCGCCACCCGCGACCCGCACGCGCTTGGCAAGAATGTTCCAGCCATGCAGGCGTAGCCACCAGGCGGCGATAGTTTCCGCCTTGCGACCACGGTTCTCGGCAAGCTGGCGATTCAGCTGGATGCCCCAAGCTCGAGCGCTCGGGCATAAGCGCGCTTGCGAGGAACGCCGAGCGTGGCCGCGACGTCGGCGGCTGCGCGCGACGGGCTCATGGTGGCCAGCGCGGATCGTAACGCCTGGTCGAGTTCATCGTCGCTGGCCTCTTCCCGCTCGGGTGGAGGCGCGATGACAATCACGATCTCGCCCCTGGGAGGTGCGTCAGCATAGCGAATGGCCAACTCGGCCAACGTGCCGGTGACGGTTTCTTCATGGAGCTTGCTGATTTCACGGACCACGGCCGCTTCGCGTTCTCCCAGCCCGTCCCTGAAGGCTGCAAGGCTATCGCCAAGTCGCGGGCCGCTTTCGTATAGGACAAGCGTTGCGCGAACTGTTTTCACGTCGGCGATGGCGTCGGCCCTGGCCTTGGCCTTGGCCGGAAGGAAACCGAGAAACAAAAAGCGATCGGTAGGTAGGCCCGCGAGGGTCAGGGCGGCGATCGCGGCACTAGGGCCAGGAAGGGTGTGGATCGTGTGTCCCGATTTGCGGGCTGACCGAACCAGCTTGTAGCCGGGATCGGAGATAAGCGGCGTTCCCGCGTCGCTGACCAGCGCCACGGCCTTGGTGGCGAGATCGCCGAGAATGCGCTGGCGCAAACTCTCATCGCTATGGTCGTGATAGGCCGTCATGGGCGCCTTCGCCCCGATATGGGCAAGCAGCTTGGCAGTGACCCTTTTGTCTTCGGCCAATATGTGATCGGCGCGCCGTAATGTATCAGCGGCGCGCGAGGTCATGTCGCCTAGATTGCCGATTGGCGTCGCAACGATATAGAGTCCGGGCGGAAGCGGTTGGTCCATCGGGGTAAGGGCATGGCATTGAATTTGACTTCCCGGCAAGCACGGCGCGCATTCATGATCGGTGCGGGAGCAAGCATCCTGGTGCTGGCCGGCTGCCAGACAGCGCCCCGCGGCCCAGTTCAGCCCGCGGGCGTCGAGCCACCGCCGGTCCCTGCGGGTCAGGAGACCAACGAGGTCGCGGTGATTGTGCCGTTGACGGGTCCTGACGGCGGGGTCGGCACTTCGATCGCCAATGCCGCCAGGCTGGCGCTGCTCGACACCGGCGAACAGTCGATCCGGATCCAGGTTTATGACAGTGCACGGCCAGGCGGCGCGGCCGTGGCAACCCAGCAGGCGATCACGGACGGCAGCCGGCTAATCCTCGGCCCGCTGTTGGCGGAGGATGTGCGCGCGGCCGCTCCGGTGGCGCGCCGTGCCGGCATCCCGATCATCTCCTTTTCGAATGACGAAGGCGTCGCCGGCGACGGCGTCTACATCATGGGTTTCACCCCGGACCAATCGATCGACCGCGTGGTCTCCTTTGCGCGGACCAAGGGAGCCAATAGTTTTGGCGCGCTGGTTCCGACCGGGCTTTATGGTCAACGGGCGGCGCAGGCGCTGCTCGGCGCGGTACGGAAGTCCGGCGGAAGGGTGGCATCGATCGAGAGCTACGACCGGACAAAAGCCTCGATAGTGGCAGCCGCAGGCAGGCTTAATGCGAAGGGTCCGATCGACGCGGTTCTGATCGGGGATTCGACCCGAATGGCGGCTCTGGCCGGCCCGGCGATCAAGGCCGGTCCGCATCGGCTGGGAACCGAGCTTTGGGCCAGCGACCGCGCCATCGGCAAAACGGTTTCGCTGCGCGGCGCATGGTATGCCGCGGCGCCGGACACGCAGTTCGATCGGCTCGTCACCCGCTATCGAGCGCGTTACGGCAAGACGCCTTATCGACTCGCCAGCCTCGGCTACGACTCGGTCTTGCTGGCAGTGAGAAACGCGAAGAACTGGCCGATCGGCCGAGCTTTCCCGGCAAAGAGCCTTGTCGACAAGGAGGGGTTCGCGGGCGTCGATGGCAGCTTCCGCTTCGTCCATGAAGGCGTTGCCGAGCGACTGCTCGAGGTCCGCCAGGTGACAGCGGCGGGAACGACTGTGGTGTCGCCCGCCGGAACGGTCTTCTAGGCCGCGATCTCCGCCAGGATGGAATCCAGCAGCAGGCGGCCCGGCTCGGTCGTCCTGAGCCGTAAACCGTCCCGCTCCAATAAGCCGAGCTTCGACAGCCGTTCGACGGCCGCCTCATCGACCAAATGCTCGACCTCGAGGCGGTCCGACAGCGCGGCTGGATCAATCCCCTCGGCGAGCCTGAGGCCCATGACCAACGCCTCATGCGCCGCCTCTTCCCGGGTCAGCGGCGCTTCTTCGACAAGTCCGTGCCCGTTGCGCTCGACTGCTGACAGGAAATTCTCGGGCTTCCGATGGCGCACGGTGCGAATGCCGCCGCGCCGGCCGTGGGCGCCAGGACCGACGCCCGCATAATCCTGGTAGCGCCAGTAAGCGAGGTTGTGGCGGCTCTCCGCTCCCGGCCGGGCGTGGTTGGAAATCTCATAGGCGGGGAGGCCAGCCTCGGCAGTGCGTGCCTGGGTCAGTTCGAATAAAGTGGCAGAGGCTTCGGTATCGAGCGGCTCAAATTCATGCTTTGCGACCATCGTCGCGAAGCGCGTGCCCGGTTCGATGGTCAACTGGTAGAGCGAAAGATGCTCGGTGCCGAGGGACAGCGCACGGTCGAGCGAGGCAGACCAGCCGCGCTCCGTATCGCCGGGAAGCGCGTAAATCAGGTCGAAACTGACACGGCGCACAGCCGATTGGGCAGCGTTGAGCGCGCGCATGCCCTCATCTGCAGAATGGGCACGGCCAAGGAAGGCAAGCGCCGCGTCGTCGAAGCTCTGCAAGCCCAGGCTGATCCGGTTTACCCCTGCGCTGGCAATGTCGGCGAAGCGCGCCGCCTCGGAGCTGTTCGGATTGGCCTCCAGCGTGATTTCAAGATCGTCAGCCTGCGGCCAATGATTGCGCGCCGCGTCGATGACTACCTCGACCGTGGCCGGATCCATCAGCGACGGGGTCCCGCCACCGAAAAAAATCGAGCCCAGCTCATGCCCTGGGAGAAGCGCCGCTTCGTGGGCCAGATCGGCGAGCAGCGCTTTCTGCCAGTCATCCTGGTCGATCGAGGCGCGGACATGGCTGTTGAAGTCGCAATAGGGGCATTTGCTGACGCAAAATGGCCAATGGACGTAAAGCGCCAGCTTGCCGCCGTGCTTTGCCGTTCGAGCCCCGTTAAGCTCCGGATCGATAGCCAAGGTCGCCATGGTGCGCCGCGCTCTTACGGTCCTTATCCTCTCGTTGCCAGTCGCCGCGCTCGCGACGCCCCAGACCGTGGCCGAGGTACGGACCGATTTGCGCCCGCAGCCGCGCAGCGCGGCCCTGCTGCGGACGGCGATGATTACCGGCCATAACCAGGCGCGCCAACAATATGGCGTCGGGCCGCTTATTTGGGACGAAGGTCTGGCAAATGATGCCCGCGCCTACGCCCAGGTCCTGGCGCGCAACAACCGGTTCGAGCATGATCCGCAGCGCGGCCGCAATCCGAAACAGGGCGAGAATCTGTGGATGGGGACCCGCAGCGCCTACAGCTATGGCGAAATGATCGGCCATCTGGTCGGCGAGCGGCGCTACTATCGGTCCGGGCGTTTTCCGGACGTCAGCCGGACCGGCGACTGGTCGCAGGTCGGGCACTATACCCAGATCATCTGGCCGACCTCGCAGCGGGTCGGCTGCGCGACCGCATCAAACCGCGCCGACGATTATCTGGTGTGCCGCTACTGGCCTGCCGGCAACGTCGTCGGAACTATGCTTCGCTAAGCCTTAACCACGCCGTTTCAGGAGCTTGTTAACCAGGACCGGCGACAATCGCGCGATGAAGCGCGTGCTCGCCCTTGCTGTCCTGCTGGCTGCGGCCCCGGCTGCTGCGGCGACGCTGCCCAATCCCAATTGGCCGGCGCCGGCGGATCGCGGCGAGGCACTGCTGCGCAATAGCGTGCTGACCGCGCACAATCGCGCTCGTGCCCAATTCGGTGTCCCGGCCGTCAGTTGGAACCAGGAACTGGCGGCCGGGGCGCTGGCCCACGCCCAATATATGGCGGCGACAGGCGTTTATGGACATGACCAGACGCCGGGCCGGCGCAGGAAATCTGGCGAAAATCTGTGGCGCGGCCAGCGCGGCCTGTTTTCCTATGACGTGATGATCGGCGTGATGGTTGACGAAGCCCGTCATTTTCGGCCTGGCGCTTTCCCCGACAATAGCGTCAACGGCGACTGGCATGCGGTCGCGCACTACACGCAGATCGTCTGGCCGACGACGACCGAAGTCGGCTGCGCGCTCGCGTCGAGCGCAACCACCGATTATTTCGTTTGCCGCTACGCCCCGACCGGCAACAAGGACGGTTTTTACCTGTCAGCCAACCGCGGCGATCCGCTGGCTGCGCTTTCTGCCGGCACCAAGCTAGCCGAGGGCGGCAACTAGCTTCTTGAACGCCTCGGCACGGTGGCTGATGGCGTGCTTTTCCTCAGGATCGAACTCGGCGAAGGTGCGCTCGTGCCCGTTCGGTACGAACATCGGATCATATCCGAAGCCGCGGTCGCCGCGCGGCGGCCAGACCAACGTGCCATAGACCCGGCCTTCGAAGCTCTCCGCCTGGCCATTGTCGGGCCAGGCCACCGAAAGCGCGCAGACGAAGTGGGCGTCGTGCCCGGCTTCTTCTCCCGCGGCCTCGACCTCACGCCACACGCGTTCCATCGCCCGGTTGAAGTCGCGGTTGCCGTTCTCGTCCTCGGCCCAGCGGGCGGAGAAAATGCCGGGCAGGCCATGGAGCGCATCGACTGCAATGCCGCTGTCGTCGGCTAGCGCCGGCAGGCCACTTAGATCCGCCGCCTCGCGCGCCTTCAACTCGGCATTGTCGATGAAATTATTGCCGATCTCCTCTGGCTCGGGGAGGCCGAGCTCGGCGGCGCCGACGCAATCGATGCCATGCGGAGCGAGCAGCTCCTGGATTTCACGGAGTTTGCCGGCATTGTGGGTCGCGATAACCAGCTTGGGACCGATCGCTTTCATTTGCCCACCGCCTTCAGTTGAGCCTTGAAGATTTCATCGCAACCGACCCGCGACAAGCGAAGGAGGCGTAACAATCCTTCCTCGTCAAAGGTTGCGCCTTCCGCTGTCAACTGCGCTTCGACGATGGCGCCGTCACCGGTCAGGACGAAATTGCCGTCCGAATGAGCCGAGCTGTCCTCGATATAGTCGAGGTCGAGGACCGGCGTGCCTTCGTAGATTCCGCAGCTGACCGCGGCGACCTGGGTGCGGATCGGGTCTTCGGCCAGAGTTCCCGCGGCCAGCAGCTTGTCGATCGCGATGCGGAGGGCGACCCAGGCGCCGGAGATGGAGGCAGTGCGCGTGCCGCCGTCGGCCTGGATTACATCACAGTCGACGATCACCTGCCGCTCGCCGAGCTTGGGCAAGTCGACAACGGCACGGAGCGAACGACCGATCAGCCGCTGGATTTCCTGGGTACGGCCCGACTGCTTGCCCTTGGCCGCCTCGCGGTTGCCGCGCGTATGGGTGGCGCGGGGCAGCATGCCATATTCGGCAGTCACCCAGCCCTGGCCCTTTCCCCGCAGGAACGGCGGCACCCGGTCCTCGACCGAAGCAGTGACCAGCACCCGCGTATCGCCGAAACTGACCAGGCAGCTCCCTTCGGCATGCCGGGTAAAGCCGGGCTCGAACGTCAATGCGCGCATCTGGTCGGGGGCGCGGCCGCTGGGGCGCATGCAAATCTCCTGATAATGGTTGAAAGGCCCCTAGCCTCACCATCGTTGGCTTTCAAATGGCTTCGCCCTACATCCCCGCCATGAACGAGCCGATCGGCGATCTGACCAACCGCATGCGGGACATCTTCCGGCTGGTGGTCGAGGCTTATCTCGACCGCGGCCAGCCGATCGGGTCAAAGGCGCTGGCAGGCGCCGCCAGCCTGTCGCCCGCGTCGATCCGCGGGGTGATGCAGGAGCTGGAAGAGCGCGGGCTCCTGACTCACCCGCACACCTCGGCTGGGCGGATCCCGACCGAGACAGGACTCCGCCTGTTCGTTGACGGAATCATGCACAGCGCCCTGCCGCCGGCCCGCGAACGCGCGGCGATCGAGGCGCAATTGAAGGACCGGTCTATCGAGGAGGCGCTGGAGGCAGCAACCGCAACCCTGTCCGGCCTGTCGGCCTGCGCCGGCGTCGTGCTGGCGCCGAAGTCCGAACTGCGCCTGCGACAGTTGAGTTTCGTGCCGCTCGCGGCCGATCGGGCGTTGGCGGTGCTGGTCGGCAGCGACGGCAGCGTCGAGAATCGCGTCGTGCCGCTGGCCGGAGGAACCAGCGCCCTGGCGCTCGCCGAAGTCGCCAATTTCGTCAATGCGCGCCTCAGCGGAATGACCCTGGCGGAGGCCGAGGCCCGCTTGCGCGCCGAAATCACCGAGCGGCGCGAGGCTATCGATGCCGTCGCCGCTGAGCTAGTCGCAAAGGGGCTGGCCGACTGGAGCGAGGATCATGCCCAGCGGCCGGTGCTGATTGTCCGCGGGCAGGCAAACCTGATCGACGATGGCGCCGCCGCCGATCTCGAACGCGTTCGAAGGCTGCTCGATGAGCTGGAGGACCGGCAGGAAATCGCCCGGCTGCTGGAAGGCGCGCGCGAAGGGCAGGGGTGCCGAATCTACATCGGCAGCGAGAACCGGATGTTCGCGCTTTCGGGCTCCAGCGTTATTGCTGCGCCTTATCATGGGAGCGAAGGCCAGGTGGTCGGCGTTGTCGGGGTTATCGGACCGACGCGATTGAACTATGCGCGAGTCGTTCCCATGGTGGATTTCACGGCGCAAGCCCTCACGAGATATATGAGATGATGGACAAGAAAGACCTGCACCAGGAAGCCGACGAAATCCGCGAGGAGACCGCTGCCGACGCGCCGGAGCTCGCAGAGCACGACCGCGTGGCGGAGCTTGAGAAGCTGCTCGAGGAAGCCAATGCCAAGGTGCTTTACGCGCATGCCGAGACGCAGAATGTCCGGCGACGGCTGGAATCGGAAAAGCAGCAGGCCTCGGCCTATGCCGCAACAGGGTTCGCTCGCGATATGCTGGCGGTGCGCGACCATCTCGACCGGGCGCTGAGCCATGTGCCGGAAGCGGCGCGTGAAGACGAAAAGTCCAAGAGCTTCGTCGACGGGATTGAAGCGACGCTGCGCGAGTTGGACGCCGTGTTCGCGCGACAGGGCATTGTCCGCGTCGAAGCGGTCGGCCAGCCGCTCGACCCACACAAACACCAGGCGATGATCGAAATTGCCACCGACAAGGCCGAACCAGGCACGATCGTCGAGGAAATGCAGTCGGGCTATATGCTCAAGGACCGGCTACTTCGGCCCGCGTTGGTCGCCGTCGCCAAGGAGGGCTAGTCATCGTCCGCTTTTGATCGAAAGCGGGCATTGGCTGTCGAAGAACCACCGGCGCGACTAGCCAATTCCAGGGCGGCAATTCAATTGCATGTGGAAGGTGGCACCAAGGTCTTCGCCCGCCGACGCCCACAGCCGTCCGCCATGCTCTTCGATGATGCTTCGGGACAGCGATAGTCCCAAGCCCGTTCCGGTCGCCTTGGTGGTGAAGAACGGTTCAAAGATCTGGGCCATTTTTTCGAGTGAGATGCCGGTTCCGGAATCGCTCACATCGAGCTGCGCCTTCTGTCCATCCATCAAGACGGAGCGGATGGCGAGGAGCCGCTGTCGCCCGCGCGTCGCGACCATGGATTCGATCGCATTGGTCAGCAGGTTGATGAGGACCCGCTGGATCTGAACCCTGTTAGCCAGAATTGGAGGCAAGCCTTCATCCAATGAGAGTTGGAGTGAGACCTTCCGCGCGGCCAACTCCCTATCCATGAGCGACGCCGTCTCGCGCACCAAGTCGTTGAGGCTGAACTCGCTCACGGGCCCTGATCCCTGGGCGAATGTCGCCCGGATACTCTTGATGATATCGAAGGTCCGCTCGCCGGAATCGATTGTTTCGCGGAGCGACTGAATTGCCCTTGCCGTATCCGGCTCTGAGCGTGTGAGCCACCTCAGCGCGGCGGAGGCACTGAGCTTGACCGCGGTGAGCGGCTGCCCGACTTCATGGGCAATGGCGGCCGCCACCGCGTCCATCGACATCAGGCGAGCATCCCGTTCCCGATCCCTCGCCGCCGTGGACAAGGCCAGCCGCGCATAAAGGCGATTGGATTCGGCAATGAGCGCCAGCATGACGAAGAGATTCGACGCCAACATGATGACGAACAGGCCATACCAGCCGAGCGTGAATCGGGCGTGCAACGGCAGGTTCAGGAGCGACTGGAACAGCCAGCCGGACAGGGCGACCAAAAGCCACATATCGAGCACCGATTTGTCCTGCCGGAACAGCATGACCATGGCGGCGATCGAGAGTGCGATCGTCGTCGAATTGAAGACTAGCAGATTGGTGTGAATTCCCTCGCGCTGATTGAGGAACAAGGGTGGGAGCAGGTCATGCCCGAGGGTTGTCAGAAGCGTCACCAGGGCCGCGAGCGCGATTGCAACGATGAGGCCCAAGCCGACCATCGGTGGAGGCCGCTCCGCGTCCGGCTGAACCTGTGAATCCGCCCGTTTGAGCCAGGCATAGAGGATGACCGCAGCTGGAAACGCCAGGCGCCGAAAGATTGCGAGCCACGCGGTCGTATTGACCTTGGCTCCCAGCAATCCCTTGTCGCTGAAGGCCCCTGGAAAGCTGAGAGCGTGGGGAACCAGGAGCAGAGCGGCAAAGATATAGCCCGACGCCAAAATAGTGAGCGCGCGAGACCGGAAAACGGCGGCCTGAGCGTAGAGCAAGGTGCCGATGATCAGCTCTCCGGCGAACATGACGGCGTTGATCGTCGGAACGAAGGCATCGACCGAACCGAGTTGAATGTTGCGGATGGGAAGGATGACCATGACGGCGGCAAACAGCAGCCCAACAATGGCGACGCCGAACCGGATTTCCTGCCGGTTCGGCGGTGTATCGAACAGCCCCAGGTAGTCCCGCGCCACTACTTCTCCCAGCAGCCAATTCGCACAAGCTAATGCGCTTCGTTGCTTAAACCTAGAGCGCCGATGCTGCTAGAAGGCGTAGCCGATGGAAGCGCCGAAACGGCGCGGCTCGGCCGGCCGCTGCAGAACGCCAGTCGTCGGGAAGGTCACCAACGTCCCGTAGTAATGGGCATCGGTCAGATTTAGGACCCAGAACCGGATCGACGGCCCGCGTCGAACTGGCCGCCATTCCGCCGAAAGGTCGACGGTCGTATAGGCGTCCTGACGAACGACATTGTCGACTTCCGAGAAATAGCCGGAATTGTGGGCCATGTTTCCGCTCAGCAGCAGCGTTCCCGACCGTCCCAGGGAAAGCCGGTGATTGGCCCCCAAATGGGCCGTGAATTTAGGCGCGAAGGGCAGCCGGTTGCCGGTAACATCGCACTGCACAGGCAGATAGGGCGATGCCGCATCCTGGCTGTAATCCGTACATGTTGCGTTGGAGAAGCGGTTGAACCGAGCCTTCAGCCACTGCGCACCGAGCGTCACGTTCGTGCGATCGCCTAGCCGTGCACCGAGCTGCACGTCGAGCCCGTAGATGTCGGCGGAAGCGGCATTGGTCGTTACCGAACCGATAGGCGTGAACGCCGAAAGTTGGAGGTCGGAATAGTCATAGTAGAAAATGGCTGCGTCGGCCTTCAAGCGGCCCGATCCATCGACATATTTGAAACCAGCCTCATAATCGTCGAGCGTTTCCGGCCCGAACGACGGGACCTGCGGCGTCTGCAGGTTCCAGCCACCGCTCTGAAAACCGCGGCTGACCGAAGCGAAGCCCATCAGCGCGTCTGAAAAATCATGGTCGACGGACGCGCGCCAGGTCAGGGCGCGGAAGGTGTCGCTCTGCTTTAGCGGCTCTTCCGCCGGCAGCGGCAGGCCAGGGATGGGGCGAACGAAAGGCGGATTGTCGAACAATCGCTCACCAAACGCTTCAACCGATCTTTTCTCGATCGTGTATCGGAGGCCGCCGGTCAGCCGTGTTGCCTCCCCGATTGGCAAGGTGGCCTGGGCGTAGGCGGCGTAGGAGGACATTCTTCCGATGTCGGACAGTGTCTGAAAAATCCGGCCACCCAGCATGTCCGAATAGCTTCCGCCGTAGCGGAATATGGTGGGGTCGTATCTCTCCTGAAGGTGGATGTAATAAAGGCCGGCCACCCAGCGCAGGCGGGCTTCGTCGGGTGACTGAAGCTGGAATTCCTGGCTAAATTGCTTTTGTTCGGTGTCTGGCGCGGCGAACAGCAGCAGCTGCGGACCGACATCCAGGTCGGCGTGATAGCGTGCGTGCATCAGGCGCAGGGCGGTAAGGCTCATGAAATTGACCCCGCCGATTGCGGCCTCGGCCTTGAGCGACCCTCCGCCATATTTGAAGTGCATGCGGTTCGACCCGTCATGGTCGCTGTCGCGCAAGTCCAGCACGCGAGGATTGCCAACCGGTTGAAACCCGGCCACCGGCATTTGCGTGAAATCCTGTTCGATATCCTGATAATCGCCGGCCAGCGTCAGCTTCAGCCCTTCGTCGGGCCGCCATATCCACTTGCTGCGCGCAACCAGGCTGTGGTCGACTTCGCCCTGGTCTTTCTTGCCGGTGAAAAGGTTGGTCCCATAGCCGCCGTTCCGCGACAGGCTGACGGCAAGGTTGCCAGCCATCCGGTCACTGCCTCCGGTGAGGTAAACGTCGCCACGAACATAGCCGTAAGTGCCGGCGTGCAGTTCGGCTTCACCGTTCAACCCCGGATCCGGGTCGCGCGTTGCGACCTGGATGACACCGCCTGTCGCATTGCGCCCAAACAAGGTGCCCTGCGGGCCATTCAGGACCTCGACCCGGTCGATGCCGCGAAGATCGAGCAGGGCGCTGATCGACGAGGCCAGATAGACGCCGTCTACATAGGTCGCGATGCTGTTTTCGACACCCAGGGTCGATCGCTTGCCGACGCCGCGCAGGAAGGGCTGGGTAAAGGCGCCGGTACGGGTCATGTGCAGGCTGGGCGCGACCTTGCCGAGACTGGCCATGTCAGTCGCCTGCATCCGTTCGAGGTCCAGGCCGGATATCGCGGTGAGAAAGATCGGCACATCCTCGGGCCGCTCGGGACGCCGCTGGGCGGTCACCACGATGGTATCACCCTCGTCGGGCTGGGCAGCGTGGGCTGGCTCAATGCCTGCCGCGAAGGACAGAGGAATGAGGCCGGCGGCCATGACCTGTAGACGGTCGATCACCCGCAAATGCTCCCCCGCCGCGGACCATAATTAACCTATGTTATATCGCATTCCGCGCGGAAAGCGCCAGCAAGGTCTATCCTAGCGCCTCGCCCATGGCTTTCGCAGGATCCTGGCCGAAGGAAAACATGCGTCGCTAATGCACCTCGCGGTGCTGGGTTTCGCCCTTGGTGGCGAGGCTGAAGCGCGGTTCGGACTGATTGCCAGCGCCTAGAGCGAGTTCGGCGGCGAGGCGGCCGACTTCGGGGCCGTGCTTGAAGCCATGGCCCGATCCGCCGCCGACCAGCACCACATTGGACATTGCCGGATGGCGGTCGATCAGGAAGTCGCCGTTCGAGCTATTCTCATATTGGCAGACCTCGGCGCCGGTCACGGGTGCGCCCTTGAGCAGCGGGAAACGGCGGTCGCGGAAGGCGATGACCTCGTCGAGCGCGGCGCGGGTCGGCTCGCGCGATTGGGTGTCGGGATCGACCGCGATGCCATGCTTATCGTGAGCGAATTTGACGCCGCGCGCTTCGAGGTCGGGGAAGCCGTAATACATGTCGCCGGCGTTGAAGTCGGCCCAGCCGGGCATGAGGTCGGGCAGGAAGCGCCGATCTCCCTCGGGCGGCGCGAAATAGAAAATCTCCTGCCGGGTGGCGAAGATTCGATTGCCGAGCAGCTCCGGAAACGCCTTTGGCAGCCACGGCCCGAGCGCGAACACGAATGCGTCGGCTTCCAACCTCATGCCACTGGCAAACTGGATCGATTGCAGCGGGCCGCCATGCTGCGGGACGTGGGCCAGTTCGTGCCGAAACTCACCGCCTGCCGCGACGAAGTTCTTGACCAGCGTCTGGACCGCTCGCCGGGCCATCAGGGCACCGAACCCGGGTTCGAACATGCCGGCATGGACGCCGGTGAAATCGATCATCGGGAAGCGCCGGCTCATTTCTGCAGGCGAGAGCAGCTCGGTCGGAAGCCCTAGCGCGCGATGCGCGGCGACGCTGTCGGTCAGATAGGCTTCTTCGGACGGGAAGAAGAACAGCACGCCGTGGGGGACGAAGATCGGCAGGCCCGACGTCGCGCTCAGCGCTTTCCATTCCTTGAGGCTGTCGAGTGCCATTCGGGTGTAGATAGCGTCGCGGCCATAGGCACCGCGGGTCATGCGGCTTTCGCCGCCCGAGCTGGCGCGGCTGTGGGCCGGACCTTCCATATCGACCAGGGTTACGCGATGGCCGGACCTACGGAGATGCTCGGCGGTCCAGGCGCCGAAGACGCCGGCCCCGATCACTGCGACATGGCCCTTTGTGCCCATTGGCGCAGCCTTGAGGATCGCCGGGGATAAAGCAACGCCGCCAGCCCCAGCGAGGAGCGAGCGGCGCGTAAAGGAAGGGAGCGACGCGCCCGAAGGTTCGCCGCTCCCCTTTTTCATCGTCCTAGCCGATCAGCCACGCTCCGGCTCAGGCGGAGGAGGAGGCGGGGGCGGAGGAGGTGGTGGCGGCGGGCAGGTTTCCGTCGCCAAGATCACCGAGCCGTCCACGCAGGTCTGTGTAGCCGGAGGCGGCGGCGGCGGTGGCGGTGGTGGTGGTGGCGGAGGAGCCGCTTCCCGCTCCGCGAACTTGTACCGCGCCGTCAGGCCGATCGTGCGGGGCGTGCCGATGTTGTAGCCGAGCCGAGCACGGCCGCCGCGTTCGCGGTCGAACGACAGCTTGGCATTCTCGTCGAACAGATTGTTGACGTAGAGCGTCAGGCTAAGGCCGCTGTCCCACTCGACGCCGGTCGACAGGTTGACCAGGTCGTAGGCCTTCAGCTTGAGCTTGTCCGTGAAATCGAAGGTGCCTTGGCCGAATGCTCCCGATTCAGGATCGAAGAAGATCATGTTGTCGTGGAAGCCGGCATCCGGCTCCTGGTCGCCCGGCTGCGTCCAGCGGTCCCCGACATGCTGCCAGCTGGCCGACACATACCAATCGGCATTGTCGCCCATCTGCCATGTGTAGGTACCGGTCGTAGCGAACTGGAAGTTCGGAACGGTCGGCAGGCGGTTTCCATCGCGGATGCCGGCGATGATCGCGCCGCTTTCGTCGACCAGCGGAGTAGCCGGGTTGTCGGCGGTCACCACGCTGCTGTCGAACTTGGCATCGACGTAACTGCCGGCCACCGATAGATCGAGGCCCCTTGCCGGCGAAATGGCGAATTCGCCTTCAATGCCGAAGGTATGCGCCTTGGGTACGTTGAACACGAGACGCGATGAACAGCTGCCCGCGTCCGCATTGACCTGGAGGTCCTTGATGTCGGTGTAGAAGACCGCTGCATTGGCCGTGATGTTGCGCTTCTGATATTTGAAGCCGACTTCATAGTTCCACAGCGTTTCATCGTCGTACGGGCCGCCGAACGGACCGAATGTGGCCTCGTCGGCGTCCGAGCAGAGCGGCAGGTTCAGCGGGTCGTTAATGCCGCCAAGGCGGAAGCCCTTGGCGACCTGCGCGTTGACGCTGAAATTATTGTTCGGCTCGAACGTCAGGATGACCCGCGGGCTGAAACCGTTGGAGCTGGTCTTGTCGCCGATCCTGGTATCGCCGTTGGAGAAGACGCCGCCTGAAATGAAGTCGCGGGTTTCGCTGAAGTCGTAATAGCGGCCACCGGCGGTCAGCTTGAACTCGCCCCAGTCATAGCTTGCTTCGCCGAACACGGCCTTCTGCTTGATGTCATAAGGCAGGTCCGCGTTGTAGGGCGAATCCACCGGGAAGCCGTTGGCAATCGCAGTATCCGTGGATACGAACGGCACCCGGTTCGCGGGAATCGGGTCAAGGGCGTTCGCCTTACAGACGCGGTCCGGCGGGTTCAGCGTGCGGCACAGCCCATTCAGGAACGGGTCGCCGACCTGGGCATCGAAGCCTGGGGTGGGAAGCCGCTGGGCATAATCGCGGTTTACCTTAGAATAGAAGCCGCCAAGCAGCCACTGGAACGGACCAGAGCCGGTCGATGCCAGGCGAAGTTCCTGGGTCCAGGTCTTGAGATCCGTCGTGTCGCGGAGGTTTGACACCAGGTTGGCGCCCGGCGCCACCAGCGGCTCTACCCCGGTGAAGGAAATCGTCACCGATCCCGTCAGTGCCGAGGCATCGCGTGAAACCAGGATGTCGCGGTTGATATAGCTGGTGACCGAGGTCAGCTCGACGCCGCCGAAATCATAGGATCCGGTCAGATCGGCAAGCCAGGTCTTGTCGCTGAACTTCTCGCGCATCTTGAGATATTGAGTGCGCTTGCCGGGGCCGCCGGGGTCGGATGGCGAGGTGAACTGGTTGTCGTAGAGGTTGTAGAATTCCTCGCGGTTGAAACCGTCGGTCGAGACCTTCTGGTAAACCACGCGCGGCGTGATCCTGAGGTTGTCGGTCGGTTCCCACAGGAACGAGAGCCGTCCGCCGTAGCGCTTGCCGTCATTGACGTCATCGCCGCCCGCCGGACCGATCGCGTCGATGAAGCCGGCATATTTGGTGTAATAGGCGACGGCGCGAGCGGCCAGCGTATCGCCGATCGGAATGTTGACGGCGCCCTTCAAATGGCCGCCGAAATCGCCGTCGGTGACTTTGTTGACGTTGGCTTCGACCAGTCCTTCCAAAGCGCCGATCTTGGGCTGGTTGGTGATATAGCGGATGGTGCCGCCGACGCTGCCCGATCCGAACAGCGTGCCCTGCGGGCCGCGCAGCGTCTCGACGCGGTTCAGATCGAACAGGTCCAGGTCCGGCGTGAACAGCGATAGCGAAATCACGCTTTCGTCGAGGTAGACGCCGACCTGTTCCTTCACGCCCGGCTGGTCGCGGACGATCTGACCGGCCGATACGCCGCGGACCGACACCTGGCTCTGTCCCGGCCCCAGGTTTTGGACGGTAAGGCCGGCAACATTGCGGCTGATGTCCTCGATCGTATTGGCGTTGGCGCGCTGAATGTCTTCCTGCGTCTGCGCATTGATCGAGAAGGGAACGTCCTGGACGGTCGACGCGCGCTTGGTGGCGGTGACGATGATCAGGTCGCCCTGTGTCGCGTCTTCAGGAGTTGCAGCCTGTGCAGCCTGCTCCTGCCCGGTCTGTGCCCATGCGGGCGTTGCGACTGCCAGGGCGGCGGCACTGATCAAGAGGCTACGCACAGAATGAGCACGGATAGACATGAGATTTCCCCCAGTTGGAAATGTCGAACGGACGACAGACTATGCTACTTCGCGGCTGCGAAAAGGGGGGTGTTATGTTTCGTTGCGGGACTGTTGCGTTTCTGTAACAGCCTCATTGAACGGCAGGAAACTGCGATCCGTTAACGGCCCTGTGGCTTTTCCGCATCCCGCGAGGAAGCAGTGGCGAACCATCTCCGCCTGCTGCTCCAATCCATAGCGGTCGAACCGCCGGCCCTCGATCATCCGGTAGCCGTAGCGGCAAAATGGGTGGCGCATCAGCACCAGGTAGAAGCGGCCGCGGGTCTGCGCCTGCCAGACATGGGTCATTTCGTGGATGAATAGGCCCTGCAGTGACAGGCGCTCCTTTGAGAAGTCTTCCGACCATAATGGGCTATCGGGATGGAAATGGATGTTCCCGGTCGGGGCCATGACAATCCCCTTTGGCTGGAACGGCCACCATTTGCGCCGGGCCAGTTTGACACGGCCGTAATCGATCGCGTCGCCGAACATGGAGCGCGCAAGCTCGATCTCGCCGCTAGTGAGTGGGCGGGCGCCTTTCATCCTGCGGTGTTAGTGGGCAGATTTCCGCGCGTCGAGAACGCTTGCCGACCGCTTCGCCTGCCGCTAGGGCAACCCAAAATCTAAATGGAGGAAAGTCCACATGAGCGAGACCGCCGACCGGGTGAAGAAGATCGTCGTCGAGCATCTCGGCGTCGAAGCTGAAAAGGTCACCGAGGAAGCAAGCTTCATCGACGATCTGGGCGCCGACAGCCTCGACATCGTCGAGCTGGTAATGGCGTTCGAAGAAGAGTTCGGCGTCGAGATCCCGGACGATGCGGCTGAGAAGATCGCCACCGTCAAGGATGCAATCGACTATATCGACAGCAACAAGGGCTGATCGGGACCGATCGGCTGCCGCCCGCCAAAGAAGCGGCACGAACGGCTTCCCGGACACTTCGGGAGGCCGTTTGCGTTTGAGGACGGCTTGAAGGGAATTACTGCATGCGCCGTGTCGTGGTGACAGGTCTGGGTCTGGTGACGCCACTTGGCGGCGACGTCGAGACCACTTGGGCGAATCTCATCGCCGCCAAATCCGGTGCCGGGACGATCACCAAATTCGACCCCAGCGACCAGAAATGCCGGATAGCCTGCGAAGTGAAGCCCGCGGATCATGAATATGGTTTCGACCCGAACAAGCGGGTCGATCACAAGGTGCAGCGTCAGGTCGATCCGTTCATCGTCTACGGCATCGACGCCGCAGGCCAGGCGATTGAGGATGCCGGCCTTGCCGACATGGATGAGGCGACCAAGCTGCGCGCCGGCTGCTCGATCGGCTCGGGTATCGGCGGTTTGCCCGGAATCGAAAGCGAGTCGCTGGTGCTGGCCGAAAAAGGGCCGGGCCGGGTCAGCCCGCACTTCGTCCACGGCCGTCTGATCAACCTGATTTCCGGCCAGGTATCGATCAAATATGGCCTGATGGGGCCAAACCATGCGGTGGTCACGGCCTGCTCGACGGGCGCCCATTCGATCGGCGACGCAGCTCGGATGATCAAGGACGACGACGCCGACATCATGCTGGCCGGCGGCGCCGAAGCGACGATCTGCCCGATCGGCATTGCGGGTTTCGCGCAGGCACGTGCGCTTTCGACCGCGTTCAACGACCAGCCTGAAAAGGCTTCGCGTCCCTATGACAAGGACCGCGACGGGTTCGTCATGGGCGAAGGGGCGGGCGTCGTGGTGCTCGAGGAATATGAGCACGCCAAGGCGCGTGGCGCGAAAATCTACGCCGAAGTGGTCGGCTATGGCCTGTCAGGCGATGCCTATCACGTCACCGCGCCGCACCCGGAGGGCTCCGGTGCTTACCGGTCGATGGAAATGGCGCTGAAAAAGGCGGGCATGTCCCCGGGTGACATCGACTACATCAACGCCCATGGCACATCGACGCCGCTCGGAGACGAGCTGGAGCTGGGCGCGGTACGCCGCCTGTTCGGCAATGAAATCGCTAATATCTCGATGAGCTCGACCAAGTCGGCGATCGGCCATTTGTTGGGCGGAGCAGGGGCGGTCGAGACCATTTTCTGCATCCTCGCGATCCGCGACCAGATCGTCCCGCCAACGCTCAACCTCGACAATCCAAGCGAGGGGACTGCAGGCGTGGACCTGGTTCCGCATCAGGCCAAGAAGCGCCCGGTTCGCGCCGCGCTCAACAACAGCTTCGGCTTTGGCGGCACTAACGCTTCGCTGGTTGTGAAGGCGGTCAACTGAGTTTTAGCCGATGCTGAAACGGCTGATCCTAGCCGTTCTCGTGATTGGCCTGGTGGCCGGCACGGCCGCATATTGGCGGCTTTGGTTGGCAGCCGGGCCAAAGCCGGGCGCCCATAGGGTGACGATCGAGGAAGGCGCGACGCTCGCCTCCGTTGCGCGGCAGTTGGAGAAGCAGGGCGTCATCCCCGGCACGGCCACGACCTACCGCGGCATGGCAAGAATCTTCGGATCGTCGGATCCGGTGCAGGCGGGGGAGTTTGAAATTCCCGCGGGGAGCGGCGGCGACAGCGTGCTCGACATCCTCCAGCACGGTCCCCCGGTTGTCCGCCTCGTCACCATTCCCGAGGGCATGCCGTCGATCCTCGTCCAGGAAAAGCTGGCCGCGCTGCGCGAACTGACCGGCCCGGCGCCGCTGCCGGTGGAAGGTACTGTCCTGCCCAACAGTTATGACTGGCAAGCCGGCGAGAGCAGGGCGCTTGTTTTGAAGCGAATGACCGACGCCATGGACAAGGAACTGGCCAGGCTTTGGCCGGTACGAAAAGGGAATTGTCCGGTCTATTCGGAAAAGGACGCCGTCATCCTCGCGTCGATCGTCGAGAAAGAGACCGGCAAGCCGTCCGAGCGCCGGATGGTGGCCGGCGTTTATTGCAACCGCCTCCGGATCGGAATGAAGCTCGATGCCGATCCGACTGTCATTTACCCGATTACCAAGGGCAAGCCGCTGGGCCGAAGGATCAAGCGATCCGAACTGAACGCAATCACCGGCTACAACACCTACCGCGAACCGGGCCTGCCCAAGGGGCCTATCGCCAACCCGGGCAAGGATAGTATCGCCGCGGTCCTAAACCCCGCCCCGACCAATGCGCTCTATTTCGTCGCGGACGGGACCGGGGGACATGTCTTTGCGGGCACGCTTGCCGAGCACCAGGCCAATGTCGCTAAATGGTATGCAATCCGCCGCGCTCGCGGAGAGATGTAGCTAAATCCCGACGGCCTCCGCTTCGACATAGCCGACCCGGCCATCGGGGCCGTAGGCCCAGGCCCAACCGCGGCTGAGATCGAGCATTCTGATTTCGTCTCCGGCCTTCAGCGCCGCAAGCTGCTCGGCGTTGTCGTGCGGCTCGTGCACAAGGGCAGCCGCGGCGACCAGGTGACGGACCAGCGGCTCGGCATAGTGCGAAGCGATGACCCGTCCGGCCAGGGCCGTATCGGCCAAATCCTTGCGGTAGGCATGGGTCAGCGGGTCTGGCGGATTGCTAGCGCCGGTCAGTGCAAACCAATCAACGGGACGCGAAGGCCGGTTCCTTCCTCCGCTCTTCGAAGCTCGGCTGTTGCCCCTCGCTGGCCCCGGCGCCGAGGTCGAGGTATCGCTTAAACCCTTCAAGAAAACTGGCCCCGTCATTGGTGCGGACGACAAACACGTTGCGGCGGTCGTCCTGGTCCCGCTCGCGGCGCAGATAGCCGAGCCCGCCCAAAGTATTCAAGGCGCGCGTTACGACCGGCTTGGACACGCCCAGCGTCCGCGCCAGTCCACGAACCGTATGAGGCCCGGGCGTCAGGTAGACCAGCATCAACAGGGCCATTTGCCGGTTGGTCAGGTCTGGCTGGCCCGAACGCACATATTCGATCAATGCGCGCATCCAGGCTGACAGAGAAGCATCGCCCATTGGTTTCGATCTCTCCTAGGTCGCGTAGCGTTAGGGAAACCGGCCAAAGGCGGATTGGTTGCGTAACGATCTGCCAAAGTCGCGAAAAAACCGACGGTTAGCACCGGCGATCAGGACGAATATCGCTGTTGCAGCATTGCCAGCGCGGCACGGAGGCCCATGGCGTCGCCCCCCTTGGGACGCCCAGGCTTGGCCGAAGGCCGCCAGGCAAATGTATCGAAATGAGCCCAAGGCGTCCCTTGGGGAATGAATCGACGCAAAAACAGCGCCGCCGTCACCGCGCCCGCCATCGGCGAATCCGCTGCGTTGCTAAGGTCGGCCAGGTCGGATTTCAGCATTTCGTCATAGCCATCCCATAACGGCATCCGCCAGATGGGGTCGGTAACGGTCCTGGCAGCGTCCTCAAGCGACGCGGCAAGCGCATCGTCGTTGGCGAACATGGCCGGAAGGTCGGGACCCAACGCCACCCTGGCCGCGCCGGTCAGGGTGGCAAAGTCGATGATCAACTCCGGCTCGTCTTCGCCGGCCTTGGCCAGCGCGTCGCCAAGAACGAGCCGCCCCTCCGCGTCGGTATTGTCGATCTCGACCTTCAACCCCTTGCGGCTGTGAAGCACATCGCCCGGCCGATAAGAGGCGGACGAGACGCTGTTCTCGACCGCGGGGATCAGCATATGAAGCCGGACCGGCAGGCGCTCGCTCATGATCAGCTTCGCCAGCGCCAACGCGTGGGCAGCGCCGCCCATATCCTTCTTCATCAGGCGCATGCCGCTGGCCGGCTTGATGTCGAGGCCGCCGCTGTCGAAGCAGACGCCCTTGCCGACGATCGCCACCCTGGAAAGGTTTTCCTTGCCCCAACGGAGCTCGATGAGGCGCGGTGAACGTTCACGCGTCGCGCCCTGGCCAACGGCGGCGATCATCGGATAGCCCTGGCTCAGCGCATCGCCGGATGTCACTTCCATCTTGGCGCCAAAGGACTTGGCGACTTCCCGAGCAGCCGCCTCGAGCTCGGCGGGTCCCATGTCTGCGGCAGGAGTGTCGACCAGGTCTCGCACGAGCGCGGTAGCCTCCGCCAGGCGGATCACACGATCGATGTCCGCCGCCTCCTTGGTCAACAGGACACGAGGTCCTCGCTGGTCCTCGACCTTGGACCGGTAGGCGTTCAGCCGATGCTGGCCGAGCAGCCAGCCGAGCATTGCAGGCCCGGGTTCCCCGTCGGCCAGGCGGTACGTTCCTTCCGGTAGCGCTTCGGCCAGCTTGGCCAGGCACCAGGGGGACAACAGGGCGGCGTTGGCGACCGTTGCGACCACCGCCCATTCATGACCGTGAACAGCCGGCAGGATGGCGAACTGGAAGGGCGTCTTGCCCTCGAAACGGCTGGCCTCGAGCAATTCGCGGCGCGCCGCGCTCTGTTTCTTCAGCCAGTCGGCAAAGCCGTCCTTGTCGATCAGATGGATCGGATGCGCGGAGCCGCCGCGGTCGGGCTGTAACAGAGAAGCGAAATCGGTCATCGGCCAGTCCTATTGCGGCATAATCAGGAACTGTTCCCAGCGGCCATGTGCGCCGGACTCTGCATAGGTCACCAGGCGCAAGGATTTGCTGCCGAACTTCAGGTCGAAGTTGCGGTTGACGAAGCCGCCGCGCAGTCTTGGCGGGCCGGCCGGCTCGAGGCCGGTCAAAGGGCCGAGCCGAGACATGGAGGTCCGATAATCGCCCAGCACCTCGGGCGTGAAATAGAAGTTGGCATTGCCGGTCAGCAGCTTGCGATCGAGCGTACCGGCCGTCAGGGCAGCGATTGCCGCTCGGACGTCGTCGGTTCGAGGAGCCTCGTCGACCGTGATGGCCGGCGAGGCGAGCACGATCTTCTCGATCCCTTCGGTAATCGTCCCGGTCGCGCCGCTGAAATCGGCATTGGTGAAGACGACGATCGCTGCCTTGCTATCCGGATAGACGCTGTTCTGCGAGAGGAAGCCGACGGATTCGCCGCCATGGTCGATGATCTGGCGGCCTCTGGTCAGGTGGCTCGACACGCCCAATCCGTAGCCGTTGGTGGTGCCGTCGGTGCGGATCGTTGGCGCCTCCTGGGCTACCCAGTCGTCGACAGGCAGAAGCGATCGGTTGAGGCGGGCAATGTCCCACTTGGCAATATCTGTGGGGGTCATCGACAATTCGCCGGCGGCCCATAGCCACCCTCGCGCCGGCGGCGTGGCGACGCGAACCGGGCCGAGGGCATAGCGATGATATCCCTGCGGAAAGCCAGGCCCATTGCTATCGTCGATGTCGACCGGCGTCATTCCCAGCGGAGCGAAAATCTTGCGCCGCAAATAGCTCATCAGCGGCTCGCCCGCCGCCTTTTCCAGGATCATGCCGGCGACGACATAGCCAGTGTTGGAATATTGCCATCGTGTGCCCGGCACATAATCGAGCGGCTTCTTGGCCCAGCGGTCGACGATGCCCTGCGGCGCCGTCGGATGCGTCATCGTTTCGAACATATAGTCCTGAGGCCAGAAATCCTGCAGGCCCGACGTGTGATTGAGCAACTGGCGGATGGTGATGGTGTCGCCGCCGCTGATTCCGGGCAGCCATTTGGAGACATGGTCGTCGAGACTGAGCTTGCCCTCGTCCTCCAGCAGCAGCAGGCCCATCGCGGTGAACTGCTTGGAGTTGGAAGCAATCTGGTAGCGAAGGTCCGGCGTTGCGGTGGGGATCGCTTCCGACGCCTTGCCATAGGCCTTGGCCAGAACGATCTTGCCGTCGCGGACGACTGCGATCGAGGCCGAAGGCACACCCGTATCGGACAGGGTC
>Ga0207701_10000185_pt1 | contig 61407 bp, 53 predicted proteins | sample KBSSwiSSwithPhiX_FD_184294 | JGI IMG/M metagenome (GOLD analysis project Ga0207701, IMG submission 184294) | Switchgrass rhizosphere bulk soil microbial communities from Kellogg Biological Station, Michigan, USA, with PhiX - S5 (SPAdes) (version 2) | ecosystem: Environmental > Terrestrial >... | reverse complement strand
CGCGAAACATGCCCTACACACCGCGTCAGACCGCGGAAATCAGCAAATGGTATCTACAGAGGCTTGGTTACATGCTCGGAAACTCATAGCGGCGTGAAACTCAAAGGCAAGGTCGCGTTGGTCACAGGAGCGGGTCGGGGGATCGGCCGCGGCATCGCCGAAGTATTCGCGGCGGAGGGCGCCGATGTCGCGGTGAACGACCTCACCGAGGCTGAAGATGTCGTCCAGGCACTCCGCGCTACTGGCCGCAGGGCGATCGCGGTCAAAGGGGATGTGGCCAGACGTGCGGACGTTCAGCCGATGATCGACCGAGTCTGGCAGGAGCTCGGACCAATCGACATCCTCGTGAACAACGCCGGCATCGAAACGATCGTGCCCTTCTTGGAGCTGACCGACGAGCAGTGGACACGCCTCGTCGACGTGAACCTGCGCGGCGCGTGGCTCTGCTCACAAGTCTTCTGCCAACGGGCCCTCGCCGAGGGTCGCCGCAAGGGCAGCATCGTCAACATCGGCTCGATCCAGGCGGCGAAGGTCCTGCCGGGGCGCACGCATTACGCGCCGACCAAGCTCGGGCTCGAAGCGCTGACCCGCAATATGTCCGCCGAGGTGACGCCGCAGGGGATCCGGGTTAACTGCATCCACCCGGGCCTGATCGATACACCCATGACGTCATGGGTGATGAAGGATGCAGTCGTGCTGCCGCAGGTCCTCGCACAAATCTCGCTCGGACGTGCCGGCGAACCGCGCGAAATCGGTACGGTGGCGGCCTTTCTCGCATCCGACGAGGCCAGTTATCTGACCGGGCAGTCGATTTTCGTGGACGGCGGGTGGGAGGGCAAATGACGCGCAAACTCCATCGACCTCAGCATGGAGGCGCGTTATCGTTTCGCGGTGATTTCCTCGAAGCGTGGTGTCGTGCGTTCAACGAAGCCGTCGTTCGTGCGTTCGATGAAGAGTGCGGCGAGATTGAGCTTCGTCGCCAACGCCATTCCCTCGTTCGTTCCGAGTACCATCAGCGCCGTGTCGAAAGCGTCGGCACGCACCGCGAGCGGGTCGATGACGGTGACGGACGCCAGCCGGTGCGTCAACGGACGGCCGGTTCGCGGATCCAGGATGTGTGCGACTCGCTGACCATCGACTTCCCGATACTTCCGGTAGTCTCCTGCGGTGGTGATCGCCAGATCTGAGAGCGCCACGACGCGCTGGATCGAATCGCCGTGCAGCTCCGGACGTTCGATAGCGACCTGCCAGGGCGCGCCGGCCTCGTTGCGGCCACGTGCGAGCACTTCGCCGCCGACGTCCACCAGGAAATCCGTAAACCCTCGATCCCTCAGTTCTCCCGAGATTCGGTCCGCGGCGTAACCGGGAACCACCGACGAGAGGTCGCACTGCACGTCCGGCCTCGTCTTTCGCACGGTCATGGCCGTCGAATTGAGCTCCACTCGGCCCAGGCCCACCGCCTGCCGCAGCCGCGCGATCTCGTCGTTCGTCGGCAGCGTTTTGCGCGGACCGCTGGGTCCGAAACCCCACGCGTCAACCAGCGGTGCGACCGTAACGTCGAGCGCCCCGCCCGTAACACTCCCCACGTCGAGTGACCACTTGAAGACGGCGAACGTCTCTGGCGCGACGGTGAATGGTTCGAGGCTGGTGGATCGGTTGAATTGAGAGAGCTCTGAGTCCGGGTCCCAGGTGGACATGAGCCCTTCAATCCGATCGAGGCTGGAACGGAGCACCCGATCAACATCCTGAAGACCGGGAGTCTCCAGTTCGTCTTTGGGAGTCACGATCTTCACCGAAAAGGTCCCGCCCATTGTGAGACCACGAAACTCGCTTACATGCCGCTCCCTGGCCGGCTGTTCCTGCGCTTGGGGAACGGCAAGCGGCAAGAGAACAGGCAGAAGGGAAAAGGCGCTCCAGAAAAGGGGCCACTTCACGGTTTTCGCCCTGGGCCTCTACGCCATATCGATGCCGCGGCGTTATGACTTGCGCGTCACCGCGGACAGCATCCTTTTGGCTGCGCCGCGCACATGCTCCGGTTGGGATGCGTCGGTCAGGCCTTCAATCAGTGAGATCGCTTGACTACGATGGCCGTCAGCCACGAGCCGGTCGGCGCAAATCAGCGTGCCGTCCACGACGGCCTGCTGCACCGGCGCGGGTCCCTTCCCGCGAGCGGCGGTGAGCGCTTTGGCCGCCTCGGGCGTGCCGATCTCTCCCAAGGCCTTGGCGGCTGCCGCCGCGGACGCGGGGTCCTCGCCCAGGATTCTGATGAGGACTGGCGTGCTCGCCGCATCCCGTCGCGCGGCGACGGAATTGATCACACCGATTCTCGTGCGTCCCTTCGCTTGGCCGAGCGCATCGCGGAGGGCCTTCTCGGACTCTGATCCAGGAATACGCTCGAGCGCATTGCGGGCATGGACCGACAAGTCCTCGTCGAGGACCAGGGGCGTCACCGCGGGCACGGACGCAGCCGATCCGATGAGGACCAGTTGGCGGCAGACGAACGAGCGGGTCACGGAGGAGTAGGAACTGCCAAGATACGCAACGAGCTGCTTTTCGAGCGCGGCCCGCGCGGTCTCATTCCCATGCACCTCCATGACCGCCCGCTCGATAGGGATCAGACCCGTCGAGTCGGTTCCCAACTTGAACTCTTTCAGCAACTCGAAGGACTGCTCCAACGTCGGCAGCGGAGCCGCGGGAGTCTGGGGCGGACCTGCTGGAGGTGTCTGCGGAGCCGGTGCCGATGTCTGGGGTGCTTGCGCCATCGTTTGTCTCCACCGAAGCTATTCTGCCGCTACACCGTCCACGGCGCCCGCATGGCCCTCTGCCGCATGCGATTGGCCGTGTCGTCGCCGATGAATTCTTCCTTGATCGGATCCCACTTCAGGGTGCGGCCCGTCCACGTGGCGATGTTCGCGAGGTGCCCGACGTTGGTCGATCGCGTCGCCGCCTCCACGTTCGACACCGGCTGCGAGCGGAGCCGAATCGACTGAATCCAGTTATCGTGGTGCGCGTAACCGCGCGCCCGATAAATCATCTCGGCCAGTTGCTGCGGCGACGTGGCACCAGTCTTCGCGTCGGGGGCCTGCAGCGGCTCTGGCGGTGTCAGCTTCACGTCCGCCAGGATGGCAGGGTTTGAGGCCTGCAGCGGGCCCTCACGTCCGGCAACGATCCATCCGCGGTCGCCGACGAACAGGATCTGCCACTGGAAGCGCGTCGCGGGATCAAAGCCGGCCGGAATCTCCTGGAACTTGGGATCGAGCCGGCCCTGGAACGACTGCACGAGGACGCCGTTTGCGTACTTGTAGTCGATGATCCGACGCTCGGGCGTGCCGGGAACGATCTCGATAGGGCCGCTGTCGTCCATTCCCATCACCCACTGCGCGATGTCCAGGTGATGCACGCCATTGGACGTGATGCTGCCCCCTGCGAAATCTCGCTGGATGTCCCAAGGCACAGTTCGCGAACCCCGCTGACCGACCGGGTGGTAACGGCTGTTGAAAGGATGGTACGGCGACGGGCCGAGCCACATATCCCAATCGAGGCCGGGAGGTGGAGTCTCCGGGGGAAGATTGAGGACCTGGCTCGTTCCGTACCAATTGCAGTAGATGATCTTCAGCTTGCCGATCTTGCCGTTCTGAATGAGGCGGCGGGCGGCGGCGAAGTCGTCGACGGAGCGTTGCTGAAAGCCCCCCTGGAGGATCCGATTATGGCGACGGAAGGTATCGACCATTACCCGCGATTCGTGAATCGTGAGGGAAACGGGCTTCTCGCAGTAGACATCCTTACCGGCCTTTGCGGCCATCGTTGAGATGACCGCATGCCATCGGTCCCCGGTGGCAATCAGAACGGCATCGATATCCGGACGCGCCAGGATCTCACGGAAGTCCTTGGTGGCCATGCAGCCCTTGTAGTTCCCATGCTTGGTTGCGGCCGCGTACGCGGTTTCGACCGTGTCCCTTGCGTCATTCAAGCGCCATTCGTCGACGTCGCACACGGCGACTACCTGAAGGTCAGGGTTACTGAGCATCCGTCGAAGGTTCCCGTTACCCATGATGCCGATGCCGATGGAAGCGACATTGATCCGCTCACTGGCCGCCTTCAGACCGATCCTCGGCAAGACCCACGACGCCGCGAGCAGTCCGGCGCCCCGTTTCAGCAGCGTCCGACGGTCCATTCCATTCTTCATCCCAGTACCCCTACGTCTCTGTAGGCCCACTCGGTTCGCCTATGCTTGCGTATGGCGAAAACAGCTTTGCGCACCATGGGCCCGCACACTATAGTGACGCCGTTTCACGACTGTCAAGGGAAGGCGGTTTACGTGTCACAGCCCTTGGCCGCCTCGCCGGTGCTGAATCAGACCTGGGCGCTCGATTTCGCGAACGACGAGGGCAATGGTGAACGACTGAGGTGGCGGAACAGATCCTTCTTGACCTCGGGCGTGCTGATTTTCCAAACACAACCATCGATGAAGTAGTGATGAATATTGATGAGGGCCAAAAGAATCATGGCGCCAAACGGTAAGGTCTTGCCTGGAAGCGCGTCGGGTCCAAGGAACACAAACGCACCGGCAGCGATGAGGGCGAGCACGTACAGGACGATATGGTTTCGCTCAGCGTGGCTCTCTTCAATGTTGCAGCGATTGATTTCCACCCGTAACGGGAAAATCAGGTATTGCAGCGCATGGCAGACCTGCAGGAGCAACAAACCCGCATAGCCGCGGGTAAAGACCAGATACCCGAAGTAGAGAAGTGGGATCGGCACCAACGCCGAGAGCGGTGGCACTCGTTTGGTTCGGTAACCCATGCGAACGAAGACCGCAATCGTGACCACCATCGCGACGTGGGCGAAGGGCGTGATGACCTCGAACAGGCTATCCAAAAAAGGCTTCAGCTCCGGTACGAACAGTGTGTATTTCGGCACCAGATGGTTGGCGATCGCGACGTGCCAGGCCACGAACACGAGAAGAACGGTGCGTAGCATCTGCCGTTCGATCTTTTGAATCTGTACGCCACCGAGATAGGAGAAGGAGGCCACCATTCCCCAGGTCTGCCCCGCGTAGTGGGCGGCCAGATACATACCGGAGATCAAGTCGGCCAGCTCCGAGTACTTGGCGTTGACCGGCTCGCGGAACACAACCGGATGAATCAACGAAAACAGCAAATATGAACCGAGCACGATCGGTAGGTAAATCGAGGCCCACTTGTAGCGATAGACAATCTCTTTGGATTGGTAGAGCAGGCGATAGGAGGCGATGAAGTGCGGGAAGTTGAACAGGATCTGGAGACCCAGGATCGTCGCGGGCCAGTAGGCATAGGACGCAAAGTCCCTAGGACTCAGAGCGAGCGCCGCCAGGGCACAGATGCCAATGCCGCCTACGCATAAGAAATCGAGCGTCGGCGAAAAGATAGCCCGTACCCCGGGCGCGGTGAGTGGTGCCTCCGTTGCGGTCGCTTTCGGCGCGGCCTTCTTCGCTTTTTCTAATCGACGCGCCATGCCTCACCCCACCCGACCACACAGCTTCACGACAAGGAAACGCCTGGAAGAAGTCTCGCATAGCCTCGCGCGTTCCCCACCCGGAATCGTCCCTGCGTCAGCTACCGTTCATCGATCTGCTCGTCGACACAAGACCGAGCTGTTGGAATTGCGGCGAACGGCTCGCCAGTCATACCGACGCGAACGCTCAGTTGTTCGACTACCTCGAAGTGTTCTATAACCAGCGACGCTGGTGGAACCGTTCATTAAAATCGCGAAAGTGCTTGGAGAAGGCGAGGGCGCATGAGGCGAATCTTGATCGGCCTCCTCGTGGTCACAACGTTGCTGGTCCCGGCCTGTAAGAAGAAGATCGAGGGGGGCAACGTCGTGCAACTCGGCGCGGACGACCCGGGCCTTGTGGCCGCGGCTGCTGAAGCCAAGCGCCGCTGGCCCGAGTTCGTTGCGGCGTTCAACGAGCACCGGCCAGGGCGAAAGTGCGCTGTGAAATACTCTGCGCCCATCAAGGGCGGGGGCAACGAGCACATTTGGATCATAGTAACCGCCTTGGGGAGCGGCACGATTTCCGGCGCACTTGGGAACGATCCCGTCGAGGACATCGGGCTGAATCTCGGTGATGCCGTAACGATCCAGACGGGCGACGTCAAGGACTGGCTGTTCACCGACGGACAATCCATGACCGGCGGATTCTCGGTCGCGACTCTGCGGAACGCCGCGGGCAAGCGAGAGCCGTCCACCGACGGACAGTCCATGACCGGCGGAGTTTCGATCTCGACTCTCCAGAACGCCGCGGGCAAGCGAGACGGTAAATGAACATCGGCGGCAGGCTCGCTGATCAGCGCGCCGCGCTCGAACGGCACCAACGCTCCAGTGAGGAGTTGGCGCGTGCGATGGTCCTGCCGGGCATTCTTGTCGCGTGCGATCGTCAATTCAAATCCGGAGTGGAGGGCCTTGCGTGACTCCGGCTATCGATGGATTCCCGTCTCGGGCGCGCAAGTCGGCGGGTACTATGCAGCGCCGCCAGGGCGAAGGCGTTGACGCACGGCCTCAGGAGCTTGTGGCCGCAAGGTCGTGAAGTTCAAATCCTTTCTTCCGCATTACCCTTCAATTCAATGCTTAGGTGGCGTTTCGGGTGGTTGCGCCCGTGCTACGACATCGACGATTGCCGCACCCGCGGCGGGAGCCCCGGAATACGCACCAAGGACCGCTCCGCAGGAATGAGACGTACAGCGGACCACGAAGACGCAGTAACATGACAGCTTGCAGCAGAGGCAGAGGCAGGTCCGACCGGCCGCTACCGTGGCGCTCTTGGCGCTCGCCATCTCTACGACGGGATGTCACAGAGCGCGGCCTGTGTTCGCCGCCAGCCTGGTGCCGACCTTTGGCGCCCCGAGCAACCTCGGGGTCGTGGTGAACACGCCCGCCAACGAGCAACGACCGAGCATATCGCCCGATGGGCTTAGCCTGTTCTTCGGTTCCGATCGACCCGGATCTGTCGGGACCGTTGAGCACTCGGATTTGTACGTTATCCAGCGTCGATCACTCCGCGAGGCGTGGGGGCCGCCGCGCAAAGTCGATGCGCTGAGCAGCGCCGGCGACGACAACGCGATCACGTTCTCGAACGACGGCCGGCTGGTCTTCTTCGGCAGCGATCGTCGAGGCGGCTGTGGCGGCACCGACATCTGGTCGGCCCGCCGGGCGGATCCACACGACGACTTCGCATGGGAGGCGGCCGTCAATCTTGGCTGCACCATCAACTCTCCGCAGGACGACGACGGCCCAACCTACTTCGAGGCCCCATCGGGCGAGAAGACGCTAATCTTCTGCAGCTTCAATCGGCCTGCGGCGGTCGCGGCGGGGTACGGCGATTGGGACATTTACGAAGTCCGCGGCGTCGACGTCTCCGCGTTCGGCGCCGCGACACTGGTCGCCTCGGTCAGCTCGAAGGCGCGAGACACTCGAACCGCGCTGCGAAGCGACGGGCTCGAGCTGCTCTTCACCTCAAGTCGACCGGGCAGCCTCGGTAAGAAGGACCTCTGGAGCGCGATCCGCCCTCGCCTCGACGCGGGCTGGGCCACCCCGGTCAATTTGGGCGCGCCGATCAACGTTCCGGAGGATGACGGCGCACCAGCCTTGGCCAAGGACGGCCGCACCCTCTACTTCGACTCCGACAGGCCCGGAGGGCAGGGCGGGCGCGACCTGTATGTAGCCACCGCGCCGCGCCGCTAACGCGCTGGTCCAAACGCGGCGGCGAACCGCGGCCGACACCGCCGGTGGCCGACCTTCACGGACCTGCGGCCACAGACCCTCGATCATCGCGTCGAGACGTCCGAGTTCCAACGCGCGCACCTCCGTCGCCTCGCCGACGGCTGCCTCGCGGACGTCAGCGAGTTCGTCGGCGACGTCGCCGTGTGCGGTGTGAACGTCCACGCGTATCAGCAGTTTAGTTGTGACGGTGGTCGGGGCCACTAGATCGAGTGGTGCTCAACCAACTTGCAGACTTCGACCGATTCCTATTAACGGCTCGATCAGAGCACCCTACTGCTGCCCCGGGCCCACCAGGCCGGTCAGCTTCAGCAGACCATGCGCTCTCGCACGTTCAAGCCGCAAATCTAGAAGAAGCTGAAAGAACCGATTGAGAATCCCGGCGCGCCATCACTACGGAACGGAGACTAGAAACGTGTGCGCCGATTACCATCCGAAAGCAGCCCCGACGCTGGCGCGCACGTGTGTCCACCGACCGCTTTTGTAGAGCGTCACGTCCGGACGGAGCGAGGCACGGCGCCCCCCGACTCGCAGACCGCCACCGGCAACGACTGCCATGCCGCGATGACGGCCAAGCGACTGCAGCGCGAACGGTGGACGGTTCGGGAAGGGCTGCACGTTGTTGACGATTAACAATGAATCCTGGTAGAGCGCCGCACCGCCCGAGACGTAGGGCTGCACGCGGGATCGCCTGAAATAGTACTGCGCCTTCGCGGTTGCGATCGTGGTGTCGACGACGCCTTCTTCGCCGTCGCCGACGCAGTTTACGATCGGCGCCTGCTGGTGACTGACGTTCGCACACGAGACGGTGTGCGTTGCACGCCCGACCGTTCGAGTTGCGTCCAGCGCTAGTCCGAAACCGGACGTGTGCTGTATGAACCATCCCGCGCCCAGGCTCGGTGGGCCGATGAGGCCAGCACCGAACATCCTCGATCGCGCCACACCGAGGTTGAGGCCGATCTCCGGAGAGAATTCGTGCGGCATATCAGGCATGAGGTCGAGCACGGTCCGATGGCGCAAGCCGTCCATTCCCGCTCCAAGCCCTGCACCGGCTGCGGCGCCAATGCCGGTGAGAAAGAGCACCACACCGGGACACGCTCCTGTTTCGTTCACGCAGACCGCGTTGACCAGGAGACCGCCCGTTGCGCCGATGGCGGCGCCCGTGCCAAGTCCAATCAGGAGACCGTTGCGGATGGAGTCCTTCACGACAATACGTTGGACCTGGTCGGCGCGCAGGGTTCGCACTCCATCGGCCGTTTCGATCGCCAGTGATGCGGCCGTCAACGCGCGGAGGCGGCCGGTCATCCGCGTTCCATCGCTGGTTGTGACCAGGAGTGTTTCCCCGGGACGGACCTCATTCTCAACGAACGCGAGGGTGGGCTGCGCGGGCTGTCCATACGCGATCGCTGGCGACAGCAACGAACCCAGCAGGATCGACCCGGATATTTTCATGATGCTCTCCATACAGGAGGGCGAAATATCCGGCTCCATCGGCTCAAAGGTCCTGGGCATCGCGTTTGGCTGGAAAAACGATTCAAACCGGTGCCCCAGCTTAGATCCTGCGCCAAGTGGCGGCCGTTGCCGTCAGCGAGCTTGTGGCCGCAAGGTCGTGAAGGTTCATATCCTTTTCTTCCGCACCAGCAACCAAATTCAACGACCTAGGCACGTCGATGCGAGCGCGAGCGAAAGCTGAACGATGCGCTCGGTTCGGTCAACGCAATGCAAATGCAAAGTCGACGAATACCCGCGATGCAACCGCCTTCCCCTCGACGCGTGCTGGCTTGAACCGCCACGCACTGAGGGCTTGTACAGCCGCGCCGTCGAGCCCGAGTGATGGGTCGACCGACTGGATAACCGTCACGTCCCTGCACACGCCGCTCTTGACGACCACGCACCGTACACGAACAGTGCCCTGAATCTTCGCTTGTCGCGCGGCCATGGTGTATTGGGGCGTCAAACGGGCAAGGGGAACTGGCGGCGTGACACCGGGCCCCAAATCGTAGACGTGGGTCGCTGCGCGCCAATACATGGCCGTGGCCAGCACCAGTGCGCCAATCGACATCGCGACCATCACTGCGTCAGCGGCCGTCGGGGTGTGCGCCGCACGCATACCACGCTTCGCACGATCGATGCTTCCAAACCGGTCCCGCGCCCGGCGCGCGGCTGCCGCGGGATCCATCTCTGCGACGAGATTGCGGCGGGCGCGCTCCTCCAGATGAAAGCGAATTTCATCTTCGAGATCACGCTCGATAGACCTCGCGCGAAACAAACTTGCGAAACGTCGGAAGGCGCCCACGTCAGGCCTGCTTCAAGACTCGCGTCACCGCTTCTACGTGCGCCAACCAATCTCGCTGCACCTGGTCGACGCGCTTTCGTCCGCGGCGCGTGATGCTGTAGAAGCGCGCACGTCGGTTATTGTCCGACGCTCGCCAGTCGGACGTGACCCAGCCGGCCTCCTCCATGCGGTGGAGTGCCGGGTAGAGGGACCCTTCCTCAACACGCAGTGCATCGGCCGAAATGTCCGCAATGCGATCAGATATGGCGCAGCCGTGCAGTTCGCCGCTGGACGCGAGCACTCGGAGCACGAGCATTTCCAGCGTGCCTTGCAGCTTGTCCTTGCCTTGTCTCATAGATGTCTATGTGACATGCTGTGCGCGGAGACAGCGAATGTCAAGGTCACTGTTTGCCGTCACGGTATTCGCGCCGCTCGTCATCACAGTCAGTGTGCTCGCGTCGTCTGCGGCAGTGCAGTCCGATCACCAAGGTGAGGTCAGGCTGCCAGCCAAATTGGACGCAGAAGGTGCGTCGCAGATGCTGATTCCGGTCCGCGTCAAGGAACACACGTTCTGGTGCAATGCTGATTCTGGCGGCAGCCGAGTGCTGTCCCTTGATCTCACCAAAGCGCTGAATGCGGGTCTTGAGGCGAATGCCACGGGGACGAACGCGGGCGTCGGGCCAGAGGTCAGCCGCGACCAGCGCGTCCGTGGCGTGACCGTCGAAATCGGCTCCATCGTTCTGCACGATGCGACGCTCGTGTTGGTGAACAGACCGACCGTCGTTCCCGACATCGATTGCGTCCTCGGCCTGGGACTCCTTCCCGACTACGCGATTGAATTCGATTATCTGACGCCTTCGGTGCGTCTGATTCCGGCATCCGGGTTCCGCCCCCCCGCAGGCGCCGTCGCAATTCCCATCACGATGGACCGGTCTGCCACGCCGTCAGCGAAGGTGCGCATTCGCTTCGGTGGCACTGATCCAGTCGAAGCCACCTTGATGATCGACACCGGCGCGTCTTACTACGACCTGGTCCTATTGAAGCCATTCGTGGACGCGAACCGCGTAGGCGACCGTATCGGCGCTGTGTTGCCGCGGTTCAGCGATTCGCCTGGCATGACGATCGGAGCCGGTCGCGCGTCAGCGGTCACCCTCGGGCCATTCGAGATCACCGGGCCGGTCGCGGCGTTGATCGCGACACCTTCCGGCGCAACATTCAGCGTGGACGGGCTGCTCGGAACGGGGTTTCTGAGGCGGTTCACACTGACATTCGACTATGGCCGGCAGCAGCTATGGTTGAGGCCGAACGGACGGCCCACCGGGCCACAGCCCTTTGATGCAAGCGGCATCGAACTAAGGCCGACCGAAGCCCATGAATTTGCGATCGTCGCAATCGCGCCCGACTCAGCCGCCTCAATCGCGGGGCTTCACGTCGGTGATCTTCTCAAGCAAGTGGACGGCCGACCCGCGCGGGACATGAACCTTGGGCAGATTCAAGATGTCTTCAATCGAGTCGACGAAACATGTACGGTACAGATCGAGCGAGGCGGAAGGCTGCAAACGGCGAGGCTTCACCTACGCCGTCGGCTGTGACGCACAACAGCGCCTGATGAGGAGACCGCGCACGTAGGGTCGCGCCACGACACGGCCTGACCGAACGCCAACAGCGCGAGAATCACAAATGCCGAACTGAACATGGCGACATCCTAATATCTGGCCGCTCCGGTCGATGAATGCCCAGCCGGATGTCGACACAGTCAGCCCTGTAATTCCCATGTCGATCCTCGGTGTTTCACTACATGCGCGATGCTCGCAATCCGCTCATAGCATGACACTTACAAATCTGTAGCCAAGGGCATGGCGGTTGCACACTGGTGAAGGGATGGAGGGCAAAATGCGACGACTGACGTTCTTCGTTGCGCTTGCAATCGCGATCGCGGTTTCGACGAGCGAGGCCGCCAAGCCGACGTCAAATCGGCCGACCGCGGGAAAGCCGACGACCACCAAGGTGCAGACGCCGAAGAGCGGCACCACCAGGCCCGGTACCGTTAAAGTGTCAGGCTCGAAGGGTTCGACAGCGAAGGTCGCGAGCCCTTCAGGCAGTAAGTCGCTCAAGCCGGCGAAGACAACTCCCAAGCAAGTCGCGGGCGGCAGTCCGAAGGCGTCAGGGAAGTCGCTGAAGTCTGCAAAGTCCGACACCAGAATCTCGACGGTGGACAAGACCGCAAAGGGCGCAAAGGGAAAGAACACTTACACGAATTCGGGCACTTCGACCTCGAAGACGTCGCCGACGATCATCGATTTCACCTCAACGTCCGTCGGGCAGAAGCTCGAGAAGAACAGCGCCCTGCGCTCCAAGATCGAGGCGAAGTTGCAGGCGGCCGGCTATACCGGCACAGTGTTCGAGGCTGCCTACGGGTTCAAGAACCAGGGGCAGCTCAATGCCGCGACGAACATGGTACAGAACCATGGTTACTCGTTCGATCTGCTGAAAGTGCTCATGACGGGCACCTATGTGGATCCGGTCACACACCTTGTCTATCGCACGCAGCAGCTGCCGAACGGGACGACGCAACTTGTGAGATCCGAGCTCGCCACCAACTCGGCGTCGACGCTCAGCCTCGGGCAGGCGAAGCAGGCGATCGCAGGAGGGACAGTGATGCCGGAGATCGTGGTTGGTACGACGTCAACGACCACGGTCCGTCGCCCCACGGGTTCGCGATAACGGCGAAATCGCGGCGGCTTCTGACTTTCGCTCGACCGGAATAACCAGCAATCGCCGTGGGCGGCGGCAGCGGCCGCCGCTCACGACGACAAACTCACGACCACACGCAAGGGGACGTCTCGGTTCGCGGCGAGTGCGGACACGAAATCGGCCTCACTGATGTACTTCGTCCTGACTTCGGCCAGGCATAGCTTCTTGGTTTTCTGGTCGCCCAGCTGAATCCGGTCAGTGACAGGACGTTCTGCGCGCACACGATCGCGCTCGCCGTCAGCGCGATCAAGAGAAGACCCGGTGGAAGCGGTGTCAAGTCACGGTTCGATCGCGCCACTGCGGCGCAGCATCCCAACCGCTGCCAGGAGCCAGGCGGCAGCGAGAAACCCAAAGCAAAGAAAGCCCAGCGTCAGCGTTTCCGCGATGCCCTGATACAGTGCGGGGACTGGAAGGTGCCCGTCCGGAGTCGCGGCAACACCCGCGAGGACGATGGCCCAGCCAGACGCAAGTCCGCTCACGGCCGCGAAGATCGCGGAGAGTGACATCGGGCGCATCAACAGAAGCGTCCGCTCGGTCGGCCGGATTGCATACCAAACACCGAGACCGAACGTGACGATCGATACCGCTATCGTGAGCTTGGCGAAAATACTGATTTCACGAAAGAGAGTGATGACGTCCACCGATCCTCCTTGACGCCTGTACAACTCTCGTGCGCTGCTGTCGTGACAGTGTCACGCCAGGCCGGCTCACGCGTTATGACAAAGATGGGTTCGGAAAATGACCGCTCGCTGGTGGCGCGGCTGCGCGCCGGCGATGTGGCTGCGTTCGATCGCGTCTACGACGACTATCGTCCGAGAGTCTTCGGCTTTCTTTTGCGAATGAGCCGCAGCCGGACGCTTGCCGAGGACCTGCTCGACGAAACGTGGCTGCGTCTCGTCCGACACGCGCCAGCGCTCACGCCTGACACGAACATCGGCGCATGGTTATTCACGGTCGCGCGGAACTTGTACTGGAGCCATCGGCGCGCCTCGCTTGTGGAAGAAGCAAGCGCTCCCGAGCTGATCGGGTTGTGGCCGTCGTCGATGACGTGGCCATCTCCTTTCGATCTCGCGGTCGCGGATGAACTCGAGCGGCGGGTTGAGGCGGCGCTTTCAGTCCTGCCGCCGCAGTACCGCGAGGCCGTGTTGCTCGTGGCGCATGAGGGGCTGACACCCGGTGAGGCTGCGCACGTGTGCGGCATCCGGCCCGAAGCATTCCGACAACGACTATCGCGGGCTCGTGCCGCGCTCGCGGCAACGATCGATTTGCCAGGCGCGATGCCAGACGCGAAGAGGAGATACGGGACATGACGTCAAATGGAATCGAGAACGATCCGCTGTTTGCCGCGATTGCCGCGCTGAAGACGCATGATGTGCATCACCGCCGCCGCGATGCGCTACGGCGACGTTGCCATACTCGACTGCGCATGCGGTCACAGGGAAATCCCTCGCCCAGCTTGCTCGCTCGTGTCTCATTTCGGCGAGCGGTTGCACCCGCCGTCGCGCTTGTGTGGTGCGTCGTCTACTTGATCGGGATCATTCACCGCGCTGCAGTCGTCCACCGGTTCTGAGTACGGCGACTGACGTGATCTGCCCAGATCCTAGCTGCCGCCCTGGCGGACCACATAGTTCTCGTCACCAATGGCGATGAGACCCGTTCGCGGCGGCCCGCTGTTGGCCGGGACCACGAACTGAAGCAGCCCGCCGCCCGTGGCGGTGCCACCAGCCGTAATCTGAATCCACGAGACGTTGGGCACCGCTGTCCAACTGCATGCGCCGCCAACGACGAAGACCAGGACATTGCCATTGCCGCCCGACGCTGGGAACTCGTGCGATGGAGGCGCGAACAGCCAGCGGCACAACGATGGCTGGGTGATCGTGACTGTCTGCCCCGCAATCGTGACACTTCCGGTACGCGCCGCCGATGCGTTCGGCATCACCGTCAGAGTGACCTGCGTGACATCGCCGACGCTCGGTGAGGAAATCGTAATCCAATCGACACTGGAACTGGTGCTCCATGGGCAACCGGCGCCGGTGGTGATTGTGACGACGACGGTGCCGCCCTCGCCGTTCACGCGCTGCGACAATGGTTGGACGGAATAGGTGCAGCCATTGGCCTGCGCAACCGTCAACGAGCGCCCCGCGATGGTGATCGCCGCCGATCGCGCAGTACCCTCATTGGCTGCGATCGCAATCTGCACTTGACCCCGCCCGGACCCGCTCGATCCACTTGCGATGGTGATCCACGGGACGCCGCTGGTTGCGGTCCACGCGCAACCGCCACCGGCTTCGACTTGAACGGCGTTGCCGCTTGCCGACGCAGGGACGTTGAGGCTTGATGGTGCGATGGCGTAAGTGCAGGCAAACGTGGCAAACGTTTGCGTGACGGTGATGGTGCGTCCGGCGACGATCAGCGTACCGGAGCGGCCCGGGCCGTCAGCTGGCGTGACGTGGAAGCCGACGATTCCAGGACCACTTCCGGTTGCGGCACTCGTGATCGTGATCCACGGCGCCTGACTCTGCGCGGTCCACGAGCAGCCCGTGGGCGCGGTGACGGCAACCTGTCGATCTCCACCCGCCGCATCGAGGCTGAAGGTATCTCCGCCGATTGCGTAGTTGCATCCCGTCCCTTGATCCACCTGCACGTTCTGTCCGCCGATCGTCACGTTCCCCGTGCGCGGAGGGCCGGTGACGGCATCGACGTGAAAGGTGACGGTGCCGTTGCCGCGACCCTCACGCCCCGTCACGATAGAAATCCATGGGACGCTCGAGCTGGCAGCCCACGCACACGAGGTTGCACTCGCCCGAACGTTGACGCTCAGATCACCGCCGGCGCCGTCTACCGACTCGTGATTTGAGGACACCGTCAGTTGACACGGGCTTCCTGCCTGTGAAATCTCCAGTTGCTGATCGTTGACCGCGATCGCCGCCTTGCGCGAGGCGGGATCCGTGTTGGCGCCCGCCGAGAACCGCACCGATCCTTCTCCCTGGCCTTCGGTCGGCGCAGCGATCGTCAGCCAGGATGCGTCGCTCTTCGCCGTCCATTGGCAATCGCGATTCGTCGTGATCCGTACCGAACCTGAGCCGCCCGATGCAGGAACCGACGGATTATCTGCAGTCGCCTGCAAAGCGCATTTCGTCGAGGATGGCGCTGTGAGACTCTCGGTTTGCGAGGAAGATCCACAGGCGGAGGCGACCAACGCGGCGATGACGAGCGTCGCTGACGCTGTGAATGGAAGAGAGGGGCCCCTGAGGCTTACGGTTGCCACGGTTGTTCGCTGCGCCTGAACCCGACGCGACGGGAGCAAGTCATGTGCCGCAGAGCTCGACGCAAATAGCGAGGAGATCGCCAGCGGCGCGAGGTTCTGTATGAAAAAGACTAGCCACTTTAGGCAAACACACGGAGGAATGCCCGCTCGCTGGCCAGGGTCGCTTGCGCTAGTATCTCGTCACCGTTGCAACGACGGTCATCACCGGCGAGGACAGGAACGATGTGAAGCGCCGCTAAGTCACAGGAAACAGCACCGAAACAGCGCTGTTGTATTCTCCTTCCATCAGCTCAGCTCGAAACACGACCTGCCAGCGTTCCGGGCATGAGCAAAGGAGAAACCATGCGCGAACCGTTCACCATCGAACATACGCCCGGCGGACGAACGTTCCTGCGAGGCGCGGGAACACTCCTTCTTCTGATTGTCGTTGCCGTGCTCGCGTTTTCATCGACGTCGTGCGTCCGCACCGGGCACGTCGGCGTCGTCAGCATCTTCGGACGTGTGACCGGCCAGACTCTCGGCGAGGGGATTCACATTGTCAATCCGGCCGCGACCGTTACCCAACTCAGCGTCAAGACGCAGGAAGAAAAGGAACGAACATCAGTGCCGTCGAAGGAAGGGCTGATTATGGGACTCGAAGCATCGATCCTGTATCACCTGGATCCGAAGCGTGCCGCCGAGGTCTACCAACAGATCGGCCCCAACTACGCCGAAGTACTGTTGCAGCCCACGTTCCGATCGGCGATCCGCGCGATTACGGCAGGCAACAGCGCGGCATCGTTGTACTCGGATGCGCGCGAAACGATCGCGCGTCAGATCCTGGAAGACGTCACGAGACAGGTGGCGCCGCGAGGGATCACCGTAGAAAATGTGTTGTTGCGCGATCTGCAACTGCCCGATACCCTCAAGCACGCAATCGAAGCGAAGCAGCAGGCGCAGCAGGAAGCGCAGCGAATGGAATTCGTCCTGCAGCGCGAAAAGCAGGAAGCAGAACGTAAACGGGTCGAGGCCGCCGGCATCAAGGATTTCCAGGACATCGTGACGCAGGGCATCAGTGAGAAGCTGCTCGAATGGAAAGGCATCGAAGCGACGATGGAACTGGTGAAGAGCCAGAATTCGAAAGTGATCGTCGTCGGGAATTCGAGAAATGGCCTGCCCCTGATCTATGCCGGAGAGAAGTAAGACCGTCAGGGGCTTGCCCTGAGCGAGCGCACGATCACGGCGAGTCGAAGGGGCCCACGCGCAGTGCGCGCGTCAGCCCTTCTGGTGGTGTCGCTGTCGTACCTGTTCTACGTCTTTGACATCTTCCACCGACGGTTCTGGACGGTGGGTCTCGGCGACTGGATCGATCCGTACTTCATCAACTACCTGCTCGAACACTGGTATCACGCACTCTCGACTCTCAGCGATCCGTTTTCTCCGCCGATGTTCTATCCGGCGCAGAAGACGATCGGGTACTCGCATTCCCTGATTCTCTACGCACTCTTCTACGTTCCACTCCGGGTGTTTTTCCATCCGTTCCAGGCCTATTCACTGAGCCTGCTGGTGGTCATCGAAACGGGAATCATTTGCCTGTATGTCGTTCTTCGCAGATTTCTGCAGCTCACGTTTGTTGAATCACTGCTGTTGACCGTGTTGTTCTTCAGCTCGCCGAATGTGATCAACGGAACGATTGGTGTGTGGTCGCAGCGAGCGTCGGTCTTTCTCGTGCCGCCGATGCTTCTGCTGATATTGCTCTCGTGGCGCGGTCGTCCTGGTCGCCGTCGATTCGCCCTTGCGGCGCTTTCGGGATTCCTGGCAACGCTGCTCTTCCCGCATGATTTCTACAGCGGATTCTTGGCGTTCTTTTTCGCCGCAGTGTTCGGGATCGCCTGGGTCTCGGTCGAAGGACACGTTTCGAGTGCAACCTGGCGGCCTCCATGGAGCTCATGGTCAGTGACGGAGAAAGCCGTACTCGCGGCCGCAGCGGCGAGCGGAGCGTGGGCGGCGTATCTCGTCGGAAGCGGTGGAGTCAGGACGCGAATGCTCGGAATCAGGATCGCGTCGCAAGATTGGCGCCGGCCAGCAGTGCTTTGCTTGCTGTGTGTGACTGTGTTGGTCTGGCTCCGAGGCGCTTCACGCCTTCGCCTAGATTTGAAGACGGCGGTGATCAACACCCGGCTCGGATCGTCGCCCTGGACCCGAGCGCTCGCCCTGGGCGCGACGGCCGGCGCTGCTGTGTTTCTGTGGGGCTATCTCCCCGCGTATTCCGAACATCCTCGCTTTCCAGAGCAGGATCTTTTGAACCAGATCAGAGTTCGGACGTGGCAAGGATGGACGGGTATATTTCACGATCTCAACGCGTACGACACCACCCGGTCATTCAAACTGGTCGCTCTCGTCGCGATTCTTGCGTGGATGCCGTGGTTCAGAATCGATCGCAAGACGCGGTTGTATGTATTGTGGGCGCTTGCGGTGTCAGTCCTGGTTTTTGTGATGCCGCTGCAAGTTGGCGGCTTCTCGATCTGGCTCTCGTTCTTTCGTCACGTTCCTGGCTTCTCTGTCATTCGCGATCCGACGCGGGTCGTCTTTCTGTACGAACTGGCTGTCATCCTGGCGGGCGCGCTGCTGCTGACACGACTCCGGCAGCATCCTGGCTATCGCGCAGCCATCTGTGGGTTATGCGCGTGCTTTCTTGTCGCTGACCATCGTGTCGACGTTCTGGGTTATGAACGGCCCGATGCCGTTTTCGAACGTTGGGTCGAGGCCCCTATCGAGATCGATCCGGCGTGCCGGTCTTTCTACATCAAGGGGGCCTCGCCGGATTACATGTCGCGGTCGCCGAACAAGTGGGCGGTTTATGCGGGAGATGCGATGTTCATTGCCTTGAAGCACGGAATTCCAACGTTGAACGGATATAGCGCCTGGGGCCCTGAAGGCTGGCAATTGACCAACCCACAGGAGCCGACCTACCCCGAACGTGTCCAGGAATGGATTCGAAGGAACAGCCTTAGAGACGTCTGTGAGCTCGATATCGAGTCGCGAACGATGCGCGTGGCCAGGATGAATTAATTCTGGCCGATGTAACGCGTTGCAAGAGGGTGGCGTATTCGTATCTAATTCGGCGGCGGGGTCTGAAGACCCCCCCACGACATCTTATGGTCTTGGGTACGTGTTCTTCTGGAGGAGGATTCGCGTGATCGCACGTAACCTCGGTCGCTTTTTGATTGCGGTCCCGGCCGCGACGCTGATGCTGTCGCTCGTTCTACGTCCCGGCGTGTCTGCGCAGCAACCCGCGGCCCCACAAGGCGGACAGCCCCCGCAGGGAGCACCGCCGCCGCAGGGTGCGCCAGGCGGCGGTGGCCGCGGCGGCTTTCAGTTGCGCAACGTGCAGGTGTTGAAAGACGTCCCGCCCGATCAGTGGCAGCTTGTCATGCAGTACGTCGCGGCGTCGCTCGGCGTGCAGTGCAACTACTGCCACGTCATGGGTGATAACGCGAGCGACGACAAAGACACCAAGAAGACGGCCCGCAAAATGATGCAAATGGTGGCGGACCTGAACAAGGAATTCTTTGCCGGCAAGCCAACGATCAGCTGCGCGTCGTGCCACAACGGGCATCCGAAACCGTCAAAGGTGACACCCCTGGCGGTCAACATGACGCAGGACGAAGCCGCCGCCGCGGCCGCGGCACGTGGACGACGAGGTGGTGGTCCCGGCGGTGGGGGTGCTCCCGGCGCTCCGGGTGCCGGTGCAACGCCACCGGCTGGCGGCGCTCCCGGTGCGGCGCCGGCTGGTGCAGCACCCGGCCGCGGCCCTGCAGGTCCTCCTCCGCCACCAGCGGTCACCGAGACCGTCGATCAAGTCGTCTCAAAGTACGTGCAGGCGCTCGGTGGGCAGGCGCTGCAGAATGCAAAAACGCGAGTGATGACCGGCACGGTCACAAATCGAGATCTGACGACGGCAAATGTGACGGTCACTGAGAAGAGCACAGGCGAATCGCGAATCGAGATTGCAACCCAGCCCAATCCAACCATCCGCGCAACCAACGGCACCGCCGCGTGGCAAATCGGCGGTGGCGGTTTCGGTGGCGGAGCGAACGCGCGCGACATCACCGGATTCCAGGTGCAGCAGGGATTCCGGCTCGCGGATTTCGCCTTGCCGCTCAATCTGAAGCAGCGCTACCAGAGCCTCTCGGTCAAGCCTGCGTACGAAACGATTGATGGCAAGCAGGCGGTGGTGCTGACTGGAACCGCGTATCCGAATGTGACCGAGGATCTCGCGTTCGATCGGGATGCAGGATTGCTCCTGCGCCGGACCGTTACATCTGGTTCGACGACCGGCTTTGGCATTTTGGCGCTCGCGGAACAGATTGATTACAGCGACTATCGGGACGTCAGCGGCGTCAAGGTCCCATTCACCGTGAAACACTCGACGTGGAATGCGGTGACCACTGAGAAATTCACTGACGTGAAAATCAATGCGCCCGTGAACGACTCCATCTTCGCGAAGCCCGCGCCGCAACAATGATTCGACAGCACGCATGGGAGGAAGCACTTCGACATCCTCCCATGCGTGCCTGACTCACTGGCGTCTGACGAGGGTGCCGGTCGCCTGTCCTGACACGCCGCTATAGCTCCACCGCCACGTCCCTGATCCATCAGTCGGTCCGTAGTATTCCAAGGTCAACGTTTCGACGTTTCGCGTACCCGCCACGATGTAGACGTTCCCCGGCGCCTGAGACAGGATCGGGAAGGTCTGGCTGCCCGCCCGCACGGATCCACTGACGATTTCGAGCTGAAAACGATCCGGCAGTTTTGGCACGTCGAACCAATGCGCATTAGTCGTCGAGCCATCGAACGTCCAGCTTGGCGCCGGCGATGGAGGTACAGGCGCAGGAGTTGGAGTCGGTGCCGGTGTCGGCACCGGGGTCGGCTCCGGCGCTGGCACTGGTGGCGTCGGCGGCGCGGGCGTTGGAGCCGGACTCGGCGCGGGAGCCGGTGCGGTTGCGACGACATCCACCTGGCCCGATGGTCTGGTGGTCGGCGCAGTAGGACCGCCGCCACATCCGAGGGTCAGAAACGGCAGTGCGACTGTAATTAAAGTATTCGCACACAATAATTTACGCACGTTGCACCTCGCCGTATCTCTAGTGCATCGTGCATGCCGGAAACCGCTCAGCCGTGGAAGTTACGGCTGTGCCGTCATTTACTTGCTGAGCTTTTACCTGATCCGGTGGAAACCGAGGAAACGATCTGAGGCAGTGATGGTGTTTCTTACCGTCCTGACCAGCACCTCAGCCGCGAGAAAGCCGAACGTCATCCCGTTGCCGCCATATCCCAATGCGAACAGGTGACGAGGGTAGTGTCGGTGCGTGCCGATATAGGGAAGCCCATCGCTCGTGGTTGCGAACAGCCCGTCCCACGCGTAATCGATCGCGGTATGTTCGAGGGCTGGATAAACACGCGAGAGATCCGCTCTGAGGTGTTCCGTCTGCCGCGAAAGCATACTGGCGCGCGCGCCTTCGGAGACCTTCGGAATGTCCCGTCCGCCGAACAGCAGGCGGCGATCGGGTGTCCACCGCGAATAGTGATACGGCGTTTCCGTGTCCCACCACATCACGCCACCGCCCAGCCTGCGGTGCAGGCCAAGATCGAGTGGCGCCGTGGTAATGACGAAGGTGCTCGACATTCGGAATCGCCCCGCGAGCGGTTTGAATTCACGAGTCGCATACCCGGTTGCGATGACAGCCCACTCAGCGCCTATTTCCCCGTTATCGAGTTCGATCCTCACTCCGTGCGAAGACCCGCGCACGCGCCGCACTGGACTGCGCTCGTAGATCTTCACGCCCGCGGCGCGTAGCCGTTCCGCGAGTCCGAGGCAGGTGCGATAGGGATCGACCACCGCGTTGCCGCTCGTCAGGATGCCGCCGGCGCCGGCGACGCCGATGAGCCGCGACAACGCTCGCGCGGTCAGCCATCGTCCCGGTATGCCGGCGCGATGACGCCGGCTCAATTCGCCTTGAAGGTCTCTGACGCTGGCCGTGCGCGATGTCCAGTACGCCGAGCGGACTTCCTGCAAATCCGCCGTGATCCGGAGGCGACGGATCAGCGCGACGAGGCCGCGAACCGATTTGGCGCTCTGCAGCCAGATCGCTCGTGCGCGCTCAGCTCCATAGCGAGTGGCTAAATCACGAAAGTCCAAGTCGGGTTCCTGCATCAACAGCGCCGTGCTTGCTGCTGTGCTGCCGCGCGCGATCCGGTTCGCCTCGAGCAGCAGCACTGAGAACCCCGCGCGCACGAACGCATGCGCAGCGAGACAACCTGTGATGCCGCCCCCGATGACGGCGATGTCGACATGATGCGCGCCTTTGAGCACCGGATGTTGCGGCGCCGTTCCGGTGAATTGATCAATCCAGTAGCTGGTTCCGAGTCGGAGCTTATCCATTGAGGCGTATGGCGAGACGCTTGCTTCTTATGATGTCCGCTTGCTGTACCGGTGAACGAGAGGAGAAGGCCAAGTGGAGAGACGACACACCGCCGCTCAGCTGGACGTCAAGCCCTACTGGCACGACTCGTCGCAGATGCCGAGGTTTGAACCACTCGCACGAGATCTCCGCGTCGACGTGGGAATCATTGGCGCTGGACTCACCGGACTCACTGCCGCGTATCTTCTGAAACGCGCTGGGAAAAATGTCGCGGTCATCGATCGCGACCGGATCGGCGGCGTCGACACCGGGCACACGACCGCACATGTGACCTGCGTCACCGATAGCGATCTCGCCAGCCTTGTCGACGATTTCGGACGCGATCATGCGCAGGCCGTCTGGGACGCCGGTCTCGCAGCGATTGCCGAGATCGACACGATCATCGACAGGGAATCGATCGATTGCCACTGGGCGTGGGTTCCTGGCTACAAGTTCGCGGCATTGGACGGCGATGCCGAGCGTGAGGCGGATCGGCTTCGGAAGGAAGCGGCGCTGGCGACCGCGCTCGGCTTCGAGGCCACCTTTGTCCGTGCGACTCCATTCTTCAACCGCCCAGGGATTGAGTTTGCCGGACAGGCACGCTTCCATCCGAGGAAATATCTTGCGGCGCTCGCGACGCTGGTCGATGGCGACGGTTCGCACGTTCACGAGCATACCGAATCGGAGGAAATCGTGGACGACCCGCTCTCCATCAAGGCGGGCGGACAGACGATCACCTGCGACTACGTCATCATCGCGACGCACACCCCGCTCATGGGGAAAACGAACATCCTGAGCGCGACGCTGTTTCAGTCGAAACTGTTTCTCTACTCGACATACGTGATCGGCGGTCGGGTGCCATCCGGCACGATTCCAGACGCGCTGTTTTGGGACACTGCCGACCCGTATCACTACCTGCGTCTCGACCGTCGGGGCGACCACGACGTCGTCATTTTCGGCGGCCGCGACCACAAGACGGGACAGGCCGAGGATACCGCAGCGTGCTACACCGCGCTGGAGCGCACGATTCACCAACTCATTCCGAACCTCACCGTCACCCATCACTGGTCCGGACAGGTGATCGAAACCGCGGACGGCCTTCCTTTCATCGGCGAGTCATCGCCGCGCCAGTTCATCGCGACTGGTTACGCGGGCAACGGCATGACGTTCGGAACGGTGGCGGCGATGATGGCGCGCGATGCCGTGCTTGGCCGCCGTAATCCATGGGACGAGCTGTTCGATCCGGCGCGCAAGAAGATCCTCGCGGGTGCGTGGGATTACGTGAAGGAGAATGCCGACTATCCCTACTACCTCCTCAAGGATCGGATCGGTAGCCCCGACGGCAAGAGTCTTCGCGACTTGCGACGCGGCCAGGGAAAGATTCTCGAGATCAAGGGAGAGCGGGTCGCTGCGTGGCGAAGCCCGGGCGGGACGGTGACGATGTTGTCGCCCGTTTGCACACATATGGGTTGCGAGGTCGACTGGAACGACGCCGAGTCGACGTGGGATTGCCCGTGTCACGGTTCGAGGTTCAAGCCGCGAGGCGCGGTGTTGTCCGGGCCGGCGGAATCGCCATTGGCAAAAATGTAGGAGCGGGTCTTCACCGCCTTCCGCGCGGTCTAAAGAGCGCGCGCCGACGACGGGCGCGCGACATTCCTGCCCTAAAGCTATACTGCGACAGCAGGAGGCGTGAAAGTGGCTGTCAGACGAGGCGTGTGGATCGTACTCGTGCTCATCGTCTTCGCGATCGCGATTTCGGCGATGGGCCTGGTCGCGATGGCGTTGTTCGTCGGACGCGAACCGGCTGTTGCCGGCAACTCCACGCTGGTCCTGAAGATCGGCGGGGACTTGCAGGAGATTGAACCGGGTGGCGTCATCGGTCAGTTCTTCGAAGCGCCGCCGACTGTCCGTTCCCTCGTTGACGCGTTACGGAAGGCGAAAGTCGACCGGCGAATCTCGAGCGTCATCATCCGGCCCACGGATGCCGCCGCGTTGTGGGGAAAAGTTCAGGAGATTCGCGACGCAATCGTCGACTTCCGCCGCTCGGGCAAGCCGATCATCGGCTACCTGGAACACGGTGGCCAGCAGGAGTTCTACCTCGCGAGCGCGTGCGACAAGGTCTACCTGCTGCCGACCAGCACGCTCGATCTGACCGGGATGGCCAACTACGAGCTGTTCCTTCGCGGGACGCTCGACAAGATCGGCGCGTATCCAGACACGCTTCACATCGGCGACTACAAGACCGCCTCGAACACGTTTACCGAACATACCTTCACGCCCGCGCATCGCGAGATGGCCGAATCGCTCAACAAGGATCTTTACGACCAGTTGATCAAGGGGATTGCCAGCGGCCGGCACAAATCGGAGAAGGACGTGCGGTCGCTGATCGATCACGGACCATTTCTTCCCGAAGACGCCGTCCGCGCCGGCCTCATCGACGATGTCGCGTATGAGGATGAACTCGACGACAAAGTGCAGCTGTCGAAAGGAAAAGGGAATTTCCTGAACGAGAGCGAATATCGTCACGTCTCGCCCACTTCGGTTGGGCTCAATCGGGGGCCGCGAATCGGCGTCATCTACGCCACCGGCGTGATCGCCTCGGGCGAAAGCAACTACGACTCTCCGTCCGGTCAGGTTGTCGGATCGGAAACGATGGTCGACTCACTGCGAAAGGCGCGCGCCGATTCATCGATCAGAGCCATCGTGCTCCGCATCGACAGCCCGGGCGGCTCCGCGATCGCGTCAGATGTCATCTGGCGCGAGGTGATGCTGACGAAGAACGTCAAGCCGGTAGTGGCATCAATGTCGGACGTTGCGGCGTCCGGTGGCTACTACATCGCGATGCCGGCGCATGCGATTGTCGCCGAGCCCGCGACGCTGACCGGATCGATCGGCGTTGTCATGCTGAAGTTCGTGATCGACGGCACGCTCAAAAAGCTTGGAATGAACATCGAAGGGGTGACGAGCGGGCGATATGCCGACCTGTACTCACCCGTTCGAGCATTCACCACGGAGGAGCGCGCCAAGATCCAGGAGCAAATGCAGGCAACGTACGACGCCTTTGTGGAGAAGGCAGCCCAGGGGCGCAACACGACGCCGGAGCGGATCGACGCGATCGGTCAGGGAAGGGTGTGGACCGGCGCGCAAGGCAAGCAGCTTGGTCTCGTCGACGAACTCGGAGGCCTCGAGCGCGCGCTGGCTGTCGCGAAACAGCGGGCGAAACTCGCGCCGGATAGTGAAGTGGAGATCGTCGTATATCCGAGCAAGAAGTCGTTCTACGACATCGTCCGAAGCCCGTTCGGCGCGTCAGATCGCGCGACCGCGCTCGCCGTGCTGCTCGGCATTCGTGACCCGCGTCCGTTGCAAACCTTAACGGCGCCTCTCCAGGTGTTTCGTCGGGGCGAGCCCCTGGCGATTATGCCGAACGTCTTTGTTCGCTGAGACGCGCGGAGCGGTCATAGACCGCGCCACCTACGCAACCAGCTGCGCGATTAACTCGCGGTTGATATTGACCTTCATGCGCTCGCGCGCCTTGGTCATGTAGGATGCGTAGAAGCGGTTGCGGCGCTCGTTCACGAGCTCTGTTTTGAGCGTGGTCTTGCCCGTCGCCACGTCGGTGGCGGGTGGATCCTGCCGCTCGAGCACCTTCACGATGACCGTGCCGTTGTCGGTCACGATGGGGTCGCTGACCGCATTGGGCTGCATCGCAAAGGCGACGCTGTCAACCGCCGGACTGACGCCAACGTCGCCAATTGGCGCGCCGCGCAGGATGAAGTCGGTTGTCTTGACCTCGAGCCCCGCGGCTTTTGCCGCGGCGTTGAAGTCGCCGCTTTTCATTTGGGCGCCAATCGTGGCCGCCTTCTGCCGCGCAACGTCGGTCGCCTTCTTCTTGATGACTTCGTCGCGGACCTTCGCTTTCACCTCGTCGAGCTTCGGCACATACGCGTCCTGCCGACCCGTGACAGTGATGAATGCAAACCCCTGCGGCGTCCGGATGGCTTCACTGACCTCGCCGTCCTTCAACTCGAACGCCCGTTGGCTGATGGCGGGTGCCATGCCGAGGCCGGCTATCGGCTCGTCCTTGGTGAAGAGCGCCGACTCGCCGACAGTCAGGCCGCGCCCTTTGGCGAAGGTGTCGATGTCGGCCGGCTGCTTCAGGCTCTTGGCGACGTCGTCGGCGATGCGCTGCGCCTCGGTCTGTGCGCGATCCCACTTGATCTGATCTTCAATCTGCGCGCGGACCTCGTCGAGCGACTTCGTCGTGGCATCCTTCTTCTCGGTCAGCTTGATGATGTGATAGCCGTACTGTGTCTTGACGAGATCGCTGATCTCGCCAGGCTTCATCGAAAACGCAGCCTTGTCGAACTCCGGAACCATCTGGCCTTTCCCGAAGAAGTCCAGATCCCCGCCCTTCACCTTGCTCGCGTCGTCTTCTGAAAACTCGGTTGCGAGCTTGGAGAAGTCGGCCCCCTTCTTGACCTTGGCGAGCAAGTCCTCAGCCTGTTTCTTTACCGTCGCATCGTCCTTGCCTTCGGTCTTCAACAGGATATGGCTCGCGCGCACCTGCTCGGGCGTCGAGTACTGTTGCTTGTTATCCTCGTACGAGCGCTGAATGTCTTCCGCCGACACTTGAGTCCGCGTGCGAATCGCCTGCATGTCGACAAGCGCGTACTTCACTTTCCGCTTTTCAGACACTTTCAGTTCGTTCTTGTGCGCCTCGTAATAGGTATTCAGCTCGGCATCGGTGGCGTCGAGCCCTTCGCGAAATTTGTCGGCAGGGAAGGACACAACCGCGAGCTTCACCTTCTCGTTGCGCCGTTTGTATTCATCTTCGAGTTCTTTGTCGCTCACCGTGATCCAGTTGGTGAGCGCCGCGTGAAGCTTCTGCAGCGTCACGCCACTTCGAATCTCTTCCTCGAACTCCTGCGGTGTCATGTTCTGCAGCTGCAGAAGCTGGCGATATCGCTGTTCGCCGATGAACTGGCCGTTCTCGGTCAACCCGGGCATCGCTGCGATCCGGGCCCGAACCTCTTCATCGGTCGCCGTGATTCCCAGTCGCGAGGCTTCAGCCAGGCCAGTCTCTCGTTCGATCATCTGCTGGACGATGCGCTGGTCGATGCCGAGTTGCTTCAGCATCCGTTCGTCGACGTTGCCGCCGAATTGACTGCGATACGCTTGCATCTGCCGCTGGTATTCCTGGCGGAACCGACCAACGGTGATGTCGCGCCCTTCGACTGATGCGACGACGTCGCTATTACCGGCGACGCCCTGGTTCATGAAACTCGGTATGTAAAGGATGATGAACGCGAGGATCACAATGGCAAGGCTCCATTTGAGCCAGCCCTTGTGTCGGCGCATCCGGTCGAGCATCGTCATGTTTTCGGTAAGCCTCGTTCGGAGATGTAGAAACTGTAATTATGACATACAGCTCGGGATGTTGTCGGGATCCGTTGTCCGGGATCCGGGATCCGTTTCCGAACCAAAAGCTAGGTGCGATTTGGTCGGATCCCGGGTACCGGATCCCCGATCGGGGCGCGGATCCAGACGCTTACTGTGCTATATTTTCGGTGAATAGAAGGACTTAGAGGGACTCGCCATTCCAACAGGACGCAGAGCCGATTGACCGCGACAGGTCGGAAGCCGCGCGCCCGTCGCGGACCCAGCAACACACGCGCGGTGGCCGTGCGCCGGGACCTCGCGCGCAGGCTCCGGCCTCTTCAGGCGCCGCTCAAGCGTCGGCTTGCGCGCGCCGATGTGCTAGCCGACATGATCCGGGCGGTGAATGCGAGCCTCGAGCCGGAGAGCGTTGCCGAGGCGCTCGTGTCACGGGTTTCCTCCTGGATCCCCGCGCCCGGTTGGCTCGTGATTGCCGACGATGGTGGAGGGCAAACGCGACAGATGGCGGCAGATGGCCTCGAACCGCCGTTTGAGTCAGCCGCTCACGCCGTCGCGGCGTGGGTGATGCGGAGCGGCGCCGTCTATTCAACCGGAGATATTGCCACCGACCGTCGCGTCTCCGATAACGCGTCGGCGGCCGCCGTCGGATTTCCGCTCTCTTGCCGCGGCAACATCATCGGCGCACTTGTCGCCATCGACCGGACGCCGAGCAAGACCGCGCCGCGTTTCGTCGCATCCACGTTGGCGCAGCTGCTGGCGAGCATCGAGCCGGGGGCGATCGCGCTCGAGAACGCGCTGCGCGTCCAGCGCGCCGAAGCGCTCTCGGTCACCGACGATCTGACGCAGCTATACAACTCGCGCTATTTGTCGCAGGTGCTTCGGCGTGAGACGAAACGCGCCTCGCGCAGCGGCCGTCCGTTGTCGCTCCTGTTTGTCGATCTCGATGGCTTCAAGTCGATCAACGACACACACGGGCATCTGTTCGGCAGCCGCGCGCTGGTTGAAGCGGCGAGCGTGATCCGCGCCAGCGCCCGCGAGACCGACATGGTGGCTCGGTTCGGCGGCGACGAATTCGCGTTGATTCTGCCGGACACGGGCAGCGAAGGAGCAGCGGCCGTCGGCGATCGCGTGCGCGATCGCATCGCCGCATTCAGTTTCCTCCGCAGCGATGGGTTGAACATCCGACTGACGGTCTCGGTCGGCGTGGCGACGCTGCCCGACGTCGCCGCCACGGCCGATGGGCTCATCCAGGCCGCTGATGAAGCGATGTACTGGGTCAAAGACCATGGGAAGAATGGGATTCATATTGCCGGCAGTTGATTGCGGACTGCGGATTGATGACTGTGGATTTTCTGAATGGCGATTTGAGATTGAGATTGTGGATTGTGGATTGGCGCGCCTCAATCAGCAATCAGCAATCAGCAATCGGCAATCTCAATCGTCAATCAACAATCCAAAAATCGGCAATCGCCATTCCGCAATCCGCAATAAGGAGTAGTCGTTGAGCCTGCGTTCTCTCTTCTCGCTCTTCTCGAGCGATCTCGCGATCGATCTCGGTACCGCCAACACCTGCGTGTATGCGCGCGGCAAGGGGATCGTGGTGAACGAGCCGTCGATCGTGGCGATCAACAAAGTGAACGGCCGGATCGAGGCCGTCGGCAAGGACGCGAAAGACATGCTCGGGCGAACCCCGGGCAACATCGTCGCGATCAAGCCGATGAAGGATGGCGTGATCGCCGACTTCGAAGTCACCGAGAAGATGCTCACCTACTTCATCAAGAAGGCACACAACCGCAACGTCTGGGTGCGTCCCCGGATCGTGATCGGCGTGCCGTCCGAAATCACACAGGTTGAGAAACGCGCGGTGAAAGACAGTGCGTATCGCGCGAAGGCGAGCGAAGTGCACCTGGTCGAGGAAGCGATGGCGGCGGCGATCGGCGCCGGGATGCCGATTACTGAACCGTCCGGCAACATGATCGTGGACATTGGCGGCGGGACGACCGACATCGCGGTGATCTCGCTCGCCGGGATCGTCTACAGCAAGGCGGTTCGCGTCGCCGGCAACGAGATGGACGAAGCGATCATTCAGTACATCAAGAAGACGTACAACCTGCTCATCGGCGAGCGTACGGCTGAAGCCATCAAGATGGAGATTGGCTCGGCATTCCAGCTCGAGGAGCGGATGACGATGGAGATCAAGGGCCGCCACCTGATCGAGGGGGTGCCGAAGACCATCACGATTACCGACGAGGAAATCCGCGAAGCACTGGCCGAAACGGTCAACGTCATCGTCGATGCCGTCCGCGTCGCCCTGGAGCGTACGCCGCCGGAGCTATCGGCCGATATTGTGGATCGGGGCATCGTGTTGACCGGGGGAGGGTCGCTCCTCAAGAACCTCGACAAGCGCCTGCGCGAGGAGACCGGACTGCCGCTCGCCATGGCTGAAGACCCGCTGTCGTCGGTGGTGCTAGGGGCCGGTAAGATGCTCTCGGACTTCAACTTATTGCGGAAGATATCTATTGACTAGTTTCCAGTTTCCGGTTCCCAGTTTTTCGTAACCTGGATGAGCCCTGAACTGGAAACTGGCAACTGGAAACTGGCAATTTGCTGGACATCAGAAGACGAACAGGCGTCCTGCTCCTCGTCATCGTCGTGGGGCAGCTCTTCCTTATTTCGGCGCAGGTGCCGTCGAAGTCGGGTGTCCCGGTATTTCAAGCGGTCACGTTCGGAGCCTTTGCCCGTGTGCAGGGTGGGGCCGCCGGGTTTCTCCGCGGTATCGGGAATATCTGGGGAAATTACGTATGGCTGCGCGGCGTTCGCGGCGAAAATGAAGAACTGAGAAAGCAGGTGACCGATCTCTCAGTGCGCCTCCAGGAGCAGCGCGCGCTGGCACAACGTGCGACGAGATTACAGGAATTATTGACGCTGCAGACGAGCACGGCAGTTCCGACACTGGCCGCGGACGTCATCGCGGGAAACCCGAATCCCGGTATGTTGACGATCACTATAGGCAGAGGGTCTGCTGACGGCGTCCAACCGGATATGGCGGTTGTGGCCGCTGGCGGCGTTGTTGGACGAATCATCGGGCCGACCGCTGCGCATGCGGCGCGCGTGCAAGTGCTCATCGATCGGAACGCAGCGGCCGGGGCCTACATCGAGCGGACGCATTCCGGCGGAATGGTGGTTGGCGTCGACCACGACCCGCCGCTGTCGATGGACTTGGTGTCGAACATGGCGGACGTCAAGGCCGGGGACATGGTCATGGCATCGGGAGTTGACGGCATTTATCCAAAAGGATTTGCTATCGGCCGCGTCGAGTCGTCCGAGCGCGGGTCGGGGCTGTATCGGGCGATTGCGGTGCGTCCATCGGTGGATTTCTCGAGTCTGGAAGAGGTGCTGGTGGTCCTGGTGCCGCCTCGCTCGGCAGTGCCAGAGGATTCGGTGCCGGCTCCGGCGGCGACAGTCGGAACCGGCAAATGAAGACTCCGATCGTGATTGCGGCGCTTGCAGTTGCGCTGCTGCTCCAGAGCACCATCGCCGGCATGTCGTTCACGGCTGCCAGCCGGGTCAACCTCGTGCTCGTGGCGGTTATCTACGTCGGGCTCGCGTACGGTGCAGTGACGGGAATGCTTGCCGGCTGTGCCGCCGGGCTTGTCCAGGATGCGATCGCGGGGGGTATTGTCGGGATTGGCGGGTTGTCGAAGACGATCGTTGGATTCTTTGTCGGCGTCCTCGGGGCGCAGTTCATTGTCTCGACGCCGGTCCCAAGATTCCTGATGTTCTTCGGCGCGTCGCTCGTGCACGAGCTTTGCTTTCAGGCCCTGTACGCGCTCGTCGAGGCGCACAGCATTCGGTTGCAGATTTCCGGGGCGTTGATTCAGGCGCTCGTCAATGGGGCCGTCGGCATTACCATTTTTATGCTGGCTGAACGGGGGCCGGAGATGATGCAGCGAGACAACTGGCGGCGTTCATCGACAGTCCGAAGAAGGTATTGAGCTATGTCGTCCACCCCACTGATGCCGGACGATCGTCGCAGCCTCACGCAGCGGCTGACCGTCATGCAGTACGTCGTCGCGGTGGCCTTTGCCGCGCTGGCCATCGGCTTCTGGATCTTTCAAGTCGCGCAGCACGAGAAGTTCCGCGAAATGGCGGAGGAGAATCATCTCCGCAAGCTGCCGCTGCCGGCCCCGCGCGGCGTCCTGCTCGATCGCGATGGCCGCGTGCTCGTCGACAATCAGAGCAGCCGCAATATCGCGCTGATACGCGAGCAGACGCGCAACCTCGATCAAACGCTGCACATCCTCGCGCAGGCGACCAACACCGACGAAGCCCAGCTTCACGAAACGGTCGAACGCCGCCGCCGCGACCCACCGTATCGGCCGATCGTCTTGATCGACAACGCGACGCAGGAGCAATACATTGCGGTCATGGCCAGGCGCTTGGAATTGCCGGGCATCATTCCGCAGGAAGTTCCCTCGCGCAAGTATCCGGGCAGTCAGGTCGCGGCGCATCTCTTCGGCTATGTCGGAGAGATTCGTGAGGATCAGCTTGCGCGCGCCGAGTACACCGGCGTAGAACCGGGTGCGGTGATTGGCCAGGCGGGGATTGAGTACGCCTACAACAAGTACCTCATGGGCACCGACGGCAGCAGGACCGTCGTCGTCAACAGCGTTGGGCGTGAAATCGGCAAAGAGCTCGACCCCGTGCTGCCCCGCGAAGGGCGGCGGATCCAGCTCACCATCGACGCCGATGTGCAGCAAGCGACCGAAGACGGATTCGAAGCAACGGGGTTCAACGGCGCCGCTGTCGTCCTCGATCCGCGGAATGGTGAAGTGCTCGCGTTCACCAGCCGTCCGGCCTACGACCCGAACGCATTCGCCGTGGGAATTGATCGCGCCACCTGGGCGGAACTGAACACCGACGATCTTCACCCGCTGCAGAATCGCGCCCTTCAGGGACGCTACTCGCCAGGTTCGACGTTCAAGATGGCTGTCGGGCTCGCCGGCCTCGAGGAACGGGTGATCACGCCGGACTTCAGAGTGTTCTGCGGCGGCGGCCAGACGTTCTACGGCCGCTTCTTCAAGTGCTGGGAGAAGGGTGGACACGGCAGCATCGATCTGCGACACGCGATCGAGCAATCGTGCGACGTCTTTTTCTACACCGTCGGCAACATGCTCGGCGTTGATCGGATTCACAAGTGGGCGACGCTGTTTGGCCTCGGCGTGAAATCGGGGATCGATCTGCCGAACGAACTGCAGGGCCTCGTTCCGTCAGAGGAATGGAAGGCGCAGAACACCAAAGAGAAAAAATGGTACGCCGGGGAAACGATCTCGGTGGCGATCGGGCAGGGACAGGTCTCGGTCACGCCGGTTTCACTGGCGGTGTATACCGCGACGCTGGCCAATGGCGGCACGCGCGTGACGCCACATCTGGTCAAGGCGATGGACGATGGGAACGAACTCAAGCCGGTGCCGCCGCCGCCGCCCCAGTCGAAGGTCGAGGTGACGAGCGAGAAGCTGCAGGCCATCCGTGACGGCATGTGGCTGGTCGTGAACGGCGACCGCGGAACGGCCAGGAGAGCAAAAATCGCCGGCAAGGACGTGTGCGGCAAGACCGGCACGGCGCAGGTGATTTCAAATCAGGGGCGCACTGCCGCGAGAACGACGAAGAACCTTCGCGATCATGGATGGTTTACGTTCTTCGCGCCTCGCGATAATCCGGAGATTGCCGGCGTAGTGTTCCTGGAACACGGCATTCACAGCGCGAATGCCGCATCGGTCGCCAAGCACGTGCTCGAAACGTACTTTGCGAAGAAAGACGGAAATCCGCTGCCGCCGCCGCCCACTCGCGAGGACATGCGCCTGGATTTGCGTGATCCATTCGCGCGCGGCACCGGCCCGGAAGGAAACAACAACTAACCACCATGTTCGAACGGCGGTTGTACTTTCACATCGACTGGTTGCTGCTGGCAGCCGTGCTTCTCCTGGCTGCGCTCGGCCTGACGATGATCTACAGCACCACATATGTGACGCTGCCCGACGGCGCCGGGCATCCCGGGGCCCGCTTCTGGGTGCAACTGTATGCGGTTGGTCTCGGCGTGCTCGCGCTCGCGATCTTTCTCGCGCTCGACTACCGATTCATGGCGGAGCACTCGCTCGTCCTGTACATCGGTGTTGTGCTGCTGCTCTTGTATGTGCTGGTCGCCGGCGTCAAGGCCGGCGGCTCGCAGCGGTGGATCTCCCTTGGCGTCTTTAACCTGCAGCCTTCCGAGTTTGGCCGTCTCGCGCTGGCGCTGATCCTCGCCATGTACTTCGGCGAGAACCGGCGCGGCGCGCGCAATTACGGCGATCTCGTGATTGCCGGGCTGTTCTTCGTGGTTCCATTCCTTCTCATCGCGAAACAGCCGGACCTCGGAACGGCGGTCACGCTGGTGCCGGTCTGCTTCGGGATCGCATTTCTGGCCGGTTTGCGCCTGCGGTTCATCGCCATCGTTGCCATTGCCGCTGTGCTCCTCGCGCCGGTGGCGTGGAAGGTCGCGCTGAAGGACTATCAGAAATCACGAATCACGACGTTCCTGGATCCGGAAAAGGATCCGCGCAACGCCGGCTATCAGCAGATTCAGGCGCGGATCACCGTCGGGTCCGGCGGCCTTCAGGGTAAAGGGTTCATGAAAGGCACGCAGGGACAGTACAAATTCCTGCCCGTCGCCGACAACGATTTCATCTTTTCGGTCCTCGCCGAGGAGCAGGGTTTCATCGGGGTGCTCGTCGCGCTGGGCCTCTATTTGTTCGTTATTCTCAGATCGCTCGAAGCGGCGCGGCTCGCCAAAGATCGCATCGGAGCGTATCTGGTTGGAGGCATTATTTCGGGGTTTGCGTTCCAGGTGATCTATAACGTCACGATGTCGGCGGGGTTGGCACCGGTCAAGGGGCTGACGCTGCCGCTCATGAGCTATGGCGGCTCGTCGATGATCGCGACGCTGGCCGCCTTTGGCCTCATCCTCAATGTCAGGATGAGGCGGTTTACAAATTGAACATGGCCTGCCTCGCCGTAGTCTTGGCGAAGGCGGGTGGCTTCCGCCTTCCACCTTCGCCACGGCTCCGGTGGACCGCCGTAGCTTTAGCGGAGGCTGGTTAGGCGGAAGGAGATTTCGATGCTGTTACTACTGATTGCGCTTTTCGCGTGCTGGAGTGCCGCCTGGTTGTTCGCTGCGGCACGGGTGCACGCGTACGCAACGCAGCATCCAATGATTTCTTGGAGTTTCGTAAATGAACAAGGAGATGATCATCTCCGCGAACGATCACGACACACGAGTCGCGATCCTCGAGGAGGACCAGGTCGTCGAGATCTTCATCGAGCGCGAACGTCAGCGCGGTGTGGTTGGCAACATCTACAAGGGCCGGGTGTCCAAGGTGCTGCCCGGCATGCAGTCCTCCTTTGTTGACATCGGCCTCGAACGCGACGCGTTTCTCTACGTCTCGGAAGTCGTAAACACCGTCGAGGAATTCGACCGCCTCGAGTCGGGCGAGGAAGACGAGCCGGTGATGGCCGCAGTGGCCGAGCCGTCGCCCGACGCCGCGATCCCTGTTGGTGCCGGCGAACCGGCCGCTACGCCACCTGGTAACGGCCACGGAGTCGAACGCCGCGCGACTTCACGCGGCGATTCACGGGCGCAGTCGCGCGACGATCGTCCGCAACCGAAGATTGAGGACCTCCTCAAGGAAGGGCAGGAGGTGCTCGTTCAGGTGGTCAAGGAGCCGCTCGGCACCAAGGGCGCGCGGCTGACCTCCCACGTCACGATGCCAGGACGCTTCCTGGTCTTCATGCCGACCGTCGATCACGTCGGTGTGTCGCGGAAGATTGATTCACGGGAAGAACGTGCCAGGCTTCGCGGCATCGTGCGCGAGTTCCGCGACGAGCATGGATTCACCGGGGGGGTCATCATCCGGACCGCCGCCGGCGCACGTTCCAAGGAAGACATCGTCAGCGACCTGACATATTTCCATCAGGTCTGGACCGAGATCCGGCAGCGCATGGAGAACAGGCGTCCTCCTGCCGTTCTTTTCCAGGAGCAGAGCCTCGTTACCAAGCTGATCCGCGATCTGCTGACCGACGATTACAGCGCGATCCGTATCGACAACGAGCAGGAGTATCGGCGCGTCGTGACGCTGGTCGAACGGATCATGCCGAACCTGCTGTCGCGGGTGAAGCTGTACTCAAAGGAATTCCCAATCTTCGAGGAGTACGGCGTCCAGGCGGAGATTGACAAGGCGCTGCGAAGCAAGGTGTGGCTCAAGTCGGGCGGCTACCTGGTGATCAATCAGACCGAAGCCCTGGTCGCAATCGACGTCAACACCGGTCGCTACGTGGGCAAGCGCACTGGCCGGCTCGAAGACACGATCGTCAAGACCAACCTGGAGGCGGTCAAGGAGATCGTTCGCCAGATTCGTCTGCGCGACCTGGGTGGCATCATCGTGCTCGACCTGATCGACATGGAGGAGAAGAAGAACCGTCAGAAGGTCTTCCAGGAAGTCGAAAAGGAGCTGCGGAAGGATCGCTCGCCGTCGAAAGCGCTGCAGGTCTCCGACTTTGGTCTGGTGATTGTCACACGCAAACGCGTCAAGCAGAGCATCGAACGGCAGCTCACTGACCCATGTCCGTATTGCTCCGGCTCTGGCTCGATCAAGTCCGCGTCAACGATTTGCTATGAGATCCTCACCGAGATGAAGAAGATCGGCGCGGACCTTGAAGGTCAGGGCGTGATTCTGCGCGTGAACCCGGATATTGCGCGCGCGCTGAAGGAAGAGGAGAGCGCGCTCTTGCGCGATTTGCAGCAGACGCTCGGGAAGTCCGTCACCGTCAAAGCCGACACACACCTGCATCACGAACAGTTCGACGTGATGGCGATCTGAGAAAGGAAAAAGACAAGAGGGGTCCCTTTTGCCTTTTCCCTTTCTAAAAACTACGACGCTGCGGTAGCTGGGAAGTAGATCAGGTAGTGGTTCCCGCCCTTGTTGAACCACACGCGCAGGTAATCGTTCCCTTTCAGCAGCTGGACCTTGGGTGCGCCGTTTGCGGCCGGCGGCGCGTCCTTGACCACGTTCTTGACTTCGTTCTGCGGGACGATGCTGACGACCTCGCGCCCTTTGACGGTGCCCTTCTGCACGAATTCGACCCAGCGTTCGATGTTTTCGCTGGCGCCCTTGGCATCCGGCTTCGCTTCCTGCGCGGTCAGCTTGACCTGATACACCCCTGCAGGCAGCGGTTTACCGTCGGCGGTGGTCGCCTTCGTAAGGTGGACGCTCCCAAGGACCAACTCACCGGTCGGGACAGTTGGCGCCGCGTCGGTCCCCGGCTGCTGATTCGGCGCCTTATGTTGCGCCAGCGCCAGGGTGGGGGCAGCCATCAACGAACCGGCCAGGATCCCCACTAGAACCCACTGATTTCTCATACGACATTCTCCATCGCAACAGGTTGGATGGCCCCGGCAGCCCGGGGGTTCGATCTACGTATCGGCCTCGGGTAGCGCACGGCTTTAGCCCCGCCCTCACCCGTTACCGGCATTATACGAGGAACCCCTACCGGAGCGGGATTGGCCAATGGTCCAGCAAGGTGGGTGCCACGGAAGCCCATTATTGACCGCCCGGAGAGGGCGATCGGAGCGTCTCGGATTCCGACAGATGCGTAACGTCTGCCGCTACTTCTTGCTAATCACGACGCTGCCGGAAAACGTCGTCACGCTGAGCACAGCGCTTCCGTCGCCGTAGACGCCCTGCATCGACCGGCGTCGCCCCACGTCTCCTTGGAGCTTAATCGGAAGGTCCGATCGAATGTTGCCGCTGAAGGAACTCGCCTCGAGTTCGAAGCCAGTCGAACCGGCGAGGACGACGCGCACGTCGCCTGAGTGGGAGTTGAATTCGTAGCGGCCGCCTTTCGCCAGTGAACCGCCGAACTCGACGCCGCCGCTGACCGAATGCGCCTCGACGCGATCGCAGGTAATGTCCTGCACCGCGACCGATCCGCTGACACTGCCGATGTCAATCCGTCGCGCCGCGACCTTGCGCAGCGTCACGCCGCCGCTGACACTCTGGACCTCGATGGCTCCATCGGTCTGCGTGTCGATGATTTCCACATCGCCGGATATCGACTTTGCCGCGGCGATGCGTCCGCCATTGGCGACCCGGACAGTGCCGCTGATCGAGTTGGCGGAGATATCACCCTTGATGTCCGATACGCGGATTGACCCGGAGATCGAACTAATCGTGAGCCTCGTTCCGGCGGGCGCGGCGACGGTGTAATTCACCGAGACATTGACGTTGCGGCGGTTGTTCCGGCGCATCTCGTCGCCTTGCGGGTAAACCGTTTTCACTTCCGCGCGTCCCGCGCGTTCGGTCACCGTGACGTTCACCAGCGCGAGCAACTCACGCGCTTCGTCCGCGGTTCGCGCGCGCGCCGTCTTCACGATCTCAATCGTCGCGTCGCTTCCATTGGCGCGAGTCACGACGATGTCGCCGGAGATATTCGAGAGCGACAGCTCGCCGTCGGCGCCAATCTTGACGGTCCTGGTTTCGCGGCTGGTTTGTTCCTCGCGTCCCTGTTGATAGCGGACCGCGCGCATCTCGACGCGTTCGCTGATGATCGCGCGGATCCGTTCGGGCAGCATCTGCGCCTCTGATCGCGATGCCGGCGCGATCAGGGCCCCGAGGGTCAATATCGTGATGACAATCTGTCTCATAGATATTTCTTGTAGCTCCCACCTTTAGGTGGAAGGTCCTTATTACGACTTGTTCAATCCATCAACGATCTGCGCCGAACCGGCGGAATTGCCTTTCCGCATTTCGTTCATCAACGCAATCGTGTCCTGCAGCAGCGCGACCTTGCGCTTCAGCGCGTCGAACAGACTGTCGCGTGCCGACGCGCTCAGCGGCTCCGATCGAAGCGCTGCCCGGCTCTCGGCGATGGCCTGATCGATCACCTGCAGACTCTTCTGCAGCATCGCCGCGGTCTGCGGATCGAGTGCGTTGTCGCCGCCAGACGCCGCCTGATCGAGCCGCGCCGCCTGTTCGAGTTTGGCAATCGCGTTCTGGTAATGCTGTTCGGCCAGGCGGAACTCTGCTTCGACGCTCTCGACATCGACGGTCTCGGGCGGCGCGTTCGGCGCGGCTGCCGTCGGGGCCGCGGCAGTGGTCTGCGCGGGGCCGCTCGGCGTCCGGAATTGCGTCACCAGCAAACCGATGGCGATCCCCACGGCGAGGACAAGCGACGCGGCAATTGCGAGCACGGCATAACGGGGCGCGCGCGACGGCGTCGGCGTCGGCAGCGCCTGCACTCGACCTTCCTGTCGAAGCCGTCCGGCAACCTGCAACCAGACGCCATCTGGAGGGTCGAGCGGTTCGAGCGAGTCGGTAGCCTGACGGATGGCTTTCATGTCGGCCAGAAACGATCGACATTCCGCGCACTCGTCGAGGTGACGCTCGAGCTCGGTGCGGCGAATCGCGCCGATCGTGCCGTCGATCAGCTCGTGAATCGATTCGCGATATGTCGTATGCATTCGTTTTCGCGGCGACGCACGCATCTTGTGCGGCGTTTCAAACTTGCTTGTCGGACGCGGTCTTCAGACCGCGCCTCAAACCGCGCCTCCACCTTCGGCCCCGCTCAACAAGAATCTCAATCGAAGGCGCGCCTTGTGTACCTGCGACTTCGATGTACCTTCAGCAATACCTAGCGCCTCAGCCACCTCGCGATGTTCAAGTCCCTGCACATCATGGAGCAGGAACGCCGCGCGGCACCCATCGGGCAACTGGGCTAGCGCGCGTTCGAGATCCATCCTCGTAATCGACCGCTCCGCGAGCCCTCCGCGTGCCGGCTCGAAATGCCCGCGCTCATCGTCCAGTGCATCGGTGAGCTGACTGGTTCGGGCGGCGCGGCTGCGCAGATAGTCGAGGCAATGATTCGTCGCCAGCCGATACAACCACGTTCCCAGAGCCGCCTCGCCGCGGAAGCCGTCGAGCTTCCTGTGCGCCGACAGGAAGATCTCCTGCAGGAGGTCCTCGGCATCCGCCGGGTTCCCCAGCATCCGGCAGGCGACGCTGAACAGTTTGCCCGCGTGGGCCTTGTATAGCTCCTCGAAGGCTGCCAAATCCCCCCGCCGGCAGCGCTCGACGAGCGCCATCTCTTCTGCCCGCGCGGGGTTAGCGCCCCTCCATGAGGGATGCTCTGTCACCTTAGACGTAGCCACGACCGGTCCACGTTGCCGTTCGACTCGCCTGAATTATGCGGGAACTCATCACGCGAGTCGAAGGACGCCATATATGAAAGACACCCCAGAGTTAACGGAATTTGCGTCCTTTAGGTTTCGTCCGCCCTTCGCGTCGCTCCCAGGCGTCCGCTGGTTTCGAGCGAAGGCGCGCCCGGTGCGCGCTGAAATTCCGGATGGTCGTCGATGAAACCTGCAATCCCTCGGCACGGAGCAGCGCGCGCTTCAGCTCGAGATTCCCGCCAAAGCCGCCCAGTTTGCCCGCTGCGGCGACGACGCGATGACAGGGAATGTCCGGTCGCCGGCAGTCCCGCATGATGTTGCCGACGGCTCGTGCCGCTCGTGGTCGTCCGGCCGCTTCCGCAACGTCGCCGTAGGTTGCGACGCGGCCGACAGGAATACGTCGAACGACCGAAAGGACAATGTCTTTGAAATTCAGAACAGAACCCGTATGCCAACTCCGCCCTGTAACCCGCCAGCCTTCATCGTGATGCTGCGGCCCTCGACGGCTGCCAAATCGACATCTGCGCGCGTGTAGCGGACGATTCCCCCGATACCTACCGATTCGGCGAACAGCCAGGTCACATCGATCCCGGCGTTGAAGCCGGCGGCCGAAGCCTTTGTCGACTTGGTGACCGCCCCGCCAAATGCAGCGGTGTCGTACGGATACGACTCGGTCACCGTGACGTCGGTGACGACCTCGTGCTCGATGTTCAGCCACGACGGCCCGCCCTCGAGGGTGAAGTGCAATCGGCCGGTTGCCGGGATCATGTATTGCATCTGCAGATGCACACCCGTTTCAGAATGCGCGATATCGCTCTCAGTGCCTGTCACGGTTCGGGGCTGGTTGAAAAAGAAAGGATGCGGGACACTGGCCGTGACCTCAGCGTCCCCTTTTCCGCTGGTGACGGAGACTGCGACGCCGACGCCGACGTTCTTCCACACGCGATAACCGGCTGCGAGATCGATCAGTGCCCACGGTTTCATCGGGTAGGTGACGTCGACGGTTTCGGTCTCCACATTCTTTGGGAAGCTGAAATGATCGGAAACCTCCTCGGCGGCTTGCTGGACGCCGCCGCTGACTGCGATGGTGAAACGCGTAGGTTTGGCCGCCGCCTGGGCCATGACCAACGGAGGAGCAGCAAACAGATATGCCGCTGCGAGACTTGTGACCAGGTGTGCGCGGGCAATCATCAGTTGACCCCCACGGCGGTCCATGCGGCCGTAACTGCTCGTTCGGCCGCACTGTTTGCGCCGTAGAGGTCGCGCGCGGCCTGAATCGTCGCAGCACGCGCCACTGAGAACGTCGAATTCGCAGGCATGAGTTGTGTGAATGCGCGGTAGAACACCTTTTCGATCTGCTCCCGGTTCGCGCCGCCAACGCCCGGCACCGCGATCCCCGACGTGCGGTTGGTGCCGCTTTCAATTGCCAGATAGAAGGCCTGATTGGGAATCCCGGAATTGATGTGCACGCCCCCGTTGTCTGCCGAGCCGAGGAACCGCTTGGAGTAGTGATCCGGATCGCCAAACGATCCCGGGTCGGACATCGAACGGAGTCCGCCTGGTCGAACGACGTCTTCGGCGATCAGGTACTCGGCACGAAGTGGTCCATTGCCGGCTGCCTGAAAGAAGAATTCGACGCTCGTGCCCATGATGTCTGAGAACGATTCGTTCAAGGCGCCGGATTCATTCCGATAGAGAAGGCCGGAGGTGTAATCCGTCACACCGTGCGAGAGTTCGTGCGCGACGACGTCGAGCGAGCCGGAAAGAAAGTCCCATGTCTGACCGTCGGCGGTCACGTTTGGTGGCAGGCCCTCGCCGTAGACCATCACGCCGCCACCGTCGTAGAACGCGTTGACGAAGTAGTCTTCATAGTCGCGGATGTAGATCTGGAAATCGGACCGGCGTACCGGGTGCACCAGGTTCTGCATCCTGATATCCGCGTTGTTCAGCCCCTTCCGTCCGAATCGCTTGAAGTAGTAGTCGTAGGTGTAACCGGCATAGACGTGCGCGTCGCCAATCGCGCCATCGGTCCAGTCGTTGTCGGAATCAGATCCGAGATCGCTCGACGAAAGATTGACCCGGCCGCTCAGAACGTTGTCGGTCCGCACCGGGTCACCCTTCATGTCGTAGGTTTCGATTGTCGGCGGACGCAAGTCGTCCCTCGCCTGGAACTGTCCCGACGCGCTGCGCACGCTGATCTTCTTGGCGTCCCCGAGCACGCCTGTGGCCCGGCCCACCGCTGCCTGCGTTTTGCGATCGCTGTACTCGAGCCGCGTCGCACCGGTCGTGGCATCAATGAAGTACTGCCGCGTATCGGCGCGTGCGGTGACCCGGAACCGCCACGTCAGCGCGTATCCTCCTGCATCCAGCGGCAACACGACCAGTTCCGGCACGATCCGATCGTCGATCTCACGACCGAGGCGCGTCGCGAGAATCTCGCGCGCCCGATCCTCGTCAATCGTCGGAGCAGGATCGAGGTTGATGCCTTCGTAGATCGTACCGAAAACCGATTCTGTGGTGCCGCCGCGGAGTTGCCGCGTGACGTCCGCGCCAAACACTCTTACTCCGCGATAGTACTGATCGGCACGCTCGTGCGTCCGGTCCGGCACCATCGGGTCGTCGCGCGTCTGGCGCAACCGCAACTCGCCGGTGCGCAGCATGCTGTCGATCCTGGACGTCCACGCCCGTCGCTCGGCGCTGGTCTCGGCTCGAATCGTCGTTCGCCCGCGGACGCTCTCGGCAACCTGACCGTGGATCGGCTGAGTGACTAAACAGACGGCGAGCGTCGCCATCGGGACTATCGCCCAAAGCACCCGGACGCGAACGTGCATGCTCGACTCCTTTTATCGTGTCGACACCGCGACAGCGAACGCCTCTTTCCGTTCGCGTCCGTCCGTCGTGCGGAACGGAATGCCGACGAGCGCGGCTAATGTCGGCGCAATATCAGCCGGAGACGCCTCGACCGCGAAGCGTCCTTTCTTCACACCGGCGCCATAGAAAATCACCGGGACATGTTGATCGTAGGGATAGAGCGTCCCGTGCGTGGTGGCGCTCGTCGATAGAATCCAGTTTTCACGTGGGACGATGATCACATCCCCGCTTCGTCCGGGAAAGTAATTCAGTGCCGCGGCACGTTTGAGCGAATCGGATGAGGACCGCGCGCCGGATGCGCTCACTTCGTCGGCGGTGTACGCGGCGGCGATACCGGTCATGCCGCGAAGGGCATCAAGGGCTGCGGTTCGTACTGCCGGATCTTTTTTCATCCGCTTCAGCGCCGCCTTCTGCAGGTAGATGTCCGTATAGGACGCGTTTGCGACGTGCTTTCCAGGCCCGAGTAACGGCACCAACGCCTTCTCGATCGCCGCGGCGGTTTCCACGTTCGTCTCGCGGCCGCCGCGCTTGGTCTCCTCTGGGATCTGCGCCACACCGTGATCGGCGGTGAATGCGACGACGTACTTGCCGGCACCGACGGTGCGATCGAGGTGATCGAGTAGCGCGCCAATCGTGACGTCGAGACGAGCCACCATGTCCTGCACTTCGTGGCTGTCGGGACCGTAGGCGTGACCAACGAGATCCAGTGCGGAGAAACTCACGCCCAGAAAATCGATCTGGGGTCCGTTGCCGAGGCGCAACGTATCTACCGCCGTCGCCGCGAGTCGTCCGAGGTACTCATCCGACAGCGGAGATCGCATCCAGTGACCGTAAAACTCCTCGTCCGTCTTTCCTGATTTCGATCCGATGACGTGAGGGAACGTTCGTGTCCACCCGGTGGGTGCGCGTTCTACCGAATCGTCGTCGGTTCCCTGGTACGCAGACACGTCGTAGAGCCGTTCCCAGGCCTGCCCGTACGCTGACTCGACGCGATTGTTCGCGATGTACTCCTGAACGAACGGCGTTGGCTTTTTTGTAAACGCCGTCGACGTCTGCCAGCCGCCGCGTGTGTCGAACCACAGCACGATGGCACCGCCATGGCCCGCCAGTCCGATGGCGGAGCGCGCCTTCAACGACATGGTCACGACCCGGCCGCGCTGACGGCGAACCGCATCGGCGAGTGACGGCGCTCGTATTCGTCTGCCGCTATCGCCTGGCCCGGTCAAGCCGTTGTAGTTGATTTCCTTTTCCTTCGCGTCATCCGTGCACTCGGTCGTCTTTCCCGTTTTCCGGTCCAACCACGCATTCAGGATCATCCCGTGCTGATACGGAAACGTGCCGGTGCCAATGGTGGAATGTCCCGCGCAGGTGATGGTGTTCAGATAGGGATACATGGCGCGCTCGAACCACGCGCCGTTCTCCATGAGACGCCGGAGACCGCCGCTGAACTTGCCCGAATACCGCTCGAGATAATCGGCCCGCATCTGATCGGCGACGAGTACGACGATGAGTTTTGGTTCTCCTGTTGCCTGCGTGCGGCGAGCTGCGCCGTGCAACGGTGTCGGGACGGCGGTCGTTGAAAACAGGAAAGCGACCGTGAGCAGAATGGATGTGAGATCCCGGGACATGTCACCGCCTCAATATCGGGAAATAGCAGAGGGCGCCGATGTAGACATCGTACACGGCGCACCAGATGGAATACCATCGCGGCGCCACCCCGTCGGGGAGAGGCCAGCCCGGCCGGTGAGCGACGTCGAGGATCGCGTGCGCGGCAAAGGCGAGCGCGAGAATCGTCAACGCTTGCCGCGGATCGCGCACCATCGTACTGGCCGCGACGACGAAGAATCCCGCCGCCAGAGCGATGTCGAAGCCCACGCCCGGCAGCGCTTCGTGCGCGACCGCAAGTCCAATGTATGCGCCGGCAGATAACGCCAGCAGGAGTGCCGCGAGCTGCGCCAGCCGCAGTTCCGCAACGAGTCGATCCGGGGAGCTGACCGAAACACGCGCGGATTGGATCGCCTGCCAGGTCACACCCGAGCCAATCAGCGCAAAGGCGACGATGACGGACGGTGCGGCCTCACTCACGGCCGGATCCGTGCAATTGGTGAATTTGTGAATTGGTGAATTCGTGAATTGACAGACTTGTCACAACGTCCTCACTCGGGCAACTCACCAATTCGCCAATTCACCAATTAGTTCTGCAGGTAGGTCAACGGATCGATGCCGAATTCATTCGGATCGACGGGAGCCACGATCGATGCCTGCTCCCCCTCGCGGGTGGTCTCCCACAAATTGCGATCGTGCGGAAGATCCAGGCGTGCTCCCTCTCTGTTGATCACGAGGCGCACACGCGGGCGAAGCGGATCCGGGGCGTGAACCTGTGTGACGACGGCGATTTCACCTGACGTCAGTCGGACCAGATTGCCGGGCGGATAAATGCCGAGAAGCTGAACGAAACGACGCACGAGATTCTGATCGAACTGGGTGCCGTCGTTGCGCTTCAGCACCGCGAGAATACGATCGGTGGGGAAGGCCTGCTGATAGGCTCGTTGCGAACGCATCGCATCGTAGACATCCGCAATCCCGCACATCATCGTGCCGAGATTGAGTTCGGTTCGCTTCACGCCGAACGGGTAACCCGTGCCGTCGTTGCGGAGATGATGCTCGAACGCCACCACTGGAGCGAGGATGGGCATTTCCGGTGTGCGTCGCAGGATCTCGGCGCCATCCACCGTGTGCCGCCGCATGACCTCGAACTCCGTATCGGTGAGCTTGTCGGGCTTGTTCAGGATTTCCTTGGGCGTGCGTACTTTGCCGATGTCATGCATCAATGCCGACAATCCAAACTCGCGAAGCAGCCGTCCCTCGATGCCGAGCGCTCGCGCCTGTCCCATGGTCAGAATCGATACGTTCACCATATGCGTGAACGTGTAGTTGTCGTAATTGCGCATCGCCGTCAGCGCAACGAGGGCGGTACGATTCTGCGTCACCGCATCGGCCAGTCCTTCGACCGCCTGGAGCGCCCCGGGAAGATCGGGTTGCCCCTCTGTCGCCGCGCTTTCCCACACCGCCTCGGCCGCGGTCACCGTCTTCGCGTAGAGCTGCCGGATTGCCGCAATGTCGCCGCTGATGCCGTCCGAGACACGTTCTTCGGTAACGATGCGCCCCACCCGGATGTGGGGAAATGACAACGCGGCATCGGCGCTTTCGTTCTTCCCGAGTGCCGCAACCGCGTGCATGAAGGCACCCGCCTCGTCCGCCGTGACGCCGCGTTCAAACGAGATCCGCTCGATCTTGTGATCCTTGAGCCGTTTGATCAGTTCAGCCATGCCGGAGCTGGCTTTCGGCATCGGTGTGTCGGACACGACCAGGTGATTGCCGACGATACCGATCGCGATCGAGGCCTGCAGCGTGTGCAGCGGCTTGAGGACAGCGAGCAGTCCCTCGACGTTGCGGCCAATCAGCGGATGGTCCGATGCATAGAGCTGCGCCGCGCGAACTCCGGATGCGAATCGGCGGAGCAGTTCGTCGTATTGGGCGACGCGGCTTTGGATATCAGACATGTGTGAATCTCTAATCACTGATCACTAATCACTGATCACTGATCACGAATCGCGAATCTGCGAGCCCAGGAGCCGATCACTCAATCAACTCCAATTGTGCTTTTGCCGCCGCACGCGCGCCGCGTGGACCCCGATCGGAAATCTCGCGCAGCGCGTCAATCGCTTCCGGCGTGCCAATCGCGCGCAGCGACGTCGCCGCCAGGGCCCGCAGCCTCCGTGTTCGGATTGGTGCCCACAACTCCCCCTGGTGTATGGCAACCTTCAACGCCTGCACGGCTTCCGGCGTCTTCGAGGTTGCGAGTGCTTCAACCGCGGCGGCGTAGACCTTCGGGAACGCCGCGCGCTTCATGTGCTTGACCAGGTAGCCGTAGAGCGGCGCCGCACGTTCATCCTTCGTCGACAGGAGCTCGTTGGCGAGTGTTTCTCGCGTTCGACCACTGGCGGTGGTCAGCGCACGCAGAAGGATCGCCGACGCCGCTTCGCTGCCATTCATGATGAGGCCCTGCACGGCTTCGCGCTGGACGAGCGGTTCCGTATCGGTGAGCAGCGGAATCAGTTCCTTGAGCCCTTCGGTGCCGCCAAACTCGCGAAGCAGGAACGCTGCCGTCCGGCGCACTTCCCAGTTGGGCGCATTCATCAACTTCTGCACCGACTCCCGACCTTGTGCGCCGAACCCGAGCAGGATGTCTCTGAGCCGGCGTCGCGCCCGTGCGTCCTGTTCGCTCGAGAGCGCCTCGGCGAGCGGGGCGACGATGGCGGTGCCGGCGGCGTGGCAAATCCGCTTGAACCGCTCGTACCCCTCATCGCTCGTGCCGCGCAGCTGCACGGCCGCGTGCTTGAGCATTGATCCGCGCGCAAATTGTTCGAGCGCCGGCGTGGCATGCGGCTGACGATCGGGCCGTGCGGCCGAGCGATCCGCGACGGCTTCCGCCAGCAGCCAGGCCTGCTCGAAATGGCCGACCCGGACGAGATCGTCAGCGTGGGTGGCGACCGTTTGCGCCACGTCGCGCCATCGCAGCGGATCCTCTTCGATCGTCAGCAGATCGACCAGCAGTTGATAGTCGAGCGTCCGCAGCGCAGAGTCGCTGACCGTTCCGAGCCAACCGGCCATCCGCTCCGGCGGGTCATCGCCCACCCGCTCGACGTCAACGGCACGCGTCCGCGCGCTCGACAGTTCGCGTCCGTAATCGGAGGAGACATAGGCCGCATCGGTGTAGGACGTCAGCATGCCTTCGACGTTGGTCCAGAGTTCGTCGAACGAGGCTTCCTTGCCCATGTCGGACTGCTCGACTTCCTGCTCCGCGAGTGCGAGAAGCTGGCGCTGGCGATCGTGTTCAGGCACGAGCGCCTGAAAGGCATGCGCGAGCCGACCGGTTGCCCCGCGCTCGGTGATCACCGACTCGGCGACGACGTGTGCGATCGACTCGTCCGACATGCGCTCGCTCATCGCCGCCACCACATCGGTGGTCCCCGCGATCGCGGGTGGTCGATCGCGCTGTTTGAGGAGCGCGACGATGCCGTCGAGGGAGAAGCTGGCCGCGGCTTCCCCCATCTGCTTGAGCATGCCGTCGAGTTGATCCGGATTCGTCCGGGCGAGGTATTCGGTCAGGTTGCGGACGAGATTCAGAAACGCGGCAGTCTTGGCGTCAATCCCACCCGCGGCGGTCGCTGATTCCAGCTGCTCGAGCAACTGCTTGAATTTTTCCGGTTCCCCGACAATCGCGAGCAGCGCCTGAAGCGCTGTGTCGTCAATCTTGACCTGCGGGCCGGCGATCGCCGCTTCGATGATCTCATCGATCGTTGCGGCTTGACCTTCCTTCTCGCGCAGCACCTCCGCGTAGTCGATCTCGACGATATCGAGGCTTGGTCCTCCCGCCGTCGCCCACAGGCGCGCCATGCCGCCGTCACTGCGAACCTCTTCCGGCGTCCGCGCGAGCAGCAAGAGCAGCGTCCGCCAGGAATTCGCGTCCGCCGCCGGATTGATGGTGAACGCGCCAATGGTGTGCCGGTACAGCACCTCGGCCAGTTCGCCGATCGCCGGGTCGGGACGCACTGCGGCCCCGCCATTCAGCAAAAGCGAATTGGCCCGGACCTGGAGCGTGAACGGAGCGTTGTCGCCCAGACGCTGCGCGGACTGGACGAGTCGCGAGAGCGACACGCCAATCGCCGGATGGGTTCCAGGATAAAGCGCCACAGCGCGCGCCGCCGCTTTGCACGCACGTGCGAATTCCACGAACTTGGCGGTAACGTCGGGCGAAAGCGGAGAAGGGGTAGCGGTTTCGGCCATCGTTTACATGAATGACAGCGGATCGGGCGGTTCCTTTCCAACCTCGGACGCATTGACGACCGCGTGGATGATCATGTCAGGCATGTGCTGGGGGTCAGCCGATGATTACTGCTAATTGTAATCTATAGTAGAGTCCCGATTTAGCTCTTCTTCCTCCACTGCTTGATGCGCGCGGTCGATCTCATACGGCAGAAGCGGGATGGCGGCGCGCTCGATGACGCCGCTATCGACTTTTTCATTGCCGGCGTCACCGACGGCACGCTCCCGGACTACCAGGCCTCAGCGCTTCTGATGGCCATCGTGCTCCGGGGGATGTCGCCCGAGGAGACCGCCGCCTTGACCGAAGCGATGGTCCGTTCCGGGATCCGCGTCGAATACCCGGCAATTGGCGGCACGCCGGTCGACAAGCACAGCACCGGCGGCGTCGGCGACAAGACGTCGCTCATTCTCGCGCCGCTCGCGGCGGCGTGTGGCGCGTACGTTCCGATGATGTCCGGTCGGGGACTTGGCCACACCGGCGGCACGCTGGACAAGCTGGAGGCGATTCCCGGTTTCCGCACCGGACTGTCTTTGCCGGAACTTCGCCGCGCCTTGTCGCAGGTCGGCTGCGCGATGATTGGGCAGACCGAAGAGATCGCGCCGGCCGACAAAAAGCTCTATGCCCTGCGCGACGTGACCGGCACCGTCGAAAGCATCCCTCTCATCTGTGCATCGATTATGAGCAAGAAGATCGCCGAAGGGATTGGCGGTCTCGTCCTCGACGTGAAAACGGGCAGCGGAGCATTCATGAAAACGCTGCCGGACTCGCGTCGTCTGGCACAATCGCTCGTCGCCATCGGCGTCGCATCCGGCGTCCGCACCGAGGCGCTGATTACGAACATGGATGCGCCGCTCGGGCGGATGGTCGGCAATTCGCTCGAAGTGGTCGAATGTATCGAGACGCTGAAAGGCCACGGGCCGCGCGACGTCGAAGAGTTGTCGGTGTTGCTGGCGGCGCGGATGCTGATCGTCGCCGGGCTGGAGCAGGACGAGTCGGCCGCCGTCACGCGTGTTCGTGCGTCCCTCGCGTCAGGGGCGGGCGTCGAAAAACTGAAGGAGATCATTCAATTTCAGGGCGGCGATCCGCGGGTGGTCGATCGCTACGACCTCTTGCCGTCGGTTCCGGAACGTCACGACGTCGTGGCGAAGGAGGACGGCCACATCTCGGCGCTCCTGGCCGAGGAGATTGGTCGCGCCGCCGTTATGCTCGGTGCCGGACGGGGAAAACTGGACGATGTGATCGATCCCGGTGTCGGCATCGAAATCGTGGCCCATGTCGGCGATCCGGTTCGGCGCGGGGAACCGGTCCTCCGCGTGCACCACCATGCGAATCGCGGCCTGTCTGACGCGCTTCCGTTACTCGATCGAGCGGTGCAGATCACGGACACCCCACCACTGCCACGACCGGTGGTTGTAGAGCGTGTCGGGGAGGATTGATGCCACACACTGGCGAAGGGGATGCCCTGCACGTTGCGCCTCCCCGCGTGCCCTATGACGCACGCGACTTCTCGATCATCGCCGGCGCGGCCGCGATCGCGGCCGTGCTCGCGCTGATCGCTCAATTCGCTGTTCCACGTCTTCAGCCTCTCGTCGGCCTCATCGTCATCATGACGATTGCCTATTCGATCTCGACCAATCGTCGTGCGATCGATCGGCGAACTGTGGCCTGGGGCCTGAGCCTGCAGATCCTGTTTGCCTTGATCGTCCTCAAGACCGCGACAGGACAGCGCGTGTTTCACACCCTTGGCACGTTGATCAATCGACTGCTCGACTTCGCGGGGGTCGGCGCCAGCATGGTGTTCGGTCCGCTCGGCGACAAGAGCGTGTGGCCGCGGATCATGAACAACGTGCTCGGTTCCGAGGGCGCTCAGTACGCCGTCCTGTTCGCGTTTCAGGTACTTCCGACGATCATTTTCATCGCCGCGCTGTTTGCCGTCCTTTACTACTTCGGGGTGATGCAGCTGGTGGTCCGCGGCTTTGCCATTCTGATGCGACGGGTGATGCGCGCCTCCGGAGCGGAATCGCTGAACGTTGCCGCCAGCATCTTCATGGGGCAAACAGAGGCGCCGCTGACGATCCGTCCGTATCTGCCGCGCATGACCGAGTCCGAGCTGATGACGGTGATGACGTCCGGCATGGCGCACATCTCCGGCGGCATCATGGCCGCCTACATTCTGTTCGGTATCGAAGCCCAGCACTTGCTTACCGCCGTCATCATGACTGCGCCGGGCACGCTGATGATGGCGAAGATCTTCGTTCCCGAAACCGAAGTGCCCGAAACGACCGGGACCGTCAAGCTGGAGATCGAACGCACGGACGTCAATGTCATCGACGCCGCGGGACGTGGCACCAGCGAGGGGCTGCAACTGGCGTTGAACGTCGGCGCCATGCTGATCTCGTTTCTCGCGCTCGTCGCGCTGGTCAATGCTCTGCTCGGCCTCGTCGGGCTCAGCCTGCAGCAGATTTTTGGCTGGGTCTTCGCGCCGGTCGCCTGGAGCATGGGCGTGCCCTGGCGTGACGCGCCGACGATCGGCAACCTGCTCGGGACGCGAATGGCGTTGAACGAATTCGTCGCGTACTCGCAGCTCGGAACGATGAAGGCGACGCTCGATCCGCGCTCATTCACCATCGCCACCTTCGCGCTCTGCGGCTTTGCGAACTTCAGCTCTATCGGGATTCAAATTGGTGGTATCGGGGCGCTCGCCCCGACGAGGCGGCACGATCTGGCGCGGCTGGGTTTTCGCGCGATGCTGGCCGGCACGCTGGCGAACTTCGTCACCGCGACCATTGCCGGCTTTCTGTTATGACGGATCAGTACGCGAAGGCAGAACGCGCCGCGACGTTTCTGCGCGGCCGCCTGGGTGAGCCAACAGCCAGACGCCAACAGCCAGCAGCCAATCTGGCTATCGTCCTCGGCTCCGGGCTTGGTGACTTTACCGAGTCGCTGCAGGATGCCGTGTCGATCCCTTACACCGACATCCCGGACTGGCCTGCGTCCGCCGTCGTTGGTCATGCCGGCAAGCTCGTCGTCGGCGCGATCGCGGGCAAGCGTGTTGCCGCCTTATCCGGACGAGCGCATTTCTACGAGGGACACGCGATGTTGGTGGCGACGTTTGCCACTCGCGTCATTGGGCTACTTGGGATTCGAACGCTCATCCTGACGAATGCAGCCGGCGGGATCAATCTCAACTTCAAGCCGGGTACGCTGATGGTGATCGACGATCACATCAACCTCATGGGCACCAACCCGCTCGTGGGATCGAACGACGATCGATTTGGTCCGCGGTTTCCCGACATGACCGAGGCGTACTCGAAACGGCTGCGGGAGATCGCCGATCAGGCCGCCGCGGCGCGTGGCGTCTCGATTGCACACGGTGTCTACGTGGCGCTCCATGGACCGAGCTACGAGACCCCTGCGGAGATCCGATATCTGCGAACGATTGGCGCGGATGCGGTGGGTATGTCGACAGTTCCCGAGACCATCGTTGCGAGGCATATGGGAATGGAGGTGCTCGGGATCTCCTGCATCACCAATCCGGCGGCCGGCGTCCTGCCCAAGCCGTTAGTGCATGACGAGGTGATGGAGGTCGCCCGGCGCGTGCGGGGAGAGTTCTCGAAGCTGCTGGAGGCCGTCATTGAGCGAGTCTGACAAGCGGACGAACCGGATGCCGGAGAAGAAGGCCGATCGCAGGAGCGGTGCGGATCGGCGCACGATCAGCACCGTTCGGCCGGCTCGAGAAGCCAGCATCCCGCCCGGGGATCGGCGGAGTGGCAGCGATCGCCGTGACGACGCCTCGTGGCAGCCAGTCTCAATCGAAATGGCCACCTCGGCGTCGGATTCGGACCTGGCGCTTCTGGCGGCGGCCACCGACGCACGCACGCACGCGCAGGCGGCCTACTCGCATTTCCAGGTCGGCGCCGCGCTCGAGACGGCGGACGGACTGGTGATTGGCGGTTGCAATATCGAGAACGCGACCTACGGCCTGACGCTGTGTGCCGAGCGTGTCGCACTCGTCAAAGCGCTCTCGGATGGTTATTCGATCTTCACGCGCATCGCTGTCGTCGCCGACACCGAAGCGCCAACTCCTCCCTGCGGGCCGTGCCGTCAGTTGCTCTGGGAGTATTGCGGCGACATCGATATCATTCTCGGTAACCTGAACGGTCCGACCGGCCGCGTCCGGCTGTCGGCTCTTCTGCCGATGCCGTTCGACCGTCGGCTGCTGGGGTGAGCCATGGCAATGGTCAATGTTCAATGCTCAATGTTCAATGCTCAGGTGATGAACATTGAACATTGGACATTGAACATTGAACATTGATGGAATAAACGCATGCTTCCGACAATTGATTGGCAGGGCGACACGATCGTAATGGTCGATCAGCGTAAGCTGCCCGGGCAGGAGATCTACGTGCGCTGTCGCAACGCGCAGGAAGTCGCGCGTGCGATTCGCACGATGGTGATTCGCGGCGCACCGGCAATCGGGGTCGCCGCGGCGATGGGCCTTGCGCTCGGCATGCGGAAAAGCGCCGCCAAGGGCACGCGACAGTTTGCCGTCGAGTTCCAGAAGAGCTGCGAGATGATGGCGGCCACCCGACCGACGGCGGTCAATCTGTTCTGGGCGATCGATCGGATGAAAGCGGCGTTCGCGGCAGGCGCGCACGCAGGCGAATCGCCCGAGGAGATTGCCGATCGTCTCGAACGCGAAGCCCGTGCGATTCATGACGAGGACGTCGCGAACTGCCGGCTGATGGGCGGCGTTGGCGCCGAAGTCGTACCCGACGGCGGCCGAGTCTTGACCCATTGCAACGCGGGCGCGCTGGCGACGGCCGGTTACGGCTCGGCGCTGGGTGTGATCCGGGCGGCGGTCGAGCAAGGGAAGAAGGTGGCGGTCTTTGCCGACGAGACCAGACCGTTCATGCAGGGCGCCCGCCTGACAGCGTGGGAGCTCATCCGCGACGGCATCAGTACCACCGTTATCACCGAGAGTATGGCCGGTCCGTTGATGAGAGCCGGTGAGATCGATGTCGTCATCGTTGGCGCGGATCGCATCGCGGCGAATGGTGACACGGCAAATAAAATTGGAACCTACACGGTCGCCGTCCTCGCGCACGAACACAAGATTCCGTTCTACGTCGCCGCGCCGGTATCCACGATCGATCTCGCGACTCCCGATGGCGACGCGATTCCGATTGAGGAACGCGATCAGCGGGAAGTCACGCACCTCGGCACGTCGCGGCTGACGCCGATCGGCGCGAAGATTCGAAATCCGGCGTTCGACGTGACCCCGCACCGATACATCGCGGGAATCATCACCGAGCGAGGCATTTTCACGGCGCCCTACATCGAATCGTTGAAGAAAGCCCTCGAGGCCCTGCCATCGCCCAGCGCCCGATGAATCTGCTCGCGATTGAGACATCCTGCGACGAGACCGCGGCGGCGGTAATTGCCGAGACGGGAAACGTCGCGATTCCGTGGCAGATTCGCTCGAACGTCGTCGCCTCCCAGGTCGCGATCCACCGCGAATGGGGAGGAGTTGTCCCCGAGCTGGCGTCGCGACAACACGTCCGCGATATCTGCGGAGTCTACGAGGCGGCGCTCGAACAAGCATCGGTCAGCATTGACAATGTCGGTGCAATCGCGGTTACTCGAGGTCCCGGCCTCGTCGGGTCGCTGCTCGTCGGTGTCGCATTTGCGAAAGCACTGGCATGGTCGCGCGGCCTTCCAGTTGTGCCCGTTCATCATCTCGCCGGGCATATCGAGTCGCTCACGCTTGCGCACGGCGAGCTTCCACTGCCGGCGGCGGTGCTCGTTGTTTCGGGCGGTCACACGAGCCTGTATTTCATCAAAGAGCCAGGACGGTACCAGCTCATTGGACGAACGAGAGACGATGCGGCAGGCGAGGCGTACGACAAGGTCGCAAAGCTGCTTGGGCTCGGATATCCCGGAGGCCCTGCGATCGATCGCGTGGCCCGTACGGGGAACGATCGCGCCTACGATTTTCCTGCCGCGCGGCTGACACACGCCGATCGCAATGCGCCGAGAGCGACGGCCGATGGCGTCCTTCCAGCCGATGTCGCGCGTCGAATTGATTTCAGTTTCAGCGGGTTGAAGACTGCCGTGCTCCGGCTGGTTCGCGGGCGAACGGGGATCAACCCCGACATCCGTGCGATGAAAGCTGCCGCATCGGACGAGGCTGGCGCGATGCTGTCGGCCGCTGAAGTCGCAGACATTGCTGCCAGCTTTCAACGCACAGTCGTTGATGCGCTGCTCGATCGTACGTTTGAAGCTGCCCGGTGGCTGGGCGCACGAAGCGTCGGCATCGCCGGCGGCGTGTCGGCGAATAGCCGGCTCCGTGCCGAAGCCGAAACTCGCGGCGCGAGCTTCGGGATTCCCGTCTTCATTCCGCCACTTGCCCTGTCGACCGATAACGCCGCGATGATTGGTGCGGCGGGACTCCGGAGATTGAGAAGCGGCGGACCGGGCACGTTGGATTTCAATGCTGAGTCGTCGCTCATGCTCGAATGATGTCGTTCCCAGTTCCCGGAGTGCGGAACAAACTGGAAACTGGAGACTGGCAACTGGAAACTTCAAAGTGACCATTTTCACCGACTATCTCTGGTTCAACACCAAGTCGCGCCAGGAATTCGTGCGCATCACTGACGACGTCTCCAGCATGGTGAAGAAGAGCGGCGTGACTGATGGAATCGCGCTGGTGTCGGCGATGCACATTACGTCTGGCGTCTACGTCAACGACTGGGAGGACGGCCTGATCCACGACTTCCAGGTCTGGCTCGAGAAGCTCGCGCCCGCGGGGTTGCCGTACCGGCATCATCAGACCGGTGAAGACAACGCCGACGCGCATTTGAAGCGCACAATCATGGGACACCAGGTTGTGGTGCCGATCACTGCGGGAAAGCTCGACCTCGGCCCGTGGGAACAAGTGTTCTACGCCGAGTTCGATGGACAGAGGAAGAAGCGAGTCATTGTAAAGGTGATGGGAGTGTAGCCCGGAGCCAACAGCCCAATCATGTCTTTATCCAGAGACGACGCCTACGCGCTCATGACCGAATACACGCAGAGCGAGAGTCTGCGAAAGCACATGCTCGCGGTCGAAGCGTCGGTCCGCGGCTACGCGCGGCTCTGGGGAGAACCGGAAGACGACTGGGCTGTGGTGGCGTTGCTGCATGACTTTGATTACGAGCGGTGGCCCGACCAGGAGAACCATCCATTTCGCGGTGTCGAGATTCTCCAGTCGAAGGGCTATCCCGAGTGGGTGACGCGCGCGATTCTGTCGCATGCTGAGTACTCTGGGGTTGCGCGCGAGTCGCGCCTTGAGCACGCGCTTTACGCGTGCGACGAGATGTCGGGCTTCGTCACCGCGTGCTCGCTCGTCCGGCCGTCGAAGAGCGTCCTCGACCTGGAGGCCTCATCGGTCATGAAGCGGATGAAGGACAAGGCATTTGCGCGGGCGGTGAGCCGGGAAGATCTACGAAAAGGGGCGGAAGAGATTGGATTGCCGATCGATCAGCACATCACTCACGTCATTGCGTTCATGCGCGAGCGCGCCGACGTGCTGGGGTTGCGCGGAACGCTGTGATTCCACAGACCGTATAGGCTAAGACTTGGACACCAGTAACGTCATCACCACGCGCGAGCGACCACAATCGTCTCCCGACACGCCGGTCGTGCTGCTCGACAACGTCACCGTCATCTACGGCTCCAATCGCGCGCTGAAAGAGGTCTCGGGCCGTTTCGGTGCCGGGGCTGTTGGCCTCCTCGGCCCGAATGGCGCGGGAAAAAGCACGCTCCTTAAGGCGCTTCTGGGTTTCATCAAGCCTGCCGCCGGACGAATGACGGTGTTCAACCTCGACGTCGCCAGGCATCCGCTGGAGATTCGCGCCCGCATCGGATATATGCCCGAGAGCGACGGGCACATTCCCGGCATGAACGCGGTGTCGTTCGTCGCGTACTGCGGACAGCTGGCCGGCCTGCCGGCTGTCGACGCGATGCAGCGGGCGCACGAGGTGCTGTATTACGTCGGCCTCGGTGAAGCGCGCTATCGGAATGTCGAAACCTACTCGACCGGCATGAAGCAGCGGATCAAGCTGGCGCAGGCTCTTGTCCACGACCCTGATTTACTGTTCCTCGACGAGCCGACTAACGGCATGGACCCCAAGGGTCGCGACGAGATGCTCGAACTCATCCGCGATCTCGGCCACAACAAGAATGTGAACCTGATCCTGTCGTCGCACCTGTTGCCCGACGTCGAATACACCTGCGACGACGTCGTGGTGATGGATAAGGGACAGGTCGCCGCGCAGGGCCCGATCGCGCAGCTGAAAGGCCCTGCCGGCCGCGTGTTCGAGCTGCGGATCAAAGGGGATCTTCCGTCCTTCATCGAGGCCCTTCACGCCGCGGGGATGGAGTGCACGTCGACCGATGAAGATGTGATGCGCGTGTTCGTGCCCGACGGCGCCGCGCGCGGGGGCAAGGATCAGGCGATGGTGTTTGGGCTGGCGGCGCAGCACGGCGTTCAGGTCCGCCATCTGCGTCCGAGCATTCCGACGCTCGAGGACGTTTTTGCCAAAGCGTTGGGAGAGCAGTAGTGCCAATTCACGATCAGAGTTATCGGCGGTATGCCGGCGGCAAGGCGATGCCGGGTCAGGCGTGGACCGTCATCGCTCGCGCCGGGATGGTGGGAGTGCTCCGGAAGCGAGTGTTTCTCGGTCTGTTGCTCCTCGGGTGGAGCCCGTTCATCTTTCGCGCCGTTCAGATCTACCTGACCACCAATTACCCGCAGATGGCGATGTTCGCGCCGACTGCGGAAACGTTCCGGCAGTTTCTCGAGCAGCAGGACTTCTTCGTCTTCGTGGTCACGATTTATGTCGGCGCCGGACTCATTTCCAACGATCGCCGGGCCAACGCCCTGCAAATCTATCTCGCGAAGCCGTTGATGCGGACTGAGTACATCTTTGGCAAGGCCGCCATTCTGTTTGGGTTCTTGCTGTTTGTCACCATGATTCCCGCGTTGCTGTTGCTCGTCCTGCAGGTGCTCTTCGCGGGAAGTTTTGCCTTCGTACGGAAGAACTTCTTTCTGTTCCCGGCGATCACCGTCGCCACTGTGCTTCAGTCCGTCCTCTTGACGTTCACGATGCTCGCGCTGTCATCGCTCTCCAAGAGCGCACGATATGTCGCGATTCTGTATACCGGCATCCTGTTCTTCACCTCGGCGGTCTATCACGCGATGCTCGCGATCACCGGCAGCACGCGCGTGTCGTGGATTTCGCTCAGCGCGAATCTGGCGCAAGTGGTCGACGTGATTTTTCGTCTCAAGCCGCGCTACGCCACCCCGTGGCCGGTGTCGCTGATTGTGATCCTTGGGCTCATCGCACTGTCGATCTCGGTTCTCGAACGGCGTGTCCGCGGCGTGGAGGTCGTGACGTGAGCGTCGCGATCGTGACGGCGGACCATGTATCCAAGTGGTACGGGCAGGTGATCGGCCTGAACGACGTCACCGTCGACGTGCCGCCGGGGATCACCGGACTGCTCGGACCAAACGGCGCTGGCAAGTCCACCTTCATGAAGCTGATTACCGGCCAGCTCAAACCGAGCAAGGGCGCGGTGAAGGTGCTGGGCGAACCGATTTGGCGCAATCCGCACCTGTATTTTCAGATTGGCTTCTGTCCCGAGCAGGACGCGTTCTACGACCGCATGACGGGACTCGAATGGGTCACAGCACTGGTGCGACTCAACGGGCTCGATGAGCGAGCCGCCGACCAAGCGGCTCGACGCGCGCTCACGGCCGTCGACTTGATGGACGCGGCGGACAAGAAGATTGGTGCCTACAGCAAAGGCATGCGCCAGCGAGTGAAACTCGCGCAGGCGATCGTGCACGACCCGTCACTGCTGATTCTCGACGAGCCGCTTTCGGGAATGGATCCCATCGCGCGCCGCCGGACGATCCGCCTGATCCGTGAATGGGCCCGCTCAGGGAAGAGCGTCATCGTCTCGAGTCACATCCTGCACGAGATCGAGTCGATGACGGGGAACATCCTGTTGATCAACAACGGGCGGATCCTGGCCGAGGGGGACGTCCACGCGATCCGCGAACTGATCGACGAGCATCCCCACACCGTCTACGTCCGCGCCGAGAACCCGCGCCGCCTCGCGCGCGATTTTCTCGAACAGGCCGACGTGCGCAGCATGAAGTTCGAAAAAGACTCGGTTACCGTGGAGACCGGAAAGCCCGACGCGTTTTATGCGCGATTGACCGAGCTGGCTGCCAGCGGTGAGTACGGCGCGATCGAAGAGGTGACCTCGCCTGACGACAACCTGCAGGCGGTGTTCCAGTATTTGGTGAAATGACTAGCCACGACGTCCAGACCGCCCGCCCGATTCCCGCCGCCCCCGGCTTCTTCACATCGGGGCTGCGAATCTTCGATCTCTCACTCGGCGAGATGCTGTGGTCGAAGCGGACGATCTTCATGATGCTCGTCGCCGGGGCCCCGGTCGTCATCGCCTGCTTCCTCCGAATCATCGTGCTGTTTGGCGCTCCAGTCTTCGAGGATCACCGATCGACACAGGGCGGTGTGACACAGACAATTCGCATGACCGGCCCCGCGATTTTCGGATTGATGATCTGGATCTTCTATCTGCGCTTCACCGTGCCGGTGCTGGGCGTCTTCTACGGCACGTCCCTGATGGCCGACGAAGTCGAGGACAAGACGATTACCTATCTCTTCACGCGGCCGATTCGACGCGGCGCAGTGTTGTTCGGGAAATATCTCGCCTACCTGGGCTGTACTGTCTTTGTTGTTCTTCCGTCGGTGATGCTGGTGTACCTGCTCGTCGTCCCGATGCGCGGTAGTCTCGGAGCTTCGTTCATCGATCTGGTGAAAGATCTGGTGCTGCTGGCTCTTGGACTGGCCGTGTATGGCGCCTTGTTCGCCTTCGTCGGGGCGAAGTTCAAACGGCCTCTTATCGTCGGGCTGATTTTCATATTCGGATGGGAGCAGGCCGCCCTTGCGTTTCCCGGCTATCTGAAGAGGTTCACTATCGCGTACTACCTCCAGGGACTGGTCCCGCATGCGATGCCCAGCGACAGCGTCCTCAGCCTTATCCAGGGGGTATTCCGGGAGAGCCCAACGTTAGCGGGAAGCCTTATTGGGCTCGCGATTATTCTGGTGGTTTCCGTCGCGTTGGCGACCTGGATGGTCGAGCGGCGGGAATACGTTTTGGAACAGTAGGCGCGGTCTAAAGACGGCGGCCCCGCTTGTGGGCCCTAAGACCTGAAGAATGAGCTATTTTGGAACTTTTTACCCGTTTGATCTGTATAATTCTTACCAGAGGACTACGGCATGACTAAGCGAACCCGGTATTTCCTTGCCGCATCGGGGGCGGTGCTCGCGGCTGGTCTTGGGACCGGCCTTGTGGCGTTTTACACGGGCGGTTTCGAGCCCGTTTCGGCCTCGGCCGTTTCAAACGAACTCCGCTATATTCCCGCCGATGCGACGGTCGTGGCGTATGCCGACGTTCGCGGCATCATGGATTCGGATCTTCGCGCCCGCCTGAAGGAAGCCCTGCCGGGGCATCAGGACGGTCAGCGCGAGTTCCAGGAGCACACCGGGATCGACATCGAGAAGGACATCGACTACGTCGTCGCCTCTCTTACTGCCGGAGCCGAGAAGCCGGCCCCTCTCGTCGTAGCCCGAGGCCGGTTCAACGACACGCAGCTCGAAACGTTGATTCGCGAGCACGGTGGCGCGGTCGAGGAATACAAAGGCAAGCGCCTGATCGTTGCCCCAACTGGCCACAACGACGCGCCGATTCAGAGCGGCAGTGTCACATTGGCCTTCCTGGAACCGGGTCTTGTCGCAATCGGCGAGTCGACAGCGGTCAGGAACTCGATCGATGCGCAGCTCTCCGCTCACAGCATCACCGGCAACAACGAAATGATGGAGCTGGTGAATGATATCGGCCAGGGCAATAACGCCTGGGCCGTCGGGCGCTTTGACGTCCTCTCGCAGCAAGCAAAGCTCCCGGAACAGGTTTCCGCGCGTCTTCCTCAGCTCAAATGGTTCGCCGCTGCTGGACATGTGAACGGCGGGTTGTCCGGAATGCTCCGCGCCGAAGCCCTCGATGAGCAGGCCGCCGAGAACCTACGCGACGTCGTCCGTGGTGTTCTCGGTCTGGCGCGCATGCAGGCTCAAGCCGACCCGCGCACGCAGGCACTCGTTGAATCGTTGCAGCTCACTGGCACCGGCAAGACCGTCGCCCTCTCGTTCACGGTGCCGGCGGAGATTCTGCAGATGATTCCGAAGGCGCCCGTGCCTCAGGTGCAGGCAGAGCAGCCAGCGAAATAGGTATCAGTTTCCAGCTTCCAGCTTCCAGCTACCAGCTTCCAGCTTCCAGCTACCAGCTTCCAGCTTGGAGGGCCGCGCGTCGAAAGACCGCGGCCCTTTTACTTTTCCCTTTTCCCTTTCAGATACACTGTCCCCC
>Ga0207701_10000183_pt1 | contig 61668 bp, 63 predicted proteins | sample KBSSwiSSwithPhiX_FD_184294 | JGI IMG/M metagenome (GOLD analysis project Ga0207701, IMG submission 184294) | Switchgrass rhizosphere bulk soil microbial communities from Kellogg Biological Station, Michigan, USA, with PhiX - S5 (SPAdes) (version 2) | ecosystem: Environmental > Terrestrial >... | reverse complement strand
CCGGCGCCGATCTCGCGGGCGCCGGCGGCGAGCCGCTGGACCGGACGGGTGATGCGCTTGGCGAGGTACAGGCCGGTCCACGTCGCGCTGACCAGAATCATCAACGTCATGGTCAGGAACAGCGACAGGTAGATGCCCTGCAGCGGCCGCTTCATCACCGCGATCTCGTTGTATTTCTCGTAGGCCTCGGTGACGCGCCGGGCGTGCGTCGCGAGCTGACCGGACAGGTGATCGCTGGCGACCACCACGCCGACCGCCGCACCGTCTCGATCCCGGACGACCGCGCCGGCGCGCACCAGCTCGCTGCCGCCGGCGAGCGGCTCGAACGTCTGCGGGTCGGAGGAGCCGGCCAGCACGCGTGCCGCCAGCGTGTCGGCGGCGCCGCGCGAGACGCCGTTCGGGAGCTCCGGCGCGCTCACCGTCGCAATCGGCCGCAGCGTTTGATCGCCGCCACTCGGGCGCGGGGCCCGATAGACCTCGACGAGCGCGACGCGCCCGTCGCTCACCTCGGGCTGGATCGCCCGACGAACCGTCTCCGCGTCACCCTCGGCAATCGCTGACGCGGGCAGGGCCGCGGCAATCCGCGCGACGTTGGCTTCCACCCGCGCTTCGCGCTCGCGGTAATAGTCGGCGGCGATCTGCGTCGACAGCCGCAGCACATCGTCGATCGGCACGCGCAGCCAGCGTTCGGTGCTGCTGCGAATCAGTTCGCCGCCGACGATCAGCACCAGCACCGATGGGACGATCGTCAACCCGAGCATGGCCAGGACCAGCTTGGCGCGGAACCGTGAGAACGGCAGCCCGCGGCGCCGCTCGACCATCAGCTTCACGATGTTCCGAGCCAGCACGAAGGCCAGCACGACGAGCATCGTGAGATCGGCCGCCGACACCGCGTAGAGCACGACCTCGCTGAGGAAATCCGGGTTCAGCTCGGTCGACCGATCGGCGAGCGTGACCATCGCCACGAGCGCGGCGATCAGCAGCGCGATGCCGAGGAGGACGAGACGGGGATTGTCGCGGAACGGGCGCCGCTCGGTCACCGGCGGTGGTGAGACCGGATGGACGTCGCCGGAGGCTGGCAGCATGACGCATTCTCCGACGCGCGGCGCGGCCGCTACTGCAGGAACGTGAACTTGGCGAGCCCGGCGATCCCACGCTCCCAGGGCCACACGAACGAGGCGTTGCGCGGCATGGTGTGGGCGCGGATGCGGAGGTAGTACTCGGCGTTGCGCTCCAGGATGTCGCTGCTGAAGAGCGGCAGCTTGTCGAACGAGGTCAGCCAGGCGCGGGCGACGTCCTCGCGATCGACCGTGTCGGCGCGTTCGAGGCGGCCGTCTTCGAGCCGGGTCACGTAGTAGCGCCGGGTCAGGTTGTCGAAGCGCACCGTGGCCATGACCGTCGCCTGGGCGATGGTACGGTCGACCCACATCGACGTGCCGCGCCGCAGCTCGACGTCGTAGACGAAGGTGATCGTCAGGCCGCTGTGAATGGCCGTCCGGATGTCCTCGTTGAACGCGTCGCTCAAGCGGAACGTGACCAGCACGCGGCCGTCGCGCGCGAGCGGCGTCACCTGCATGTTCTGCTCGGCGCGGGCCGGGCCGCCCAGCAGCAGGGCGACGAGCAGCAGGACGAACCCGCGGCGACGGAGTGGCCGGCCGGTGTCGGGTGGCATCATTCCTTGGTGTTCAGCAGATCCTTCAACTCGGACATGAACTCGCCGATGTCGCGGAAGTGCCGGTAGACCGACGCGAACCGGACGTAGGCGACTTTGTCGAGGCGGCGCAGCTCGTTCATCACGAAGGCGCCGACTTCTTCCGTGCTCATCTCGCGCTCCGGCTTCTCCTGAAGCGCCGACTCCACGCGGTCGGCGACCGCTTCCAGCGAGGCGACGCTGACCGGCCGCTTCTCGCACGCCTTGAGGAGCCCGGCGAGCAGCTTCTGCCGCTCGAACCGCTCGCGGCTGCCGTCCTTCTTCACCACCATATAGGGGATCTCGTCGATCCGCTCGTAGCTGGTGAAACGGCGGGCACAGCCCAGGCACTCACGCCGCCGCCGGATGACCTCGCCTTCCTTGCTCTCCCGCGAGTCGACGACCTTGTCCCCAAGGTGTCCGCAATACGGGCATTTCACCGCGCCCCCCGCTTCGCGGCGGCGTCGAGCGCCGGGCCTGCCGCCGGGCGGCTGTCGTCCGCCGGACCGGCCGGCCGCGGGGCGGCGGGGGCCGCCGCGTCGGAGGAGACCGACGCCGCGATCTCACGCGCGCTGGTCAGCGTCAGCCCCTCGCTCACCATGAAAATCACTCCCAGAATCGTGACCGGCACGAACGAAATGGCGTGCAGCACGAAGGCCGCCCCGACGGCGCGGTCCGGGGGCGCAGCGAAGAACGTCGCCACCGCGAATTCGTACGCGGCGTGGAAGCCGCCGATCGCGCCGGGCGTCGGCACCGCTACCCCCACCACCAGCACCGCCATCACCAGGAACGAAGCCGGATAGGGAAACGTAATATGAAAGGCCCGCGATGTCAGCCAAATCCCGCCGGCGATGCACAGCCAGAGCGGAAAGGACAGCGCCAGCGACACGAGGAGCCGGCCGGGCTGACGCAGGACGGCCAGACCTTGGGTAAAGGTCTTGACGAAGCCCGCCAGCGCCGCCGACAACCGTCCCGGCAGGATTGCTTCGAGCTTGAGGGCCAGCCGCTCCAGTCGGTCGGGATGGCCGGCCATGACGTAGAAGAAAACCACCCCGGCGAGCGCGGCGACCACGGCCGTCGCGCCGCCGATTTTGATCCGGGCGAGCTCGGTGGGGTTGGTGCTGAGCAGGCCCGGGCTGGCCGTCAGCACGAACAGCGCGAACAGCAGCAGCACCACCAGCAGGTCGAGCAGGCGTTCGAGGATGATGGTCGCGAACGCCGCCGGCGCGCTGAGACCCTCGCGCCGGGCCAAAACGAACGGCCGAATCACTTCGCCGGCCCGCGCCGGCAGCAGGAAACTGGCCGCGAATCCAATAACGGTGGCGCGGAAGGCGACGCTGAACCGGGTGCGGCCGAGGGGCGCCAGCAGGTATTGCCAGCGAAAGGCCCGGAGCGCATACGTGGCGAGCGTCGACGCCAGGGCCAACAACAGCGGGAGCGCGTCGGCGTGCCGGGTTTCCGCCCACACACCGCGCAGGTTGGCGTTGCGAAACGAAAACGCGAGCAGCCCCACCGTGAGCAGCAGGATGAGGATGGGGCGAACGCGGCTCCGCATGTGTGCGCGACAGTCGGGCTAGAATCCGTCGGGAAGCGTGGCGTCGACTCCGTGAACGCCGTCGCGACTCTACTACATCAAATGCGGCAAGTCTATGGGTAAACGCGAGTTACTGCTCGTTCTTGGGTTTGTGGTGGTAGGAACGCTGGTCTATCAGCTGACGGCCCGGCCCTCCGCCGAGTCCTCCAGCCACTTCTCCGTGAGCGCGGTGGTCGATCACCTGCGCCGGGCGGTCCGCGGGAACCAGGCCAACGCCGAGGTCGTCACGACCGACACCCACGCGCTCTCGGCGGCAACCACCGAGATCCGGATCACGTTCGCCAATGGCAGCGAGTCCCTGACGATCACCGGCGAGGATCGCACCGACGTCGCGTCCGAGCTCAAAGTGTGGTCGAACGGCTACGACGAGGCGGAGGCGCACCGGCTGGCCAAGGAAACGCTCCTCAAACAGAGCGAGGCCGGCGGGCGCATGACGTTCACCCTCGCCTACCCCCGCGAAGCCCGCCAGCGGGCCAACATCACGCTGCGCGTCCCGGCCGCGATGCGGATCGGGATCGTCCGGTACGGCGGACGGCTGATGATCACCGGGACCAAGGAAGTCGAGAGTGTCGAGACCCGCGGCGAGACGACAATCCGCAACATCGCCGGCAAGGTGACGGCGTCGCACCGCGGCGGCGAGCTGACGCTCGGCGACCTCGGGGCACTCAAGCTCACCGCCAACGGCACCGATGTCAAGCTGTCACGAGTTCGCGGCGACACGACGATCCAGGCCCGGGCCGGCGAGATCGTCGCCAGCGAACTCGAGGGGGCGGTCGATATCGAGGGCAACAACACCGACATCACCGTCCAGGGAGCCGAGGGATCGAAGGCTCCGGTCCATGTCACCGCTACCAATGGCTCGGTGCGGATCCGCGGCGCGCGCACCGACACGCGCGTCGACGCCCGCAACGCCGAGGTGATCCTCGAGGTCGCGCAGCCTGCGCCGGTCGCGGTCTACAGCGAGGGGAACGAGTCGATCGAGCTGACCGCGCCCCGCGGCGGCTTCCGGCTCGATGCGGCCTCCACCGCCGGCGGCCAGATCACGGCGCCCGCGTCCTGGCCAGCGGTCACGACCGAGGGCAACGAGCAGCATGCGTCCGGATCCGTCAATGGCGGCGGCCCGACCATCACGCTGCGCTCGACCCAGGGCGAGATCGTGGTCCGCGACGCTGACGACCCGGCGCCCGCCGAAAGGCCTGCGCCGCCGCGCCCGCCGCGTCCGCCGTCGGCGCCGAAACTCGAGCGCAAGCTCGAACCGCGCTGACCCGTCGCGTCCCGCCGATCGGAGATCTGGTAAGCTTCCGCTTTTCGCGAGGCGACCGTGACCCCTACCAGCACTCCTCTGCTCGACACTTCACTCGACGGTCTCACGCTTCATCGCCGCGGCAAGGTCCGCGATGTCTACGAGATCGGCGACCAGTTGCTGATCGTCACCACCGACCGCATCTCGGCGTTCGATTACGTGCTCGGCTCCGGCATCCCCGACAAGGGGAAAGTGCTGACACAGCTATCCGGCTTCTGGTTCGAGCGGATGGGCGATCTCGTCCCCCATCACCTCGTGTCGATGGATCCGGCGATGTTTCCGGAGGCGGCGCGCAAGCACGCCGACGTCCTGCGCGGCCGGACGATGCTGGTGCGGCGCACGGAGCCGGTGCCGATCGAGTGCGTGGCGCGCGGCTACCTGTCGGGATCGGGCTGGAAGGAATACCAGAAGACCGGCCGCGTCTGCGGGATCGAGCTGCCCCCCGGCCTGAAGGAGTCCGACCGGCTGCCCGAACCGATCTTCACGCCCGCCACGAAGGCCGAGAGCGGCCACGACGAGAACATCAGCGAGGAAGAGGCCGCAGGCCTGGTCGGCAGACCGCTGGTGAAGCGGCTCAAAGCGCTGACCCTCGAAATCTATCGTCGCGGCGTCGAGCACGCGGCCACCAAAGGCATCATCATCGCCGACACCAAGTTCGAGTTCGGCCTCGTCAACGCCGGCGACCCGGACACCGACGTGGTGCTGATCGACGAGGTGCTGACGCCCGACTCGTCGCGCTTCTGGCCGGAGGCGCAATACACCCCCGGACAAGGACAGCCGAGCTTCGACAAGCAGTTCGTGCGTGATTACCTCGAAGCCATCCGCTGGAACAAGCAGCCGCCCGTGCCGTCCCTGCCCGACGATGTAGTCAGCCGGACGCGAGACAAGTACGTCGAGGCGTTCACCCTGCTGTCGGGACGGGACCTGCAGTAGCGCACGTGCGGGATCAACTCGACCAGATCATCCAGGAAATGCTCGACAAGGGCATCCTTTACGACGAAGCGCGGCGCGAGTTCGAGAAGCTGTTCATCACGCGCGCGCTGCAGCGCGCGAAGGGCAGCGTCGGCGACGCCGCGACGCTGCTCGGCCTGCACCGGAACACCGTGGCGCGGAAGATGGCGGAGTACCGGATCAAGCGGACCTGACCGTCCGCTTGCTGCTCGCTTCGAGCTTCCAGCTTTCAGCTTGGTTCCCGTTCCGTGTTCGAGGTTCCCTCGGCCGCCGGCGCATTCGACGTGCTCGACCGCCTCGAGCTAAGCCTCCTCACGAGCTGGTCGCTGGCAGCTGGCAGCTAATAGCTGTTAGCACTCTCCCCTGCCGACTGCTTGACAAGCCTCCCGCCGGCCAATAACATTAGCAGTCGCAAGGGCTGAGTGCTAAGCCGCAGGGCCGCCCCGGTCCGCGGGCGCGACAGGTCTCAACCCCCTAACTTTCGGGAGTGACAGTTTTTATGGCAACACAGACTGCAGTAGGAATCCGGCCGCTTGCCGACCGCGTGATCGTGAAGCGCATCGAAGAGGGCGAGCAGAAGGTCGGCGCGATCATCGTCCCCGACAGCGCCAAGGAAAAGCCCCAGCAGGGGGAAGTGGTCGCGGTCGGCAAGGGCAAGGCCGACAAGGACGGCAAGATCACGCCGCTCGACGTCAAGGCCGGCGACAAGATCCTCTTCGGCAAGTACTCCGGGCAGGAGATCAAGCTCGAGGGCGAGGAATACCTGATCATGCGCGAGGAAGAGATCCTCGGCGTGCTCACGGCGTAAGCCGATCCCGAACGCCGGATTTATCGCCCCGCCACCGGGCGGGTGATTCAGCTGCAACGGTTTATTCAGCAAGCACGGAGATTCAGCGAACATGGCAAAGCAGATTATTTACGGCGAGGAGTCGCGCCAGGCCATCCTGCGCGGCGTCAATGCCCTCGCCAACGCGGTCAAGGTGACCCTCGGACCCAAGGGCCGCAATGTCGTTCTCGACAAGAAGTTCGGCTCCCCCACGATCACCAAGGACGGGGTCACCGTCGCCAAGGAAATCGACCTCAAGGATCCGCTCGAGAACATGGGCGCCCAGATGGTCCGCGAAGTGGCCAGCAAGACCTCGGACATCGCGGGTGACGGCACCACCACCGCCACCGTGCTCGCCCAGGCGATTTTCCGCGAGGGCGCGAAGAACGTCGTCGCCGGCGCGAATCCGATGGAACTGAAGCGCGGCATCGAGAAGGCCGTCGAAGTGATCGTCGCCGAGCTGAAGAAGGCGGCCAAGCCGATCAGCGGCACGGCGATCGCCCAGGTCGGCACCATCTCGGCCAACAGCGATGACACCATCGGCCGGATCATCGCGGAAGCGATGGAGAAGGTCGGCAAGGACGGCGTCATCACCGTCGAGGAAGCCAAGAGCATGGAGACCTCGCTCGAGGTCGTCGAAGGCATGCAGTTCGATCGCGGCTACCTCTCGGCGTACTTCGTGACCGACCCGGAGCGCATGGAAGTGGTGCTCGAGAATCCGGTCATCCTGATCCACGAGAAGAAGATCAGCTCGATGAAGGACCTCCTGCCGCTGCTCGAGCAGGTCGCCCGGGCCGGCCGCCCGCTCGTGATCATCGCCGAGGACGTCGACGGTGAAGCGCTGGCGACGCTGGTCGTCAACAAGCTGCGTGGCACGCTGCAGGCCGCGGCCGTCAAGGCGCCGGGCTTCGGCGATCGCCGCAAGGCCATGCTCGAGGACATCGCTGTCCTGACCGGCGGCCGCGCGCTGACGGAGGACCTCGGGATCAAGCTCGAGAACATCAAGCTCGAGGATCTCGGCAAGGCCAAGAAGGTCACCATCGACAAGGACAACACCACGATCGTCGAGGGCTCCGGGGCCCAGAGCGCGATCGAGGGTCGCGTCAAGCAGATCCGCACGCAGGTCGAGGAGACCACCTCGGACTACGACCGCGAGAAGCTGCAGGAGCGCCTGGCGAAGCTGGTCGGCGGCGTCGCCGTCATCAAGGTCGGTGCGGCCACCGAGACCGAGATGAAGGAGAAGAAGGCCCGCGTCGAAGACGCGATGCACGCCACCAAGGCGGCGGTCGAGGAAGGCATCGTCCCCGGCGGCGGCGTGGCGCTGATCCGCGCCAGCAAGGCGCTCGACAGCCTCAAGCTCGAGGGCGATCAGGCGGTGGGTGCGAGCATCATCCGCAAGGCGATCGAGGAGCCGCTCCGCTGGATCGCGACCAACGCGGGCCAGGAAGGCTCGATCATCGTCCAGAAGGTGAAGGACGGGAAGGCCGACCACGGCTACAACGCCGGCACCGACACCTACGAGGATCTCGTGTCGGCGGGCGTCATCGATCCGGTCAAGGTGGTCCGCACGGCGCTGCAGAACGCCTCGTCGATCGCCTCGCTCCTGCTGACCACCGAAGCCCTCGTCTCCGAGATCCCCGAGGAGAAGAAGGAATCGGCCGGCGGCGGCATGCCGGGCGGCGGCGGCGGCATGGGCGGAATGTACTAAGACCGGCTTTAGGCTCTGGGCCTTAGGCTTTGGGCGTTGTCGAAGACCTAGGCTAGAGGCTACAGGCTACTGGGGGCTGGCTGGACTCACGTCCAGCCAGCCTTTTTTCGTACGGCGTCGCTCAGGCGCTGCGGCGCATCCCCAGCGCCACGAGCAGCCAGGCTACGGTCAAGCAGCCGAAGCCGACGAAGACGGTGGCGAGCGATTCGGCACCGCCTGCGGCCATGGCGTGCCAGGCAGGCGGGTCCAGGACGGGGGCCCGGGCGACGGACCGGAGGACCGCCATCCCGCCGCTCGATACTCCGGCGAGCGTACTGAAGATAGCGGCCAGGGAAATCGGCCGCATCAGCGCCAGGTTGCGCTCGGTGGGGGCAACCACGTAGCCGACAGCCATGATGAGCGGCACGACTGCCATCACCATCGTCATCAACGCGAACACACCCATCTGTCGAAACATGTCCAGGACGGTCATCGCGCTCTCCTCGTGGCAGGTTATGGTTGAAGAACGAATGGCGGGGGCCGCCGTGACATCGTCACGATCGGTGCACTGGCGCGTTATAGAAGCATGGAGCGCGAGTCGGAGCTGGAGCTGGTCGCCCGCCTGCGGCTCGGCGATGCCTCAGCGTTCGACGCGATCTACCTCGCGCTGAATGTGCGGCTGCTGACGTTCCTGGTGCGCCTCACGCGCGACCGCCACGTCGCGGAGGATTTGCTCGAGGAGACCTGGCTCCGGCTGGTCACGCACGCCAGCCGCCTCCGGCCAGACACCCGGCTCGTGCCCTGGCTGTTCACGGTCGCCCGGAACCTGCACGTCAGCTACTGCCGCTCGCGACTGGTCGACGAGAGTCACGGTGAAGCGCTCATCGGCCTCTGGCCATTCGGATCGGCGCGCCCGTCACCGTTCGAAGAAACCGCGGCGAACGAACTGGAACGGCGGCTCGAGGCGGCAATCGCCGCTCTCCCGGCCCGGCTGAGGGAGGCCGTGCTGCTCGTCGTCGTCGAGGGGATCGAAGCAAAGGAAGCCGCGGCGATCTGCGGCATCACACCGGAGGCGATGCGCCAGCGGGTCAGCCGCGGACGCGCCGCGCTCGCCGAAGCGCTCGACGCTCCCCGAGAGCTGAAACGCACCCACCTTGGCGAGGCCCTGTCATGACTGATCACGGTCCGCTCAGTCACCTGCTCAGCCAGTTGAGCGACGCGGTTCCCGACCCGGTCCGCTCGGCACGCGTCGAGGCGAGATGCCGGACGGTGCTCGCGCGAAAGACCGCGCAGGCGCCGCCGCCCGCGCGCCGTGTCGAAGCACTGTGCGGCGCCGGTTTCTGCCTGGCGTATCTCATCACCGTCATCCAGTACGCGCTGCAGTAGAAACGGCCGGGGCTAGCCGAGCGTGCCCTACGCGAGTTCCAGGCGCACCGCGCCGGATGGCCCGCGTCGATCCCCGAGCGCCGAACGCCGGACGCCGAGCCTTGTGCTATGAGCGGACATCGCTGGAGGAGGAGTCCGATTATGTACATTCGCGCAGCGGCGCTCGCGTTGACCGCGACGCTCGTTCCCTTGACTGCCTACGCACAGGATCCGCCCGCTACCCCGCCCGAGACCCAGGCCCAGGACGCCGGTGGCGGGCGCGGCGGCCGCGCCCCAGAACCCCAGATCCGCTCGTACGATCGCGTCATCACCAAGGAGGCCAAGTCGGACGAGGGCGTCTTCACGGTGCACCGCATCAAAAACCGGCTCCGCGCCACGGACCGCGCGACGCGCCTGCACCTCGAAGACGTCCGGATGCAGATCGCCCGCGCGCTCGACCCGGCCGTCACCGAGAGCGGCCCGGCGGGCGTGCGCGCCCTCAACGATCTGAGCGACTTCGACGTCAGCGTCGACCCGCTCGCCTGCTGGGTCGACTATGCGATTCGCGTGAAGCAGTAGGCTTGCGGCCTACTGCACCCCGAATCGCCCTCTGGCTTTGGGCTTTGGGCTCTGGGCTTCCAGGCCCATGGCCTGCCAGGCCTTCAGCCCTGAGCCTCCAGCCTTGAGCCCTCGTACAAAAAAAGGCCGGCCCGCAAATGCGAGCCGGCCTTTTTCGTGATTCGCGCGCCGTGTCAGCGCAGCGTAAACGTCATCTCGATTTCGACGAGGACGGGGACGGGCTGACCGAAGCGGGTGCCGGGGGCGAACCGCCACTTCTTGACGGTCTTGATGGCTTCCTGATCGAGGCCGAACGTCGGGTCGAGAGAACGCGTGATGTGCACGTTGCCGATGGAACCGTCGGGCAGGACCACCGCCTCCATCACCACGACGCCCTGGATCTTGGCGCGCATGGCCTCGCCCGTGTAGCCCGGCTTCACTTCCTGGAGCAGGCGAGGGGAGATCACGCCGTTGCCGGGACGATAGACGCCGCCACCGGTGCCGCCGCCCTCGCCGTCACCGAGACCCGATCCGCGGCCCGGGCCGATGCCCGTTCCGGTCCCGGTGCCCGCGCCGCCGCCGCTTCCCGATCCCTGTGATGCCGTCGGCATCGTCGGCAGGTTCGAAATCGCCCCAGGCAGCTCGGTGACGCCCGACGCCATCGTCTGTGCGGGGATGGTGAGCTGCTCGGCTGGTTTCGGTTGTTCCTTCGGGGGCGTCGGCTGAACCGGTGTGGGCTTGGCGACAGGGACGGTGATCTTTTCCTTGCCGGACAGCTCCGCCTTCTTCGGCGGATCCGGCATCTTGTTGCCGCCGCCTCCACCGCCGCCGCCCGGGCCCTTCTGATCGAGCCAGACGATGCCCGTCGGCATCGCGAACGGGGGCCGGGGCTGAGGAGCTGGCGCGGGCAAGCTCATGACGAACAGGATGAGCAGCAGGCCGGCGACGTGCGTCAGCAACGAGACGCTGAAGGCGCCGCCGAAGCGCTGGGCGTTGGCGTCCGGGCCGGGCGTCTGGCCCGTGAGCAAGCGAGCGTTGGGACTCGCGCCCTCGAAAGCTGCCATCGAGTTTTGGGAAAGTGGTGTCGCTAAAGCCATTGTCGCTGACGAACGCCCGCGTGCGCAAGGTGCAATAAAGGTGCCTTGGGCCACGCCTGGGCGCGGCCCGTGATCCACGGCTCAACCGTCACTTTGATTGGACGCCGAAGGGCGGGGAATGGACGCATTCTCCGGCCGGCGGGGCGGAGATGCGTCAGCGCGTCGGCGTGCCTCAGTCGGGCCAAGTCGCCGCATCGGTCCGCGAGGCGCCGCTGGCGCGCAGCGCTTCCGTCACGGCGCCGGGATCACCGGCCGTCACGTGGACACCGAGGAGGACGCTCCCCTGCTCCACCGCGTCCTGGAGGGTCGCGGCAGTGGTGTCAGGAACGCCGGCCTGGCTTAGCACCGAGGCCACGCCTCCAGCCGCATGGCCCGCAGCCTCCCCGAGATCCGCCGACATCGGGCCAGCGGTGACAATCGGACCGATGCCGGGCAGGACGAGCGCCATGGCCGCCACGACGAGCCCACCGAGTTCCCCGAGTCGGGCGGCGGCGCGCGAGTCCTCGATGTCGGCGCCGGGCGAAGCATCCATCTGCTCCGCCAGCGCCCCGGCTTCCTCATGGTTGCGAGACACGACGGAGATCTGCTCGCGGGCAACGCCCAGCGCATGGAGGGCGCGAGCGCCGGCGGCCGCCGCAGCGGGGGTCGGGAACAAGGCGAGAACGAGAGGATGAGCCATCGCAGGGTATTTTACTTGGATGCCCGACACGGACGTGGCGGTGATCGGCGCCGGGCCTGCGGGTGCGTGGGCAGCGTGGCGTCTCGCGCGCGGCGGCGCGAAGGTCACGATCCTCGATCCCAGCCATCCGCGCGAGAAGCCGTGCGGTGGCGGACTCACCGGCCGCGCGGCGGCACTCGTCCAACCCGCCGTCACTCTCGCGGCCTTGCCGCATGTCTCAGTGGGTGTCGCGCGCTTCGAATACGAGGCTCGACGTGCGGCGGTCGCGCTGCCATGGCGGTCCGGCCCGCCGGCGCTGGTCATCGCGTCCCGGCGTGAGCTCGATGGCGCGCTCCTCGCGACGGCGTGCCAGGCCGGCGCCACTCACCTTGCCCGCCGGGTGCGGGACGTGCGCCGTTCGGGCGACGGGTGGGCGCTCATGACCAACGAGGGCCCGATCACGAGCCGATGGCTGATCGGCGCCGACGGTCCGACGAGTCTCGTCCGCCGCCGCATCGCGACTCCGTTCGCGCGGACCGATCTGTCGATCGCCACGGGCTACTTCGTCCGCGGCGTCAGCTCGCCTGACATCACCATCGCGTTCGACGACCCGACGGCGGGGTACCTGTGGTCGTTCCCGCGCCCGGATCATCTTGCGGTTGGCGTCTGCGCGCAGGCCGACAGGTCCACCGCGTCGGCTCTCCTCAATGTGGCCCGCGAGTGGATCGCGCGCGCGATCCCGGACGCCCCTCCCCTCGACCGCTATGCCTGGCCGATTCCGTCGTTGACCGAGGCGGCGCTCGAACGAGAGCGGCCGGCTGGCCCGGGCTGGATGCTCACCGGTGACGCCGCGGGGTTGGTTGATCCCATCACTCGCGAAGGCATTTACTTCGCCCTTCGCTCCGCCGATCTGGCCGCCGACAGCCTGCTTTCTGAACGCGATCCGTCAGCGTGCTACGAAGAGGCGGTCCGCGACGACATCTACGTCGAGCTCCGCCGCGCCGCGCAGCTCAAGGCGCGCTTCTTCCGGCCGGCGTTCATCGCGCTGCTGATGCGCGCGCTGCAGTCCAGCGCCCGGATCCGCGACGTCATGGCCGATCTCGTCGCCGGCGAACAGCAGTACCGCGGACTGCGGCGACGCTTGATCTCAACGTTTGAATTGCGGCTCATGATCGAGGTGTTCACGACACGCAGTTAAAAGCGTTCTACGCGGTTCATGGGTTCGCGGGGTTCTCAAGGTGCGTGTTCTATGGGTTCTCACGTTCTGCGGGTTCGTTGATGGAGCTTGGCGCACCCGGCAATGCACACCCGCTCGTCGAATTCGAACCACCAGAACCAGAAACGTCTCTCGCCGTGGAACCCGAAGAACGCGCACCTGTCGAACCATCGAACCGTGCGAACCAACAGGTTCACCCGCAGAACCCGTCTAGCGCGCCAAGTACCCATCGCGTGCCCTGACGGATAGCCCGGGCCGCTTGACACGGACGGTAATCGCGCGCCACTCGGGCGTGCCACTACCGGGTCGGACCGGACTGTAGCCGAGGAGGTATTGCAGGCGCAGCTCGCGCGCCACCCGGCGCATAGTGTCGTTGAGCAGGCGCGGATCGCTTGACGGGAAGACCCGCCCGCCGGTCAGCGCGGCGAGCCGCTCGAAGAACGGTGGCGAAGCGGTACCCAGCGCAATCGGGTAGACCATGACGTCCGAACGCCGCGCCTCGTCGAGCGCCTCCTCGCCGGTGGTCGTGCTGTAGCGATCGTTTCCGTCGGAGAGCAGGACGAGGGCGCGCCGCCCTCTGCCTTCCTGGGTCAGCGCAATGGCCCGGGACACCGCATCGTACAGCCCGGTCGTGCCGAAGGCGTCGATCCGGGCGAGCGCCTGGTATTGCCCCTCGCGATCCGTCGACAACGGGGCCACGGTTTCGACCTGGGATCCGATCGCGATGATGGCCGATTCGTCCGCCGGCCGGAGCTCGCCGAGGAACACGCGAGCGGCCGAACGGGCCACCGCAAGTCGCGAGCCGCTCATGCTGAAGCTACGGTCGAGCGCGACGGCGACGCTGAGTGGAAAGTCGCCTGCGGCGAACGCCGACAGCGGCTGCGCGACTCCGTTCTCGAACACCTCGAAGTCGTCTCGCACGAGGCCGGTCACCGGCTCACCCCGCGCGTCGGTCACGCTCGCGTAGACCTCCACGACGCTGACGCCGGAGCTGAACTGGGCGGTCAGGGGCGTGACGAGGCTCCCGAGAATCAGGGTGGCGACAGCGAAAATGGTACAATCGAGCCTCACGCAGGCAGTCCAAGGAGTTGTCATGGGTCTCGGGATCCCCGAACTAATCGTCATCCTGTTCATCATCATCCTGATCTTCGGGGCCAGCCGGCTGCCCGAGATCGGCCGCGGCCTCGGTCGAGGCATCCGCAACTTCAAGGATGCGACGAAGGACGGCGTGCACAAGGACTAATCAGAGGATGAGGCGGCCCGCCGGAGTCCGCCGCGTCACCCGCTCGCGATCGAGATATTCGAGCAGGGGAATCGCATACTTGCGCGAGACGCCGTAGCGGTCCTTGAACGTCCCGATGTCCACCATCGCCTCGCCGCCCGCTTTCAGCGCGCGCACCTCGCGCTTCAATCGTTCCAGCGCCTCTGTGTGAAAGAGCATTCCCGCCAGCCTGACCAGCCGGCCTCGACGCACCAGCAACCCTGACAATCGATCGGCCACCGGTGCCTCGATTCGTGCCGCGGCGGCGGCCGCGCTGAGATCCGGCGGCGCAAGACCTCCGTCCCGGAAGCCACGCTCGAGCACGTCGCACGCTGCCGCCTCCGCATCCGACAAGGACACGTGATGTGCCGCCACTGCGAGGCGCTCGCGGGCGATGATCTCGCGGTCGTCCGTCAAACGTCCCAGGACGTGCTCGAACAGTCGCGGAGTCGCGTACGCGAACAGCCGCTCGCGCGCTTCCTCGCGCGGCAGGCCGTCCTCCAAGGGATGCGCCGCGTGATGCGCGCGAATGGCGGCCACCAGCGCCGCGGACAACCGCTCGACGACGGCCGGGCTCACCAGTGCGTCACCGATCCGCAGGAGCCGACCCTCATCAACGAGCCGGCTGACCAGCGCTTCGGCAGCCGCCGGCGGCAAACCCAGTCTCGTGACGACGCTCGCACGCGCGAGGCCGGCCGCGTCGCGCTCCTCGACCAGGAGTGCCAGCACGCGCCCCTCGTCACCCGGATCCGCATCGAGCGCCGCAAACCGACGCCATCCTGCTCCGGTCCGCAGTCCGCCGCGCGGCGGGTCCGGATCGAGCACGACCCCTCCGCCGATGGTGATCGACGGAGAGTACGAGCGGAGGATGAATCGATCGCCACGGGTGAGGACCGCGGGTGACTCGAGCCGCAAGCGCACGTAGCCACGCCCGCCGGCGGCAATCTCCACAGTTGTCGTTCGCGCGCCGGCACCCGCGGGCAGATGCGTGGCTCGCGGCGCCGCGTCGTTCACCGCTTCGGCCAACGCCGCGGCAACGGACACCCGCCCGAGCAGCTCGGTTGTCCCCTGGTGGAAACGGACCCGCGTCCCGTGCCGAAGAGGAACGGCGTCAGCCAGCATGTCGACGCGGGCGTCGAGGCGCTGCGTGCTGCCGATCGAGCCTGGCGCCGAGAGTGAATCTCCGCGGGCCGCGTCCGCGAGCTCGACGCCGCCCAGGTTCAGCGCGACGCGCTCACCAGCGGTGGCGGAGGATCGCGCCTCGCCGTGCACGTGGAGCCCTCGCGCAGTGGCCCGCAGCTCGCGGGGGAGAATCACGAGCTCGTCGCCGACCGCGACCCGCCCTTCGACCAGCGTGCCGGTCACCACCGTGCCGAAGCCGCGTGCCGAGAACACGCGATCGATCGGCAGCCGCATGGGCCGGTCCGCGCGGCGAATCGGGGCGCGGCGGGCGGCATCGACGAGCGCGGAGCGCAGCGCATCGAGGCCCTCGCCGGTGCGGGCGGAGACGCCGACGATCGGGGCGCCCTCGAGAAAGGACCCGGCCGTCAGCTCGCGCGCTTCGAGCGCGGCCAGGGTCTGGAGATCGGCGTCGGCGATGTCGATCTTCGTCAGCGCGATCAGGCCGGCGGGGACGTGCAGCAGCCGGCAGATGGCGAAGTGCTCGCGCGTTTGCGGCATCACCGACTCGTCGGCGGCGATGACCAGCATCACGAGGTCGATTCCTCCTGCGCCGGCGAGCATGTTCTTGACGAACCGCTCGTGACCCGGGACGTCCACGAACGACAGGGTGATGTCGTCGACGGCGGCGTGCGCGAATCCGAGATCGATGGTGATGCCGCGCGCTTGTTCTTCTTTGAGGCGATCCGGATCGGTGCCGGTGAGCGCGCGCACCAGCGCGCTCTTGCCGTGATCGATATGACCCGCCGTGCCGATGACCACCGAGCGGCGGCTCATCGCTTCCGTTTCGCGGCTCGCTCCTTGCGTCCGGGGCGCTGCGCCCTGGCGCGCGTGGGCTTGGGGGGCTTGCTGCTGCGCGCCGCCTGACGCCGGGGCTCCGCCTTGCTGCGGCGCGGGCCGCGGTTCTCTTCGGATTCGCGCACCCGTTCGAGGATCTCGACCATCCCGAGATCGATCTGCCGCCGCTCCATGTCGACCTTGACGACCTGCACCGTCACGCGATCGCCGAGGCGGTAGATCTTGCCGGTGTTCTCCCCTTTCAGCACGTGGGCCTTCTCGACGAAGCGGTAGTAGTCGTCGGCCATCGTCGAGATATGGACCATCCCCTCGACGAAGTGCTCGATCAGCTCGATATAGAGGCCGAAGGCGCTGACCCCGGTGATGTAGCCGTCGAACTCGTCCCCGACCTTGTCCTTCATGAACCGGACCTTCTTCCACTGCACCAACTCGCGCTCCGCATCGTCGGCACGACGCTCGCGCTCGGAGGTGTGGCGGGCCATTTCGGGCAGGTCTTCGGTCAGCTCGGCCACGCGATCCTCGGTCATGAGGCCGTGCCGGGTCTCGCGCAATGTGCGATGCACGATGAGGTCGGGATAGCGGCGGATCGGCGAGGTGAAATGCGTGTAGCTCGACGCCGCCAGGCCGAAGTGCCCCATGTTCGAAGGGTCGTAACGCGCCTTCTGCATGGTCCGCAGCATGATGAACGCGATCGGCTTCTCCTCGGGCGTGCCGCGCATGCGTTCGACCAGTTTCTGGAAGTCACGCGGCTTCACGTCCTCGGCGGCGCGATTGAGGCTGTAGCCGAGGGTCGAGATGAACTCCTCGAACTGGACGACCTTGATCGGGTCCGGATCCTCGTGGACACGGTAGAGCGTCGGCGTGTGCTGATCGTCGAGGTGCTGGGCTACGGTCTCGTTGGCGACCAGCATGAACTCCTCGATGATGCGGTGGGCGATCTTGCGTTCGGCCGCGACGATGTCCTCGACCATGCCCTGATCGTCGAGGACGATCTCCGGTTCCTTGAGGTCGAAGTCGATCGACCCGCGCCGCCGCCGGCGCGCGTTGAGGATCTCGAACAGCTCGCGCATCATCTCGAACAGCGGCACCAGCGGCTGGTGGCGGGCGGTGACCTCCGGATCCTTGTCGGTCAGGATCGCGCTGACGTCGGTGTAGGTCATGCGCGCGTCGCTGTGAATGACCCCGTCGTGCAGCTCGTAGCGCATGACGGTGCCGCGCTTGTCGATGTCCATCACGCAGGACTGGACCAGCCGGTCGACGTGCGGATTCAGGCTGCACAGGCCGGTCGAGAGCTCGGACGGGAACATGTGCACTGCGCGGTCGGGGAAGTACACCGACGTGCCTCGCTCGTACGCTTCCACGTCCAGGGCACTGCCCTCCGGCACGTAGTGGGCGACGTCGGCGATGTGCACGCCGAGCCTGAACGCCCCGTTGGGCAACCGCTCGAGCGTGATCGCGTCGTCGAAATCGCGGGCGTGCTCGCCGTCAATCGTGACGGTGGTCTGCGGCCGGAAGTCGGTGCGGCGGGCAATCTCGCGCTCGTCGATCGTGGACCCGAGCCGCGTCGCCTCGGCCACGGCGTCATCGGAGTGCTGGTCGGGAATGCCGAACTTGCGGATGATGATCTCGGTGTCGACGCCCGGTGCGTCGATGTCGCCGAGCACTTCCTTGACGCGGCCAAGCGGACCTCGGCTGGCCGTCGGCCAGCGCGTGATCTCGACCAGGACCATGTCCGACGGCTCGGCCTCGCCGCGATCTTCCGGCGGGATCTGGACGTCCATGATCATGCGCCGGTCGAACGGGACGACAAAGCCGAAGCCTGACGGCTCCATGTCGTAACGCCCGACGATGGTGCTGGAGCCGCGTTCCAGGATCCGCAGGATCCGCCCTTCCGCGCCCTTGTCGCTGATCCGCTCGACCCTGGCCACGACGCGATCGCCGTGCATCGCCTGATTCAGGTTGCTGCCGGCGATGTAGATGTCCCCTTCCACGTCCTCGAGCGGCCGGTCCGGGACGACGAAGCCGAAGCCCCGCGGGTGGGTGGTGATGCGTCCGACCACCAGATTCATGCGATCCGGAAGCCCGAAGCGGTTGCCGCGGGTCTCGATCAGGTCGCCGCTGGCGACCAGGCTGGCGAGGAGGCGCTTGAAAGTCGGGCGCTCCTCGCGCGGAATCTTGAGCTTCTGGAGGAGCTCACGGGGCGTAGAGGGATGGTGGATCCTGTCCCGGATCAGGGCGAGCAGCTGCTCGTGAGTCATGGGGGTCATGTTACTTCGTGGTTCAGGGTTCAAGGTTCAGGGTTCAAGGTTCGGTTCAAAGGTTCGCGGGTTCGGTTCTTCGTCACCGCTCGTCGAGGGTTCGGGCATTCAGGCGAGCGCCGAACGCCGACCGCCGAACCCCGATCTTTTTCCAACCACCCGCGCAACGGTGGAGTCTACTCACCGTGTGACCGGCACCGAGCCTGCCGCGCTCTCGGATCTGGACCTGGTGCGCCAGGCGCAGGCGGGGGACTCCGAGGCCTTTGGCGAGCTCGTGGAGCGCAACCGGCGCGCGGTATTCCGGGCGGCGCTGGCGGCCGTCGGCAACCCAGCCGAGGCCGACGACGTGGCCCAGGAGACGTTCGTGACTGCGTATCGCAAGCTGGCCAGCTTCCGCGGCGACTCGGCGTTCAGGACGTGGCTGCTGTCGATCGCCTGGCGCAAGGCGATCGATCGCCGGAAAGGGCTGACCCGGTGGCTGCGGCTGTCCGGCACCCGGACAGACTTCGGCCGGGACGAGCCCGACCCGCTCGAGGGCATCGCCTCGACCGAGCGGCCGCACGATGAAACGCTGGCCGGAGCGGAGCTCCAGCGGACGATCCGCAAGCTGATTGCGGCCCTGCCGCACAAGCTGCGCGACGCCCTGCTGCTGGCCGGATCCGGCGAGCACACCTACGAGCAGATCGGCGTCCTGCTCGGGGCGCCGGTGGGCACGGTGAAGTGGCGCGTCTCGGAGGCGCGTCGCATCCTCCGCATGAAGCTCGAACGCCAGCAACCGGGCAGTTAAGCACCGTGGGGATCAACAGGACGAGGCACGCGCAATGAAGGGCGACCGGCTCGAGGAGGCGATCGACGCGGTGGTTCGCGACATCATGCGGACCGAGCCGCCCGCCGGATTGCGGGCGCGCGTGATGGGCCAGCTTTCAACACCCCAGCGGCGGGTGTGGCTGACCGCGCCTCGCCTGGCCGCTGCGGCGGTATTTGCCGTGTGCGTGGTGGCCGGACTCGTGGTCACCCGCGAACGGAGCCTGGCGCCGATCCAATCGGCCCGCACGGTCGCTGTCGTTCCCGAAGTAGCTCGCGCTACCGCGACCCTGGCGGCGCGTCCGCCGCAGCCGCAACCTGGTCCGGACCCGGCGGTCGGTCGATCGCCGGGCGCACGCCGGCTCACGGCCACTCCGCCAGACGACGAGCGGGTCGTCTCGGCGATGTCGATCGACGAGCCCCCGCTGGCGGTCGCCATCGCGCCGCTGCAGACGATGCCCGCGATCACCGCCGTCCCGATCGCGTCGTTCCCGGTTCAGGTCGAGGAGACTGCCCTGCGCTCGCTCGCGATCGAGCCCGTTCGCATCGATCCATTGCCGTCACCGCCGCGATGAGCGGCGATTCGAGGAGCTTACGATGAAGATCACCGCCCTGACGCTCGCGACCATTGCCACGCTCGGCCTGTCCGCGGCCGCGCAGACGCCCGCGTCTGGCGCGGCCCGCCCGGCGCAGCCCCCGGCATCGGCCCCGGCCGCACCAACCGCGCAACCTGCCAAGCCCCCGGAGCCGCCCGGGCAGCCGCTGAACATCATGCTGGAGCTGACGATCACGGATCAGGCCGGCACCGGTACGCCCACGAAGAAGACCGTCAACCTGATCGTCGCGGATCGCCAGAACGGCTCGATCCGCAGCCGCGGCCGCGTCGGCCCTGGACGGGACGTCGTCATCAACGTCGACGCGCGGCCGTTGATCACTCGCGACAACGTCATCCGCCTGGACCTCGGTCTCGAGTATCAGCCGGTCGTCGACGAGCGCGTCACCGCCGCCACGGCGCCGCCGAACCCGGCGCCGTTCCCGCCGGAGCAGTCGTACTCCAATTTGAATCAGCGGATTTCCGTGCTGCTGGAGTCGGGCAAGCCGCTGGTGATCTCGCAGGCGGCGGATCCGGGCTCGCCGCGGCAGATCAGCGTCGAGGTGAAGGCGACGATCGCCAGATAGGCGGCGGCTACTTCTGCGCCGCCACTTTGATCGCCTCGAGCGCGTCCGCGGCCTTGGTGTTGGCCGCCTGATCGAGCTTCGAGGCCAGACGCTGCCCTTCGGCGGCATGTTCGAGCGCTGCCGCGATGCTGTTGGCGGCCGCGCTCTTGCCCGCCTGCTGATACCGGTCCTGGGCCTTGCGCAGCGGCGCCTTGGCCTCTTCGAACTGACGGCTGGCATCGCCGAAGTTCACGTTGTACAGACTGACCCGCGCGTCGAGCAGGTGGCCGCGCGCTTCGGCGAGATCGAGCAGTTGGCGGCTGTCGTCGAGCGCCGCGCTCAGGGTGAACCGTCCTGACGCGCCCCAGGCGTAGCCGAGACCCAGCGTCACGATGAAGGCGGCGAAGACGATCAGGGCCAGTCGGATGCGGCTCATAGCGTCCTTGTGCTCTCGCGATTGCGGGCCGGCAACAGCACCGGCCGGGCGATCGGCGATCCCATGCGATTATCCGATCAATCCCGCCGCGCTGTCGCCGGCGGCACGAGCAGGACGTGAAGATCGCCGACGTTAGTGCCGGTCGGGCCCCACGTGATCAGATCCCGCAACGGGGAGAAGAAGGCGTAAGCGTCGTTATCCGCGAGCGCAGCGCCAGGATCCAGCCCGAGCACGCGCGCGCGATCCAGGGTCGTGGCGTCCACGATCGCGCCGGCGGCGTCGGTCGGGCCGTCGATGCCGTCCGTGCCGGCGCTGGCAGCGACCATCGGCCGCCCCGCTGAGGCCAACCGCGACGCGAGGCTCAGCGCGAACTCCTGGTTGCGTCCGCCTCTGCCAGTCCCGATCACTCGGACCGTGGTCTCACCCGACGCCAGCACGCACAACGGGCCGCCCGCGCGCGACACCCACGGCATGGCCGCATCGAAGAACGCGTCCCCGGCGACTCGCGCTTCGCCGATCGTTGCACCCGGCAACACGACAACCTGGTAACCCAGGCGCTCGGCCGCATGACGCGCGCCGTCCACCGCCGTATCCCGATTGGCGATCAGATGCCATTCGGCGTGCGCGAGCCGCGGATCCCCCCTCTTGATCGTCTCCGCCTCGAGTCCGCGCGCGCCGCGTTCGAGATGGGCGAGCGCTGCCTCAGGCACGCTTCGTAGGGTCCTGCTGGAGAAGCCAGTGTCGCCCACAACCGCCCGGACGATCCCCAGCGCGTCGGCGTAGGTCGAAGGGTCAGCCACCGTCGGCCCCGAGCCGATCACGCTCGGATCGTCGGGCACCGGGCCGTGCACGTCGGAGATCGCCAGCGTCACGACCCGTCCGGCGGCCGCACCCAACTGTCCGCCCTTGATGGCCGAGAGATGTTTTCTGACGCAGTTCAGGCCGTCGATGGCGATCCCGGCTTCCATGACGGTCCGGGTGGTGGCCATCTTTTCGGCCAACGTCAGACCGGCCGCGGGCAGCGCCAGCAGTGCCGAGGCGCCGCCCGAGAGCAGCACCACGAGCGTTCGATCGCCGTGAACCATCCGGGCCAGTTCCATGGCCCGCCGGCCGGCGGCAACGCTCTCGGCATTGGGATCCGGATGGCCGGCCGCGAACCACTCGAAACCGGGCAGCGGGTCCACGCCGACTTTCGGTCCGGCGATCATTGCCGCGACGATCGCGTTCGAGCAGCGCACGGCGAACGCCGCGGCCGTCGGCCACGCGGCCTTGCCGGCAGCAACGACGAGGAGCGGACCCGTGCCGAGAGCCGCAAGCCCGGCGTTTGCGGGTGGCGCCGCGAGCAACGCGGCGGGCGCGATCGCGTCGAGCGCGCCGCGGAAAATACGGTCGAGATCAGAACGAAGGCGGGAGATCGGAACGGTCAGTGACGCTGGGCGGGGTCGAGCCAGCCGGACAGGCCGGTCACCGCGTTGAATTTTTTGAGGAGGCCGCTCATCAACTGGTCGGCGTCATCCTGGGCGCACAGCCGGTCGAGTTGGCCGAGCACCTTGCTCAGCGCTTCGTCGGCGGTGGAGATGGCACCTTCCGAGAAGTATTCCTTCTGCGCGGCCAGGCACTGGCGATGCTTGAGGAACTCTTGTCGGTAGAAGTCCGTGAGGGGAGCTGAAACCTTCGAAATCCCGGCAGGGCTCACGAAGCGCGCCATACGACTCCTCGCGTGGGGCATGTGTGGGATGAAAACAGTGTAAGCGTGCCAGTGAACCGCTGTCAACCGTCCCGGCTCCGGAATACCTCCGAAACGTCACTGATTTGTCATCGGACCCCTCGGGCGACGATCAGGCCCCCCACGCACCCCAGCAGCATCCCGCCGGCGACCAGTGCCAGCCACGTCGAGACGGGCAGGAACGTGACCGGCCCGACGCCGAGCGTTTCGATGAGTGGCGCGACCCTCGTCCGCAACACTACGAACGCGATCCACAATGCGCTCACCGCGATCAACGCGCCGCCGCCACCCTGGAGCACGCCTTCCGCGATGAACGGGCCGCGCACGAACCCGAGCGGCGCGCCGACCAGCTGCATGATCTCAATCTCTTCGCGCCGCGCCTGTACCGCCAGCCGTACGACGCTGGCGACGGTAAGCGCCGCGGCGAGCGCGAGGAGCGACACGATCACCAGCGCGACGGTGCGCACGGTGCGCACCAGCCCGCGGAGGCGGGTCAGCAGCCGGCGGTCGTAGCGCAGATCCGCAACCCCCGGAGCACTCGACAGCGTCGTCGCCAGCGCGTCCACGGACTCGCCCGACGCGGCGGGATTGAGACGAACGTCGATCGACGCCGGGAACGGGTTGCCGCCAATCTGATCGGCGGTGCGGCCGAGATCCGGGAAGTCCTGGCGGAACCGGGCCGCAGCGTCCGGCTTGGAGACGAACGTTCGTCCGATCGCCAGCCCGCTCTGATCGACCTGCCGCTCGATCGCGGCAATCTGCGCCGGCAGCACGTCATCCTTCACGAAGACCGACAACTCCGCGGCCTCGCTCCAGCGGGCCATGAGGCGCTGCAGGTTCGCGTTGACGACGAGGAAGAACCCGAGCACGAAGAGGCCGGCGGCAATCGTCAGCATGGCCAGCGCCGCGGCGCGGCGGCTGCGCCACAGGCTCACCGCGGCTTCGCTGAGGGAGTACTGAATGCCGCGCAGCATCGGCTACGCGACCTCCACAACGTGGCCGTGATCGAGAGTCAGCGTGCGGCGGCCGACCCGGCGGATCAGTTCGCGGTCGTGCGTCGCGATGATCACCGTCGTGCCGCGCGCGTTGATTTCGCGGAAGAGATTCATGATCTCGAGTGACAGGTCCGGATCCAGGTTGCCGGTCGGCTCATCGCCGAGGATGATCAACGGATCGTTCACCAGTGCCCGGGCGATCGCGATGCGCTGCTGCTCGCCGCCCGACAGCTCCAGCGGATACGCCTGCATCCGGTGCTGCAGGCCGACCCACTTCAGGACCTGGAAGGTCCGCCGCTGCTGCTGCGCCAGCGGCATGCCGAGGACGCGCGGCACGAACGCGACGTTCTCGAGCACGGTGCTGTTCGGCAGCAGCTTGAAATCCTGAAAGATGAAGCCGAGCGATCGGCGGTAGGTCTGGACCTGGGCGGGCGAGAGCGTCGCCAGATTACGGCCGCCGACCAGCAGTTCCCCTTCGCTGGCCACGTCGCGCCGCAACAGGAGCCGCAGCAGCGTCGACTTCCCCGCCCCGCTCGGCCCGGTCAGGAACACGAACTCCCCTTTGTCGATCGTCAGCGTGAGGTCCTGCAACGCGTACAGCCCGCGGCTGTAGGCCTTCGACAACCCCTTCGCTTCGATCACCGGCCGCTCCCGGCCGCGGCGCGAGAGTTCACGAAGCGCTGTCCAGTAGACGACGCATCAGCTCGTTGACGCGCTCAGGACTCGCTTTGCCCTTCGTCGCCTTGAGGACCTGGCCCACCAAAAACCCGAACGTCTTCTGCTTGCCGGCGCGATACTGTGCGACCGCGTCGGCGTTGGCCTCCATCACCTGCCGCACCGCTTTCTCAATCGCCGCCGCGTCGTCGATCCGGGCCAACCCCTCGGTGGCGACGATCTCGTCCGCGGTTCGCCCCGAGGCGATCATCGTGTCGAAGACCTCCTTCGCAACCGGACTGGTAATCGTGCCCGCATCGACCAGGCGGATGAGCGCGCCGAGCGCGACCGGCGTGATTGGCAGCTCCGCGACACTGACCCCGGCGTCATTGGCGCGGCGCATCAACTCGCCCATCACCCAGTTGCTCGCGGCCTTGGGATTCCCCGCTCCCTTCGCGGTGGCCTCGAAGTAATCGGCCACCTCCGCCGACTGCGTCAGCACGCCGGCGTCGTAGTCGGGCAGCCCGTACTGGCTGACGAAGCGGTGACGCCGCGCGTCCGGCAGTTCGGGGAGTGAGGATCGCACCTGCTCGATCCAGACCGGATCGAGCGTGACTGGCGGCAGGTCCGGCTCCGGGAAATACCGATAGTCGTGCGCCTCTTCCTTGCTGCGCATCGAGACCGTACGGCCGCTGGCGGTGTCCCAGAGCCGCGTCTCCTGCACGACCCGGCCCCCCTCCCCAAGCAGCTGTGTCTGGCGCGCGATCTCGAACTCGAGCGCCCGCTGGACGTGGCGGAACGAGTTGAGGTTCTTGACCTCCGCCTTGGTGCCCAAGGTCGCTGATCCGGCCGGCCGGACCGAGACGTTGGCGTCGCAGCGCAGGCTGCCCTCCTCCATGTTGCCGTCGTTCACGCCGATGGCGACGAGGATCGCGCGCAGCCGGCTGAAGAAGTCGCTGGCATCCGCGGCGGAACGCAGGTCCGGCTCGGTGACGATCTCGATGAGCGGCACGCCGCTGCGGTTGAAATCGAGGTACGTCGATCGATCCGAGTCCGCGAACCCTTCGTGCAGGGATTTGCCGGCATCCTCTTCCAGGTGGACGCGGGTGATGCCGACCGTTCGCGCGACGCCCCCGCTCTCATAATCGACCCGCCCGGCCGTCGCCAGCGGGCGCTCGTACTGCGAGATCTGATAGCCCTTCGGCAGGTCCGGATAGAAGTAGTTCTTGCGCGCGAAGATCGACTCGGGCTGCACCGTGCAGCCGAGCGCGTGCCCGGCGCGCGTGGCGAGCTCGACCACGCGCTGGTTCAGGACCGGCAGCGCCCCGGGCATGCCGAGACAGACCGGACAGACGTGCGTGTTCGGGGGCGCGCCGAAACGAGTGCTGCAGCCGCAGAAGATTTTGGTCTCCGTCAGGAGCTGCGCGTGAATTTCGAGACCGATGACAGGCTCAAGGGACATGGGATGTAGCTGACGCGCAGGATGGTAGCGACAGCGGATCAGCGAAGTCAACGTCTCCGGCCGATCTCAGCTCTCAGCTCATTCAGGGTTCGCGAAGCTCGCCGAACCCGCCCGGCCACAACGGCCGGGCGAATCTGCTGATACCTGTGAGCTGAGAGCTGACTGCGACAGGCGCCTTCAGACGCGCTCAGGCCTCGATCAGCGCGACTTCGCGCCGGCGCGAGATCGTCGAGGAGAGATCCAGGCGCTCGAGACGTCGATACAGCGCCCGCCGGCTGAGGCCGAGCATCTTGGCGGCCGCTTTCTTGTTGCCATTGGCGCGCACCAGCGCGCGCTTGATGTGGTCCCGCTCGACATTCACCAGCAGCTCGGTCTCACCGCCCGGCTGCATCCCGTACGACGTCAGGCCGCCGAAGGTGCTCGCCGCCTTGACTGGCACGTGGACGGGCAGACTGATCGCCAGCTCGCGCTCCGTGATGAAGTCCCCGTCGGTCAGGATGCAGGCCCGCTCGATCACGTTCCGCAGCTCGCGGACGTTGCCCTCCCACGGCGCGGCCGTCAGCAGCCGCTCGGCGCCCGGCGTCAGCCCGAGCAGCGGCTTCTGCAGGCGCTCGGACGTCTCGCGCACGAAGGCCGCCGTCAGATACGGAATGTCCTCGCGCCGCTCGCGCAGCGCCGGCAGCTTCACTTCGACGATGTTGAGGCGGTAATAGAGATCGCTGCGGAAGCGGCCGGCGGCGACTTCGGCCCGCAGGTCGCGGTTGGTCGCGGCGATCACGTGCACGTTGATCCGGCGCGGCTCGAGCGAACCCACGCGGTGCACTTCCCCGAGCTCGAGGACGCGCAGCAGCTTGGCCTGCACCGTCAGCGGCAGCTCCCCGATCTCGTCCAGGAACAGCGTGCCGCCGTCGGCTGCTTCGAACAGCCCCTGCTTGTTCTCGGTCGCACCGGTGAACGCGCCGCGCATGTGGCCGAACAGCTCGCTTTCGAACAGCGTCTCGACCACCGCGGAACAGTTCACCGTGACGAAGCGGCGGTCGCGCCGCGGTCCGGTCTTGTGCAGGGCCCGGGCGACCAGCTCCTTGCCCGTCCCCGTTTCGCCGGTGATCAGCGCGGTCCGCACGTGCGGCGCCAGCCGGCGGATCATCCCGAACAGCTCCTGCATCACCGGTCCTCGCCCGATCATGTCCGCGAACTCCAGCTTGCGGGCCAGGTCGCCTTCGATGGTCAGCAGGCTGCGGCGCCGCTCGATCTCCTGCAACACCCCGGCGAGCAGCTGCTCGAGCCGGACGAAGTCGAGCGGTTTGCTCAAGTAGTCCATCGCGCCCAGCTTGATCGCTTCGACCGCCGTGTCGACCGAGGCGTAGCCGGTCATCAGAACGGCCTGGCAGTGGGGGTCGGTCTCGCGGATGGACCGCAGCACGTCGAGGCCGCCGACATCCGGCATCCGCAGGTCGACCATCACGAGATCGGCGCGCCGGATCTGCATCTGGCTGACCGCTTCCTGGCCGGTCGAGCAGGTGACCACATCGAATCCGGCCCGCCGGGCGAACCGCCCGACGACATCGAGAATGCCCTGCTCGTCGTCGACGACGAGCAGGAGAGGTCGCTGGCCTGTCATGCGTACTCCTTGGCAACCGAGCGGATCACTGCACGCAGCGCCCGCAGCTGAAATGGCGGCGTCAGGATGGCGCGCGCCTGCTCTCGTCCAAATCGATCGATGACCCCGTCGTCCGCGGTCCGCGACAGCAGCACGAGCGGCGTCTGCCGGCCGGCCTCTGCGTGCGCCGCGAACCAGCCCGACGCATCGGCGGCGATGACGCCGCGATCGACCAGCACGACGTGCAGGCCGCCCTCGCGGTAGCGGGCCAGCGCCTCGATCGGCTCGCCGGTGGAGGCGACGGTGTAGCCCCACGCGACCAGCGCCGCGGCAATGAAGTCGCGGTCGCCCTGATCGGCATGGGCGACCAGGATCGGCTCGCTCGGGAGCGCCGGTTCGTCGGGCCTGGCCGGCAGCTGCACGGAGAACGTCGTGCCGGCGTGGAGCCGGCTCTCGACATGGATCTGACCGCCGTGGTCGCGCACGATCCCGTAGCAGATGCTCAGGCCCAGTCCGGTGCCGTCGCCGACTTCGCGGGTCGTGAAGAACGGATCGAAGATCCGCCTCAGGCTGCTCTCCTCGATGCCGTGCCCGGTGTCCGTGACCGAGAGGTCGATCGCCGAGGCCTCGCCGTCGAAGCGCGCGGCGAGGCTCAGATGCCGGACGGTGCCGCCGCGCATCGCCTGCTCGGCGTTGAGAATCAGATTCAGGAGCGCCTGCTGGATCTGCCCCGCGTCGGCGACGATTGGCGGCAGCCCGGGCTCGTAATGAGTGGTCAGCTCGATGGCATTGAGCCGCAGGTCGTAGGCGCGCAGCGACAGCACCCGCGCGACCAGGTCGGCGATGTCGAGCGGCGCCCGCGCCGCCGTCTGGCGCCGCGCGAACGCCAGCAGGTTGCGGACGATGCGGGCGGCGCGTTCGGATTCGTCGATGATCCGGCGCAGGTCGCGGGCCAATTCGACCGGCGTGCGGAGGTCGGCCGCGGACCCGGCTTCGAGCACCTCCTCGCCGAGCAATTGCGCGTAGCCGATGACGCTGGTGAGCGGATTGTTCAACTCGTGCGCGACGCCGGCCACGAGCTGTCCGATCGCCGACAGCTTTTCCGACTGGAGCAGCTGCGCCTGGGTCGACTTCAGTTGATCGACCGTGGCGGTGAGGCGGCGGTTGGCGGAGCCGAGCTCATCGCTCATCTGCCGCAACCGGCGCGCCGATCGCATCTCGTCGGTTACGTTCTTCGCGACTTGCACGACCGACGGCCCCTCGTTCGTGCCGGGCACCGGGAAGGTCGTCACGCTGAAGATGTCGCCCGTCGGAAACGTCAGATCGAAGCGCCCGGCAGCGCCGTGTATGCCCGCTTCACCGACCGCGCAGTGCGGGAACGTTCCGCCGCACAACCCGATCTCATGGCAGGTGATGCCGGCCAGCTCCGACACCGGACGGCCGACGACCAGCGCGAGCGCGGCGTTGCCTCGCAGCAGGCGCCCGTGGCCGTCGAACACGGCGATCGGATCGCTGATCGCATCGAAGGTGTCTTCCCACTCCTGCTTGCCGCGGCGCAGCACGTCGTGCAGCCGGGCATTGAGGACGGCGACGGCGATCTGACCGGCGATGATTCCGACCAGATGCTCGTCAGCCCGCTCGAACCGGTACGGATCGCCCGCCGCGATGCTCAGCACCCCGATCAGTTCGTCCTTCACCAGCATCGGGACGCTGAGGCAGCTGCCGCCGAACGAAGCGCTGGCGGACGGCCGCCGGTGGTCGTGGGCGAGGTCGTGAAGCAGGGCGGCGCGGCGGGTGTTGATCACCGATTCCGCCAGCGATCCGGGACCGTGCAGGATCGGCATCATGTCCGACGGGCCGACCTGGGCCTTGACCTCGTAGGCGCCGGAGTCCGGGTTGCGGACGCTGATCGACCCGGCGGTCACGTCGAGCGCGCGGACCAGGCGCTCGAGCGCGCTGGTGACCACCCCTTCGATCTCCAGCGAGCGGCCGATCGCCTCGAAGATGTCGTTGGCGATCTGCAGCTCCCATACGCGGCGCCGATCCGCACCCGTCGCGCGCGACCCCGGCCGTGCGCCACGCATCGCCGCGGCCAGCGCGGCTTCATCCGACGCGTTGACGACCGGCATCAACGGCTCGAGCGCGGCCATCACCCGCTCGCGATCGCCGGCCCGGAGCTCCACCGCGGCGACCAGCGCACTGCACGGACACTGCGCCGCAATCGTGCGAGCCAGGCCGATCGCCTGATCGGATGCGGAGGAGAGGGCGACCAGTGTGACGCCCGACGTCGCGGCGCCGTCCGCGATGATCTTCGCCGCGCGGCTCATCGACTGGACAGACGTCTGGCGATACCCGAGTCGCATCACGCATGCGGTCAGCGCCCCCGCCAGTTCGGGGTCCTCGGCGACGATGAGCACGGATGGAAAGGTGTCTGGCATGGCGCAGCGGACCGCCGTGGCGCAATCGGCGCGGCAGGCCCGTGCGGCGAGTGGCAAGACCGGGGCCGGATCCGCCCACGTGTGCGGCGGATGCACTCCGGCTAACGTTTCCGGTGTTCAGGCGCTGCGTACAGGGAGAAGAGAAGGGCTGAAGAGGGCCGGGCGTTTCATCGATGAAACGATCCGATGTTTCACCGCTGCAACGAGGCCCGGGAGCCCATCAGCAGTTCAGGATCCGATGCCGTGCTTCTTCATCAACCGCCACATGGTCGTGCGGCTGACCTGCAACTCGCGGGCGGTGGCGGCAATCTCGCCATGGCAGCGGGCCAGCGTCGCGACGATCATGTCCCGCTCGGCCCGCTCCCGCGCGGCGGTGACCGTGCCTTCCGATGCGGGCACCGCCGTCTCGGTCTGCAGCAGCTCCTCGGGCAGATCGCCCAGGACGAGCTCTGGTGGCTGCGCGATCGCCACCGCGCGCTGGATGATGTGTTCCAGTTGCCGCACGTTCCCGGGATAGGCATACGCCTGCAGCGCGGCCATCGCCGGTGCCGCGACGCCGGTCACCCCGCCGGGACGGCCGTAGCGCTCGAGGAAGTGCTCGACCAGCAGCGGCACGTCACCGTCGCGGTCGCGTAACGGCGGCATGTGCACGAGATGGACGTTGACGCGGTAATACAGGTCGTTGCGGAAGGCTCCCGTGTCGACGGCGGACTTGAGGTCGACGTTGGTCGCGGTCACGAACCGCACGTCGACTCGCCGGCTCTCGTTCTCTCCGATACGACGGACCTCACCGGATTCGAGCGCGCGCAACAGCTTGGCCTGAAGCGCCGGCGTCATCGTGCCGATCTCGTCGAGGAACAGCGTGCCGCCGGCGGCATGCTCGATGAGACCCGGACGGGCGCCCGCCGCACCCGTAAAGGCGCCACGCGAATGGCCGAACAGCTCGTTCTCGAGGAGCGACTCGGTCAAGGCGGCGCAGTTCAGCGCGACGAACGGCTTGGCGGCGCGCGGGCTGCCGGCATGAATCGCCCGCGCCGCGAGCTCCTTGCCGGTGCCGGTCTCACCGGTGACGAGCACGGTGCCGGCCGCAGCCGCCGCGCGGCGGATCAGATCGCGCACTTTGGTCATCGCCGGGCTCTGGCCGACGAACCCTTCCGGCGAGGGGGACGCCGGCAGCTGACGCTGCAGGAGCGTGACCTGCCGCGCCAGCTGACGCCGATCGGTCGCGGCGCGCACGCGCATCAAGAGCTCGTCGCGGTAGAACGGCTTCTGCACGAAATCGACGGCGCCGAGCTTCATCGCCTCCACCGCGGTGTCGACGGTGCCGAAACCGGTCATCACGATGAAGCACGCGTCGACGTTGACGTCGCGCAGCTTGCGCAGCACGTCGAGGCCGGAGAGGCCCGGCATCCGCATGTCGGACAGGATCACGTCGAACGTGTCGCCGCGCGCGAGATCGAACCCCTCCTCGCCGCTCGACGCGGCGAGCACGGAGAATCCCGCGCCGCGCAGCATGCGGGTCATGCTCTCGCGCACGCCGGGATCATCATCGATGACGAGAATGCGGGCCATCCGGTACCTTGATGCGGGGTAAGTTTACTGCCTCCGTCAGCCGATACTGCGATTGTGCGAGCCCTGCCGTGGTCGATCGTGATCGGCGCGCTGCTGCTGAGCGCCGCGTGCCGCGGACCTGCCGCGCCGGTACCGCCGCCGCAGGCGCCTGCGCCACGACCGGTCGAGACGATTCGCGTGCAGTTCGACGATCGCGGCACCACGGTGATCCGCGACATTCCGCTCGACGCCTACGCCGCGGGAGCCGCGCTGAGCGAGTTCGCCCCCGCCGCCGGAGTGCCGGCGGCGATCGAAGCGATGTACGAGGTGCAGACGATCGTCGCGCGCACTTATGCCGCCGCGCATCGCGGGCGTCATGCCGCCAACGGATTCGACCTCTGCTCGACCACTCACTGCCAGCTCTACGAACCGGGACGGTTGGTTGCTTCGCGCTGGGCCGACGCGGCGCGGCGCAGCGCGGAGCGAACGGCCGGACTGCTGGTGCTCTACGAGGGGCTGCCCGCCGACGCGGTGTTCCATGCCGACTGCGGCGGATTCACCAGCGCCGCGACAGACGTGTGGGGTGGCGTCGGCCATCCGTACCTGCCGGCCCGGGCAGACGACGGTCCGGCGAGCGGCGCGCACGCCAGCTGGCAGTACGCGGTCGGCGCCGACACGTTGCGTCCCATGCTCGACGCCGTGCCACAGCTGCGGATCGGCGGGCCGCTGAACGCGATCAGCGTGGTCTCGCGGGACGCGTCGGGCCGCGTCGCGCGCCTCCGGCTGCAGTCCCCGTCCGGGGCCCGCGACATCACGATTTCCGCCACGGCGCTGCGTGAGGCGATGTCCGCGACCTTCGGCGCGCGCGCGTTACGCAGCACGCTCTTCGACGTGGTGCGGCAGGGACGTGAGTTCCTGTTCTCGGGAAAGGGCTTCGGCCATGGGGTCGGCCTGTGCCAGGTCGGGGCGCTGGCGCGCGTCACTGCCGGCGACGATACCCGGACCGTGCTGGCACACTACTATCCGGGGACGACGATCGGTCCCCTGCCGGTCACGCGGTCATCGCATACACCACCAGATTGACCGCGAACTTGGTGTTGTCCTCGCGCTGAAAGCGCTTGTTCCGCCAGTCGTAGTCCCACTCGCAGCCGTAGTCCTTGTTGCTGTAGAGGACACCGAGGCGGCCGCGCCGCTCCAGCCCGCGCAGATAGTCGTGGACGATCTCGTCGCCCCAGCCGTTCAACTCGTGCGAAGTCGTCGGCGGACCGCTGTCGAACGTGAAGAAGCTTTTGTAGATCGCATGGTCCTTCGGCAGCTTGCGGAGCTCGCCCCCGACCGGGAAGGCGGTCTTCATCTCCTCTTCGAAGCTGCGCGCGTATAGCCCGTTGACATCGTGGTTGCAGTCGTCCGAGAACAGCAGCCCGCCGTGCTCGACAAAGCTGCGGAGCCGATCGCGCTCGTCGTGGGTGAACCGCACCAGTTTGTGGCCGGTCATGAACAGGAACGGGAAGGCGAGCAGCTCCTCGCTGCCGGGCGGGATGACGACCTCTTCCGGGTAGACCGGAATGCGCGTGTACTCGACGACCGAATTCAGCACGTTGGCTGCGACCTTGGGGTTATAGTCCCAGTCGCCCGAATCGTAGCGCAGGCGGGCGAAGACGAATTCCGAGGCCCGTGGGCGCCCCTGTGCGGACAAGCCAGACAGGGGTTCCGGAGGACGCGGCACACCCGCATTGTAGCGTGCGCCTTTGACCGACCGGCGCGCGGAGAGCGGCCCTGGCGCACCGGCGGGAGCGATCTCCTATAATTGGAGGGGTTCGGCGGCGGGTAAACGCCCGCGACTCTGAGGCGTATCTGAATGACAGGAGCTCACGCAGCCGGTGTGGCGCCCCGCGAAGCGGACAGCGCCTCGGCCTCCGCCGTCAAGGCGATGCAGGCGGAAGGCCGGCACCCGGAAGCCCGTGAGCGCTACGCGGATCTGGTCGCGCGGCACCAGCGGCGCGCCTCCCGAATCGCCTTCCACTACCTGCGCGACGGCGCGGAAGCGGATGAAGCGGTCCAGGATGCGTTCGTCAAGGCGTACACGCACCTGTCCTCGTTTCGCGAGGAGTTGCCGTTCGAGGTCTGGTTCACCCGGATTCTGATCAACGGGTGCCTGGACCGGATCAAGGCCCGGACACGTCGGGAACGCTGGCTGGTGTCAGCGCCCGAGCCGTCGCCTGGCCAGTCGGATTTTACGGACCGGGTCGCTGGCGGCGGGCCGTCACCTGAGGATCAGGTGCTCGCGCGCGAGCGCCGGCAGAAGCTGGCCAGCGCCTTGTCGCGGCTGCCGGATCGTCAGCGCTCGGTGTTCATGCTGAGCCACTACGAGGGCTGCACGTCGCGGGAGGTCAGCGCGTTGACCGGCCTGAACGAATCGACGGTTCGGGTCCATCTGTTTCGTGCGATCCGCCGTCTGCGCACCCTGCTCACTGACGACGGGAGCGCGCGACAGGCTACGATCACCGGAGGCAAACGTCGTGTCCTTACTTAGTGCACTGGGGCGCCGCCGGCATCTGGATGACGCCGCGTTCGGCGAGCTGTGGTCGGCCGCCGCCGTGGGCGGCGACGCTGTCGTCGCGGCCCCCGACGCCGAACACCTCGAAACGTGTGCGGCCTGCCGGGCCCGATACGACGCGTTCACTGACTGGCTCGCCGATGCGAGGGTCGATGCCATCGCCGCTGCCGACGAGGTCTTCCCTGCCGAGCGGCTCGCCGCCCAGCAATCGAACATCATGCGCCGGCTCGAAGCGCTCGAGCGCCCCGCGCGGGTGATCGCCTTCCCGAAGCACGCCAAGCCGGTGAGCTCCACCCGCAGCGGCCCCCAGCGCTGGATTGCCGCCGCGGCCGCCGCCGGCCTGATTGTCGGCCTGGGTGCCGGTGAACTGCTCGACCTGCGCCGGACGCCTCGGCTCCGCCCGCAGCTGCCCGAACAGCAGGCGGTCGCGCAGGCGGCACGCGGCACCGTGCAGCCCGCCGCGCTGAACTCTGACGATGCGCTGCTCTACGACGACGCGGACCTGACGCCGCGCGTCGAAGCCCTTCAGGCCCTCGACGCGATCACTCCGCGGGTGCTCGACATCGAGCTGCCCCGGTAAGCCGGGATCGTGACCGCCAGCATCATTCCGGGGCCCGGCATCCCGGTCCGGGGCCTCGCGCCGCGCTCACATGGGTCCGAGGTCCCCACGCCCGACACCTTGTCGGAGCGGTCCCGCGTGGCGGGACCGGTGCCGCCCATCACGGTTTTCAGGAATTAGCGTGGCCGCTTCCCAGCCATTGATTTTTCGCAAGGGTCTCGACATGAAGGAGGCCGTCGCCGGGGAACTGGCGGCGGCCTACCATAGCGCGATCGTCGATCGCGTCCGGGCCAACGGCTACCGCTCGGACAGCGGCCGGCTGACGGTCCACCTCGCCCGCGAGTTCGGGTTCTGCTATGGCGTCGATCGCGCGGTGGACTACGCGTACCAGGCCCGCCGCCGCTTCCCGGGCCGGCAGGTCTATCTCACCGGCGAAATCATCCACAACCCGCACGTCAACGATCAGCTGCGGGCCGCCGACATCCGCTTCCTGACCGATCCCGGTGAACGCTGGGACACGCTCGGACCCGATGACGTCGTGATCCTGCCGGCCTTCGGAGTGACGGTCGGGGATATGGCCCGTCTCGCTGAACAGGGCTGCACCCTGGTCGACACGACCTGCGGGTCGGTCCTCAACGTCTGGAAGAACGTCGTCCGCTACGCCCAGGACGGGTTTACCGCGGTGATCCACGGCAAGGTTCACCACGAGGAGACCCGCGCGACTGCCTCGCAGGCCCTCAAGTATCCGCGCGGCCGTTATCTCGTCGTGCTGGATCGGGAGGAAGCAGCGGCGGTCTGCGACTTCATCCGCCAGGGTCCGGAGGCCGATTCGGCGGCGTTCAGGGCCCGCTTCGGGGCGGTTGCGTCCCCGGGCTTCGACCCGGCCGTCGATCTCGATCGCGTCGGCTGCGCCAACCAGACGACGATGCTGATGTCCGAGTCGCTGGCGATCGGCGAGATGTTCCGCGAGGCCATGACGGAGCGCTACGGCGCCGCCGAGCTGGCCGCCCACTTCAGGGCGTTCGACACGATCTGCAGCGCAACGCAGGAGCGGCAGGACGCCGTTATGGCGCTCCTCGATTCGGAGCGCCTCGACCTGATGATCGTGGTCGGGGGTTACAACAGCAGCAACACCGTCAACCTGGCGAAAATCTGCGCCGCGCGCGTGCCCACCTTCCACATCGCGGAGCCGGAGTGCCTCGTCTCGAGCACGGAGATCCGGTATCGCCCGGTCGGCATGCCCTCGACGGTCGCCTGCGCCGAAGAAGTGCAGCTCGACTGGCTGCCGAGCACCGGCCATCTCACGGTCGGACTCACTGCCGGCGCCTCCACCCCCAACAACATCGTCGGCCAGGCGATCGAGCGGCTCGAGCAGTTCGGCCGCTAACGGCCGTCAGCCGGGACAGCTGACGGCCGCCGTTCTCGCCCAAGGTGATCGTGGCCCGGTGACCCCGTTGGCGGGCGAGGAACTGGTAGTAGCCTTCGGCGAGCTCGTGGTCGGCGGCGCTGACCTGGACCGTGACGACGGCCTGGTCGTGATCGTTGGCGCGGGCCGTGGGGAACGCCGCCAACACGGGCACCGCCGCCGCAAACCCGGTTCGTTTCCGGGCCATGAGCCGCCTCCGTGCGGGCCGCCCGAGGGCCCGGAATTGCGGCATTTTGCAAGCGCGTTGCCACACAATTTTCACACCGTATATCCGTCAGACGCAGTAACTTAGCTGCATCGAAACTGACCGTCCGGGGGCGCTCTCCAGCGCGGTGGGTAAACGTGGTCCGGGGGCAGGTCGTAATACCGCCTGTCATCACCACGTTTTGGAGAGCAAGACAAATGGTCAGGTATGTCTCATGCGCGTTAGGGGTGGCCCTGATGCTCAGCACGGTCCCGGCGCAAGCGGATTGTCAGCAACAGGACAAGCGCCCGGCCGCATCCGAGTCGCAGCCGCCACCGCGTCCGAAGTTCTGGCAGGACCCCAAGCTGCGCCAGGAGATCGGCATCACCGACGCGCAGTCGGTGCAGATCGAGAGTATTTTTTCGTCCAGCATCCAGGCCCTGCGCGATGCGCGCAAGGACCTCGACGCGCTCGAAGCCATCCTGTCGCGCACCATTCAGGAGAACACCGCGGACGTCTTCACCGTCTCACAGCAGGTTGACAAAGTCGAGGCGGCCCGGTCGGCGTACAACAAGTTGCGCACGGTGATGCTGTATCGCATGAACCTGGTGCTGAACCCTGATCAGCGCATCAAGGTCAAGGCGATGAACGACCGGTATGAAGAGCAGCGCCGCAAAGACGACGAGGCGCGTCGCAAGCAGGGCAAGCCGCCGGACGCGCGACGCTGACTACCGCCCGATTTCCGAACCCGCAGATCCGCATCGCACTATTGGGAGGCTTTTCGTGAGTAAGACAGCATCTTTCTGGCTTGTGGCGGCGATCACCGCCGTCGTTGCCTCGCCCGCCGCGGCCCAGGACGCCGATCGAGACAAGGCCCGCGCGCTGATTGCCCAGGTGATGAACGGCGGCCAGGTGGTCACGGCGCCGCCGGCCAGCCTCCAGCCGACCGGCCCGACGGTCGAACTGACCTCGGAGCAGGCGGTGGCTCGCGCGCTGGACAAGAACCTCACGCTGGCCAGCCAGCGGATCACCCCCGAAACCTGGGACCTGCAGATTGCCTCCTATCTGGCGAACTACAAGCCCAATCTCACCTCGCAGTACAGCACCCAGAACGCCGTCCAGCTGAACACGAACCTGTTCGCCGGCGGCAACCGCGTCACCCAGGACACCAACGCGTGGTCGGGCGGCCTGGCGCAGAACGTCTGGTGGGGCGGCGGCAATTACACCGTCAACTGGACCAACTCGCGGCTTGCGAGCGATGCGACCAACAGCACGGTGAACCCGAGCTACACGTCCGGTCTGCAGGCCATCTACACGCAGCCGCTGCTGCGGAACTTCAAGATGGACAACAACCGGCTGCAGGTGCAAACGGCGAAGCTGTCCCAGGATTCCGCTGAACTGACGTTGAAGGCGACCACGGCGAGCACCGTCGCGCAGGTCCGCAGCGCCTATTGGGAGCTAGTCTACGCGCGGCAGGCGGTCGAGGCGGCGCAGGCCTCGCTCGACCTCGCGTCGAAGCTGGTGGCCGACAACCGCTCGCGGGTCGAGATCGGCACGATGGCCCCGATCGACGTCGTCCAAGCGCAGGCCGACGAGGCGACCCGGCGGCAGACGCTGGTGAACGCCGAGGCGACGCTCCGCAACGACGAGCTGGCGCTGAAGCGGTTGATCGTCAGCGGCACGGACGACGAACTGTGGCGCGCGACGATCGTGCCCACCGATCTGCCGACGGCCGCGCCGCAGAACGTCGACCTGGAGGGCGCGGTGCAAATCGCGCTGCAGCAGCGCACCGACCTCGCCACCACACGGAAGAACCTCGAGCTGGCCGACGTCCAGTTGCGCAATCTGAACAACTTGACGCTGCCGCAGCTGGATCTGATCGGCACCTACACGCTGAACGGGCGCGGCGGCACCGCGCTCCAGCGTGACCCGCAGAATCCGGTCAACATCATCAACACCATACCGGGCGGGTACGTCGATGCGCTGGCGGGCATCGGCACATTCGACGCGCCGACCTGGAACGCGCGCCTGCAGTTCGCGCTTCCGCTCGGGGTCAGCGCGCCCAAGGCCAACCTGGCGCGGCAGCGGCTGCTGCGGCGGCAGACCGAAGCCGACGTGAAGGCTGCGGAACTGACGATTGCCACCGACGTCACGACCGCGGCGCTGGCGATCCGCAACTCGCTCGAAGCGATGCAGGCGGCGACCGCGGCCCGCGAGCTGTCGGTGAAGCGGCTCGAAGCGGCGCAGAGCAAGTTCGAGGTCGGCATGTCGAACAACTTCGAAGTGCTGCAGGCGCAGCGCGACCTCGCCGATGCCCGCAATCGCGAGCTGCGCGAGACGCTGAACTACCAGCGCGCGCTGGTCGACTTCGAGCGCGCGCAGATCAGCCCGCGCTGATCGCGTCCGGCAGGGTAATCACGGGTGCGGGCATCGTCGTAGATACGGCGATTCCCGTGGCGCTCGGGTTCGGCAGGCGCGGAACTCTGAGGCCGCCGAGCGCGCGCATCGCGAGTGGCGGCTGACCGCCTCGACGCTGGTCTCGATTTCGACGGTGTAGATGATCGTCACAGGGATGTGAAAGGACTGGGTCGGGTAGCCCGAAGCACTCGTGAACCCGGCGCTCCGACCGGGTGGGATTCGCACACATGAAAAAACTGATAGCGCTTGTCATCGTTCTCGCACTCGTAGGGGTCGGGGCTGGGGCCTACTACAAGAGTCGCCAGGCTCCGGAACCCAAGGTCACCACCATGCCGGTCACCCGGGGTGACGTGGTGGATGCGGTCGCGGCCACCGGCACGCTGCAGGCGGTCGAGACCGTGGATGTCGGCACCCAGGTGTCGGGCACGGTGCAGGAGCTGTATGCGGACTTCAATTCGATCGTCCGCAAGGGCCAGGTCATCGCCCGGCTCGACCCGTCGCTGATCCAGACCCAAATCGAGCAGCAGGAAGCCAACGTGACGCGGTCCCAGGCGGACCTCGATCGGCTGAAGGTGAATCTTGCCGACGCCAAGCAGAAGTACGAGCGGGCCAAGGCGATGTTCGACAAGAGCCTGATTCCCAAGACCGACCTCGAGACAGCGGAGGTCAACGTCAAGTCGGCCGACGCGCAGATCAAGTCGTCGGAAGCCAGCCTCGTGCAGGCGGTGGCCAGTCTCAACAACCAGAAGGTCAACCTGGATCACACGGTCATCACGGCGCCGATCGACGGCATCGTCATCGCCCGGAGCGTGGACCAGGGACAGACCGTCGCCGCCAGCATGAACGCGCCGACGCTGTTCGTGTTGGCCGCTGACCTGACCAAGATGCAGGTCCTCGCCAACATCGACGAAGCGGATGTGGGCCGGATGCGTCCGGGCCAGGCGGTGACGTTCCGCGTCGACGCCTTCCCCACCGACACCTTCACCGGGACCGTCCAGCAGGTCCGCCTCCAGCCGGCGGTCGTCCAGAACGTCGTGACCTACTCGACGGTCATTGCGGTGCCGAACGGCGACCTCAAGCTGAAGCCGGGCATGACCGCGAACGTCAACATCGAGGTCGCGCGCAAGTCCAACGTGCTGCGCCTCGCGTCGGCGGCGCTCCGCTTCCGTCCGACCGAAGAGATGTTCCAGGTGCTGAACCAGGAAGTGCCGCCTGAGGCGCGCGGCCGCGGCGGCCTGAACGCCGGCGGACGTAACGGCGGCTTCGGCGGCGGCGGTGGCAACCGCAACGGCGGCACCGGCGGCGGCAACCGCCAGGGTGAAGCCGGTCCGGGCGCAGGTGCTCCCGCGGCGGGTGCGCCGGCGGCAGCGGGGGCTCCCGCGGCGGCGGGTGCGCCGGCGGGCCAGCAGGCGACGGCAGGTGCCCCACGATCGGGCGCGCCGGGTGCGCCGCCTTCAGAGGGACGTCAAGCACGCGCCGGTGGCAACGAAGGCCGGGGCGGTGGCGATCAGCCGGCTGGCGGACGCGGTGGGAACGGGTTTGGCGGCGGGAACGGCGGCGGCCGTGGCGGCTTCGACCCGAATATGAGCCCCGAGGATCGCCGCAAGGCGATGGAAGCGCGGATGGCCGCGATGAGCCCTGAGGAACGGAAGGCGTTCGAAGAGCGCCGCGCTGCGCGTCAGGCGCAGGGTGGCGGCCAGGGCGCCCCGGGCGAGGGCGGTGGCCGCGGCGGGGTCGGCGGCGGTCAGCGCCAGGGGAACGGTCAGAATGCGCAGGCCCCGGGCCAGCGGGACATCTCCCGCGGCGTGGCCGCCAGCATCACTCCGGGCCCCACGCATCAGTCAGGGGCGACCACGATTGACGCCCTGTTCGGACCGCTGCCCGTCGTCGAGAGCCGTGGCCGCGCGTGGCTCTACATGGACAAGAAGCTGAAGCCGATCAACCTGCGCCTCGGCGTGAGCGACGGCACGTTCACCGAAATCCTTGGCGGAGAGGTCGAACAGGGTCAGGAAGTCGTGACCTCGATGGTCACCGGCCTCGAACCGAAGACCACCACGCCCGGCGGCCAGAACAACGCGAACAACCCGCTCATGGGCCCGCAGCGCGGCGGTCCCGGCGGCGGCCGCGGTCCTGGCGGCGGCGGCCGAGGCCAGTAGCCGCGAGGGCTCGCGGCGGCGGTCTCTGACGCCGCGAGCCCTCGCGTTTTCGACAGCGAATAGCTGAGAGCTGATAGCGGCAGCGAGCGTAGCGAAGCAGAAGAACAACACATGCCCCCAGTCATTTCAGTCCGGAACCTGGTCAAGTCCTACACCGTTGGCGAGGTCGTCGTCCGCGCGCTTCGGGGTGCCGATCTGGATGTCGACAAGGGGGAGTTTGTCGCGGTCACCGGCCCGTCCGGCTCGGGCAAGTCGACCTTGATGCACATCCTCGGCTGCCTGGATCGTCCGACCAGCGGCCAGTACATCCTGGACGGCAAGGATGTCTCGCGGATGTCGAAGGACGACCTGGCGATGGTCCGCAATCGCAAGATCGGATTCGTCTTCCAGGGCTTCAATTTGCTCTCCCGGACGACCGCGCTGGACAACGTCGAATTGCCGCTGCTCTACAACGGCGGCAGCAAGATGAAGCTGGCGGAACGCCACAAGCGGGCGATGGATGCCTTGACTGCGGTCGGCCTCGGGCAGCGTTATCACCACTACCCCAATCAGCTGTCCGGCGGTCAGCAGCAGCGCGTCGCGATCGCGCGGTCGCTCATCAACGAGCCGTCGATTATCCTCGCGGACGAGCCGACCGGAAACCTCGACACCCGCACCAGTATCGAAGTCATGGGGATTTTCCAGCGCCTGAACATCGAGCGCGGGATCACGATCATCCTGATTACCCACGAAATGGACATCGCCGAGTACGGCACGCGCCTGGTGCGGTTCCGCGACGGGAAGATTCAGGTCGACGAGAAGATCAAGGAACGGCGCGATGCGGCGAAAGAGCTGGCCGCGCTGCCCCCGCCCGAAGAAATCGACCCGCACTCGGTGCCGTCTGATCCGGTGTCGGCCGACCACCTCGGCGGGGTCGCATAGGAGATCCGCATGTCTATCCTGATGACGCTGGTGATTGCCCTCAAGGCGCTCAACCGCAACAAGATGCGCACGATCCTGACGATGCTCGGAATGATCATCGGGGTCGGCGCGGTGATCACGATGGTCGCGCTCGGCCGCGGCGCCCAGACGACCATCGAAGATCAGGTCAAGGCCGCCGGCACCAACATGATCAACATCAACGCCGGCAACTTCTCGAGCGGCGGCGTCCGGCAGGGCCAGGGCAACTCCACCACCCTGACCGCGGAGGACGCAGCCTCGCTCCGCGAGCTCCCGGGCGTGCAGTATGTCGCCGCCGGGGTCAACAGCCGCTCGCAGGTCATCGCCGGCAACCAGAACTGGTCGACCTCGATCAACGGGACGGACATTGACTTCCCGCTCATTCGCAGCTGGCCCACGAAGTACGGCGCCTTCTTCACGCAGCAGGACGTCAACAGCGCGGCCAAGGTCGCGGTGCTCGGCACGGTCGTCTCGAACACGCTGTTCGGTGAGGACGTCGACCCGGTCGGCCAGATCATCCGGATCCGCAACCAGCCGTTCAAGGTCATCGGCGTGATGAGCAGCAAAGGCACCGGGGCGATGGGGAACGATCAGGACGACGTCATCTTTGCGCCCTACACGACGGTGCAGAAGAAGCTGCAGGGCATCACGCACATCCAGAACATCACCGTCTCGGCGACCGACGCCAACACCGCTCCGGTGGCCGCGGAAATCGAGCAGCAGCTGCGTCTGCGGCACAAGCTCATCGGGAACGATCCGAACGACTTCATGGTCCGCACCCTGGAAGAGATGGCCAGCGTCCGCACCGAGACCACCAAGACCATGACGACGCTGCTGGCGACGATCGCCGGCGTCTCCCTGATCGTCGGCGGCATCGGGATCATGAACATCATGCTCGTCAGCGTCACGGAGCGGACGCGTGAGATCGGCCTGCGCCTCGCCATCGGCGCGCGTGGCAAGGACGTTTTGCTCCAGTTCCTGGTCGAGGCCATCGTGCTCAGCCTGCTGGGCGGCCTCCTTGGGATCGGCATGGGGTATGCGTTATCCGGCGCGGCAGAACGATTCCTGTCGTGGCCGACGTCCATTCCGCCTGAGGCGATTGCCATGGCGTTTGGATTCGCCGCCATCACGGGCGTGTTCTTCGGGTTCTATCCGGCAATGAAGGCGTCGAGGCTGGATCCGATCGAGGCCCTTCGATTCGAGTAAGACGATGGTTTCTGAGCCATCGCGGTGGAGCGGGTAAGAACGGGCGCAGGTGTATCGGTGTCATTCATCAAAGGAGAGAGCGCATGAAGCGGGCAAAAGTTGGAATGATCGCGACCGCGGTGCTGGCGGTGGCGACGATGGCGTTCGCGCAGAAGACGGACTTCTCGGGAACGTGGACGCCCGACACGTCGGGTGCCCCGGCGGCGGGCGCTCCGGCAGCGGGCGCTCCGGCAGCGGGCGCACCGGCCGGCGGCGCACCGGCGGGCGGTGGCGCGATGGGCGGCGGCGGCGGCCGCGGCATGACGGGTCCGATGACGGTCAAGCAGACCGGCGACACCCTGACGGTCGAGACCGAGGGCCGCAACGGTCCGCAGACCCGCACCTACAAGCTGGACGGCAGCGAAGTAGACATGCCGATGGGCCAGATGACCGCCAAGGTCAGCGCGAAGTGGGATGGTCCCAAGCTCGTGATCACCACCAAGTCCGATCAGGGCGAACAGACCCAGACCTGGTCACTCGCCGGCGGCGTGCTGACGATCGATCGTACGGGCGGCCGCGGCCCGTCCTCCACGAAGTACAAGAAGACCACCTAGTCTTCGCAGCTCGAGGCTGGCGAACACCAGTCCGACAGGCCGGGAAGCTCACGCTTCCCGGCTTTTTCTTTGTACCGCCACGGTCCGAGCGTCATCGGGTCTGATCGCGGAGAAGCGCGCGCAGCAGCTGCCCGACCGTCTCGCCCGACACCGGATCGCGCAGGTCTGCGCCGACTTCCGCCAGCGGGCCAAGGACAAAGAATCGCGTCCGGAACCGCGGATGCGGCACTGAGAGGCCGTCCGCCTCCTCAACGTCGTCGCCGGCCAGGATCAGGTCGAGGTCAAGGGTACGGGGAGCGCCGGGGTACGGCCGATTCCGGCCGAAGTCCCGCTCAATGGCGAGGAGCGCATCGAGTAACTGGCGTGCGGTGAGGTCGGACTCGCCAATGACCGCCGCGTTGAGGTACAGCGGCTGGTCGTCCAGGCCTTCGCCTTCCGGATCTGTGTCGATGGAGGAGGAGACTTGAAGGTTCGTGAGGATGCCGCCGAGCCGCTCGACGGCGAAGGCGATCGCCGCGTGACGATCGCCCAGGTTGCTGCCCAGAGCGATCGCGACCCGGCGGAGAGACACGGGAAGCCTATTCGACCCAGCGCGCCGCCATGACCCCGCCCCCGGTGCCCGCGCCGTCGGCACGGCGGCCGAGGAGGTCGTCGCGGCCGGCCAGAGCCTGCTCGAAGAAGCGGCGATGCTCCGCGGTCTCGCCGAGAATCACCTTCAACATCATGCGATGGCGGGCGTGCGTGATGGCGTCCACGCGAGACTGCCACTTGTCGAGGAAGCTCTGCGCGCTGCCCCGGTCCTCCTGGAGGATCGTCGCCTGAGCGCCCTTGCCCGTGGCGGTCAGGGTGGGCTCGGCGATCTCGGGCAGGGTGCCGCCCATGTCCGTGATCGCGTCGCGCAGCCAATTGAGCTGCAGGTCTTCCCGGGCGATGACGTACTGGTAGGTGTTGTTGAAGTTGTAGTCAGGCACCAGGCGCGCCGCGGCGATATGCCGCTGCCGCATCGTCAGCTTGTCCCGATAGAACTCGGTCAGGGTCTCGAGCAGTTGGGTGGCGTTCACGCGCTTTGTTTTTCCTTGCAGGTGATGCAGACCCGCGTCCACGGAATCGCATTCAGCCGGGCCGGAGCGATCGGCTCGCCGCAGTCGCGGCAGACGCCATAGGTGCCCTTCTGGAGACGGACGAGCGCCTCTTCGATCGCTTGCAGGATCTTGGCGTCCGTGGCCTTCAGCTTGAGCTGAATGTGGACCTCGTTGTTGCCGGCCGCCTGGTCGGCGAGGTCGCCCTGACGGGAGTTGTTGTCCATCCCGGCCTGCTGGATGGGCTTGGCCGCGTTTCCAGCGGCGAGGATCTCGCCCCGCTTGCGTAAGAGCGCGTCTTTATACGGGCTTGGATCGAGCGTTTCGTTGTCCACAGGCGCCCCTTTGGCCCCATCGGCAAAAGGTCATCTTAGCAGATCCGGACCGAGCCCGGCAGGCCCCGCAGACCCGGCCACGAGCGTTCAACAGGCCGGCACCGGCGGATCCGAGGCCGCCTGGCCGTTAGCGATCGCCGCCGATGAGGTCGCCGAGCCCGCCCAGCATCCCGCCCATGTCCCGCTTCACATCCTCGCGGTCTCCCCTGTACGCCGAGTGGATGCGGTCGGCCAGACGCGAGAACGGGAGGGTCTGGAGCCACACCCGGCCCGGGCCGGTCAGCGCGGCGAAGAACAGCCCTTCCCCGCCGAAGAGCGACGTCTTGATCCCGCCGACGCGCACGATGTCGTAGTCGACAGTAGGGTCGAGTGCGACGAGGCAGCCAGTATCGACCTTGAGACGCTCGCCGGGACCGAGGGTCATCGGCACGATCGTGCCGCCGCTGTGGATGAACAGCTTCCCGGTCCCCTCCATCTTCTGCAGGATGAACCCCTCGCCGCCGAAGAAGCCGGCGCCGATGCGCTTGGTGAAAGCAATGCTCAAGTCGATGGGACCGACGGCGCAGAGGAACGAGTCCTTCTGACAGAGCATCTGGCTCGCGGCCAGATCGATCTGGATGATCTTGCCGGGATACGGGCCGGCGAACGCCACCCGGCCTGGGCCTTGCGGGCTGCGGAAGTAGGTGATGAAGAAGCTCTCGCCGGCCAGCAGCTTCCGCTTCAGGCCACCGAGCAGGCCGCCCTCCATCTTGGCGTCCATCTCGATGCTGTCGGTCATGAACATCATCGCGCCGGCTTCGGCGCGGACCTCGTCACCCGCCGCGAGGCTGAGGATGACGGCCTGCATGTCGTCGCCGATGATTTCGTGCTGGACCATTTTCTGAGCTCCCACGTTCTACGGGTTCGGAGGGTTCGACGGGTTCGACAGGTGCGCGTTCCACGGGTTCGCGGGTTCGACGGGTTCTCGCGCGCGGGTCACTCGACCACTGCCGGATCCGGGTCCCGAGTCCCGGGTCCCGAGTCCCGTTTATTCAGCCCTCAGCGTGGCGAGCGGCTTCTTCCTGAGCACGTCGGCGCTCGACACGACGCCGATCACCCCTACCAGCACCATCGTGAGCAGCACGCCGATCGAGAGCAGGAGCGGCACCGGCTGCCATTCGATGTGGAAGACGAACCGGCAGGTCGCCCAGCTCAAGGCCAGCGCGCCGAGAGCCCCGACGATGCCGGCGAGGAGGCCGAGGGTGGTGTACTCGAGCGCGAGCGTGGTGCCGAGAAGGCGGGTGCTGGCGCCGAGGGTGCGCAGGATCGCGGCCTCGTAGACGCGCTGGAACTTGGTCATGGCCACCGCGCCGATCAGGATCAGGATGCCGCTGGTCAGGGCGATGCCGCCGACGATTGAGATGGCGAGCGTCACGTTATCGAGCACCGACTGCACCGTCGCCATCACCTCACGCACGTCGATGGCCGAGACGTTCGGGAACTTCGTCACCAGATCCCGCTGGAACAGGGCCCGCGCCGTGGGATCCGCCGGCGCGCGGAGGATGCCGATGTAACTGTGCGGCGCGCGATCGAGCGGACCGGGGCGGAACACGAACATGAAGCCACCCGTCCGCGCGTCCTCCCACTTGACCTGGCGGATGCTGGTGACCTTCGCCTCGATCGTCCGGCCCAGCACGTCGAAGCGCATGCGATCGCCGACATTGATCCGGAAGCGGTCGTGCATGCCCTGTTCGATCGAGACCTCCAGCAGCGGACTGTCGGCGGGCATCGGTCCGGAACCCGTCCAGAACCGGCCGTCCACGACCCGCTCGTTCGATTCCAGGCGATCGCGATAGGTGATCACGTACTCGCGGCCGAGTGAGCCGCGGCCGCGGACGTCCTGATACGAGTCGAGATTGACGTCGCTGCCGCGCACGCCCGTGACCCGCGCCCGCAGCACCGGGATCAACGCCGGCACCTGCGTGCGGCCATCGAGGAACGCGCGAAGGGGATCGATTTGATCCTGCTGGATGTCGATCAGGAACATGTCGGGGCCGTCGCGCTGCGCCGCGATCGAGAAGTTGGCGAGCAGATTGGCCTGGAGCGCGCGGATCCCGAGCACGAAGAAGCAGCCCAGGCCGACCGCCAGCATGATCACGCGCGTCTGATTGCCGGGACGGCCAAGGCCGATGACGGCGTGGCGGAGCGGGAACCAGCTGGTCATCGTCAGCGGCCGCACCACGCGGATCAGCCCGCGCGCGGCCAGGTGCAACACCATCGCCACGACCGCGAAGCCGATGGACACCACCGCGCCAACCCTGAGCGAAGCGGCCTGCCACACCGCCACCGCGATCAGCGCCGCCGTCACGGCCGCGGTCGCGCCGACCTGGGTCCAATCGATCGACCGCCACCATGCCGCGAAGGACCGGCGGCCCTTCCCCACCGGCGCGCCGGCGCCCGGCAGCGCGTCGAGGCCGCGAATCAGCAGCAGCGGTTTCACCCGGCGTACTTCGAGCAGCGGCACCAGCGCGAAGAGCAGCGAGACGAGCACTCCGACGCTCAGCCCCTGCAGCACTGCGGACCGGGTGAGGCCGTACGAGATGTCACCGATCGCGGCCGTCAAGGACGGCGGGATGGAGGCGATCGCCGCCCACGCCAGCAGCACGCCGAGCAGGCTGCCGCTGAGCGCGAGCAGCACCACCTGCAGGACGTAGGTGGCGAGGACCTGGTTCGTGCTGGCGCCGAGGCACTTGAGGATCGCCACGCTGCGCAGCTTCTGGCGCACGAACACGCGCGTGACACTCCAAACGCCGATGCCACCCAGCACCACGATGACGAACCCGACGAGGCTGAGGTAATTCTCGGCGCGTTCGAGGTCCTCGCCGATCTGATCCTCGGTGGCGCGGTAGGAGCGCACGTTGACGAACTGATCACGCAGCCCGCGCCGCAGATCGCGGGCGACGGCGTCGCTGCCTGAATCGACGACTTTGAGCAGGACCTGCTCGGTGCTGCGGCTCCCGTACGATAACAGTCCGGTCTTCTTCAGCTCCTCATAGTCGACGATCACGCGCGACCCCAGGCTGAACGCGCCCGGCCGCCGGCCCGGCTCCTTGGCGATCACGCCGCGGATCGTGAACGGCTGGCCGTTGATCAGGATCCGGTCCCCGACCTGCTGCCCGAACTGCGCCAGGAGGTCGGGACGGACCAGCGCCCCGCGATCCTTCAACAAGTCATGCGAGTACGCCAGGCCGCCCTCGAGAACCATCGTCCCGTAGAACGGATACTGCGGCTGCACGCCGCGCAGTTCGACCATCCGCGCCACCGCCGCACTCGAATCCGGCCGCACCATGGTCGCGGTCTCGATTGCGTCGGTGCGCGCCACGATGCGCGAGTCGGCGAGGAGCTGATCGATGCGCTGCCGCGTCGCCGCGGACCAGGTGCTGTTGGTCTGGAGCACGACGTCGGCGGTGAGCAGGGTGCGCGCCTCGCGCGTCAACCCGGAGCGGACGCTCTGCACGATGGACCGCAACGCCACGATCGCCCCGACCCCGACGGCCACGCAGACGAAGAAGAACAGCAAGCGCCGCCACGACGCCCGCAGCTCGCGCGCCGCCATCCTGAACACGAAGCTCATACGGCAGCAGCCGCTGGCTCGCCGCCGCCGCGCTCGACCAGGCGGGCGACGCGGCCATCACGCAACGCGACGGTCACGTCGGCGAGGGCGGCAAGCTCGGGATCGTGCGTCACCAGCACGATCGTCGTCTGGCGCGAGCGATTCACCTCGAGCAGCAGCTCGATGATCTGGCGTCCGGTCTGGCTGTCCAGGTTCCCGGTGGGCTCGTCAGCGAGGAGGAGCGGCGGATCGTTGGCCAGGGCGCGCGCGATGGCGACACGCTGCTGCTCGCCCCCCGAGAGCTGCGACGGATAGTGATGGGCGCGGTCAGCGAGCCCGACGTCGGCCAGCAGGGTGGCGGCGCGCGGCGCGGGTTGCTTCACGCCGGCGATCTCCATCGGCACCAGCACGTTCTCGAGCGCGGTCAGCGAGGGGAGCAGGTGAAAGAACTGGAACACGAAGCCGATGCGCTGGCCGCGCAGCCGGGCCAGCGCGTCCTCGTCGAGCGCCGTGATGTCGACACCGTCCAGCGTCACGTGGCCGTCGGACGGCGAATCGAGCCCGGCGAGCAGCCCGAGCAGCGTCGATTTGCCGCTGCCCGACGGTCCGGTAATCGCGACGACCCGCCCTGACGGGATGGTGAGATCGAGAGGATGGAGGATGGTGAGGGTGCTGGTACCGCTCGGCACCCGCTTACAGACCCCGCGCAGCTCGATCATGACGTGGAGATCTGGTCCAGCGTCGGCCGCAGCACGTTCCACACCGTGTCGGCGACGATCTCGGCGCCACGGGTGTTCGGATGGATCCCGTCACCCTGGTTCAACGACGGCTGCCCGGCGACCCTGTCCAGGAGAAACGGTATGAACGTGACGCGCTCCTTCTGCGCGAGGTCGCGAAACGCCTGACGGAAGGCGGTGGCGTATTCGGCGCCGTAGTTCGGCGGGGCTTCCATTCCGGCCAGGATGACACGCACGTTGCGCTCGCGGGCCCGTTCGATGATCTGGGTCAGATTGTTCTTCATCTCCGCAGTCGAGAGGCCGCGAAGCCCGTCGTTGGCGCCCAGCGCGAGCACCAGGACCTTGACGTTGCCCTGCAGCGCCCAGTCGAGGCGTCTCAGCCCGCCCGCGGAGGTATCGCCCGACACACCGGCATTTTCGACCTCGAAGTCAAAGCCGTCGGCATCGATCTTCCGCTGCAGGAGCGCCGGATAGCTCTGCGCCTCCAGCAGCCCTAATCCAGCGGTCAGGCTGTCGCCGAGGATTACGACGCGCGGCCGGCTTTCTTCGGTGCTGGCCGCCGGCGCGGCCGCCGGCGCCTCGGGCGCGGGAGCCGATTCGGAGGGCGGCGCGGCGCGGCACGCCGCCAGCCACACGGCTCCGAGCAGCGTCATCCACGTTCGCGTGCGCATACGGTGATTATATAGACCGCGTCTGGACCCAGGGAGTTCCACGCTGGGCGCTGGGCTGGGGGCTGGGCGCTTCGAGGAAGCTCCGCTCCCGAACGCAAGAACCCGGAAGCCGATCGTTGCCCCGATTGAACGCTGAACCCTTCGACGCGAGCGCCCAGCGCCCAGCGCCGGATCCCGAGTCCCGGATCCCGGAACTTGCTATCCTCTCCTCATGGCCCGTGGCTGGGAATCGAAGGCGATCGAGTCGCAACAGGACGATGCGGCGGCGCGGAAGGCATTCAAGCCGGCGCTCACCGCCGAGCAGCAGGCGCAATCCCAGCGCAGACAGACGCTCGAGCTGTCCCGGGCGCGTCTGGCCGCGGACCTCGAGCGAGCCTCGGCCGCACCGCATCGCCAGATGCTGGAGCGCGCGATCGCCGATGTCGACGCCCAGCTCCACTCGCTGAGCTGACTTCCTCCGGAATACATCTTGCTGCCCAGTCCTTTGCCGGGTGAATCCTGGCCAGGAGGCGCATGCACGCTGCCAAACAAGTGGTCCGGATCGCGGCCCTGGGTGATCTGCACCACAGCCGGACCGCCGCTGCCGGCTCGCTCCAGCCGCTGTTTACGCAAATCAGCGAGGAGGCCGACATCCTCGTCCTGTGCGGCGATCTGACTGATTACGGCCTGCCCGAGGAGGCCAGGTCCCTGGTCCGCGAGCTGGCGCCGCTCAAGATTCCGTCCGTCGCAGTGCTCGGGAATCACGACTTCCAGTCCGACCAGCCTGGGGAGGTCGCGCGAATCCTGGTGGACGCCGGGGTCAAGATGCTCGACGGCGACACGACCGAGATCGAGGGCATTGGCTTCGCCGGCATCAAGGGCTTCGCGGGCGGCTTCGGCCGGCGGGCGCTCGGCCCCTGGGGCGAGGTCATCATCAAGCAGTTCGTGCACGAAGCGGTGAACGAAGCGCTGAAGCTCGAGACGGCGCTGGCGCGCTTGCGGACTCCGCGGCTGATCGCCGTCCTGCACTACTCCCCCATCCAGGAAACGGTCGAAGGTGAGCCGATGGAGATCTTCCCCTTCCTGGGCTGCAGCCGTCTGGAGGAGCCGCTGACGCGATATCCGGTCACCGCCGTCTTTCACGGCCACGCACACCACGGCCGCCCCGAGGGGACGACCCGGACCGGCGCCCCGGTATTCAACGTCTCGATGCCGATGATGCGCGAGTTGTTCCCCCAGCGTCCGTTCCGGATCGTCGAGGTCCCGATGCGTACTGACGCTCTCGATGCTGCGCGCGCCGCAGCCGCGCCGCAGATGGTCACAGGTTCCTGATGCTTACCCCGTTGATCGTCGCGCTTGCCCTAATCGTCGCGCCGCCGTCGGACGGCGCGCAGAAACACGCTGCCAGGCCTCACAAGACACCGGCCGCCACCAAACCGGCGGCGAAGAAGCCCGCGCCGCCGGACGTGCTGCCGCAGCAGGTGATGCTCGATCGGGCCGGCTTCTCGCCCGGCCCCATCGACGGCCATCCGGGCAGCAACACCGATAAGGCGATGGCCCAGTTCACCGCGAATGGCGGCAACGCGACGCCGCCGGCGGACGTGACCACGCAGTACACGATCACCGCCGAGGACGCCGCCGGCCCGTACGATCCGCAGCTGCCGACCGACATGATGGAGATGTCCAAGGTGCCCGCCCTGACCTACCGGACGCTCCTGGAGGCGCTGGCGGAGCGGTTCCACGCCGCGCCAGAGCTCTTGCAGAGGCTCAACCCTGGGGCGCGCTTCGAGGCGAACGAAATGATCGTGGTGCCGAACGTGGCCCCGATGGTGCTCCCGGTGGAGCGGGTCAAGTTCGATCCCGCGGCCCAGCGTGGCGCGCAGCGGAGTGCCCAACGCGGCGCGGAGCCGGCCGATCACGGCACCTCGTCGACGACGCCAGACATCATGGCCCGGCCGGACGTGGTGGTCAGCGTCAGCAAGGCCGCATCCGCCGTGACCGTCAAAGACGCCACCGGACGCGTGGTGTTCTACGCCCCGGTGACGACCGGCAGCGAACACGATCCGCTGCCGATCGGTGAATGGAAGGTCAAGGGCACGCAGTTCAACCCCACGTTCCGCTACAACCCGGCCCTTTTCTGGGACGCCGATCCATCCCACACGAAGGCCGTGATCCCGGCGGGCCCCAACAATCCAGTCGGCGTCGTCTGGATCGACCTGTCGAAGGAGCATTACGGGTTCCATGGCACGCCCGAGCCGTCGGCGATCGGCCGGGCCGAGTCGCACGGCTGCGTGCGGCTGACCAACTGGGACGCCCTGCGTCTGGCCGGCTTCGTAAAACCCGGCACGCGCGTGGTGTTCACGGAGTGATGGGGTGAGTAAGGCTGCCCAGTACCGCGATGCGCGGATTTTCACGGCCGGGGCCGCCTGCGGCTTTCTGGCGGGGGCCTTCGTGGTCGCGGTGATCTTGTGGGAGTTCGGCGGCCTCACCGGCAGCCGGCCGGCCGCCAATCCAGACTCGACAGACAGTGTGATCGTTGCGCCACACACGCCGTCCCGGTCTGAATCAAACGCGCCCGAGACGCCGGCCCGATCCGAAGAACGACCGGCGGCCACGCTCGGACGCGAGCGACCGGCGGCTCCCGTTGGTGAAAGCGCCCCCCCCGCGCCGAGTCCGCCTTCGTCGGAGAGCATCACCGAGCTGCAGGCGCGGCGCCTCGACGTCCCGGTCGACGGCGTTCGACGCGATCAACTGACCCGCCAGTTCACCGACCGCCGGGGCGCCGAACGCGAGCACGAGGCGCTCGACATCCTCGCGCCGCGCAACACACCGGTCAAAGCGGTCGAAGCCGGGCGCGTGGCCAAGTTGTTCCTGAGCAAGGCGGGTGGGCTCACCGTCTACCAGTTCGATCCGTCCGAGCGCTACTGCTACTACTACGCCCACCTGGAACGGTACGCCGACGGCCTGAAGGAGGGCGACACGGTGACGCGGGGACAGGTGCTCGGCTACGTCGGTACGAGCGGGAACGCGCCGAAGGACACGCCCCACCTCCACTTCGCGGTCTTCCGTCTCGACGACCAGAAGCATTGGTGGGAAGGCACGCCGCTCGACCCCTACGATATCCTCCGCTAGCGGGTTCCAACCTTTCGCCCGCCCGCTTCCGTCCAACCTGACGCGGATGAGGAGGGCCCGAACCTTCCGCGTCTCCGCCGGATTGAGGGCTCGACCGCTGCGGTTCCAACGCGAGCAGAAGCCGGACCAGGCCGGCCTTGCCACGGCTTCCGTGGCAGACGACGACGTGGCGGCTGCCGCGGCGGGAGACGTACGCGCGTTCGAGGCGCTGTATCAGAGGCACCTGCCCCGGGTGCACGGGCTCGTCCGGCGGATGACGGCCGGCCGAGATGCCGACGAGGTGACGCAGGACGTCTTCGTGCGTGCCTGGCAGAAGCTCTCCACGTTCCGCGGCGCATCGTCGTTCGGGACCTGGCTGCACCGCCTGGCGGTGAACGTCGTGATCGAACGGTTTCGTTCAGAGGCGGTCGTGCGGCGCCGGTGGTACGACGATGAGCGGGTATTCGACCGATTGTCTGCCCCGCGCGTATCGGCTGACCTGGCCATGGATTTCGAAACCGCGATCGCCAGCCTGCCTGACGGCGCGCGAGAGATTTTCGTCCTGCATGACGTGCAGGGCTACAAGCACCGCGAGATTGCGGTGCTGCTGGAAATTTCGGCGGGGACCTCGAAGGCGCAGCTGCACCGCGCGCGCATGATGCTGAGGCGAGTCTTGCGGCCGGGCGCGGCAGCCCCGCCGTCGAAAGACGAACAGGATGGCTGACCACTTCACCGATCTGCTGTCGGAGTTCCTGGACGACGAGGATCTCTCGCCCGGGGAACGAGCGCGTATTGCCAATCATCTTGAGGGCTGCGCGGGCTGCCGTGCGACCTTGGACGAGTTGCGACAGGTCGCGGCCCGAGCCCGCATTCTGGAGGACCGCGCACCGGATGTCGATCTCTGGCCCGGCGTCGCCAGCCGGATTCACGCGCGAGGATCCGTCGTGCGGCCGTTCGCCCCGGTTCGCCAGGCGGCACGCCGCATCTCCTTCACAGTGCCGCAACTCATCGCCGCGAGCGTGGCGCTGATGCTGCTGTCCGGGGGCGCCGTCTGGCTGGCGCGGCTCGGCGGCCCGCGCACGGATTTCGAGCCGATCTCGGCGCAGGACGCCTCGCCCGTGCCATTACCGTCGGCGGCGTCCGGCCCGATCGCGCCCGCCGCCGCGACAGCCGGCGACGCCACGATCGCGGATCTGGAGCGCACGCTTGCCGAGGGCCGCGGCCGGCTCGCGCCGGAGACGGTGCAGGTGATCGAGCACAACCTCCGTGAGATCGAGTTGGCGATCGAACAATGTCGCACGGCGCTGGCCGGAGATCCCGCCAGCGTTTATCTGAACTCACACCTCGCGGACGCACAGCGCCGCAAGCTGGCGCTGCTGCGGCGGGCCGCCGCGCTCGTGGCGGAACGGTCGTAACCCATGTCCATTCTCCGCTTCGCCATCGCTCTGGCGCTGACGCTCGGGGTTGTGTTCGCCGGGCCTTCAGCGGCGCAGGACCGGTCGCCGTCAGGCCGGACCGACGAGTCGGTCGACGTGACTCGCGGTACGCGGTTCCGCCTCGAAAGCGTGTACGGCGCGGTCACGGTGCGCGGCTGGGACAAGGACATCGTGCGGGTCCAGGCGCGGCACACTCCCAACGACCGCATCAGCGTGCGGCGGGGCCGCAACGTGGTCTCGGTAACGGACGAATCCGAGCACGGGCGCTCCGGCCGCGTCGATTACGACATCGACCTGCCCCGTTGGATGCCGGTGTCAATCGAGCTGACGTTCGACAACATCACGATCGACGGCGTCGAGAGCGACGTCGCGGTGGAAACGGTGCGCGGGCAGGTGTCGATCAAGGGCGGACGCGGCTCGGTCCGCGCCGAGTCCGTGGAAGGGCACGTCATCATCGACGGTGCGCAGGCGCGGGTCGAGGCCAGCTCGGTGAACGACTACATCCAGATCCAGGGCGTCACCGGCGAGGTCTCGACGGAAACAACGAACGGGGCGATCACGATGAGCCGGATGCAGTCGAGCACAGTCGAAGCGTCCACCGTGAACGGCAGCATCAGCTACGAGGGAACGATCGCGGACGACGGGCATTACACACTGTCCACCCACAATGGCGACATCTCGGTTGCCATTCCGGAGCGATCGAACCTGTCTCTCGATGTCCGGACGTACAACGGCGGCTTCAGCTCCGATCTGCCGGTCAAGGGCACGGCACCGGCCCGTCGCGGCGGGCACGCCACCTACGTGCTCGGCTCGGGCGCGGCACAGATGGAGCTGGAATCCTTCGGCGGGACGATCAAGGTCCGGAATGGCGGCAGTGCGGAGCGAGGCACCCGGCGGGAGCCGTAAAGACCGAACGTCACCGGTTTCGCGCAGCACCTGTCCGATTGCGAACAATTCTGCGCCCCCCCGCCGCTCGCCGCGGACCCCGAAAACACCGCAACCCAGGCCTTTCTCGCGATCCAGCCTACCCAAGGCCGAATGGCATGGCCATTGACTCTGCGGCCGCCATGATCGCCTGCGAGCTCCAGCCCTGCATCCTCATCGCGGACGACCAGTCCGACCTGCTCGACGCGCTCCGGCTGCTCCTCAAAGGCGAAGGGATGGCCATGGAAGCGGTCACGTCGCCGGAGGCGATCCTCAGCGCCGTCGCCGTCCGGCAGTTCGATCTGCTGCTGATGGATCTCAACTACACCTCGGACACCACGTCGGGCCGTGAGGGCATCGATCTCGTGGCCCGGGTCCAGGACCTCGATCAGCTGCTGCCGATCATCGTGATGACCGGGTGGGGTTCGGTGGACGTCGCGGTCGCGGCCATGCGCCGGGGCGCCCGCAACTTCGTCCAGAAACCCTGGGAGAACGCCGACCTCCTCCGCATCGTCCGAGCCGAAGTCGAGGACGGCCGGCTGCGCCGCAAGCGTGCCGAGCACGATCAGCGTGAGCTGGACGAGGCGCGGCGGATCCAGCGCAAGCTGCTGCCCAACGAGATGCCGGTCGTCGAAGGATGCGAGATCGCCGCATCCTGGCAACCGGCGACCGGCGTGGGCGGCGATTGCTACGATGCCATTCCGTTCGGGAGGTCGCGGGTCGGCCTCTCCATCGCTGACGTGGTCGGCAAGGGAATCCCGGCCGCGTTGCTGATGTCGAACCTCCAGGCCGCCGTCCGGGCATTCGCCACCGAGGCCGCGCAACCGGCGGAATTGTGCCAGCAGGTCAACCGCATCCTGTGCGGCCGGATCGCCGAGGACCGCTTCATCAGCTTCTTCTATTGCGTGGTGGACTGGGAGCTCGGGTTGTTGACCTTCGCCAACGCCGGTCACCACGCGCCGATCCTCGTCCGCGCCGACGGGCGGGTCGAGCGGCTGGCCGCCGGCGGACCGGTGCTGGGCGTCTTCCCCGACGCGGTGTACCGGCAGCACCGGATCCCGATCGGCCCCGGCGATCGCCTCGTGCTCTTCACCGACGGCATCAGCGAAGCGCAAGACGCCGGCGATCAGGAGTTCGGCGAGGATCGCCTGGTCGATCTCGCGCGCGAACACCGGGCCTGCAGTGCCCCGGCCCTCCAGGCCCGGATCAGCGAGACGGTGTCGACCTTCGCGGACGGCCGCTTCCATGACGACGCCACGTTGATCGTGGTGGCGGCCGACTGAACGGATCGAACCGCCACAGGGACGAACGACCAGCCGTTCAGGGACGAAATACACAGGCGAAGTCCGTAGCGTTTGCTGCGCGGTTTGGAGATGTGTCGAGCAGTTTCCGCGTGCCGACTCTTGCCTTGACGATAGGGCTCAGCAGGCCGGATAGTGGAGTGGATGCAGAGGGCCTGGACTCCGCCGCTCCGGTGGGTCTTCATCGTGGCGACCTTTCTGGGCGTCTTCTCGACGCTCCAGGCCTACCGGCTGATGACGCTCGACATGCAGACGCCGGTCGAGCCTGAGCTCTTCCGCCTGCTCGTTCTGAACCTCGCGTACTGGTACGTTCCGGCGACCCTCACGACGGTCATCTTCCGCGTCTCCCACCGCTTCCGCCTCGATACGCCGCACTGGCGCCGCGCGCTGCTCGCCCATGCGTTCGCCGCTCTGGCTTTCTCGCTGCTGCACTTCGCCGTGCTGCTCGCGGTACGCCTGGCGCTCTGGCCCGGAGTCACGTCGTACCCGTCGTTCAACTGGTTCAAGTTCAGTCAGCGGATCTTCCTGACCAACATGGACTGGACGTTGATGACCTACTCAGCGATCGTCGGCTTGAGCCACGCGCTCGCCAACCATCGCGAGTCTCAGGAGCGGGCGCTCAACGCGTCCCAACTGGAGACGCAGCTGTCCGATGCCCGTCTGCGGACGCTGCAGGCGGAGCTGCATCCGCACTTCCTGTTCAACACGCTGCACGCCATTTCGACCTTGGTGCACATCAATCCTGATCTCGCCGACCGGATGATCAGCCGCCTCAGCGATCTGCTGCGACTGACCTTCGATCAGTCCGGTGCGAGTCGCGTGCCGCTGCAGGAGGAGCTCGAGTTCCTCGAGAAGTATCTCGACATCGAACAGACGCGCTTTCAGGATCGCCTGACCGTTCGGTTCGAAATCGACCCGGACACTCTCGACGCGGAGGTGCCGCGGCTGATCCTGCAGCCGCTGGTCGAGAACGCGATCCAGCACGGCATCGCGCCGCGGAGTGGTCCCGGGTTCGTACAGATCGCCTCCCGACGCGAGTCCGGCCACCTCCGGCTCGAGGTTCGCGACGACGGCGTCGGCTTGACGCCGGGCGCCCGGGCGCAGCTTCGCAGCGGCGTCGGCCTGACGAATACGCGAGGCCGCCTCGAGTGCCTGTACGGCAACAGCCATCGACTCGAGTTCCAGGAGGCCGGACCGGGCCTGACTGTACGCATCGAGATCCCCTATCGCCCGGCCGCGATGGACAACGCGGTGCGTGTCGCATGATGCCCGAGCGGCTCGCCGACCCGGCCACGACGCGTGTCCTCATCGCGGACGACGAGCCACTCGCCCGCGAGCGGCTGCGCATGCTGCTCGACGGCCAGCCCGGGCTGACCGTCGTGGCCGAGTGCAGCGATGGCCCGAGCACCATCGACGCGATCCGCCGCACCCGGCCGGATCTGGTGTTCCTCGACGTCCAGATGCCCGGCGGAACCGGCTTCGATGTGGTCGACGCGCTGGAGCCCGGCCCGGCGCCATTGTTCGTGTTCGTCACGGCCTTCGACAAGTACGCGCTGAAGGCGTTCGACGTCCACGCGCTCGACTATCTCCTCAAGCCGTTCGACCGCGAGCGCTTCATGCAGGCGTTGTCGCGGGCGCGTCATCGTCTCGAGCGGCCGTCCAACGGGGATCTGCGCCGGCGCCTGCTGGCGCTGGTGCGCGATCTCGAGCCGCCGGCGGCGCGGCCCGCCCGTTTCGTCATCAAGGCGGGCGGCCGGGTGTTCTTCGTCAGGGCCGACGAGGTCGACTGGATCGAAGCGGCTGGCAACTACGTGAAGCTGCACGTCGGCAGCGACGCTCACCTCCTGCGCGAGACGATGAGCGCGGTCGAGGTGCAGCTCCCGCCGGACACGTTCTACCGCATTCACCGCTGCCACATCGTGAACATCGAGCGAGTGAAGGAGCTGCAGCCCTGGTTCAACGGCGAGTATGTGGTGCTGCTGCGGACCGGAGCTCGGCTCCCGCTCAGCCGCGGCTATCGCGAGAAGCTCCAGGAGCGGATCGGGCGGACGATCTAGGGGACCGGGGATCGGGGACCGGGGACCCGGCGCACGAAGGCGTTGCGCACGGCTCGAACGCGATGCGGTTCACGCTCAGCAGTCTGCGGATCGGCTCTTGTCTGTGAACGCCGCACCTTGAACCCTGAACCTCCCGGATCCCGGATCCCTGGTCCCTGGTCCCGCTATGAGGCCGAAGGCCGGGGGCAGAGCTGCTCGAAGTCGTCGGCATGACCGGCGCGGGCGTGGGCGTCGCGCCAGTCGATCACGCCGTCCCTGACCAGCCGTGCGAGCGACTCTTCCAGCGTCAGCGAACCCTGCTTGCGGGTGATGGTGATCTCCTGGTGCAGGTGCTGCAGCGCGTTCTTGCGAATGTGCTGACGCGCGCCGTAGCCGACCATCAGCAGTTCGGCCGCGGGAACGAGTCCGCCGCCGGTTTTCGGAATCAGCATCTGCGTTGCGACCGCCGACAACGCCATCGCCAGCTCCTGGCGGATGGTGTTCTGCCGTTCGACTGGAAACGAGTCGGCAATGCGCGACACCGTCGAGGCCACGTCGGTCGTGTGCAGCGTCGACAGCACGAGATGCCCGGTCTCGGCGGCCGCGAGCGCGATGCGCATCGTTTCCGGGTCGCGCATCTCGCCGATCACGATCACGTCCGGCGCCTGGCGCAGGGCGGCGCGCAGCGCGGTCGGGAAGTCCGGCGCATCGACGCCAATCTCGACCTGCTCCACCACGCTGTGGTGATGGACGTGCTCGTACTCGATCGGATCCTCGATCGTCACGATGTGGCGCGCGTCCCGCCGGTTGATCTCGTCCACCAGCGCGGCGAGCGTGGTGGTCTTGCCCGATCCGGTCGCGCCGCCGATGATCGCGAGCCCACGCGCGAGTGAGGCGAGCTGCTCGATGCCCGGAGGCAGGCCGAGCGTCGCCAGGCGCGGCACACGCGCCGGCAACATGCGCACGGCGGCCGCGGCGCGGCCGCGCTCGCGATGGACGTTGATGCGAAACCGCGCCAGGGCGGCGATGCGGAACGACGCGTCGGTGATCCCGAGCTCGCGATATTGACGGCGCGCGTGCAGCGGCAGCCAGGACACGACGGCTTCCTCGATCTCGACGCTGTCGAGCGGACCGCTGTCGAGGCGATGCACGCGTCCCTCGATGCGGATGGCGGGAGGCGCGCCGGCGACCAGCAGCAGATCGCTGCCGCCGCGCTCGGCCAGCACGCGTAGCCACGCTTCGAGCCTGCCGCTGGTGCCGTCCTCGGCCGGCGCCGCCGCGGGCGGCGGCATCACGTCGCCCGCTTGCAGCGCCAGGATCAGCCGTTCGAACTCGTCGTGATCGGCCATCGGCCCTCCGTTCGGGGCCATCGTACACGAGAGGTTGGGCGATGGCGGAATCGGCGGGCGGGAGATCGGGGATCGGGGCTCAGAACCTTTGAACCCAACCTCGAACCTTGAACCGAACGTTGAACGTTGAACCCTGAACCTTGAACCCGAGAATCTACGCGTGCAAGGTGCGCTTCGGCGTCAGCTCACCGCGGCGCAGCTGGCGATAGAGCTCGAGGGCTTCGCGGATGATCCGGACGGCGTCCTGGACCCCGAGCATGTCCTCGATGATCACCTGCTTCTGCTCCAGCACCTTGTAATCCTGGAAGAAGCGGCGGATCTCGCGCAGCATGTGCTGCGGCAGCTGACCCTTGTCGGTGTAGTCGACGAACGCGGGATCCCTGACGCTGACCGCCACGATCTTGTCGTCGATGCCCTTCTCATCCCGCATCCGCATCACCCCGATGGCGCGGGCTTCGACGATCGTCAGAGGATGCACCGGCTCCTGCCCCAGCACCAGCGCGTCGAGGGGATCGCCGTCATCGCAGAACGTGCGCGGGATGAAGCCGTAATCGGCCGGATAGTGGACGGCGCTGTACAGCACGCGATCGAGCCGCAGGAGACCGGTCTCCTTATCGAGCTCGTACTTGTTCTTGCTGCCGTTCGGCACTTCGATGACGACCGGAAACGCGGCTTCGACCAGGGCGTCGTCGACATAGCAGTCATGCCAGGGATGCATGCCTCAGTGTACACGCGTCAGAGCTTCCGGATCACCGGCTCCGGCCGGCCCTCCCAGCGAAACTCATAGTGGCCGCCGGCGCGGACGTTGCGGACCAGCGCCGGGCGGAAGCAGGCGAGACACTCGCCGCCCGGATCGCGCACGGATCGGTAGACGACGCCATTCGAGCCGGTGTCGAGGAGACGCTTGGTGAGGACCTGCGAGGCGCTGTAGTCGTCGGGATCGTAGAGCGGCGCCCAGGCCGCGTGTGCAGGGCGCACATCATGGAAGCGGGCGCGGAAATCGGCGAGATAGACGCGCATCTGGACGGACGTCTCGAAACCGCCAACCTCGCGCAGCTCCGCCGTCCGGTGATACACCGACTCGGCCAGCGCGGTGGCAATCGTCCGTCCCGCGTACCAGGCGCCGCGCTCGTCGGTCGAGAAACGGCCGCCGCCCGGACGCGGGTGGCAGAACGCAGCCATCACCACGGTCGCCATCGGCTGACCCGTCACCCACTCGCTCTCAGGAACCGTGTGCAGCAGACCGAGCTCGTTGCTGATGCGATCGTTGGTCCACCCTTCGAGCTCGAACAGCGCGTCGAGATCCGCCGGCGAGGCCACCCGATCGAGCAGCCCCGCAACCGGATAGCGGCTGGGGATCATGCGCGGCGCGCCGGTCCAGCGCACGAGCGACGTAACCGGGCTCAGCTCCATCCGCCCCGCCGGCTGTCGAGGAGGCGGCGGACGCGGAACAACCCGTCGATGCCGCCGTCGGTCATCAGCGTCAGGGCCGGCCGGCCGCCGAAAATGGCGTGGCTGTTCGGCATCCGCGGCCACGTATCCGCAAAGGTCGGCTCCGGATAGAGGACCTGCAGACTCTTGTAAATGCCGATCAGCAGTGAGAGCCGGGTCAGGGTATCGAAGGTCAGGGCGCCGTGGTCACCGCCCTTGTATTTGTGGAAGGTCGAGGCCGCCGGCCACCCGAGCAGGGCGCGCTGTTCCTGCACCGTGAGCTGCCAGGCCGCGGCGATGTTGAAGAACGTGCGTAGGGCGGGCGCGGACAGCCGCCGCCGCACGTCGGGGTCCGGTCTCACCTCGATCGGCAGCGGCGCGGAC